>Ga0255274_1000267_pt1 | contig 9807 bp, 20 predicted proteins | sample AtltaT_4_FD_183673 | JGI IMG/M metagenome (GOLD analysis project Ga0255274, IMG submission 183673) | Metatranscriptome of freshwater microbial communities from Altamaha River, Georgia, United States - Atl_Colum_RepB_8h (Metagenome... | ecosystem: Environmental > Aquatic > Freshwater > River... | reverse complement strand
TACGATTCATTTCAAGGGGCTTACTGAGAAGGAACTCAGTGAGATTGATGGTCTTGAATTTCAGACCAAAGACCTAGAACGTGAGTTTCTTGAGTATCATGTGGGCAAGGATGGTAAGTTGACATATATAGACTACCACTACGAACTGGTTGACAACGACGGATTCTTCAAGAAGATATTGTCTAGGGTAGACGATGGTCGGGTAGCATCTAGTCATACCGGAGTTGTTATGTTCTACGGAAAGCCGTACGAAAGTCTTTACACGTTCCAAGCCAAATTCACAAAGGGAGAGATTAAATACATCAGACTCCTTTCAATAGTATGAACATGAGTAGGGGAATAACCAAATCAAAACTAAAAGTAAGCTACCCTAATGTAGCAGACGTGCTTGATAAAATCGAGCAGGTTAACAAGAAGAAACACTATTGGTTCTTTGCTAACTATGACGGAAAGTACGTAAGCCCTGCAGGTGGTAAACGAAGCGTTTCTCTAGGCGCAATCATCGATGTTCTCAATGAGAACGGATTCGATGTAGATATAGTTGTCAAGCCGAATCCAAAGAAGAAAGAACTCTGGATTTCGGTAGTCAATCCATAGGAATCATAAGCATACGCCCGGCTTGTCTAGGCTGGGCTATTTTTTAGTCACCAATTAAACCATCACATATGTCAGAAAAGAAAAAATCAGATTTCGGTATCTGGGTCAAAAGTGTAAACACCAAGAGTGGCCCACAGGAAGTTCTCTCCTTCAGCGTAAACGGAGTTAGGTACAATGCTTGGAAGAATAACTTCAAGAGCAGCGAGAAGTCTCCAGACTACAACGCATACGTAGACAACTACGTAAAGCCAAACACTCCAACAGGAAACAAGCCGTTGGCAGACAACACGACGTTCGAAAAGAACAGTCACAAGCCTAGCGCTAACGACCTCCCATTCTAAAATAATCCTATGCTTATGGTTACCATGTTTTCAGATATCCACTCAGTATCTGACCCAAAGGTTGTTGAGTTATCCGCAGTGATAGACGCAATCAAAACGGGTAGGTATAAGGATAAAATAGATGCAGTCAGAGGTGAAACAGACGACAACAAGAGGAGGGAGCTGAAAGGCAAACTCCCTTGTGTGTTGTTCTGCGGAGAGTTCACAAATGGTGTAGAGAAAGATAAAGACGGGAAGAAGTACATCTCATACAGGGATGACCGCTCACTCAAGAAACACAGCGGATTAGTTCCAATAGACCTAGACAATGTTACGGACATAGAAGAGAAGATGGCTGAACTTAGCCAGATTCCATATGTCTATGCGTTATGGGTATCCTCATCCGGAAAAGGTATACACGGACTAGTTAAGATAGGAGACCCAAACAAACACTCCCAACACTACAGGGCATTGATGAACATGATAGATGGGTTGGATAAGACTGCGCAGAATCCGTCAAGGGTTCTCTACGTTTCTTATGACCCGAACATTTACGTCAATGAATCATGTGATACGTTCTACGACATTGAGAACGAAGAGAAGAAAGTATCCGTCTACAAGATGGGAGATGGTGGTACGGACTATAAGAAGCTAGACATAGCCGTCAGAATGATTAGGTCTGCTGAAGATGGTCAGAAGCATTACGTACTTAACAAGGCTGCCTACCTTATGGGTGGATTTGTAGCTACCAACACAGTTGAGTATGATATAGCCTATAACATTTTAAGACACGAGATATCTAAGAGAGATATCCGAGATTTAAGTCACGCTGAAAAAACTATTAAAGATGGTCTTAACGCTGGTATGCTTGTTCCTACTCAAGATGTGGAGAAAGTATATGACGAGGCGATTGAGATGATTGGACTAGCAGAAGAGGACTTATCATTCCTTACGGACAATAAAGCCGATGAGGATTACATTCACAGGTTTAGGCTAGGACTGATACCACAAGGATTGCCATTGGGTCACTACAGATTAGATGAGCATATTCTTCTAAAGGAAGGTGAGTTTTATGCAGTTCTTGGTCATTCCCATATCGGTAAGAGTACGCTAACACTATGGTTCTTATTCTTAGCAGCATTGAAATACGATTGGAACTTTATGGTATACTGTGGAGAGAATAGCTCTGCTTCAGTAAAGATAAAGTTAATGCAATTTTTGATTGGTAAGAGGATACAGAAGTTTACGGAATACGAGCAGAAACTAGCGCTCAAGTTTGTTGATGACCACTTCTTCCTCCTGTCAAGCAACGTATTGTATAGCTACAAGGATATCATCCACCATGCCGTCAAACTGATGGACTACAAATCCTTGAAAGGTGTATTCATTGACCCATACAATTCTTTGAAGATGGACATGGGTAACAAGGAGAACAAGTACACCTATGACTACGAGGCGTATAGTTCCATGCTCACCTTCACAAAGAGGTACAACACATCTCTGTTCTTAAGTTGCCACACAACCACAGCAGCACAGAGGGAGAAGGACGGACAGGGTAACCAAGTGATGCCACATGCTACGGATGCCGAAGGAGGTAGTGCGCTATATAATAGATGTGATAACTTCATCACCATACACCGGAAGATTAAGGACAACGCTGAGTTTATGTACACTCAAGTATCCGTAGATAAGGTTAGGAATGATGACACAGGTGGTAGACCAACGCCTAGAGCAGAGCCAGTCATTCTTAGAATGCAGGACAAGGTAGAATTTTTAAACGAGGACGGAACAAGTCCTATTAACAGAGACGCAGAATTATTAATACAGGGTTATAAAGTATGAAGGCAATAGATTTGATTGATGGGGATAGTGTCCCAGTACTTGTTTACGACGTATCCATAGAAGACATAGAAGAGAGAAAGAAAAAAGTGAAGACTTATAAAACGATGAAGCTAGCATCACAGAACTTAGGAATATCCTACAATGTAATTAGGACTTCTATTGCATCTAGGAAGAGGGTGTATGCTCCATTGTTGAAGAAGGAAGTAGCAATAAGATTCAAACCTAAAAGATGAAACAGGTAGGAAGAATGTTTAGAAACTTTGACCTAGACCTAGAGTATGGTGAAGCAGGTGAATCAGAATTACTATCCATACTGAAAGGGGTTAAGAAGGTTGAGGTAAAGACAGATAGGTTAGCTCACCTTACATGGAATGTAGCCGTAGAGTTTAGGTGTTATGGCAAGAATAGTGGTATCTCTACAACCGAAGCAGACTATTGGGCGTTTGTGCTACTTGACGGAAAGATGATAATACTAATAGAGACAAATGAGTTGAAGGTGATAGCCAGACAACAGTACAAGCTTGGGAATGTAAAGAAGGGAGGAGATGACCATGAGTCAGAAATGATTTTAGTACCAATAAACAAACTATATGAAAGAAGTATTTAAAGACAAAGCACTACAGACTGCTTTTGAAAAAACCATAGAGCAGTACGAAACATTTAGACAGGTTGTATCCAAGCAGATTGATTGTGCTGACCCTGCACAGATTGTAGCACACATGACAGAATTAACGGGTATTATGAGTATTGGCGTAACCTGTAAAGCACAGTTCCAGTTCCTTACGGAAAAGCTATCATTCCAGAAAGCTATGAACTTGAATAATGATGACATGAGCGCTACCGAGAAGAAGGTTATCATAGCCTACGAGATTGGTGACTGCTCCTTCTATAACTCACTTTGCGAAATGCTAATTAAGGAGGCCCACTACAAGATGGACTTGCTTAGAAGCGCACTCTCCTATTCTAAACAAGAAATGAATATGTTATGACAATGAGAGAAAAGGTAGCAGAACTCAATCCGGAAGCTATAGTATGGGATGACCTAGATGAAGCCATCATAGGACTGACAACAAACGGACAGGCCGTATACGATATCAATATCATCCACGAGATTCTCATGAGCCAATCAGAGATGACACTAGATGAAGCTATAGACTATGCGGAGTACAACATCCTGTCTGCTCATATGGGAGACTTTACACCAGTACACATTATAAAATTCTAATATATGAATAAAGTATTAGCCACCTTATTGATAATGCTGTCTACCACCTGCCTTACTCTTGTCTACATTACAGCTAATGACTACAAAAAGATTACAAATCTAAATGCAACTATAGACAGTTTGAAGTTAGAATGTAACTTAAAAGATACGGCCATAGATGAGGCAACCAAGACCGCTATACAATTGTCAGACAGGCTGAATGTATTGTACGAGAAAAGCCCAAGTATACATAAAGCTATATTCAGCCATTGAGACAGATAAAGAAACAATATAAGTACGGACTGAAGTTTGACTCAAAGTTGGAGTTATACTTTTACGAACTCCTAAAAAAGGAGAAGTTAAAGTTTGACTTCCAAGTTACCTATACCTTGCACCCATCGTTCCGATACAACAAAGCCACGGTTAGAGCAATGACTCTGACTGTGGACTTTGACTTTACCGGATATGGCAAAAATGTCATAGTGGATACCAAGGGGTTCATGAGGAATGATAACAAGCTAAAGTGGAAGTTTTTTAAGTACCTGCACAAGGATTCTCATCCGGATATCCACTTTCCCAGAAACCAAAAAGAATGCATTGAGGTGGTCGATATTATAAAAAAGTTGTAAATTAGCAAATAAACCAAACAACCATCTATGGCTTCTAAAAAGTTTAGGCCAAGAGTTACCGCTCAAGAGTATGAAATTTTAAATGATATCCGGAACAAGCATGAGGCGTTGGTTAGAGAGTGTCAAGAGAAAGGGATTCCGGTAGAAGATGTAAAGTATTACTGGTACAAAGGCGAACAATTCTCCATCAATGTGAAATCTCCTGTAATGTCATACACAGACGTTAGGGATGAGATTGTAGCAGATATGAAGAAGCATGCTCCAAAGTATCCGTCAATAAAACGTGAGAAGAGTAAAGATGCTCACCTGCTTGTTATAGACCCTGCCGACGTACACATAGGAAAGCTATCCGTTAAGAGTGAAACAGGAGAAGACTATAACTCCTCAATTGCAGTACTTAGAGTATTGGAAGCCGTCAAGTCTCTCATCGTAAAATGCTCTGGGTTCAAGGTTGACAAGGTTATGTACATCATTGGCAACGATATCCTACATACGGATAATCCTAAAAGAACGACCACTAGCGGTACTCCACAGGATACTGTAGGGATGTGGCATGAGAACTTTCTGATAGCCAAGAGGTTGCACATATCCGTCATTGAGTCTCTTATTCAGATAGCTGACGTGTACGTACAATATGACCCATCCAACCACGACTATATGTCTGGGTTCTTCCTAGCTGATACCATAAGTTCTTGGTTCTCTAACAGCAAACACGTTACATTCAACACCTCGGTATCCCACAGGAAATACTTTAGGTATCACAATAACCTAATAGGAACTACGCATGGTGACGGAGCGAAGGAAGCAGACCTGCCACTTTTGATGGCTCACGAATCCGGAAAGGACTGGTCTGAATGTAAACACAAATACTTTTACACCCACCATATCCACCACAAGAAGTCAAAGGACTACATGGGAGTTACCATAGAATCTATGAGAAGTCCCTCTGGCCCAGACAGCTACCATCATAAAAATGGATATCAGCATTCACCAAAGGGAATAGATGCATTTATCCATCATCCTACTGATGGCCAAATAGCAAGGATTAGTCATATATTTTAGCAAATATTGTTTGTAGTTATTCTAGTTATGCCTAATTTGCGTGAGCAAAAAGGGGTCATCTTCGTACGAGATAATCCCATCATCATTAGAAATAAGAGATAGGTCGAGTTTCTCAACCTCGTTGAGTACGACCTCTGTATCCTTTGTAGAGAGTATATAAAGGATAAAGTCATTCTTATCTTCTATGGGACGTATTAAATATACCACTACCAAATATAGTATTATGAAACCAACTAATGAAAACTCAGTGCAACAATTCAATGAATTAGAAGTCCTCATGAAGGAAAAACAAAGGCTTGAAAAGATGTTGGATGCTATTGCAAAGAAGCTGAGGAAGTTGGTTGCAGAACGATGATAGTTAAGCCTTGGTTGACTTGCCGTTCCTTCCGTTTCTAGCCCTGTTGATTCTGCTGAGTTCTAACTTAAATTTACCGCTCTTGGTATGGCTCATGTCCTTGCCATCACCATTTCCGTAGGTCCCTGCATCCCTATTGGCTTTATTGAGTTTTGCCCTATACTTTTTCCTCTCCTCTGTCTGGTGATACTCTTTATCGTACTTCTTCTTCCTTTCTATAGAAGATTTGCTATACCCCTTATAAGATGGGTGATTACCTGCATTATTATTTGCTGCCATTGTTTTTTATACGCTTTTCAAACCAACCGTATATCTGCAAAGATAGCCAAACAAGTGACATAAGACTCACAATAAAAGTAACCAATGGATTGATTTTCAATAGGTCAAACACAACTAGCCATGTCATAACTGTTGAAGGTACCCCGAGTATATCCAAATCTTGGTTCATTTCTATTACATATGTTATACAAATATATAAATAACTGATAATATAGACCTAATCTGTTTGATTTTTTGCACTAAGATAGCTCTGATATAAACAGTTTAAATTTACTAATTCTATCGTCTAAGCCATTACTAGCTCCATTTACCATTTTGGTAATTGCTTTTACATCATCATCTGACTTCCCTTTGTCTGCCAAAGCATTTAACTTTCTGCTATCCCAAAACCAAGCAGCAGACAACAACGGGTATTTAGTAGCAACTAAGTCTGGATTAGCCAAGATATCTTCCTCTACGAATTTATCAAAGGCCGTATAGTTTTGTTTTCCCGTAAGTTGAATGTATCCCCTTCCCTTGAATTTACTTCCATCCTGTGAAGCTTCATCTCCATTACCCATTCTGTTAGCATATACCCTATTGGCTATAGTATTTGGTTTTCTCTCGTACTGCTTTGCCAATACCTCATTGGGGAAGTATTTTCCAAAAACCTTCATCAATCCATCCTTAGAGTAGTTTAGGTTCTCTGTCGTAAACTTAAAATTACCGCTCTCATGTGCGCACTGTGACAGAAAATGAGCCAATCTAAGAGGAGTGTCAATTTTGAACTTCTCAATAACTGAAGGTATCTGGTCAATAACAGACTTAGGAATCTTGGTCTCCAGTTTTTTTCAGTTCCATCTTTCCTAGTTTTTATTGTTTGCCAAGCAGATATACCAAGAGAAAGAGCAGCAAAAGCAGCTGTTGCCTCCACCAAAGTATCAGACGGCTTAATATCGCCATGACTAAAGCTGTTAGCCAACAATGTAACACATAGAGATGTGGCAGCCATACCACCAAAGAATCTCTTACTGCTTATTCTGCCATCCTCTGAGAAAAGGCTCCATAAAAAGTTCTTTATCATTTGTCCGACTTTTTAGTTCCAAAATAATATGAGAAAATCATTAGCACAAGTGTCTTAATTAAGTCAAACAGCTGGCTATCCTCCTCATCGCTCAACAGAGAAATCTTAAACGCTATAACCTTATCTACCACATAAACACCAACAAGAGCCGTAAATACCAAAAGAATAAACCTAACCAATATCTCTTGAGTATCATCCGCAAACATCTTATTCACTAAGTACATAGCACCAATGATAACAATCATGGACAACATAACGCCAGATATCATTACAGCTAAATTTGATGAACTAAACATATTAAAATAGTTTTATATATATTGAACCGCTGTATACTGGTGCACCATTGTTCAATCCCAAAGACACTCCATACATCCTATCTTTCTTTGTTTTAAGCATAAGACCAACACTAGGGTTGCCTATCCCCAAACCCTGTGCATATTCCACCCTACTTCCAAAGTAAAGCTGGTTTTTAGGCAACTGCTTCACTATTTTGGTATCTGTTATGGTAGGTATCAACAAATCGGCAGAAAAAGCCCTATTTATAATCCTATTGGTAGAGATAGTATCATGTATAAATATCTTACCATATTCTAATTTGATAGTATCATTGTAAACCTTTTTGGCATAATACTCCTCCACATATTTACGAAGTTCTGTGCTGTCCATAACAGGTACTTCTACATATATAGTGGTGTCCTCAACAATGGTATCCTTAGTTCCCTTAATCTTTGCAGGAACGTATTGGGTGTCTATCGTATGTTTTAATACCTCATATTTCTTTCCGTCAACCTTCACAATCTCTCCCTTTGGTTTGCCACACTCAGAATTGAGGATGAAGATTAGCAAAAAAAGCTATAATCAGTCCGTATACTATATGCTTCATGTCACAAATTTAGCCAATATATGTTACAAAAAAGGGCCACCAAGAATGGCAGCCCGTATACAACTATGAGTACACTTTTTATACTACTTCAAGCTCATCTGCTTCTGGCTTAGGGAAACTGAGACCTTCTACCCATCCCTCAAGGAATCCGTAGTTCTCAATACCCTCTGTAGAAAAGGTAAACTGGTAAATCTCAATCTCCTGCTTCCACAGCTCTGCAATCTTCTTGTTAAGCTGTTTGATGCCTTCCTTTGAGTACTTATACCCACCATTTTCGTCCAGAAGAAGACTTCCGTCCTTGTCTGTATTGGCACAGTCAAGCCTAATGTCTTCCAACTTGTCGTTGTACACATCAAGGTGTTCTTTGACTTTAGTACCAATCTTTTGGAGTTTCTTCACTCCCTTGTTATTGGATTGATTTTCCTGCTCATTTGAGCCTACGATGTTGATTGCCTTAACGAGCATCAACAGGTCTCCATACGTTTTTGTAACTTTTGCCATGGCTTTTTATGGTTTGTTGTACAAATTTAATGCCAAAGTAGCTGATATTCAAATATTTTTATGAATATCTTCCCGCCTTGGAAAAAACCTCATACAGACCCCTCTCCTCAGCTATTTTCCTCCTATTCTCCTTGGAGGCATGAAACCACTCATGGCAGCCCCTACATACCCATATAAGGTTTATAGGGTCGTTTAGCATCTCATGGTGCGGTACTTCAGACCTGTAGAATATATGGTGTAGGTCTAGAGAATAGGTAGGTATGCCACAATGCTGACAATGAGGGTCGTGCATGAGCTGTTCAGCCATCTCTACCTTTACGGCATGAAAGGTCCTGTTACTCTTAGACACCTTATTCTTTATATAACTCCGTTTAAGGGGCTTTTTATGGGCATAGGCGCACTTAGAGGAACAGAACCTGTCCGTGCTGAGTCTCTTTACAAAGTCGCTGCCGCAGGACTTACACTTACCCATGGGAGCGCGGGGGAGACAATTGGAGGGTTAATTAGATTAGCTATTTGATTGTCCAAATTAGCATCTAAAGATTCCATGTCCATTGATTTTTCTAGCCATCCGCATACGATTTCAAATGTCAGGTCCTCGTAAGGAATAAAATCTGTTACATTGTCTGAGCTGAATGACTGAGCGCCATATACATCAGCGTTGTACTCTTTGCCTTCAACTTCTTCGTGAGCTTGTCTGCGCCAGTGGCAAACAACTACAAAGTCTTTTAAATCTCCGTCTTGCGGAATGCGGTCAAGCTGCGAAATTACCCAGTTTTTAGTTATCATGTTATTTGTTTTTATTGTTTGTAATACTCCCATTTAAAACCGTGTGCCTGTTTTGCATCTCCATTGCAGCATCTTGACACACCAGATTGATGAAACTTTGTTTCTCTTTGAACCTGTTTTGCTGAATCCCATATCTTAATAAACTCTCCATCAAGCGTTTTTTGACATACTTTTCTTGCTTTAATTTTTGACAGATGTTTTATTGTTTCTTCAGAATGTTTAAAACCCTTGTACTTTTCTGCATTTTTTTTGATAGCAGCTTTAAATTTTTCGCTATTTTTTA
>Ga0255274_1000264_pt1 | contig 9845 bp, 9 predicted proteins | sample AtltaT_4_FD_183673 | JGI IMG/M metagenome (GOLD analysis project Ga0255274, IMG submission 183673) | Metatranscriptome of freshwater microbial communities from Altamaha River, Georgia, United States - Atl_Colum_RepB_8h (Metagenome... | ecosystem: Environmental > Aquatic > Freshwater > River... | reverse complement strand
TGATTTTGGTGGAATGGGGAATTCGAACCTCCAACGGATTTCCGCTGCAGCAGCGTGTGGCGCTACGCGCTACAATTTCAGAATGATTCGAAGCTTCAGGCACAAGGGCGTTGAGCGCTTCTTCAAGTCCGGCTCGCGTGCCGGGATTCAAGCCGCTCATGCCCCGCGCCTGGCTCGGCAACTGTCCGCGTTGGACGCAGCCACAAGGCCCGAAGACATGAACCGTCCCGGGTGGGACTGGCATCCCCTCAAGGTCGGCCTCTTCGGCCACTGGGCAGTCAGCGTGAACGGCAACTGGCGTCTGACTTTTGCTTTTAAAAACGGCGATGCAATCCTGGTGGACTATCAGGATTACCACTGAGGAGTTTATGAGTTCGATGTTCAACCCACCCCACCCTGGCCTCACGTTGAGGGAGGATATCCTGCCTGCCTTGAATCTGCAGGTGGGCGAAGCGGCTGCCCAGCTGGGCGTCGACCGGACGACTTTGTCAAAGGTAATCAATGGGCGGGCTGCGATCAGCCCTTCAATGGCACTGCGCATTGAGCGTTGGCTGGGGCGCGACCATGGCGGGGCGGCTGAAGTGTGGCTGGCTCAGCAGGCTGCATACGATCTCTGGCAAGCACGCATCGCAGCGAAGGCGAGCAAAGCCCTTTCGGGCATCAAAGCCCTGAAGCTTCAACCGGCATGACCAGGGCGCAGGACTGGGCGCCATTCCAATGGAGAGTCATCGCGACTAATACTCGCCAACCTCAGTACCACCGACCTCAACGAAGCGCCAACCACCGGCTTGTTTGATTCCTCAGCGGCCTGGTTGTCAAATTCGAGGGGCGTCGATGCCAGGGAAGAGCCGAAAAAAAACCTGTTGTGTGCCAACAGGTTTTGTGGTTCTGGCGGAGCAGGCGGGATTCGAACCCGCGGTGGGCTATTAACCCACACACGCTTTCCAGGCGTGCGACTTAAACCACTCATCCACCGCTCCGAAGTCCGCTATTGTAGCAGGGGGCGAGTACACTTGCGCCTGTTTTTCCATCCGTCTTGGCCCAGCCTGGGAGTTTGCCCATGAAATTTCGTTTTCCCATCGTCATCATTGACGAGGATTTCCGCTCGGAGAACACCTCCGGATTGGGCATTCGTGCGTTGGCCGAGGCCATCGAGGGTGAGGGCTTTGAGGTGCTGGGGGTGACCAGTTATGGCGACTTGAGCCAGTTCGCCCAACAGCAGTCGCGCGCGAGTGCCTTCATTCTGTCGATCGACGACGAAGAGTTCACCCCGGGCCCCGAGCTCGATCCCGCGGTGCTGAGCCTGCGCAGCTTCATTGAAGAAGTGCGCCGCAAAAACGCCGATGTGCCCATTTACATCTACGGCGAGACCAAGACCAGCCAGCACTTGCCCAATGACATCTTGCGTGAGTTGCACGGCTTCATCCACATGTTTGAGGACACGCCCGAGTTTGTGGCGCGCCACATCATTCGCGAGGCCAAGAGCTATCTGGAGGGCGTGCAGCCCCCGTTTTTCAAGGCCTTGCTCGATTACGCCGAAGACGGCTCCTACTCTTGGCACTGTCCGGGGCACTCGGGTGGGGTGGCTTTCCTCAAGAGCCCGATTGGCCAGATGTACCACCAGTTCTATGGCGAGAACATGCTGCGCGCGGATGTCTGCAACGCGGTGGAGGAGCTCGGTCAGCTGCTCGACCACAACGGCGCGATTGGCGAGAGCGAGCGCAACGCGGCGCGGATTTTCAACGCCGATCACTGCTTTTTCGTGACCAATGGCACGAGCACGTCCAACAAAATGGTCTGGCACCACGCGGTGGCGCCGGGCGATGTGGTGGTGGTCGATCGCAACTGCCACAAGTCGGTGCTCCACGCCATCATCATGACGGGCGCGGTGCCGGTGTTTCTCAAGCCCACGCGCAACCATTTCGGCATCATTGGACCGATCCCCAAGCACGAATTCGAGCCGGAGTCCATCCAAGCCAAGATCAAGGCCAACCCGCTGCTCAAGGGGCTCAACGGCAAAAAAAATCAAGCCGCGTATTCTCACCCTCACGCAGTCAACGTACGACGGCGTGCTCTACAACACCGAGACGATCAAGCAAATGCTCGATGGCTATGTGGAGAACCTCCACTTCGATGAAGCCTGGCTGCCCCACGCGGCATTTCACCCGTTTTATGGCACCTACCACGCCATGGGCAAGAAGCGCCCCCGCCCCAAGGACACCATGGTTTACGCCACGCAGTCCATTCACAAGCTGCTCGCGGGCATCAGCCAGGCCAGCCATGTGCTTGTGCAGGACGCGCAGAAGCAAAAGCTCGATCGCCACCTCTTCAACGAAGCCTATCTGATGCACACCAGCACCAGCCCGCAGTACAGCATCATCGCCAGCTGCGACGTGGCCGCAGCAATGATGGAACCCCCGGGCGGCACGGCGCTGGTGGAGGAGAGCATTCAGGAGGCGATTGATTTCCGGCGTGCCATGCGCAAGGTGGACCAAGACTACGGCAATGACTGGTGGTTCAAGGTTTGGGGCCCGGAGAAGATTGCCGACGAGGGCATTGGCCGCGCAGACCACTGGATTTTGCACAACGACCCGCGCAAGCGCTCGGGCAAGTGGCATGGCTTTGGCCAGCAGCTTGCCGATGGCTTCAACATGCTCGACCCGATCAAGGCCACCTTGGTCACTCCGGGCATGAACCTCGATGGCAAGTTCGACAAAACCGGGATTCCGGCTTCCATCGTGAGCAAGTTCCTCACCGAGCACGGCGTGGTGGTCGAGAAAACAGGCCTCTACAGCTTCTTCATCATGTTCACCATCGGCATCACCAAGGGCCGCTGGAACACCTTGCTCACCGCGTTGCAGCAGTTCAAGGACGACTACGATCGCAACCAGCCCATGTGGCGCATCTTGCCCGAGTTCTGCCAAAAATTCCCGCAGTACGAGCGCATGGGCTTGCGCGACTTGTGCCAGCATGTGCACGCGCTCTACGCGAAGTACGACATCGCGCGCCTGACGACCGAGATGTACCTGAGCGACCTCACACCCGCCATGAAACCCAGCGACGCCTACGCGCAGATTGCCCACCGCAACACCGAGCGGGTGGCGGTGGACGACTTGGAAGGGCGCGTGACCACGAGTTTGATCACGCCTTACCCACCGGGCATTCCCTTGCTCATTCCAGGTGAGGTGTTTAACCGCAAGATCGTGGACTACCTCAAGTTCTCGCGCGAGTTCAACCGCCAGTGCCCGGGCTTTGAGACCGACATCCACGGTTTGGTCGAGGAAGTCGGCCCCGATGGCCAGAAACACTACTACGCCGATTGCGTGCGGGCTTGAGCGCGTTAAGCCGCCGGCTCGGCCGGCTCGGCAATGCCCCCCACCACTTGGCTAAAGCCGCCGTCCACATAGGTGATCTCGGCGGTCACACCGGCAGCCAAGTCCGAGAGCAAGAAGGCGGCGACGTTGCCCACGTCTTCGATGGTCACATTGCGGCGGATGGGCGCGGTTTCGGCCACCACCGACAAAATCTTGCCAAAGCCTTTGATGCCGCTGGCGGCGAGGGTTTTGATGGGGCCGGCACTGATACCGTTGGCGCGCAGGCCACGACCTTGGGAGCCCAGGGATTCAGCCAAATAGCGCACCGAGGCCTCCAGGCTGGCTTTGGCCAGTCCCATGGTGTTGTAGTTGGGAACATGGCGGATGGCGCCCAGGTAGGTGAGGGTGAGCAGGGCCGCGTTGTCGTTGAGGTGGGGCAGGGCGGCCTTGGCCATGGCGGGGAAGCTGTAGGCACTGATGTCGTGCGCGATTTGGAAGGCTTCGCGCGAGAGGCCGTCGAGGAAGTCGCCGGCGATGGCCTCACGGGGGGCATAGCCAATGCTGTGGACAAACCCGTCGAACTTTCCCCATTGGGCAGTCAAGTCTTGGAACAATCGGTCGATTTGTGTATCGTCGCCGACGTCGCACTCAAAGACCCGGTCGGATTCGAAATCGGCGGCAAACTCACGGATGCGGTCCTTGAAGCGTTCGCCCACGTAGCTAAAGGCCAGTTCCGCCCCCTGGGCGTGACAGGCTTTGGCGATGCCGTAGGCAATCGAGCGGTTTGAGAGCACGCCCGTGATGAGCAGTTTCTTGCCAGTGAGAAATCCGGTTTTTGTGGTCATGGCGGGAACTCCAAGAAAAATCAAGCAGAATTGTCGCATGCGGGCCTGGTGTTTATTTTTGTTGAGCCTATGGGTCGCCCCGGCGTGGGCGGCGCATGCCTATGCCCAGTTCGGTGACGCCAAGTACCCCCCGGGCTTTCGGCATTTTGAATATGTGAACCCCTCGGCGGCCAAGGGCGGCGAGATGGTGTTGGTGCCGCCCAGCCGGCTCTCGAGCTTTGACAAATACAACCCCTTCACCCTCAAAGGCAATGCGGCCCCGGGCTTGAACCAACTGGTGTTTGAATCCCTGCTCACCGGCACCCTGGATGAGCCCACCACCGCCTATGGGCTGTTGGCCGAGGACGTGCAAGTCGCCAAGGACGGGCGCTCGGTGGTCTTTCGCTTGCGCACGCTGGCCCAGTTCTCCAACGGCGATCCGGTGGAGGCCGCCGATGTCAAACACTCCTTTGACAGCCTCGTGAGCAAGCTGGCCGCGCCGCAGTTTCGCACCCTCTATGCCGAGGTGGCCGCAGCCAGTGTGATCGACGGGCACACCATCCGTTTTGATTTTCGGCGTGCCAACCCGGAGTTGCCCCTCATCGTGGGGGGGATGCCCGTCTTCAGCCGCAAGTGGGGCCAGGAAAACGGCCAACCCAAGCCCTTTGACAAGATCGTCACCGACATCCCCATCGGCAGCGGCCCCTATCGCATTGGTCCGGTGGCTTTTGGGCGCGACATCACCTACGAGCGTAACCCCCAGTACTGGGCGCGTGACCTCAATGTGCGCCGCGGCATGTTCAACTTTGACCGCATCACCTACCGCCTCTACAAGGACAACACCGCGCAGTTGGAAGGCTTCAAGGCGGGGGAGTTTGACTTTATTCAGGCGTTCATCGCCCGCGAATGGGCCCGGGCATACCGTGGCCGCGCCTTTGATCGGGGTGATTTGATCAAGCGCGAGTTGACCCACGGCAACGCGGGCGATTTCCAGGGCTTTCTCATCAACACCCGCTTGCCCAAATTCAAGGACGTGCGGGTGCGCGAGGCGATTGGCTTGGCCATGGACTTTGAGTGGATGAACCGCCAGCTCTTCTACAACGCCTACCAGCGCGTGCGGGGGTATTTCGTGGCGAGTGATTTCGAGGCCCGGGGGCTCCCCGACGAGGCCGAGTTGGCGCTGTTGCGGCCCTTGCAGGGCAAGCTCGCGCCGCAGGTGCTCAGCCAGCCGGTGCCACTGCCCCCGATCACCCGCTTGGAGGTGGAGTCGCGTGAAACCCTGCGCGACCACCTGCGCCGCGCGCGCGATTTGCTCGCGCAAGCGGGTTGGACCTACCGCGACGGCGCCCTGCGCAACGCCCGTGGGGAGGTGTTTAGCATCGAGTTCTTGGACAACTCCGGCTCCATGGGTCGGGTGGTCACGCCTTACGCCAAGAATCTCGAGAAACTCGGCTTCAAAGTGAACTACCGCGTGGTGGATTTCGCGGTGCTGCAAAAGCGCCTGGATGTGTTTGACTTTGAGATCATCAGCAACCGCACGGTGGGCAGCGAGGCGCCCGGGGCCGAGTTGGTCGATCGCTTTGGCTCTCGCTCGGCCCAGACCGAGGGGGGCAACAATTTCATGGGGATTCAAGACCCGGCGGTGGACGCCTTGCTCGAGCACGTGACCTCGGCGCGCACGCGCCCCGAGTTGGTGACGGCACTGCGGGCCTTGGATCGGGTCTTGCGCCATGGCCACTACAGTGTGCCGCACTGGTATGGCGCGGTGCACCGGGTGGCTTGGCGCAACGGGTTGTTTGAACAACCCGTCAACGCGCCGCGTTACTATCAGCCCGACGCTTGGGCGGTCTCCACGTGGTGGGCATCGCCCGCCAACCGCGCGCGGATACAAGAGATGCGCAAGGGGTCGTGATGCTGGCTTATGTCCTCAAACGTCTGTTCCTGATGGTGCCCACCCTCTTTGGGGTGCTGTTGCTCACCTTTGTGGTCATTCAGTTCGTGCCGGGCGGACCGGTGGAGCAAATGGTCGCCCAGTTGCAGGGGCGCGACTCGGGCGGTGAAGGCGCGGCTGCGGCAGGAGCGGGTTACCGTGGCCGCCAAGGCGTGGACGCGGCGCGGGTGGAGGAAATCAAGCAGCTCTACGGCTTTGATAAACCGCCAAGCGAGCGCTTTTTGCAAATGCTCGCCCAATTCGCCCGCTTTGATTTGGGCAAGAGCTTTTACTACCCCAAAGACGTTTGGAGTCTGATCAAGGAAAAGCTGCCGGTCTCCATCAGCTTGGGGCTTTGGGGCTTTTTTCTGAGTTACCTCATCTCGGTACCGCTGGGCATTGCCAAGGCGGTGCGCGCGGGCACACGCTTTGACACGCTCACCAGCGTGATTGTGCTCACGGGCTATGCCATTCCGGGGTTCGTGCTGGGCGTGGCCTTGCTCGTGATTTTCGGCGGGCAGCTCCAGTGGTTCCCGCTGCGTGGTCTCACCTCCGCCAATTGGGAGCAGCTCAGCTGGGGGGCACGCATCACGGATTACCTCTGGCACATCACCCTGCCAGTCACGGCGAGCGTGTTGGGCTCGTTTGCCGTGACCACCATGCTCACCAAGAACGCCATGCTCGAGGAAATCCGCAAACAGTATGTGTTGACCGCGCGCGCCAAGGGCTTGAGTGAGCGGCGGGTGATTTGGCACCATGTGCTGCGCAACGCGCTGATCCCGTTGGTCACGGGTTTCCCCGCCGCGTTTGTGGGGGCGTTTTTTGCCAGCTCTTTGCTGATCGAGACGCTTTTCTCCCTGGACGGCCTTGGGCTCTTGGGCTACGAGAGCGTGATGCGGCGCGACTATCCGGTGGTGCTCGGGACCTTGTACTTGTTCACGCTCATTGGCTTGTTCACCAAGCTCATCAGCGACCTTTGCTATGTTTGGGTGGATCCGCGTGTCAAGTTTGACTAAGTTCTTTCGCCGCAAAGCCCAAGCGGCCGCTCCCGCGCAGTCACCGGGCGCGCGGGCTTGGGCGCGCTTTAAACGCCACCGGCTGGGCTTTGTCAGCCTCTGGCTGTTCGTGGTTTTATTTCTGGTGAGCCTGCTGGCCGAAGTGATCTCCAACGACAAGCCCTTGCTGGCCCGCCACAACGGCAGCATTTACTTCCCCCTCTTGCAAAACCTGCCGGAGACCACGTTTGGAGGCGACTTTCAGACGCCCACCGACTTTCTAGATCCCTTCATCCAAGAGCAGTTCAACCGACCGGGCAATTGGGCCTTGTACCCAATCAACCACTACCACCACACGACCTTGAACTACTTCGCCCCCGAACCCAACCCGGCGCCTCCCTCGGCGCTCAATTGGCTCGGCACGGACGATCGCGGCCGCGATGTGGTGGCCCGTTTGCTCTATGGCTTTCGCATCTCGGTGCTTTTTGCCCTGGGCTTGACGATTTTGGGCACCGTGCTCGGGGTCATCACCGGCGCGGTGCAAGGCTTCTTCGCGGGCAAGACCGATTTGGTCATGCAGCGCTTCATCGAGATTTGGAGCGCCATGCCTGAGCTCTACCTGTTGATCATTTTCTCCACGGTGCTCGAACCCAGCGTGGGGCTCTTGTTGGTGCTCTTGGGCCTCTTTGGCTGGATGGGTCTCTCGGACTACGTCCGCGCTGAATTCCTGCGCAACCGCCAAATGGACTACGTGCGGGCTGCCCGTGCGCTGGGCTTGAGTGATTGGCAGATCATCCGCCGCCATGTGCTGCCCAATTCCCTCACGCCCGTGGTGACGTTTTTACCGTTTCGCATGAGCGCGGCCATTCTCGCGCTCACCTCCTTGGACTTCCTGGGCTTGGGCGTCCCGCCGGGCACCCCTAGCTTGGGTGAATTGCTCGCCCAAGGCAAAAACAACATCGATGCCTGGTGGATCTCGCTCTCCACGTTTGCCTTGCTGGTGATCACGCTCATGCTCTTGACCTTCATGGGTGACGCCCTGCGCGATGCCCTCGACCCTCGCAAGGTGGACGCATGAAGCTCCCCTTGCTCCAAGCCCGTGGCATTTCCGTGCGCTTTGGCGACCACGAGGTGGTCAAGGACGTCGATTTCAACCTGTCCCTTGGGGACCGACTGGCCTTGGTGGGCGAGTCGGGCTCGGGCAAGAGCGTGTTGGCGCAGAGCCTGGTCAAGCTGATCGAAGGCGCACGCATCAGTGGACGCGCGCTCTTTACCGCGCAAGACCAGGGTAGCGTGGAGGCCTCGGCCATTGAAGCGCCCGAAACCCTCGATTTGGTCAAGCTCACGCCTCAACAGCTCATCCCCATTCGCGGTCGCGACATCGCCTTTGTGTTTCAGGAGCCCATGACGGCGCTCAACCCCTTGTTCACGGTGGGGGACCAAATTTGCGAGGTCTTGCAACTCAAACAAGGCATGACCCGTGCAGAGGCTTGGTATCAAACCGTGCGCTTGCTTGAAGACACCGGCATCCCCCATCCGGCCGAGCGCGCCTTGGCCTACCCTCACCAGCTCTCGGGCGGCCAACGCCAGCGTGTGGTGATTGCCATGGCGCTGGCATGCAAGCCTCGTCTCTTGATTGCCGATGAGCCCACGACGGCCTTGGACGCTTCGCTGCGCGGCCAAATTCTGCAACTCATCCGGGATTTGCAAACCCGCTATGGCATGGCGGTGCTCCTCATCACCCACGATCTGGGGGCGGTGAGTCGGTTTGCCGAACGCGTCATGGTCATGGAGAAGGGCCGCATTGTGGAGGAGGGGGACACCGAGACCGTGCTGCGCCAACCGCGCCACCCCTACACCCACCGGCTGGTGCACAGCCAGCCCGTGCGCGATCTGATGCCCGCCTCTGCGCAGGCGCGCCTGCGCGTACAAGCGGCTTCCGTGACTGTGAGTTATCCGGTCAAGCGGCCTGGGGTGCGGGGTTGGTTCAAACCGGGCCAGTTTCAGGCGGTGAAGTCGGCCACTTTCCATCTGCGCGCGGGTCAAACCCTGGCGGTGGTGGGCGAGTCGGGGTCGGGCAAGTCCACGCTGGCCATGGCCGCCTTGGGGCTACTGCCGTTTGAGGGGCAGATGCTGATCAACGGCCAAGCCTGGGCGCGCGACCCCAAGAAGGACTTACCGCAACGCCGCCATATCCAGGTGGTTTTCCAGGATCCGTTTGCCTCGCTCTCGCCGCGCATGACGGTGCGCGAACTCCTCGACGAGGGCATGGCCTTGCACCTGGGCATGCTTGATGAAATCGAGCGCGTGCGGCGCATGCTGCTCACCCTCTCCGAGGTGGGCCTGACCGAAAACGAGTTTCCGGGGCTGTTGGAGCGCTACCCCCACCAGTTCTCGGGCGGCCAGCGCCAACGCCTCTCGATCGCCCGGGCCTTGGTGCTGGAGCCCCAAATTCTGGTGCTCGATGAGCCCACCAGCGCCTTGGATGTGTCCACGCAAGACCAGGTGCTAAAACTTTTGCAGCAATTTCAGCGCACCCGGGGTCTCAGTTACTTGCTCATCACGCATGATGTGGCGGTGGTTCGGGCCATGGCGCATCAGGTCATGGTGCTCTACCAAGGCGAGGTGGTGGAGTCGGGTGAGACCGCGGCGGTGCTGGATCAACCCCAGCATCCCCACACGCGGGCGCTGGTGGAGGCCTCCAAAATCATTGAAAAAATAGTCTAAACCCTTCCAAATCAAGCATTTAGCGTTTACAATCAGGGTTTTCGACCAAACGGGC
>Ga0255274_1000262_pt1 | contig 9860 bp, 11 predicted proteins | sample AtltaT_4_FD_183673 | JGI IMG/M metagenome (GOLD analysis project Ga0255274, IMG submission 183673) | Metatranscriptome of freshwater microbial communities from Altamaha River, Georgia, United States - Atl_Colum_RepB_8h (Metagenome... | ecosystem: Environmental > Aquatic > Freshwater > River... | reverse complement strand
GTGATCGCAGCCGTCAGCGTGGTCTTGCCGTGGTCAACGTGACCAATCGTGCCCACGTTCACGTGCGGTTTCGTACGTTCAAATTTTTCCTTGGCCATTTCTTCGACTCCGAAAAGTTGCGGTCAAAACTCAAGACAGAGGGCGCGCAGCCTTGATAGCTGCGCGCCCATGTGTGGTGCCCTTGGCGGGAATCGGACCCGCGACCTCTCCCTTACCAAGGGAGTGCTCTACCACTGAGCCACAAGGGCGAAATCTGTGCCCCAGCACAACGGAAGACTGGAGCGGGAGACGGGAATCGAACCCGCGTCATTAGCTTGGAAGGCTAAGGTTCTACCATTGAACTACTCCCGCATCGCTCGCATCCTCACGAGCGCGAGAGCAATGCACGGAAAACCTGTTCCAAACGCTCTTTGTCTACCGGCAAGCCGGTTCGCTGGTGGAGGAGGCTGGATTCGAACCAGCGTAGGCGTAAGCCAACAGATTTACAGTCTGCCCCCTTTAGCCACTCGGGCACCCCTCCGAAGCGAGCCTCAAATTATGCCATCTTTTTGGACCCACATGCAAGCCCGAGGCAACTTTTTCACCAATCGATGGCTTTTTGCCCATGGGCCTGCAAAAAATCCCGCGCCTGCCGGAAATGGTCGCAACCGATGAAGGGCTGCGGCGGCCGCAGGGCCGACAAGGGCGAGGGGTGGTTCGCCTGCAGCACCAGATGGCGTCCGTCCGGTGCAACCTGCGCAATCAATGTACGCTTGGCTTGCGCATGCCCCCCCCACAACATGAACACCACCGGCCTGGCTTGCGCCGCCACCTGCTGCACCAGTGCGTCGGTCAACGTCTCCCAGCCCCAGCGCGCATGGCTGGCCGGCTGGCCGTCCTCGACCGTGAGGCTGGTGTTGAGCAGCAACACCCCCTGCCGCGCCCAGCGGACGAGCGAGCCATCGGCGGGCATGCCCACCCCCAGGCTGCGCTGCAGTTCCTTGAAAATATTGCGCAGGCTCGGCGGCAGCTTGACGCCCGGCGCCACCGAAAAAGCCAGCCCTTCGGCCTGCCCGGGGCCGTGGTATGGGTCTTGACCGAGGATCACCACCTGCACATCGGCCAGCGCGGTCAGTGCCAGCGCCCGAAAGGGCTCGGGCGGGTACACAGCCGCACCACCGTCGAGCGCCGCCTGCACACGGGACACAAGGGTCTGACCCGTGGGCGACGCCAGAAATGCCGCCACCGGCTCACGCCAGTCAGGCAACAGGCCCTCCAGCACAGGCGGCCACAACTTCAAATGAGGCGCAGCTGCTGGCGCACCCCAGTCAAAACCTTGCTGCCCCATCAGACGAACAGCTGCGCCAGCGCCTGCCCCGGCTCCTTGGCGCGCATGAAGGCCTCACCCACCAGAAAGGCGTGCACATCCGCGTCGCGCATGCGTTGCACGTCTTCACGCGACAGGATGCCACTCTCGGTGACCAGCAAACGGTCTTTAGGCACATCGGGCAGCATGTCCAGCGTGGTCTGCAGGCTGACCTCGAAGGTGCGCAGGTTGCGGTTGTTGATGCCCACCAGGCGGGTCTGGAGCCTGAGCGCCCGCTCGAGCTCGACACCGTCGTGCACCTCAACCAGCACCGCCATGTCCAGGCTGCGGGCCGCAGCCTCCAGATCGGCCATTTGCGCATCGTCCAGACAGGCGGCGATCAGCAGGATGCAGTCGGCGCCGATCGTGCGCGCTTCGTAGACCTGGTACGGATCGACCATGAAGTCCTTGCGCAGCACCGGCAGATCGCAGCTGGCGCGGGCCTGCTTGAGGTAATCGTTGCAACCCTGAAAGAACTGCTGGTCGGTCAGCACCGACAGGCAGGCGGCGCTGACCTGGCCATCGCCCTCGGCATAGCTTTGCGCGATGTCGGCCGGGATGAAGTCCTCGCGCAGCACGCCCTTGGACGGGCTGGCCTTCTTGATCTCGGCGATCACCGCGGCCTGGCCGGCGGCGATCTTGGCGCGCAGGGCGCCCTCGAAGTCACGCGTGAGCACGCGGCTTTCGGCATCGGCACGCATGGCGGCCAACGATTTTTTCTTGAGCCCTGCAGCGACTTCTTCGTGTTTGACGGCCACGATTTTGTGGAGGATGTCACTCATCTCAGGCCCCTTGCGTGAAAGCAATGAACTGCGCCAGCTTCTCCCTGGCCGCACCGCTGTCGATGGCCCGGCGTGCGCGCTCGATGCCTTCGCCAATCGAGCCCGCCACATTGGCCGCATACAAGGCCGCACCGGCATTGAGCAGCACGATGTCGCGTGCCGCACCCGGCTGGTTGTCGAGCACACCATGCAGCATGGCCACCGATTCTTCGGGCGTTTCCACACGCAGGGCACGGTTGCTGGCCATGGCCATGCCAAAGTCTTCGGGGTGGATCTCGTATTCGCGGATCTCGCCGTTTTTGAGCTCACCCACCAAGGTGGCCGCGCCCAGGCTGACCTCGTCCATGCCGTCACGACCATAGACCACCAGCGCATGCTCGGCGCCCAGGCGCTGCAGGGCCCTCACCTGAATGCCCACCAGATCAGGGTGGAACACGCCCATGAGGATGTTGGGCGCACCCGCCGGATTGGTCAGCGGCCCGAGGATGTTGAAGATGGTGCGCACGCCCAGCTCCTTGCGCACCGGGGCCACGTTCTTCATGGCGGGGTGGTGGTTGGGCGCGAACATGAAGCCGATGCCGGTCTGCGCCACCGAAGCCGCGATGCGTTCGGGCGAGAGGTTGATGTTGGCGCCCAGCGCTTCGAGCACATCGGCGCTGCCAGACTTGCTGCTGACGCTGCGCCCGCCGTGTTTGGCGGTCTTGGCGCCCGCGGCCGCGGCCACGAACATCGAACAGGTCGAGATGTTGAAAGTGTGCGAACCGTCGCCGCCGGTACCCACGATGTCGACCAGGTGCTGGGTGTCGGGTACATGCACCTTGGTCGAGAACTCCCGCATGACCTGCGCGGCAGCGGTGATCTCGCCAATCGTTTCCTTTTTCACGCGCAGGCCGGTGATGATGGCAGCCGTCATGACGGGCGAGAGCTCGCCGTTCATGATCATGCGCATGAGCTTGAGCATCTCGTCGTGGAAGATCTCGCGGTGCTCGATGGTGCGTTGCAGGGCTTCTTGGGCGGTGATGGGCATGGCAGCCTCCGGTTCAGCGGACGAGGAAGTTTTTCAACATGGCGTGGCCATGCTCGGTCAGGATGGATTCGGGGTGGAACTGCACACCCTCAATGTCGAGTTCGGTGTGGCGCACGCCCATGATCTCGCCGTCGTCGGTCCAAGCCGTGACTTTGAGACAGGCCGGGCAACTCTCGCGCTCGATCGCCAGCGAGTGGTAGCGATTGACGGTGAACTGTTTGGGCAAGCCGGCGAACACGCCTTCCTGCGTGGTGGTGATGACGCTGGTCTTGCCGTGCATCTGTACCTGCGCCCGCACGATCTTGCCGCCAAAGGCCGCGCCGATGCTCTGGTGTCCCAGGCAGACGCCCAGAATGGGCAACTTGCCGGCGAAGTGCTGGATGGCTGCGACCGAGATGCCGGCTTCGGCCGGCGAGCAGGGGCCGGGCGAGATCACCAGACGGTCCGGCTGGCGGGCGGCAATGCCCTCAAGCGTGATCTCGTCGTTGCGAAAAACTTCGACTTCGGCGCCGAGTTCGCCAAAGTACTGCACGATGTTGAAGGTGAACGAGTCGTAGTTGTCCACCATGAGCAATTTGATCTTGTTCGTCATGGTGATCACTCCAGGCCTTCTTCCACCAGCTCACTGGCGCGCAGCAGGGCGCGCGCCTTGTGCTCGGTCTCGCGCCACTCCATCTCGGGCACCGAGTCGGCCACCACACCGGCGGCCGCCTGCACATACAGCGTCTGGTCCTTGATGACGGCGGTGCGGATGGCGATGGCCACATCCATGTCGCCCGCATAGCTGATGTAGCCGCAGGCGCCACCGTAGATGCCGCGCTTGACCGGCTCGAACTGGTCGATCAGCTCCATCGCATGCACCTTGGGCGCGCCCGTGAGCGTGCCAGCCGGAAAGGTGGCCTTGAGCACATCCATATTGCTCATGCCGTCGAGCAGGATGCCCTCGACGTTGCTCACGATGTGCATCACGTGGCTGTAGCGCTCGACCACAAAAGCCTCTGACACCTTGACCGAGCCGATTTTGGCGATGCGGCCGATGTCGTTGCGCGCCAGGTCGATCAGCATCACATGCTCGGCACGCTCCTTGGGATCGGCCAGCAGCTCGGCTTCGGTGGCCTTGTCTTTTTCGGGCGTGGCGCCGCGCGGGCGGGTGCCGGCCAGCGGGCGGATGGTGACCTTCTGCCCCTCGGGCGTGTGCTCCTGCCGCACCAGAATCTCGGGACTGGCACCGACGACATGGAAGTCGCCGAAGTTGTAGAAGTACATGTAGGGGCTGGGGTTGAGCGAACGCAGCGCACGGTAGAGCGACAGCGGGCTCTCGGTGTAGCGCTTCTTGATGCGCTGACCCACCTGCACCTGCATGAAGTCGCCCGCGGCGATCAGTTCCTTGGCCTGCTCCACCGCCCGAAGGTAATCCTCCTTGGCGAAGTCGCGCTCGGCCGGGTAGGTCTGGCTGGCCTTGACCACCGGCGCGCTGACCGAGTACTTGAGCAGCTCCTTGAGCTCGCGCAAGCGCTTCTTGGCATTGGCGTAGGCCTCAGGCTGCGCCGGGTCGGCGTAGACGATCAGGTACAGCTTGCCCGAGAGGTTGTCGATGACCGCCAGCTCCTCGCACTGCAAGAGCAGGATGTCGGGCGTGCCCAGGGTGTCGGGCGGGCAGGTGGATTCGAGCTTTTTCTCGATGTAGCGCACCGCGTCGTAGCCAAAGTAACCGGCCAGACCACCACAAAAACGGGGCAGACCGGGGCGCAGCGCCACCTTGAAGCGTTTTTGGTAGGCCTCGATGAAGTCCAGCGGGTTGCCCGAGGCGCTTTCCACCACCGCGCCATCGCGCACAACCTCGGTTTTGGCATCGGCACCGAAGCCACTGGCCCGCACCAGGGTGCGCGCGGGCAGACCAATGAAGCTGTAGCGTCCAAAGCGCTCGCCACCCACCACAGATTCGAGCAGGAAGCTGTATTTGCCGCCGTCCTTGGAATGGGCCAGCTTGAGGTAGAGCGAGAGCGGGGTTTCCAGGTCGGCAAAGGCTTCCAGCATCAAGGGGATGCGGTTGTAGCCCTGGCCGGCCAGGCTTTTGAATTCGAGTTCGGTGATCATGGGTGAGCTTTCTTGGGCTCGGCGAGCTGCGGTTCAAAGGTGGGCAGCTTGCGCGGGTTCATCCAGTTGCCCGGCAAAGGCCGGGCGCGGGTGGCGGGCAAGGCCGCCGGCACAATTCAGTCAGGCCGGCTGACGCCAGGGCCAGGCTCCCCGGTCCTCACGGTGGGTGAAGACCGGCGCAAGGGCTGCGCTCAGGGGATGGTGGATGAACAACATGATCAGGCTAGTGTAGCAAAGGCCGCTGACGCCCCAACTCAGCGTGCGGCCAGTGCGGCCGGGCTGTCGCTCAGCGCGGCAGAGATATGGGTCAGGGCATCCACCCAGGCCAGCGCCGGAGTGCTGCGGATGGGTTCCCCATGGTTGTAGCCGTAAGTCACCAGCACCACGCCGCAGCCGGCGGCATGGCCTGCCTGCGCATCGTTGCTGGAATCTCCCACCATCAGCGTCTGCTGCGGCGTCGTGCCCAAGGCTTCGCAGGTCTTGAGCAAAGGCAAAGGGTCCGGCTTCTTGCGCTCGAAACTGTCACCACCAAACACCTGGCTGAAATGGCCCGCCAGACCTTTGCGGGCCAGCAACTCGCGCGCAAAGGCCAGCGGCTTGTTGGTCAGACAAGCCAGTGCCAGACCGGCATCACGCAAGCCCTGCAGGCCCTCGGTCACGCCCGGGTAGACCTTGGAAAAATCGCCGTTGATGGCCAGATAGTGCTGCTGGTAGCCCTGCCAGGCCTGTTCGTAGAGGCTGTCCACGGTCCAGGCAGGGCAAGCCTGGCCGTAGCCCTTGGCCTCGGGCAGGGCCATCTGGTGGGCCAGCACGGTGCGGATCAGGTGTTCGGAACCCTTGCCCACGGTGCGCTCGATCAGCGCACGGGTGACGGGCGGCAGACCCAGATCGGCCAGGGTGCGGTTGAGGGCAACCTCGAAGTCGCCCAGCGTGTCCACCATGGTGCCGTCCAGGTCGACGATGGCGGCACGGTAAGGCTGCAGCCCCATCAGGCCAGCGCAGTGCGCATCTGGTCGATCACGGCCTTGTAATCCGGCTTGCCAAAAATGGCGCTGCCGGCCACAAAGGTGTCGGCGCCAGCGTCGGCCACACGGCGGATGTTGTCGGCCTTGATGCCGCCATCGACCTCCAGGCGGATGTCGCGCCCGCTGCGTTCGATCCATTTGCGCGCTTGCTCGACTTTGCGCAGTGCCGAGTCGATGAAGCTCTGCCCGCCAAAACCGGGGTTGACGCTCATGATCAGGATCAGGTCGATCTCGTCGATGGCCCATTCCAGGACATTGAGCGACTCGGCCGGATTGAAAACGAGACCGGCCTTGACCCCCCTGCTCCTGATCGCCTGCAAGCTGCGGTGCACGTGGGCACTGGCATCTGGGTGGAAGCTGATGAGGTCGGCACCGGCTTCGGCAAAGGCGGCTGCCAGCGCATCCACCGGCGAGATCATCAGGTGCACATCGATGGGCACGGCCACACCCTCAAAGGTTTTGGCATGCGGCTTGAGCGCCTGGCAGACCATGGGACCAAAAGTCAGGTTGGGCACGTAATGGTTGTCCATCACGTCAAAGTGGATCCAGTCTGCACCGGCGGCGATGACGTTCTTCACTTCCTCACCCAATCTGGCGAAATCAGCCGACAGGATGGAAGGGGCAATGCGGTAGGTGGTGCTCATGCCGCAATTGTCGCAGTTACCATGCGGCCATGCCCAGCCACGACACCGACTACGCCTTTCGCATCGACACCGAGCCGCAATTCCTGCAGGCGCAGAGCGATCCTGCGGCCGGACGCTATGCCTTCGCCTACACCATCACCATCACCAACACGGGGCGTGTGCCGGCGCAGCTGATTGCCCGGCACTGGACGATCGAAGACGCCACTGGGCGCATTGAAGAAGTCAAGGGGCTGGGCGTGGTGGGTGAACAGCCCCTGCTGAAACCAGGCGAAGCCTTCCAGTACACCAGCGGCTGCCAGTTGCGCACCTCGCACGGCATCATGCATGGCAGCTATTTTTTTGTGGCGGTGGATGGCCACCGATTTGATGTGCCGATTGCGGCCTTCATCCTGCAGTCGGGCAGCACCGGCGAAGCCGGTCGCACCCTGCACTGAACAGCGCCCGTGCTTGCGGTTATTCTTGCCGGATGGGTGAATTCGACCTGATTGACCGTTTCTTCAAGCGACCGGCGCAGCGTGCCGACCTTGGCGTCGGGGATGACTGTGCATTGCTCTCACCGCGCCCAGGCCACCAGCTGGCGTTGTCGGCCGACATGCTGGTCGAGGGCCGGCACTTTCTGAGCACGGTAGACCCTTTTCGCCTGGGCCACAAAAGCCTGGCCGTCAACCTCAGCGACCTGGCCGCCTGCGGCGCGGAGCCGCGCGCCTTCATGCTGTCGCTGGCCCTGCCCAGCGCCGACGAGCGCTGGCTGCAGGGCTTCTCGCAAGGTCTGTTCGCCCTGGCCAACGCCCATGGCTGCGAACTGATCGGCGGCGACACCACGCAGGGCCCCCTGAACATCTCGATCACGGTCCTGGGCGATGTGCCGCAGGGCCAGGCCCTGCTGCGCAGCGGCGCCCGCGCAGGCGACGACATCTATGTCAGCGGGACCTTGGGCGATGCCCGTCTGGCGCTCGAAGCCTTTCGCGGCCAGCTGAGCCTGCCCGAAGCCGTCTTCATGCGCTGCCGCGAACGCATGGAGCAACCCACGCCCCGTGTCGCGCTCGGCATGGCCCTGCGGGGCCTGGCCTCTGCAGCGGCCGACATCAGCGACGGGCTGCTGGGCGATCTGGGGCACATCCTGCGCCAGAGCGGCGTGGGCGCCCGACTGGACCTGGACGCCTGTGAGGGTCTGTTGGCCTGCCGCCAGGCGCTGACCCTTTCCGAGTCCTGGCGGCGCACCTGTGTGCTCTCGGGTGGTGACGATTACGAACTGGTGTTCACCGCAGCACCACTCCACCGCGAAGCCCTGCTGGACGCTGCACAGCGCAGCCAGACGAGCGTCACCCGCATCGGCGTGGTCACCGCGTCCACGGGCCTTGAACTGCGGGATGCCCAAGGCCAGTGCGTGGACAGCCGTTGGACTTCCTTCGACCATTTTGCACAGGACTGAGCATGCCCCAGCGCCCCGGCCCCGCTTTTCTGCTTTCGCATCCGGCGCATCTTGTGGCGCTGGGTTTTGGCTCGGGTCTGTCACCCAAGGCGCCCGGCACGGTGGGCAGCCTCTGGGGCTGGCTGGCGTGGGTGGTGCTCGCGCCACTGTTTACCCCGGCAGGACAAGGCCTGCTGATCGCGCTGTCGCTGCTGCTGGGCTGGTGGGCTTGCAAACGCACGGTGGACGATCTGGACATCGCCGACCCTGGCTTTGTGGTCTGGGACGAAATCGTGGCCATCTGGCTGCTTCTTTGGCTGCTGCTGCCGGCCGGCTTCTGGGAGCAGCTGGTGGCCTTCGCGCTTTTCCGTTTTTTTGATGCCGTCAAGCCGGGCCCCGTCGCCTGGGCGGACGCGGTATTCAAGGGCTGGGGCTGGCGTGGCGCCTGGGGCATCCTGTTCGATGACCTGGTGGCCGCCTTCTGCACCCTGCTCGTCCTCGCACTTTGGCGCCTCATCTGATGTATACGACCCAGCTCTGCGAACAACTGGCCGACGCCTTGCTGCACCGCGGCTGGATGATGGCCAGCGCCGAAAGCTGCACCGGCGGCATGATCGCGGCCCGCTGCACCGACCTGTCTGGCTCCAGCCAATGGTTTGAACGGGGTTTTGTCACTTACTCCAACGCCGCCAAGACCGAGCTGGTCGGTGTACCGGCCACCTTGATCGAACAGCATGGCGCCGTGAGCGAGGCGGTCGCCCGGTCGATGGCCACAGGCGCCCTCAAATACTCACACGCCCAGGTCAGTGTGGCCGTCACCGGCATTGCCGGCCCCACGGGTGGATCGGTGGAGAAACCCGTGGGCACGGTGTGGTTCGCGTGGGCCATGGGTGAGCAGGTCAGCAGCGAACGCCGCGTCTTTGCCGGTGACCGCGCGGCGGTGCGCGAAGCCACTGTGCAGCACGCCTTGCAGGGGCTGGTAGCCCGGTTGGGTTGAGAACAGTGCGCAAAAAAAAGACCCGCATGTGCGGGTCTTTTTCATGATCAACTTGCGCTGAAAATTTGGTTGCGGGGGCCGGATTTGAACCAACGACCTTTGGGTTATGAGCCCAACGAGCTACCAGACTGCTCCACCCCGCGGCAAGTTTTGAATTATACCTTATTCTGCAGCAGGTGCTTCAGAAACTTCGGGACGATCCACCAGTTCGACCAGGGCCATGGGGGCGTTGTCGCCAACGCGGAAGCCCATCTTCAGGATGCGGGTGTAGCCACCGGGGCGCTTGGCAAAGCGCGGGCCCAGATCGGCGAACAGCTTGGTGACGCTGTCGCGGCTGCGCAGGCGGTTGAAGGCCAGGCGCTTGTTGGCCACGGAGTCTTCCTTGGCCAGGGTGATCATGGGCTCGATGACGCGGCGCAGTTCCTTGGCCTTGGGGACCGTGGTCTTGATGACTTCGTGCTCGATGAGCGAGTTCATCATGTTGCGCAGCATGGCGAGGCGGTGCTCGCTGGTGCGGTTGAGTTTGCGAAGG
>Ga0255274_1000257_pt1 | contig 9915 bp, 1 predicted proteins | sample AtltaT_4_FD_183673 | JGI IMG/M metagenome (GOLD analysis project Ga0255274, IMG submission 183673) | Metatranscriptome of freshwater microbial communities from Altamaha River, Georgia, United States - Atl_Colum_RepB_8h (Metagenome... | ecosystem: Environmental > Aquatic > Freshwater > River... | reverse complement strand
GCTTTTTCTTTTCGGTATCGTCTTCATCGAATTGCTTGGTCGGGAGCTTTTTAATCAAAAGACAATGCCCGCCATATTGCTGCGCGAGCTCGTCCTCTGAAATGTAGTGAGTTTTTCCCTCTGGCCCTGGCTCGTGTACCTCAAAACGCCACTGCTTTCCCTGTTGCTCTGACTTCAGCAAGACCAAGGCGGTCCCGTCTCGATTGAGCAGGACGACGGGGGCAAGTTCGTTGGGGAGCGTTTTGGGGTCGCGTTCGATCAGTCGCGTCGCGAAGCCCGCCGATTGCATGGCACGCATGCCAAGTTCGATGGTCAGACGTTCGCTGAGGGGAAGACCGGCAAGAAATGAAGCTGTGGACTTATTGACACCATGCCAACTGCAAGCCCAGAGTAGGGCTTGCAGAAGGCTATCGGTGTCTGCCGGGCTCGATGTGAATCGAGCGCCGCCAGGGTGGTTCATTTTTTATGATTACCTTCAGACGACGATAGTGTGAATCTTATCATTGACTAACAGGTGTGCGTTCTGATTCACATACACCATGTAGGTCTCTGCACCATCGGTCGACGTTCCGGCAAGGCTCCATCCCGAACCACCGTCGAGCTGGACGGTGTCGCCACTGTCGCCCGTGATGGTCACCTGAGTGCTGCCGCTGAGGACGTCCGGCGCTCCGACTGCCAGTACATCCGCAAGGGTCACATTCAGGGTCTGAGCATCGGTATTGCTCAGGTTGATGTTCGCGGAGCCTGCTGCCTTCGCCACTGCTGCGAGGTCGAAGATTTGCTTGCCGCTCTCATCCACCTGGAACCACACGTCGCCCATGGTATGGGTGTTGCCGTCGGCCGTCGTGTAACTACCCATCAGGCCGATGATGTTACCGTTGTTGACTTCGGACGTCGCCGTCGCATTCAGGTTAATGGAGGTGACCCCCAGCTGACCGAGAGACAGCAGCTCACCGCTATCTGTCTTGCCGTCGCCATTGGCATCCTTCCAGACCTTCAGCTCACCGAACGCCTGATCATTAGCATCGAGCAGACCATCCATGTTGGTGTCGAGGGCGCGCATCGCGATGTAACCATCTGCCGCCTTGCTGCCATCCGCCAGGACTGTGCCCGAACCGAACAGCTCACCACCATTGTTGATCGTGCCGTCGCCGTTGATGTCGCGGACCAGCAGACCATCACTGTTCAACACCCAGGCAGAGCGCTCGACGAAGCCGTCGTTGTTGACGTCGAAGCTGACGCCATCTGCGATGTTCACCGTCTGGATGCCGTCGCCATTCAGATCAAGGACGATCGGAGTGACGAAGCCCCACTTCGCAGCCTGCGCAGTTCCGAAGGTGCCACCAATCGACTGCGAGATCGCAACAATCTCCGCACTGAAGATCGTATGCAGCTGGGCTGAGGTCAGAGCCCCGCCGTGAGCAGAGGCGCCCAAGGCCAGCATATCAGCCGAAGACAAGCCAAGGATCTGATCGGACGTGAACAGATTGAACTCCGCGGAGTGCATCCAAGCAAGGTCCTCAACATCCAGTACCGAGAGTTGAGACGAGGTGAACCCACGGACGTTCTCGCTAGTGATTGCAACCATCTGCGCCGTGCTGAACGCGCGGAAGTCATCCGAGCTGATCGCCCCAATCTGCAGCGAATCCAGTATAGCGACTTGCGTTGCCGTCAGGGCACCAATCTGCGCGCTGTCCATGATTGTCAAGCTAGTGGAGTGCAACAAGTCCACGACACTGGCTGACAAGACGGAGACACCGTAGGTGCTGAGCGCGTCTAGCTGGAGCGAAGAGATGGTGAAGAATGCTCCACTCGGTATCGCCGCAATCTGATCAGTGGTCAGCGCACCGATCGCTTCACTGTCGATGACAGACAGTTCTAGCGAGCCCAAGGTTGCAAATTGCGACGCGGTCAGGTTGGTAATCTCCTGGCTGGTGAACAAATTCAGTTCGTGCGAGGCGATTACATCAAACGCTGCAGTGCTCAATGCTCGTACCTGAGCGCTATCGAGCAGATCGAACGATGCTGAGTAGAACGCATCGACGACGGTCGCTGCCAACAGCGAGATGCCGTAGGTGCTCAATGCATCGATTTGGCCTGAGGTCAAACCGTACATCGCTCCGCTCGGAATTGCCCCGATCTGATCTGTGGTCAGCGCAGCGACGTCCTCGCTATTGATGACATTCAGTTGCAGCGAGCTAAACACAGCGAATTGGTTGGTGGTAAACGCCCTCACCTGCGCGGAGGTCAACGCATCAACCTGTGCTGAGAGCATTCCGAAGTAGAGTGCCGCTGTGGTTATCGCAACGATGTCGTCGGTTCCAAGCCCAACCAAATCGTTGGACTCGATTGCCTGCAACTGGGCGCTGTTAAGAACGCTCACCTGCTGCGTGGTAAGGCCAGTCAACTGAGCACTGCCGAATCGCAAGAAGCCTTCCGTGGTCATCGCGACGATGTCACGCGTCTCGATCACGCTGATCTGCTCGGTCGTCAGACCTGCCAGTTCATCCGAACCCATGTACAGGAATTGATCCGTGGTCAACGCGATGATGTCATCGGTGGTGAAGCCTAGGATGTCTGCGCCGATACCATCGATCTGGATCGACTGCAGCGCAGCGACCTGATTGGTACGCAGTCCAGCCAACTGGTCACTGCTGAGCAGCGACATGTTTTGCGAGGACAATTGCACCAGATCAGCGGTCTGGATCGCCGAGATCTGCTCTGTGGTCAGGCCCAGCACAACATCGCTACCAAGGCGCAGGAACTGCTCGGTGGTGACGCCCACAATCTGTGCTGTGGTCATCGCGCCAAGCTGTGCACTGGTGATGCCGGCATTGGTGAAGTGATGGCTCGCCATCGCCGCGATGTCACGTGTCTCGATTACACGGAACTGGTCGGTCGTGAGTCCACGCAGCTGCGACGAGTTCATCGTTGCAAAGTGCTCCGTGTTCAGGGCAATGACCTGATCGGTGGTCAGACCTCTCATGTCAGCGTCTGCCAGACCGTAGCGGATCTGTGCGCTGTTCAGGCTGGCGATGGCTGCCGTCGTGAAGCCGCTCACCTGAACGCTGTCAAGCGCGTTCAGCTGCAGGCTGGTCACACCAAACAACTGCTGCGTCTGCAACGCGGCAATCTGGTCGGTAGTCAGCGCGCGCATATCGTCGCTGTTGATGGCAACCACTTGTTCAGAGGTCAGCGCACGGATCTGATCTGTGTACATCGCACCAATCTGGGCGCTGCTCATCTCAGTGATGCCGACGGAGACCATCAGTCGCAGATCACGTGTTTCGATCGCACGAATCTGGTCGGTGTTGAAGGCGCGCAGGCTATCGGAGCTGAAGAATGCCGACTGATAGGTCGTGATGGCCTTGACCTGATCTGTGGTCATACCAAGGATGTCCTCGGAGTTGAACGCACCAATCTGGGCGGAATCCATCACGGCGATCGCACCGATGCTGAATTGAGCAAGCTGTGCAGAGTTCAGGTTGTACAGCTGCTGTGTCGTCAGACCAGCGATCTGCTTGGTTGCCAGCGCAGCGAAGTCTTCTGTGCCCAGCGCACGGAAATCGTCGCTGCTGATCGTGAAGATCTGCTGGGTGGTCAGCTGAGCAACCTGTGCGGTCAGCAGAGCGCCAATCTGCGCGCTCGTCCAGGCGGTGACGACATCCGAGCCGATCGAGCTGATATCTGCGGCGTCGATGGCGCTGATCTGAGAGGTTGTCAGGTTCTGTGCCTGCACGGAAACCAGCGCGGCGATCTGCGCCGTTCCGAGCGCTGTTATGCCCGCATCCGTCACACCCATGATCTGAGCGCTATTGATCGCAAAGACTTGTTGGGTGGTCAGAGCAGCAACCTGCGCGGTGGTCATCACGCCGAACTGCGCGCTTTCCATCAGCGAGATGCCGTAAGAGCTTACGGCACGGAGGTCACGGGTCTCTATTGCAGCAATTTGTGCCGTGGTGAACTGGTCAAACTGGTGAGAGGTCAGGTTAGCGACCTGCTCAGTCGTCAGTGCAGTCACTTGCGCAGCGCCCAGACCCAGAATATCCGTGGTCATCGCATAGATCTGCTGCGTGGTCATAGCACCAATCAGAGACGCATTCAGTGCACCGATCTGCACGCTGCTGAGTGAGATCACGCTGGCCGACAGCAGGCCGGAGGCATCGCGCGTCTCGATAGCTGCAATCTGGTCGGTCGTCAGTCCGCGGAAGTCATCCGAGTCAATCGCCTGAAGTTGAGCGGTGCCGAGGCCAACGATCTGTGCGGTGGTCAGCGCAGCGATCTGAACCGAATCAATGCCTGCGATACCACCAGAGGCTGCGTTGGTCGACAGGGCGGCCACGTCCGTTACTTCGATCGCACGGATCTGATCTGTCGTCAGGAAGCGCATTTCATCGCTGGTCAGGGACGCCACCTGCTTGGTACTCAGCGCCACGATCTGCGACGTGAGCAGGATCTGGATCTGGGTGCTCTGCAGGTTGTTGATCTGCTGGGTCGTCAGCGATGCAATCTGCGTCGCGCCCAGGCCGGTGATGGTGTCGGTAGTGATGAACTTGATGTCGTCACTGCCAAAGCCCACGATCTGTGCGGTGCTCAGGTTTGAGAGCTGCGCAGTCGACAACACTGCCACCTGCACCGAGGTCAGGTCGTCCATCACCGACGCTGCCAGTGCTGAGAGCTGATGCGTGCTCATTGCCACGATCTGGTCGGTGCTGAAGGTGCTGACTTGTGCGGAGTTCAGCGCGGCGAACTGGGCCGTCAGCAGGCTGGCGATGTCGGCTGTCTCGATCGCGCGGAACTGTTCGGAGGCAAGAACGCCAAGCTGTGGCGTAGTCAGAGCGGCCAGCTGCGAGCCGGACATCGCCTGAATCTGCGCAGTGGCCAGGTAATCCAGTTCATCCGTCTGGATCGCGGCGATCTGAGCGGTGGTCAGACCCTGGATCTGATCCGTGTACAGCGTGCTCATCTGCAACGAATTCAGCGTGACGATCTGACGGGTAGTAAGGCCCTTCATGTCAGCGGTTTCGATACCACGGAGCTGGCTGGACGTCATCAGCGATAGCTGATAGGTGCTCAGCGCGGAGAGCTGCGCGGTGCTCATTGCGCCAATCTGGTCAGTGGCCAGACCGGAAACACCATTACTGGAGAGCGACGCGATCTGAGTTGCCAGTACGCTGCCGATATCGGCCGTCTCGATGGCACGGACCTCTTCGCTTGCCAATGAGGCAAACTGTGCGGTGGCCAGACCAGCGATCTGGGTGGCGCTCAGGGCTGCCATCTGGCTCGTAGTCAGGCCGAAGTAGATCTCGTCGGTCTGCAGAGCAGCCAGCTGTGTAGCAGACATGGCTGCGATCTGGACGGTGTTGATGCCGTAAGCAAGTTGAGCCGAATCGAGCGACGCAATCTGCAGAGTCGTCAGGCCCTTGATCTCGGCGGTCTCAACGGCGGTCAGCTGTGCCGACGTGACGTTGTCCAGCTGGGTAGTGGTCAACGCAGCGATCTGGGTGGCGGACAAGGCCACCATCTGATCGGTAGTCAGACCGCGGATACCGTCGCTATTGAGCTTTGACAATTGGAGCGTGGTCAGGCCAGAGACGTCATTCGTCTCAATAGCAGCGATCTGCTCAGAGCCAAACGCCGTCAGCTGCTGGGTCGCAAGCGCACCCACTTGGGCGGCGGATAGCGCTGCCACCTGTGCGGTTGTAAGACCGAGGTCGATGTCAATGGTCTCCAGCGCAGCGATTTGCGTGGTGGTCAGCGCGATGATCTGAGAGGTAGCCAGGCCACGAACCTGATCAGAGGCCAAACCAACGATTTGACGAGTGGTCAGAGACGAGAGGTCTTTGGTCTCGATCGCGTTGAGCTGAGTCGACTGGAGGTAACTGCCCTGCAATGTGCTCAACACAGACAGTTGCGAACCAGTCAGATTCTGGATCTGGTCTGTGGTCAGGCCACGGATACCATCGCTGCTCAGCGCCACGATCTGCGACGTGGTCAGACCGCTCAGCACGCCGGTGGCGATGTTGGCCACTTGCTGCGATGCCATTGCATTGATCTGCATGGTAGCAAACGCGCCGAGCTGGGTTGCGCTGATCGAGCCGATATCGTCGGTCGTCAGGCCCTGCAGGACGTCATTCGTCTGCAGCGCGGCAACTTGGGCTGTTGTAAGCGCCTGTACTTGCGTTGTGGTCAGAGCCTGTACCTGAAGCGAATCAAATGCGACGATCACTGCGGTGCTCAGAGCGCGCAGATCAGCCGCTTCGAATGCGCTCACTTGTGCAGAGAGAAGGTTACTCAATTGGGCGGTGCGGATCGCCGCAGTCTGCGCGGTGGTCAGTGCCTGAATCTGCTCTGTCGTATAGCCAGACAGAGTTGCCACCGAAATCTGTTGAGTCGTCAACGCGCCAAGATTCGCGGTTTTGAGGACCGACACCTGATCCGAGCTTAGCGAAGCAAACTGTGCAGTGCTGAGAGCCGCTACCTGATTCGCGGTGAGCGCATAAGCCTGCGCGGTGGTCAGACCATCCAATGTTGTGGTGAGCAGCGCAGCGACCTGAGCTGTATTCAGCTGCTGCACTTGCTCAACGGTGATCGCGCTAAACTCCTGCGAGTCAAAAGTGCGAAGTTGCAGCGTGGTGATGCCAGAGACGTCACGAGTTTCGAGAGCAGAGAACTGCGCCGAGGTCAGAATGCTGAACTGGTACGTCGACATCGCTGCAATCTGTGCGGTGCCAAGCGCTACGATTTCGTCTGTGGAAAGACCGAACACACCCGCGCTATTCAGCGCCGCAATTTGGGCGGTCGACAGCGAGGAGAGGTCAGCAGTTTCGATGTTGTTGACTTGCTTCGACGATAGCGCATTGATCTGTGCGGTCGAGAGCGTCTTGAGCTGGTTGGCACTCAGCGCAACCATTTGGTCAGTGCCGAGGTTGCCCACTGCCAGCGCCGTCAGTGCAGCAACTTGTGCGGTGCTGAGGCCAGCAATTTGAGCGGTCTCGAGATACGCCACCTGCGCAGAAGTCAATGTCTTCACCTGCAACGTGCTCAGGGAGCTGACATCTGCGGTCTCAATCGCTTGCAACTGATTCGACTGGAAGTTGTAAATCTGTGCCGTGACCAAAGCAGCGAGCTGCGAGCCCGTCATTGCCTTGATCTGATCAGTACCAATGTTCGCCAAATCAGTGTTATCGATCTTGGCAATTTGCTGCGTGCTCATCGCAGAAATCGCGCCAGCGGTAAGGTTACCGAATTGGGCAGAATTCATCGCCACCAGCTGGGCCGTGGTAAGACCACGAACCTGAGATGTGGTTAGAGCACCGAACTGGTCAGAGCCCATGCCAGCTACAGCTGCAGTGGTCAGCATCGCAATCTGGGCTGTGTTCAACATCGCTATTTGCGAAGTCATCAGCACGGATGCCTGGTAGGAAGACAGCGCGGCGAGCTGAGCCGTGGTGAGGCCTGCAATGTCAGCAGTCTCGATATTGCGGATTTGCTGAGAGGCAAACTGACGGATTTGTGAGGTCGTCATCGCACCTAACTGCGCAGCAGAGAGCGCCGCGACGAGGTCGGTATTCAGACCTACGATGTCAACGGTTTCGATCGCACGAATAGCCGCTGTACCTATCGCACCAACTTGGCTGGTCAGAAATGCGTTGACTTGTGCGCTACCCAAAGCAACCATTTGGCGCGTGGAAAGCACCGCCAAATCACGCGTTTCCAGCGCTGAGATTTGCCAACTAGCCAGCGCCGCAACTTGCGCGGTCGCCATTGCGGCGTATTGCGCCGTGGTGATTGCGATGATTTGATCAGTGGTAAGCGTCGACAGTTCGTCGGTTTGCAGTGCAGCAATTTGCTGCGTACCGAGTGCCGCAATACCTGCGGTCACGAAGCTACCCACCTGAGCAGAGCCCAGGGATGCCAGCTGCGCAGTGCCAAGTGAAGCAATTTGGGAGGCAGACAATACCGCAAACTCGTCAGTTGTCAACAAAGCAATCGCCGCCGCCGCAATTCTTCCAATCTGAGTCGTGCCGAGCGCTTGCAGCTGCTCGGTGGTCATGCCAAAGCGGACCTGGTCGGTGGTCAGGGCAGCGATTTGTACGGTGCTCATCGCAGCAACGTCGACCGCACTCAGATTCGCAACTTGCGCGGAGGCGAGCTGACGCAGCGCAACGGTGCTGAATGAACCAACCTGCGCAGTGGTCAGCGCTGCGACCTGATCGGTATAGAGGCTGGATACATCGCGAGTATCAAATGCGCCAATCTGCGCGGTGGTCAGACTGCGGATATCCGCGGTTTCAATTGCCTGAACCTGATACTGAGCTGTTGTCAGCGCATACAGTTGCGCGGTGCTCAGCGCAGCAATTTGACTGCCGCTCAGTGCCGCAACCTGCGTAGACAGAAGTGTCGCAACGTCACGGGTCTCCATCGCAGATATCTGCGCGGTACCGATGGAAGCGATCTGAGAAGTGTTTAAACCAAAGTAGATTTGATCGGTGGACAAAGCCGCGATTTGCGAAGTCTGCAAGCCCGAGATGTCTTTATCTTCAATTGCAGCAACCTGCGCACTGGTCAGACGGGCCTGCTGTTGCGTACCCAAGGCGCGCAATTGTGCAGTTGACATGCCAGCAATCTGGTCCGTACCGATCGCAGAGATATCCACCGTTTCGATCGCCGACACTTGTGCTGTGGTCAGTGCAGCGATACCACTCACACCCAAAGCAGAGATTTGCGAAGTTAATCCAGCTATTTGCGCGGTAGAGAGGGATGCGATTTGCGTTGTGGACAGCGCCCCGATCTGCTCAGTAGTGAGGGACGCGAGATCGACTGTCTGCATTGAGCTCAGCTGAGTAGCACTCAGCAAGCGAACCTGATCGGTTCCAAGACCGCGCGCCTGCTCAGTCGTCAAGGCAACGATTTGAGCGGTAGTCAGACTAGACAGGTCGCTCGTTTGGATTGCCTGGAGCTGAGTTGAAAGCAGTTTCGCAAACTGGGCTGTACCCATACCAGCGATCTGCGATCCGCTCATTGCCGCGATCTGATCAACACTCAGTCCTGTGCTGATGTCATCAGTATCAATTGCACCAATCTGCGCAGTAGACAGTGCAGCAAAGCTTGCAGTGCTGATGGCCGCCACCTGCGTTGCGCTGATAGCTTTCAGCTGAGCCGTTGCATAACCGCCGGCGATCGCGTTGATCTGCCCGGTGTTCATTGCTGCCACGATGGTGCCGGACAGCGCACCGATCTGAGCGGTTCCGACTTTAGCGATTTGCTCTTCAGTGAGCTTGGTAACTTGCGTCTGTGACAGGCCAGCGACCTGTGCGGTGGTCAGCGCAGTCACCTGAGCAGTGGTCATCGTAACGATGGCGGCCGTTACAAGACCATCGATTGCTGAAGCACCAATCGAACTGATTTGAGCCGCCTTCAGCGACTCCATCTGATCGGCGGTGATTGCGGCAATCTGAGACTCGCTCAGACTACTGAGCGTTAATCCACTGATATCGTCTTTTTCGACCTTCGCTATTTGAGTTGCACTCAAGTAAGAGGCCTGGGTCGCGCTAAATTGCGAGACCTGCGTTGCGGTGAGATCTACTATATCGGCCGTTGTGAGTGCCGAAATTTGTGCTTGGGTCAAAGACGAAATCGTAGCGGAAGTGGTCGCCATTTTTTTCTCGCTAAAGAAGATTGTTTTTAAATGCTCGTGTGGCTTGCAAAATCGGGTGACACATTACTGCGAAAGTAATCCAACGTGAACTATACCAATCGAGATAATTAGTTGCAACTAATCATTATGTTTATGTGGCCAAAATATTCGAAAACTTGTGAGTAAAAGTGTAAATCAATGTTCAATTAGGCAACAATACAGATATTTAATTAAAATATTATTAATTTAATGCCCGGTAAATGCCTTTGTTAATG
>Ga0255274_1000256_pt1 | contig 9919 bp, 4 predicted proteins | sample AtltaT_4_FD_183673 | JGI IMG/M metagenome (GOLD analysis project Ga0255274, IMG submission 183673) | Metatranscriptome of freshwater microbial communities from Altamaha River, Georgia, United States - Atl_Colum_RepB_8h (Metagenome... | ecosystem: Environmental > Aquatic > Freshwater > River... | reverse complement strand
TCTTGATTTCCGGAGGCAAATTACGCAGCATGGAGTTTCAGAAAAGGAATAAAGCGCGCATTCAAACCGGCCATTTGACATTGAAGAAAAGCGGGCGAAGGCGCTTACTTAATGAATGCCTAGGAGCCAGATGGTGATTCCGAAATCTTCTCATCCAACCAACAACGAAGCATCCAGAAATGAACGAATGCGTTCGCTGGTCGCTTTTAGCTGATCCTGGCCAGGATTGAGTTTTGGTTGTGTAAAATTGATATCACCGACGTGATTCATCGGAACCAAATGAATGTGCGCATGCGGAACTTCCAGTCCGATTACGGCAACACCGATGCGTTTGCAGGGAATCGCTGCACGAATAGCAGGAGCGATCTTGTGAGCAAACGCCCAAAGTGCGCTGAACTCATCTTGCTTCAGGTCGAAGATGTAGTCCGTTTCCCGTTTTGGAATAACCAGTACGTGACCTTCTACCAATGGCATGATGTCTAAAAAGGCCAGGTGCTGATCATCCTCTGCTATTTTATGGCAGGGAATCTCTCCATTCACGATGCGTGTAAAAATGGATGCCATTCTTTTTTCAGGCCAGAGAGATGTCCAGAATTTCAAACTTCAATACACCACCGGGAGTGGTGATATCGGCCACCTCCCCTACTTTCTTGCCCAGCAATCCTTTCCCGATTGGTGAGGAAACTGAAATCTTCCCCGCTTTCAGGTCGGCTTCATTTTCGGCCACAAGCACGTAGGCCATTTCAGCCTTGTTCGCCATGTTGCGGATTCGAACCTTACACAACACAGAAACTTTGGATGTATCCAGTTTTGACTCGTCGATTAACCGTGCAGATGCCACCAATTCTTCGAGTTTCGAAATCTTGAGCTCAAGAAGTCCCTGTGCATCTTTCGCTGCATCGTATTCGGCGTTCTCAGACAAATCGCCCTTGTCACGTGCTTCTGCAATTTGACGTGATATACTGGGACGCTCCACATTTTTCAAGTGTGCAAGATCCTCCTGAAGTTTACGAAGTCCTTCCTCGGTGAGGTATGTGATTTTAGACATGGAAAAGAGAAGTGTTGAGCCTGGCATGAATATGAAAGACCCCTCCTTAGCAGGAGAGGTCTTTCTCAGGTCAGGCAGTTAAATCAGAGATTGAAGCGCGCACCGATGGTATGTGAACCGTCGAATGTACGGGTTGCACGATAACCATAGTCGATAGCAAATGTCTTTTCAGACTTCTTACCAAGCGGCACCTGGATGGTCATACCACCGCTGAAACCAACCAGTGAAGAGATCGGATCATCGATGATGGCATTCTTGTCCTTCTTGTCGATGGTGTAAGCACCGCGCACCATGAACATCTGACGGAAGCCATACTCAACACCCAGTCCGAACTGGTCGCGAATGAAAGAGTTTGAGGTAAATGAAAGTGCAGGAGTCAAACGATGGTCAGTTGCGAGCGGCACATTGTATGAAACGCCGATACAAACCAGAGAAGGCATTTCAAAGCGCTCAGCACGTTGCTGCTGGAGCACATTGATGTCTGCAGTGGCATTGTCATTACGGAAGGCCAAACCTTCACCGTCAAACTTCATCGGGGTTCCTACATTGCGCAGGGCGATACCGAATTTCAGATCATCCTTGGCATCATTGAAACCGGTGATGTACTGAATACCGGCATCAATGGTAAGTCCCTGAGACTTCACGTCGTTGATGGACTCCGAAATCATCCGAACCGTCAAACCTCCATAAATGCTGTTGCTGAATTCTTTGGCATAACTGAAGGCTACGGTGAGAAACTGAGGGCTGAATGTACCAAGTCCACCATCGGGTTGAGCCTCGGTTGTGCGCTCGATATCACCGAAACGCATTGACATAACGGACAGTCCGAGTGATCCGGATTCGCCCACTTTCTGTGCAACACCGAAACTGGAGATTTTAATTTCAGAGCCTTTCAGCCAATCGGTCTGAGCAAAGATGACTTCTGTCCCCTTGTTCATTCCCAATCCGGCCACATTGAGGTTCATGGCTTCGATACCGCGTACTAGCGCGATATTACAACCACCCCAACCCGCAGTACGGGCCCAGGGGTTGATGAGAAGTTCACTGGCACCGGCCTGGCCAACACGGTCTTCGTTACCTGCGAGGGCCTGGGGAGCAGTCAGGACAAAGAGAAGTCCGGCTGCTAAAATATGATTGAGTGCTTTTTTCATACGCGTTCTGTATAGTGTGTTTTCCGGTGCTGTTATTAGAACGAATCAAGGTCAACTGGACGCATAACGCCGAACCACTTCACCACTTTCTCTCCAAGGTCTCCGGCATCCACATGGATGATATAAATACCGCTGGCCACCGTGATACCGGCGGTGTTCTTCAGATCCCAATCCTGGGTAGTCGCAGTATTGAAGTCCTGACCTTCAAATACGGCTAAGCCTCCGCTGACATCGCTCGGCACATCACGCTTGTATTGGCGAACCAGCGTACCGTTCACAGTGTAGATAGAAACGGTGCAACGGGATGGCAGGTTGGTGATGCGTACGCGGTTGTCAAGCTGGTCTTTGCGTGTTTTCTCATAGGAGGAGTACGCATAGTACGGATTGGGTACCACACGGATCAAATCGAGTGCGGATTCTGCAGCAGATTTCACACCGGTAGAGGCCTGCATGCTGGCAGGAATATCAAATTCATACAGTGGATTTCCAGCATTCACTGCTGTTGCTCCAGGTGTAACAAAATTCTTGTAGTCCTTGGCAACGCGCAAACGAACCTTCACGTCACTCTCCAACAGGCTGTGTCCTGGAGCCAACAGGGGAAGGCTTGTCCAGATACAGTCTTTGTACACGTTACGCTTAGCCACCAGGTTGCCGGTTGAGAGCAGCGAATCGATTCGCTTTCCGTTATCATAAATCGGAATATCGGTCGCCAGGTTTCCGTTTTTGTTGAAGATGTAGATGTAATGCATTCCACCGAGTGAAAGGCGGTCATTCGCATCTGCACCCGTATTGCTATTTGGATTCCACAGCATGTCGGTGCTGTTTTCCCCGGTCAGCGCAGAATTCTCACCAAAGGCGATGTTCAGACGCTCACCTGTTTCTACATTGATTGCGTATCCGGGGAACCAGCCCATACCGGTTGCGGAAGTGAAATCCGCATCGTTTGGATCTGTACTTACAACACCATCACCTACCTGTCCGTTTTTGTCAACAGATGGCGATTTACGTTTGTCGAATTTCTTCGCTGCGCCAATATTCGGCATGGTGTCTTCACCGAGCTCAACAACAACAGCACGTGTCCATTTGCTCTTGTCAGAAGTGATAACAAGATCGACGCTGGCCACAGAAGAGAACTTGATGACAGCATCGAGCGGAGCGTTGTTGAGTTTAGGTGCACCAACATAATTACGTGCAGCGAGGCGGAAAGGAGCCCAAGTTCCGCCGAGGACCGTTTCGTAAACTGCATCCGGATCCACGGGTGTAGTACCTACAGAATAGTCGGTCGCTTCAGAACCAGCCAAAATCCAATCACGGGTGGTTGATCCATCCACGTCGGCTACACCTGTGAGCCAATTCTTTCCAGGAATGCTGAACTCTTGAGTAGCCTCCAGGAATCCGTTGCCAGATGCACCGTCGCCGGGTTCCTTTCCATTCACCTTGAAAATGTTAAAGGCAATCTTGTTAGATTCAAGCAGTTGCTCGTATGGAATACTCAGCGTAAACAAGCTGCTATCGATCAATGTAGCGCCCGGATTGTCATAAATGAAATAGCGTGAACTCTCGGCAATTCCGTTGAATTGCACTTTGAAACCACCGCCCTGGAGCTTGATTGGGTCATAAACCGATACATTGATCGGACCACGACCTTTTTCGTACACTGGATTTGCGGCGCGGTTATCTGCACTGTTCAGGATTTCAGAAACGGTTTCATCCGTCAGGTCGAGGACATTACCTCCATTACCTGTTCCTTCAATGCGCTTAATGCGGAACCCATCGCCAAAGCTTGAATTCAACACCATGCCTCCGTTGTTCACAACAGGCTTATGGGGTATTCCTGAATAGACCTTTACATTTTTACGTCCTTGCAGATAAGGTTCAGCCTGTGTAACCGCAGGGTTTGGCGACTGCGGATTGAACGTACGGTAGTCGTTGTGCGCATACGAAAGCACAAGGAAATAGTACGGGCGATAATTTACAATCGGCTTAAGTGTAAACAGGTCCTGCGTAATAATGAAGTTGTGCTTGATGCCGCCATTCACTTCATCGGTCTTCTGAACCGGAATGTAGGAGTTCAGGTTATTGTCGAAGTTGTAATTCACCAGCTTGGTTACATCATCTTCAAGATCGATTTGAGCAATCAGTTTTGCTTTAGCGGGATCTTCGATATCAGAAACGGAAACGTTTTCGTTTACAACCTGATAAACCTTGTAACCCTGGAACTTGTAGCTGCGCTCATCAACCGTCAACGTATCAAACACAATCGTTGAGTCATTGATCTGATCACCAACTACACCGGGAATGTTCTTATCGAACTGCGAATACAGTTCAACCTTTGGTGTGCGGGTGTTTTCGAGGGTCAAAATCAATTCCTTATCAAGCTCGCGGATTGCAACCTCCGGAGCATCCGGACCGTCCAGTACTTTAAAGCAGTTATTGAACAAACGCTGAGCGAGGTCATCGGCACGTTTCACCACACTAACAGAAGCAAGTGGACCACCCGCAGTAGCACGTCCCCAAACCACACCTGTGGTGATGTAGTTCACCGCACCAGGCTGTAGGGTAAATGTACCGGCAGATTGCAGGAAGCGCATATCAGTTGGCTGAATGCTCGCTGTTACCATTGTCCACGGAGTAGAGAAAGAAGGATCCGTTGTTCCGGGGAACATGTAATTACACGGAGTGGTAGTTGCACCGGTACCGGAGCCACGTCCGTTTCCACCGTAGGTGATGGTCTGTCCATCAAGCCAGCTTCCGCTCAAATACTCGTAATAGTCATCCGTAACCTGCGGGTTACCGTTAGGAACACCGCTCGTGTTTTCATAATAAACGAATCGGGACATGGTGATTTGCTCACCAGGCTCATCAACACGACCGTCACGGTTGTTGTCAACACCGTCGTTAAGATCCGCTAATGGCCCCTGGAAGAAGTCGATACCGACAGCAGGAGGATTCAATCCATATGCACCACCACCGTCATCATCGGGATCACCATTGTAGCAGTAGCCAAGACCGAGGCCCACGTCACAACCCACATAGTCATCTGCTGCGTTACCAAGATCCGGATCACACCATACACCGAAATAGGTTGAGTCGAGTTCATTGCTCGAACGGTTGATGACCTGATACTTGTAGAAGGTCATGTAGTTGATATCGTTCGATGTATTGAAGGCAAACGCTTGGGCGCGCACTTCAAGACCAATGGGGTTGCTGTTGGTTTCGGTTTTGATACCACCTACATCGTTGAACACCCACCAGATGGACTTGTCACCAAAGAGGTAGTCATTACAAACGGTCTCGCCTGTTCCGGGATCGGTTGGATAGTCACCATCCAATTTGAAATAGGGATAGTCGCCGTCTTCGTGGTTGTAAACACCATCGTTATTGGCATCGAAATACGGAGCCAAGAAAGGCAATTCGCCGTTTCCGACGTTACCGTTACCGGGCCAACTCTGGATGTTCGTAGATGCCTGACCGGTAGCGAGGAATTCTTCTACCTCATCACGGGTAACACCCCAGAACCGGTCGAATTCGTTACAACGGGTATCAGTGATGGTCATCGAACCGGTTGAAGGATCCTTTGAGATTGGTCCACCCCAAAAATCGTTCGCGCCGCTCTGACGATACGTTTGAGCTGCAACCAAAAGCTGATTGCTCTGATCAAAACCACCAATCCAGAGTGCTCCGGAGTATATAGAATTTTTGTTCGATCCGATTGGAACTTCATAGTAGGGAACCTGACCTACCGGATCCCACCACAAGTCGCCACCCACAAGGATACGGGCACGTACCTGGTTTACATCAAGGTCGATCTGCGCCTTGGTAGTCGGACACACAGCGGCTGTTCTGGCTGCTTTCGGGGCTGCATTTGCGAGCCTGTTCGCGCCCTCGTTTATCCTGGCATTTGCGCTCAGGGACAGGGCTGCCACAAGTACTGCACTCAGTACGGATTTATATCGAAGCATGTTCATAGCGTGTTGACGTGTTTGGTTGATTAGAAGTCAAAGCGGACACCCAGACGGGTACGGCGTGGAAGGCTGTAATTGTCTGGATTCTGAATCCGGATGTTGTACTGATCGATGAAGGCTTGTGGAGAAGCCTGTTGGTTGGCCAATTGCTGGCCTTCGGCTGAAGCGATGAACCCATCGTCGGTGGGGTTACCCGTTGCACGGTAAACTCCGGTGATATTTTGGGTATTCAGCACGTTTTGCACCCAGAGGTACACGTTAAAGGTAGCCGTCTTCTTCTCGTTGATCTTGATATTGACGTCCCTTTCGATACGGGCATCAATACGGAACTGCCAAGGAGTGCGGGCTCCGTTCACAAGACCTTCTACGCGGCGCTGACCGTTATCCTGCCAACCGATGGCTGCACCTTCGCGGGTAGCAATCAACTGACGGGTGTAAGGTGTTCCTGAGTTCGTACGGAACACGAGGTTGGCACCGGTGTTTTGAAGGATGGGCTTACCCCACAGCATCGGACCATTGTATGCACTGCCTTCGCCGTAGCGGTAGTCAAAAGACACAGTGAACGAGTGACGCGTATCAAAGTCCAGCGGAACCATGAAGCGCAGGTTGGGTTGTTCCGTATCCGTCAACTCCAGGTTTGAAGTTGCACCAGAACCGGTACCGTCCGCGAACTGCAGGGTGTAGTTGGCCAGCATACGCACATTACCTGTACGGCGGAGGTCATAAATCAAAGAGAACCCTTTAACCGTTCCGAAATCGATATTGGCATATGATGTATAAGAGAACGGATACGCGAAATTCACACGGGTCACCTGAATCATGTTCTTCATTTCGCGGTAGAAGGCGGAAATGGTGAAGGCAGAAGTTTTGGAAACCACTTGCTTGAATCCTACTTCGTAGTCAGTCGTACGCTCAGGTAGCAAACCGGCATTGTTGAGTGATCCGTCGGGATTACGTACAAGTGAGAAATACTCAGACGGGTCATTGCGCAGGTTTGAAGATGGGCGCTGCGTCAATACGTCGTAGTGTGCAAAGAACTGCGCCTGATCGGTGATGGAGAAACTAAATGCTACGCGTGGCATGATGCTGATCTGCGGCTCATAATCCTTAAATACAGCGTCGATGTTCCAATCTTCCTCGGCAAGTGTTCCTGCGCCAGGTGTTTTGGCAGGTACAATCGTACCGGTCGTTGACTGCTGCGCAATCAGGTCAGGGTTAGACACAATCTGACCATTTACATCGTACCATACATCGCGGTCACGGTAACCTACTACAGAAGTCAAATCATTCTCGTCCGCCAGGTAAGGAACGAAGTCATCCCCGATGTTGCCGGGCTTGTTCGGAATAGCTACAGGATAATTTCCAACGTTGTAGGCATCCAGCAACAGGTAACGGTCGCGCAGCTGCTTCTGGTTGGCATCAAAGCGGTCAACACGAACACCGACATTGAAGTTCAGGTTATCGATGGCGAAGTTGTCCTGAATGTACGCAGACATATAGGTTGGGCGGAATGCGTCAATTTCACGCGTAAACACGCCGTTTTCCTTCTTGGTGAAGAAGTCCTTAAAGGTGGCCTTGTTGTTACTGATCTGGCCGGTGTAATCGTAACCGTAGTAACCAACGAGGTTGTTTACAATCAATTCATCCGGCGTAAACATGCCGATATCCAGTTGAGATGGATCGAGCGCATCGAAATCTACGTACTCATTGTTTGCCACGCCCAGGCTGCTACGCAGATTTTCGTAGAAACCGTTGATTACGTTACCGTCTGCATCAAGTGATGGCACATAGCTGGTGCCGTAGTCGTTTGTGATGGTAAGGTCAACAAAGTTCGTGTCGGAGCTCAGCAGATTGCTCTGATCGACCAGCAAGAGTTTGTTGAGATCGTTGGCGTACAAACGACCGAGTGTCCAGAGGCTGCGGGGAGCAAGACCATAAGAACGATCCACACGCTGCTCGAATTCGAAACCGACCTGAATTGCATGTTTCTTGATATCGGCGTTACCGCTCAGGGTAACACGGTACTGTTCGGCATTCAGATCCTGGAATGTGTTACGACCATTTCCGATGGATTCCCAAATTGCCATCACACTCTGTGTTCCGTCACCGTTACGCAATCCACCAGGACCGCGAATTACGTTGAGGTTGTTGAAGGTGGTACTTCCGGTGGCGGCTTGATAGAAATTATAGGCCGTAGTGGTGTATGCCTCGCTGAGTGGATTGTAACCACCGGCTTCGTAAGTGAAGTTGTCGAGGTAGAAGGGATTGAGGATAAGGAAATCATTTTCAAGCGCGACCGGGAAGAATGTCTTCACACGGTTGTTCTTGAATTTACCGAGGAAACCATAGTCCCAGTAGTTATCCTTGTGTACAGGGTCCTGGTTGCGCGAGGTGCTCTTGTTGTATTCAGCCTGAAGGGTAAAATACACGTTACGAAACGCAGAGGCGGACTCCCCTTCTGTGGATTTGTAGGTTGAGGCAATACGCTGGGTGAAACGACCGAAAATGCGGTAGTCCGTATCAATGATATCCGGATTCTCCTCGAAGTTGTATACCGAACGGTTAATTGCGAAGGAAGACCTATCATTTCTATTATAGGTACCACCTAACGTAAAGTTTGTGTGCTCAAGTGGCTGAAAATCCACCTTAGCGGTAAAGCGAAGAGCTTGCTGCTCTACATTATTCTTGTTCGGAACCTTTTCAAAATTATCAGCAGTATAAAAAGCAGCTGTGTTATCGAAACCAAAACCACCGGAGGTCTGGAAAGGACGTACCGGATTTTTCGACAGATCCTGGTAGTACTCATCCTTTAACTTATACATACCGATAGCAGAGGGATCCGGATCTTTATCCATTTGGAGTTCACCGCTGATAAAGAAACCAAGCACGGGGCGGGTTGCGCCGTTTTCCATCTGACGCTTCAGAATCGGGCCCGAGAGGTTACCTGAAACAAGGTTATAACCGAAATTGTCAAGCACCTCACTGGTTACCACCTCAAGTCCGCCTGAAAACTCTTTTGATGGGCCGCGGGTAGTGATGCTGATGATACCGCCGGTAGCATCACCGTACTGGGCTGGCGTACCACCTACAATTGTGGTCACCTGCTCTACACCGGCCTGAGGCAGTGCCGAGCTTCCTCGGATGCGGATACCGTCCACGTAGTAGTCGGTGGCGTTATCGCGCGAACCGCGTACGTTCAATGCATCTCCATCATCTTTCTGAAATACACCGGCAGCCTGAGAAGCCACGGAACGAACGTCCCTGGTTGGTGCTGCCTGAATTTCTTCGCGGGTCAGGGTTGCACCCACCTGCGTGTTTCCTTTGTCGATCAGCGGAACCTTGTACGATTCAACAACCACCTCCTTGGTCTCAATCGCCTTGGACGAAACATTGATGTCCCAGAAGGTGATTTTGTCGTTTGCGACAACGACCCCGGTGATCACGTAGTCGGTGTAACCAACATAACTCACTTTCACCGTGTAGCTACCCGGCTGCAGTGGCTTAATGGTATACTCTCCGTTGAAGTCTGACTGCGAACCGCCGACCTGTGTACCGTTCAACTCTGCAACAACAGAGGCAAATGGCAGTGGCTCTTTGGTGGTTTTGTCCATGATCTTTCCGCGAATCGCACCGGTTTGTGCGAACGCTCCGGTCACGGCCATGATCACAATCAGCAGTGTGGTGTAGGCATTCCTTATCATAGAGTTGAGTTTGTGTCGTTGAATAGGTTGGAAGGAAATGACGTTAAGGTTCGG
>Ga0255274_1000253_pt1 | contig 9974 bp, 10 predicted proteins | sample AtltaT_4_FD_183673 | JGI IMG/M metagenome (GOLD analysis project Ga0255274, IMG submission 183673) | Metatranscriptome of freshwater microbial communities from Altamaha River, Georgia, United States - Atl_Colum_RepB_8h (Metagenome... | ecosystem: Environmental > Aquatic > Freshwater > River... | reverse complement strand
GTCGCTACCACTTTTCCTCCTTTTGCATTAATGACGGCTCCTTCATTAATTATTGCTCCGCTCATTAATCGTGCAATTTCATTGATGCGATCGGATTCATTGATTGATTCAACGGTTGTATGAATTCCCTGCTTATCGCCTAATTTTTTAACCACAAGATGGTGAGTGGCCTTGGCTGCAACCTGAGGCAAATGAGTAATTGCAAACAGCTGTCTCCCCTTCCCCATTTCATGTAGGAGCTTTCCTATTCTTTCAGCGACGTCGCCTGAAACACCAGTATCAATTTCATCAAACAGAATACTCGGCATGTCCATGGATTTGGAAATTAATTGTTGAAGCAACAACATCACGCGGGAAAGTTCGCCGCCACTTGCCGCTTTTTGAATCGGAACCGGGTCGATTCCTTTGTTGGCAGAAAAAAGTATAGATAAATCCACCATTCCTTTCGCATTCAAGGACGTTGTTTTGGTGAGTATGAATGCTATTTTGGCCCCAGCTAGTTTCAGTCCATTTAACCCATGTTCAAGTTGCTTATGCAATATAGGCAAGGCTTTTGACCTCTCGTTGTACAATACATTTGCCTTTTCAATTAATTGGGTTTCTATGGCAATTAACTGTTCAGTTTCTTCTTTTATCCATACCTTTAATGCATTGAGTTCCCCAATTCGACCTTCTAATTGAAGTTGGTAATCCATCAGTGCTTCTTGGGAATTCAACCGATGTTTATTTAAAATTCGATTAAACTCATCTAATTTATCTGCCTCTTCATCTGCGTCCTGTTGGCTCCCTTCTAGTGACTGTATCGCTTTAGCAGCATAATAACTCAGTTCGGTGAATTGAGTTGAAATATCGTTAACAATTCGAATAATCTCATGCCCATCATCCAATCCTTTAGCATTTTTTTCAATTGGCCTAATGAGGTCTTTTAACTGTTGTATTGAAGCGCTTTCACTGATTCCACTTAATGCAGATAAGCAGTTCAATAAAAGCTCAGTATCTTCTTTACTCGCTAGTTTTTCTTCAAGAACCTGAAAATCAGTTTCAACCAGGTTGAGTTGTTGAATCTCCGTAAGAATAAAACGTTCATAATCCATCTTTGCTTCCATTTCAAGCGTAGTTTGCTTCCTTTCGGCAAGCAATTGTTGTCGCTGCAAAAAGGCTTCAAAGTCAATGGTGAAGTCATTAAATCTCGCTTTAGTTCCTGCGAAAGCATCCAATAAGTGCAGCTGATAAACTGGGTTTTTCAACTCCAAGGTGTTGTATTGCGAATGTATAATCAACAACTGCTCAGCTAAGGTTCTTAATGCAGATAAATTAACAGGTGTATCATTGATGAAGGCTCGTGATCGTCCATCTTTATGAATTTCTCGCCGTAAAATACATGGATTCCATGCTTCAAACCCTTCTGCTACTAACCATTCAACTTGGGCCGATTGAAGCTGAAACTGTCCTTCGACAATACATCGATTTTCAGCAGGACCAATAACAGAAAAATCTGCGCGATCACCTTTAATGAGGCCCAAGGCGTTTAATAAAATTGATTTACCTGAGCCTGTTTCCCCGGTAATGGCTGTAAAACCATCCTCAAAACTTAGGTTTAATTCATGGATTAGAACGAAATTTTGAATCGTAAGCCGAACAAGCATTATTCAAGGATTTCCTGGTATTTTGAAGAGTTTGATGGATCCAATCGTTTCAACAAGGTTACAAAATCTGTCTTTTCTTTAACCTCTGAATCCGAAAGAATCTTCTTTAACTCGTCACGCTTACAAAGTAAATAATTAACCACATTGGGCGAATTTGGCCTTACTTGTACCACAGGATTTAATTTTGATAACGCGTCGTAAAGTGCCTTTTTGCCTTTTACTTTGTCTTCATACATTTCATCCATGCCATTGCGATGGTATGCATAATTGCAATCCCGAAGTGGTTCAAAGGCAGGTTGCAAAATATTATCAACTAAATAATAGCGATTTCGCTTTCCTTGTTCACTTGATTTCCAGCCTGGAGCGCCTGAGTTTTGTGCATTCGAAACAATTTGTTGGCACTCATTAAAATACTTAGTACCCCCTTTTGATGAAAATGAATCATAATCCATTCCAAGGATAAAGTAGGCATAGTAAGCAAGAATGGAAGATAGATTATCCCTGAATTGGTTAGGAGTGTACGTAATCAGGGTATTTCTTGAATAAGTGAAGGCCAAGTCTTCATCCCTATAATTCAATAAAAGGGTATTGTAGTTAGAATTGAAAACGGGACGTGTTGCTTGAATTTGAATTGCACCAGTATAGGTTCCCGCTGCAGGAATCTTATTAATTTGAAGTTGAATGTTACAATTGATTCGTTCTTCTGTTTTAAATTGATCTTTGGTCCATTGTGTATTATTCATTAAGTCGGTTAACACCAATTCTAATTCTTTGAAAATCTCAAGTTCGGTGCTATTAACCTCTAAACTTGCTTCTTTAATGATCGAAATCTTGCAATTTAACTCCTGCGAGAAAAACGGCAACGCGCATGATAAAACTAAAATTAAAACGATGTTCTTCATCTACAATGTGTTGAAATGTAATCTAAAATTCCAGAGGCAATTACGGCCTTGGGGGCATGATTCAATTCCATGGCCAAACCATTAACGTCGAAGATACGAACTTTATTGGTATCTGAATTAAAGCACTTTTCATTTTCATCAATAACATTTAATACAATGGCATCTGCATTTTTTTGATTTAATTTTTCCAGTGCATTTTCTTTTCCGTTTGACGTTTCAAGGGCAAAACCAATTGTTTTTTGCATGGCCGCTTTATGTTGACCTGCCCATGCTAAAATATCTGGATTTTTAACCAATTCAATTGACATGTGTCCTGCTATTTTCTTGATTTTATCTTGCGCCACTGTGTCAGGTCGGTAATCGGCTACGGCGGCAGCAAATACCCCGATTTCAACTGAGCTCCAATGGTCCTGAACTGCCTTCAGCATTTCTTGTGCTGTGGTAACATCAATGCGCTGAATGCGCTCATGGTCAACTTTAAGCTGGCTGGGGCCGGTTATCAGTAATACGTGAGCTCCTCGTTGGGCAAAGGCATTCGCCAAGGCAAACCCCATCTTTCCCGATGAATAATTGCCAATAAATCGAACAGGGTCAATCGCTTCATAGGTCGGACCGGCTGTAACTAATACGTGTAAATTTAAAAAATCTTGTTTCGGTTTTAGGTAATCAATTACCGTTTGAAACAATACCTCCGGCTCAGGCATTCTCCCCTCCCCGCTTAAACCACTGGCAAGCTCACCATGGTCCGGTGGAATGACTATTATGCCATCCGAAATCGCTTGATTAATGTTGCGCTTCACCGTTGGGTGCTGATACATCTCTAAGTCCATGGCCGGTGAAATAATGGTTTTATTTCGCATGGATAAAAAGGTGGCAAGTAACAAATTATCGCAAGCGCCAGTAACTAACTTTTGAAGGGTATTCGCTGTGCAAGGAGCAATTAGCAACACATCTGCCCATTCACCATATTCAACGTGATTGGTCCATTCGCCTGTGTCTTTATTCCAAAAGTCAATTCCTACGGGATTTTTGGAAAGGGTTGAAACAACCAAAGGGCTTAAAAAGTGGACAGCATCAGGAGTCATGATGCATTTTACCTCTGCACCCTCCTTTACAAATTTTCTAATTAACAGAGGAATTTTATAGGCTGCAATGCCCGCAGTAATTCCTATTAGAATGCGCATTTTATTCTGCGTCTTCTTCCGGATTTCTAAGGTAAATCTTATCTTCTAACAACTCTTGCATAGCAATCGCTGTAGACTTTGGCATTTTCTCGTAATGCTTAGAAATCTCAATTTGCTCACGGTTTTCGAACACTTCCTCCAAGCTATCAGATGAAGTAGCAAATTCTTGTAGTTTTTGCGTAAGCTCCTCCTTAATTTGAGTGCTTATTTGATTTGACCGCTTTGAAACAGCTACGATTGATTGGTATAAATTACCAGTTTTGTCTTCCAAATTAACAACATCTCTTGTTACTGTTGTTTTTTCTGCGTTGACGTTTTTATATTGCATGGTTAACACTTAAAATTCATAATCATTTTGCCAAGGCTTTAACAAGGCTTTGAGCTTTTCTAGGTAAGTAGAATTGGGGTACTCAGATGCAAAGTTACGATATCTTACAATAGTTTCCTCAACTCTCTCCTTTTTTTTGCTTTCAATGCTATTAATGCTCAAATAATATCCATTTTTTATCGCTACATATTGCACTTCTTCATCATGAATAGAAAGTGGATACTTACCGATAAAAATATCTGCAAATGAAAGTGCTGCTTTGTAATTTTCGGTCTGACTGTATAGCAACACTTTGTTGTAATCTTTGAATTCCAACTTATATGAAAGCTCATCAATAATTGTATTACAAGAATCTAATAATGGAGATGTTGGGTATTTATCTATAAAGGCTTGAACCGCGTTTAACGCCGCATAAGTTTCCGTTTGATCGAGAGACCATTTCGGTGAATTATTAACACTGCACATAGCCGTAAGAAAGAATGCTTCTTCATTTCGAAGGCTGTATGGATAACGTTGCACATAGGAACCAAAGAAGTATCCCGCCATGTAATAGTCTTCATCTTCATAATAACTTTTTGCCATTTTAAAATAAGAAACTTCACCTTCTGATGATTTAGGCGCATGTTGATATACTTGTTCGTATAACACAATACATTTATCGTAGTCTCCATCTTCATGCAGTTGGTTCGCCAGGGTAAATTTGGCATTAAAATCATCTCCTTTCAATACCTCATTATAAGCAGAACAAGCTGTTAAAAAAACTAAAACCAACAAAACTGAAACTACCCTCATTTTATTTTACCCTTAAATTTTTCCCAATAACCAATGTGCTCGTAGGTGAAATCCCATTTAATGTACAAAGCTTGGAAACCGTTGTATTATATTTTGCTGCTATCCTGGTTAATGTGTCTCCTGATTTAATTTGATAGTACTTTTTCTGTACAGGTTTCACAACGGGTTTCACAACCGGTGAAGCAACCACAGCCACTTGATCTGTAGCCGTTTGCATAGTGCTATCCTCGCCTGATTTAACAGTATAATTTTGAATCGCTAACTGATCAGCCGGAAGCACTTCGATAAATTCAGAAGGTTTAGCTCCAGGTCGAAACAAGGCTTTATGCAGAAACAAGTTTTCCTTTTTCAGTATTTTCTTGTCAAAATCTATGATTTCTTCAGGATTTATTGCGGCATCATAAAACCTTACCTCCATGTGCAAGTGTGGACCCGTTGATCGACCGGTATTCCCTCCTAATGCGATAGGATCTCCAACGTTGACTTCTTGATTTGGGGTCACTAAAAACTTACTCAAATGCGCATAAAAAGTCTCCAAGCCATTGTAATGCCGAAGAATAACCAGATTGCCAAATCCGCCATCATTGTACTTAGCATAGCGGACTTTTCCGGAAAACATTGCGAAAATCGTATCCCCTACCTTTAGGCCTAAATCGATGCCATTATGGTAACGGCCACCCCGAGGTCCGTACCTTGAATTTACTGTGATTTTGCGCATTGGGAAGCAAAAATCCATTACACCTTCTTGGGCCGCCTCATTAATGCAAAGCCATATGGTGTCCTTCATTAGGCTTAAGTTATTTCCTTTTCCAGTATAAACAACATCATTAACCCAGGATTGCCTAAGGGGAGGATTGTATGAAGTTACTATGTCGTGGATACGTTTATTTAAGACGCCATCAAAACCAGGATCCGCTGCAATACTCCACGTTTGATCATCATGCAGGATTAACTTGCCTTTCGGTGTATCGACAGTGTCAACAATTGGTTGAGCAAAAACTGTTCGGGTAAAAACAACTCCAATAAACAGAATAAAAACTCCGATTAACTTAAGCATTCCCTACAAATATAAAGGAAAATGGTTAAAGTTCCTTTATATCTTCAATGGTGAGGTTGTAAAATATCGATTCATTTGGACCTACTAAATCGCCAAATCCACTTGACCCATAGGCTTGTTCAGGACTTAACAGCACAAAAATCTTTTGTCCTTTTTTAGCATTTTTTAGGACCTTTCTTAAGCCGGGCACAACGTTTTTTTGTCCTACGGCATACCTGAAAGGTAAATGTCTAGTATATGAATTCAACACATTAGTATGGGATTTAGAACTTGCGATACAATGGTATATAATCTCCTTATTTTCAAGCCCATCGAATGACGTTGATTCGCCTTTATCGAATGTCCAAGATTTAACCCCTCCTTGATTAGTTCCAGGAGAAACTTTTGCTACCACTTTAACATACACCCAGATAGGCGTATTTGCAGGAACTATATTGCTCAATCCCTTTGTGCCGTAGGCAATTCACTGGGAATTTCAATTTTTGCAAAATCTCCTACTTTTAGTTGTTTCATCGCGATATCCCATCCAGAAAATTGCATATTATACCCAACCATAAAAGGAATAAAGGGCAGGCCTAACCGATTGTTTCCGTCAAATATTTTACCATCCGGCATGGAAACTCTATAATTTATCAAGTACACTTCACCCGCCTTTAAGTTGGGATTTTTCTTAAATGTTTCTTGAAACCACTTGATTGTTATTCCCTCCGCTGTGGTCCTCGTTTTACTGATGTTTCTTTTATCAAAATCACGCAGCGCGTTGTCCGTATTTTTAAAAGGTGTCATCTCCTTTTTTTTGACCTTACCTTGCGCTTGGCCATTGCTTTTAGAGTGTTTCTTTGTAGTTGATTGGCATGAAACAATTACAAAAAAAACGATGAATGGGAGTACTATTTTTATCATCTCAATTCAACTAATTCTACATCTACTAATATTATCGCCAATGGAGGGATTTTACCAAGGTCCCCAATTAAACCATGGGCAAGGTGATTCGGTAAAATCATTTTAGCCTTTTCACCTGTTCTCAGCATTTTAAGCCCTTCATTTAAACCGGATTCTTTATCGTTATGATCAATTGGGATTTCGTCATAATAGGAAGAATCTGTTTCATAACAAGGAGTCCCGTCTAAGAGAGTAATCTTTAAAATAACCGAAGCTATTTTTCCTGGCGTACCGAGGTTACCTTTAGGGTTTACTTTAATTTTAGCAACACGAAGGCCTGTACTTGTTGTGGTTACGTTCAGTTCTTTATGGTGCTCAAGATAGAGCGCAATCGACAACTGTTCTCTTTCATTGATTTCTTTATTGTAAGAAACTGAATGGCCTTTGGACCAATCTCTTTCCTTAGCTTTCACCTTTGTTTGTTCTTGATTACAAGCAAAGATTAAGAGTAGAATTAATACCCAAAAATTCCTCATACTAGGCCTAAAAAAGTATTGGGATTAAACTCAAAAGTTTTGAAATGGTTACTTCCATGTTGTCAAAACTTACACCGCCTGCCGCATACTTATGTCCTCCCCCATTAAAATGTTGTTTTGCTAAATCATTAACATAAACTTCATCCTTTGAACGAAATGACATTTTAATACCAAGTTCTCTTTCTTGTATTAATACGGCTGCTTTAATGCCTTCAATTGATAAAATTGTGTTTACTAAACCTTCTGTATCCCCTGTTCTGTAATTATACTTGACCAAATCCTCTTTGGTCAAGGCAATGAATCCAAATGGAAGGCCTTTATCAATAAGTAGCGTTAGTTTTTCACTTATGGCAAAACCTTTCAACTGAAGCTGTTCGAGGCGATTATTATCAAACACATCTTGATGAATTTGCCAATGATGAATCCCAGTCTTCATTAAAAACGCCAGTATTTCATGTGTCTTTGGCGTAACTGATGGAAAGCGAAACGAACCTGTATCTGTCAAGATGCCAAGGTAGAGTGCCTTTGCAACATGTTGGTCAATGGCGTGAGTTAGCCCCATGCCCTCAATGCATTCAAATATCAATTGACAAGTTGAAGAATTTGCGACATCAGAAATCATGATATCCGCAAAGGATTCAGGACTGGGATGATGATCAATCATTACTTTAACTCCAGTGAATCCATCAATCAAAGGTTGCATTTCGCCAACCCTACTAGGTCCATTAAAATCCAAACAAATTAGTACAGACGCATGGTTAAAGACCTCTCGCGCTGATTCAGGGGCCTCACTAAAATAAATTACAGGACAACTACTTGCGAAAGGAAGAATTGAGTCAGATGGTTTATCTGGAAAACAGAGCGCTGCATCTAAACCAAGATTTTTTAGTAACCAAAAAAACGCAACACCACTGCCAATTGCATCGCCATCAGGCGACTTATGAGAAACAATTAAAAATTGTTGCTTGGGATTAAGCAGTTCTTTGAGGGCGTTTAGCTCATTTAACATGCATTAAAATTACTCCTTTTTCTGCATCTGAGCATCTTCTTTAGCATCTTGTTCCATTATTTTAGGTGCGTTCTTTTTATTTTGAAGGTTGTCTAATAAATCTTCAATTTGCGACATTGATAATGACTTTGCGATAATCTTCTTGTCTTTATCTAAAATGAACACTTTAGGCGTAGAGTAAATATCGTAAGTTGACTGATAATTTAGTGACTCCAAGGTTGTTGGCTTGCCTTGTTCACCGGGGTAAAGTGGAACCAATGATTCTGGTTTTTCTTTAGCGATTTGATATAACTTATCGGTTACAGCTACATTTATGAATTCAAGCTTATTATCCCTAATAAACTTTTTCCATGATTCAAAATCCTTTCCAATAGCTTTTCCAACGGCATAAACTTCCACATTTCTAGCCTTCATTTTCTCCTTGTACAACTTGGCTAATTTTGGTGTAATTGTTTTACAATGTCCACATTCAGGATCCCAAAAATACAAGATCGTATATTCTGATTTTAAGTCGTATAGGTTAACCCATTTTGTGTCTGTTGTATCTTTTAATATAAGATTTGGCGCTTTTTCCCCTAAACAAATCCCCATTTTAATATCTAATTCCTTACACAACTCCTCGTATTTTGATTCATCTACCCAAAAAGATGGGTGTTTTCCTTCGGCATTTTTAGAACAGTAGTAGCGGTCCAACATGTGATAATATACCTTATCCATTCCCATTTGCTGACTTTTTCCAAAATTCTGAGTGATCCAACCAACACAATATTCAAAGGTTCTAGATTTTGGATTTAAGTGATCGCAAAATTGAAAAGCATGATAGATTACAGTATCCCAATGCTGAATCATCATGTTTTTACTGAAATAATACTCCAATTTATTGTGAAAAATGGGATTATTCACCAAGCGCTCATCCATTAAATCAACATTATCCCAATAATGAGCTCTGAAATAATTAAACTGAAAATTAGAATCTAAAATATTACCTGACGCATCCTTGGGAGGCTCTGGAATCACCACGTCAATGGACATTTTCACGATTTTAGATACTAATAGTGTTGGATTTTTTGCAATTAAACTTTGTTGATAAGCGAGTACTTCTTTATTGATTAATTCTATTTTATCCCCTAAGTCCTTATACGCTTTATCTTCAGGTTTAAATGCGGCGCGCTCCTCTCCCATTTTTCCTGCCGATGTTTTCTTTTCCGTTATATAATTAACGTAAGGTATAAATACTTTGTTCTCTTCGGACTTTTTAACTACAAGATTTTTTGTGAATTCAGCACCGTTCTGGCCAGAGGTTTCAAGCCAAATTTCTTCATTATTGTATATGAATTCAAAGTATTGTTGTCCTGGCAGTAATAAACCTAAGATTCCAGGTTTTTGTTTTGCGCCATTAAAGACCACTTCGCCATTTTTAATAACTGCGGTATCCGCATAATACAACCCTTTACCAAAGTACTTAATAAGATGTACTGTGGTATCGCGTTGTCCCAATACTTTTATTTTAATTTTTTGTGCAAAAGAAATTTGGGATAGTAAAACAATTGCAACAAAGAGAGAAAAAAATCGGTTCATAATCATAACATGTAATGTTTTGGTTTGTGTAAAAATCGTTTTTTAAGCCATTTACTTTTC
>Ga0255274_1000241_pt1 | contig 10074 bp, 4 predicted proteins | sample AtltaT_4_FD_183673 | JGI IMG/M metagenome (GOLD analysis project Ga0255274, IMG submission 183673) | Metatranscriptome of freshwater microbial communities from Altamaha River, Georgia, United States - Atl_Colum_RepB_8h (Metagenome... | ecosystem: Environmental > Aquatic > Freshwater > River... | reverse complement strand
GGCGACCCAACAGCTAACCAATTCGCAATGCGACCATTGAGGTCGACAAAGCGGAATCTAAATGGCTGACGCCTGCTAAATCCCACCTACAAATAAACCATTCCATCACGATCTCGATACGGTTTCGGGTCGTATTTATCCCTTGGTCAAATCAACCAGTTTCTAAACGCGTGCAGGAGTTCAATGATGAGATGCTTAGGTAACCCGATGGGTCGACGTGGCTTTCTGACCGTAGGTGCCGTCGGAGGCTTGGGATTGACCCTAGGTGACATGTTCCGGTTGCAAGCTCGCGCCGACAAGAAGCATTACGATTTCATCGAAGCCAAGGCCGAAAGCGTGATCCACATCTTCCTACCGGGAGGGATCGCTCATCAAGAGACGTTCGACCCCAAGCCATACAGCCCGCTTGAGTACCGCGGCGAGATGAAGACGATCAAGACCAAGACCGGGGACGTCTTCTGCGAGACCGTTCCTCGATTGGCGAGCATTTCCGATAAGTTTACGGTGATTCGATCGCTGACACACGGCGAAGCGGCTCACGAGCGTGGGACGCACAACATGTTTACCGGCTACAAGCCGTCGCCAGCACTGTCGTATCCCAGCTTTGGATCGGTCGTCAGCCACGAGTATGGTCCCCGAAACAACCTACCTCCGTATGTTGCAATCCCAAGCAATCCAAACGAATTCTCCGGCTCCGGTTACTTGAGCTCCAGCTACGGTCCGTTCAGCTTGGGGGCCGATCCCGCCAACAATGGATTCAAGGTCCAAGACCTTAATCTCCAAGGAGACGTGGATATGGCTCGATTCGGCCGTCGCCGTTCGGCGCTTCAAGCCGTCAACGAGTACTTTGAGTCGAAGCAAAAGTCCGACAACCTCACGGCCATGGACACTTTTTACGAACGAGCTTACTCCCTCATCAGCAGCGATGCGGCCCGCGAAGCATTCAACATCGAAGCCGAGGACAACGCTTTGCGAGACAAGTATGGACGCAACGCTGCCGGTCAGCGATTGCTCATGGCTCGTCGATTAGTCGAAGCCGGCTCGCGCATGGTCACCGTCACCTATGGCGGTTGGGACATGCACAACCAAATCGCTGGAAGCATGCGACGCGACATGCCGCCGTTGGACCAAGCCTTGGCGACTCTGATCGAGGATCTCGAGTCTCGAGGACTCCTGAGCAAGACCTTGGTCATGGTCAGCAGCGAGTTTGGCCGTACTCCCAAGATCAACAACGACGCAGGCCGAGACCACTGGCCCAAGGTCTTCAGCGTCATGCTCGCTGGAGGTGGAATCAAAGGTGGATTGATCTACGGTTCTTCGGATGCAACAGCAACCGAACCTGAGTTCGACCCGGTCTCCCCTGAGGATTTGGCCACAACCATGTACCACTTGATGGGCATCGTTGCCGACAAGGAACTGATGGCTCCGGGTGATCGGCCAATCGAGATTTGCGATGGTGGCAAGGTGGTCACCGATCTGATCGCTTAATCCTTTAGCGATCTATTCATTGACACAATTTGTCTCCAAGAGAAATACGACGAGGTCGAGGTTATGATTTGGTCGAAGGCAATCGGTATGCCCACACGGCTCGCTCTTCTGGCAGCAGTGGCACTGCAGCTCGGGGCCCCTATGGCTGGCGCTTCGCAACCAGAGGCCAACTCGCTGTCGGTCGTCGGGGTGCAAAGAGGCCAGTCGGTCGAGGTGCAAATCTCCGGCGCTCGCTTGGGCGATGCCCGCGAATTGCTCTTCTACACGCCGGGTTTATCCGCAAGCAACATCACCAAGGTCGATGACAACAACATCAAGGTGACGATCACCGCTACGGCGGATGCAAAACCACAACTGCATCCGTTCCGAGTGATCACTGCCACGGGCACGAGCAACATGAGGCTCTTTAGCGTTTCGGCCCTTCCTACGGTTGCAGAGACCGAACCCAACAGCGAGTTTGCCAAAGCCCAGGAGATTCCGTTCAACTCGACCATCGATGGCGTCGTGCTCAATGAAGATGTCGACTACTACTCCGTCGAGCTCGAAGCTGGCCAACGTCTGAGCGTAGAACTCGAAGGGTTGCGACATGCCTACATGAACAACTTCTTCGACCCTTATGTTGCGATCTACGACGCGAACCGGTTTGAAATCACCGCAAGCGACGACTCGGTGTTCCTGCAACAAGACTGCTTGTGCTCGATGGTCGCCCCAGCCAAAGGCCGCTACATCATCGAAGTTCGTGAAAGCAGCTTCGGGGGAAGCGACCAGTGCAAGTATCGACTACACGTTGGTGGTTTTCCACGCCCCGTGGCAATCCTTCCGGCCGGAGGACCTGCCGGTCAACCTTTGACAGCAACATGCATCGACCTACTGGGTAACACTTGGCAAGAAACGTTCGATGTGCCAGCCGATGCGAGAACCAAGTCCGCTGGCGTATGGTCCCAGCAAAACGGATTAATTGCCCCGTCGCCAAACATGCTGCGAGTCAATTCGCTACCCAACGTTTTGGAAACCGAGCCGAACTCGGACTACAACGCGATACCGACCTCCCATCCGGTCCCGGTAGCCTTCAACGGCATCCTGGAATCGGATCAAGACCGCGACTACTGGGTCTTTGAAGCCAAGAAAGATCAACAACTCGACATCTCGGTCCATGCCCGTACTCCGCTTCGATCTCAAGTCGATCCTGTTTTGCAGATCTTCAAAGTCGGTGCAGGTGGACTGGCTTCCAACGACGACCAGGGTGGACCCGATAGTTACTTGAGTTTCAAGGTGCCAGAGGACGGCAAGTATGCGGTTTGCGTCTCGGACCATTTGGGACGAGGTGGAAAGCACTTTGTTTACCGCGTCGAAGTAACGGCCGCAGAGGCAGAAGTCGGAACGACCGTCAACGAACAAGAACGCTATGTCTCCCAAGTCGTCAACGTACCGAAGGGGGCTCGGATGGCGATCGAAGCCAACTTGGTTCGCAAGAATGTCGGCGGCGAGGGGCGTATCAGCGTTCCGGATTTGCCCGCCGGGGCTACCCATTCCGACGGGTTGGTCGCTGCCGACCAAAGCCTCATCCAAATGATTTTCCGCGCCGCTCCTGACGCAGCAAACGCCTCCAAACTCGTCGACCTCTCGGCGAGTCTCGCCGTCTCTCCAGAACGAACGCTGACGGGCTTCCTGAGCCAACGCACCCAGCTAATCCGGGGACAAAACAATGTCGATGTGTGGGGAATGTGGAACGACCGATTGGCGGTCAACATTGTCGATGCAGCTCCGTTTGACATCGAGATCGTTCAGCCTCAGGTCCCTATCGTCCGCAACGGCTCGATGAACTTGACCATCAACGCCAAACGGAATCCGGGATTTGATAAACCGATCAACGTTCGATTGTTGACCGCTCCTCCGGGAATCGGCGCTTCGCCAGTGAACATCCCTGGGGATCAAACCAGCGTGCAAATGAGCATCACCGCCAACAACCAAGCGGCGCTTCGCAAGTCTCCCATTTTGGTGTTGGCCACGACCGACAGCGGTTTTGGTCCCATCACAATCGCTTCGGAGTTTGTGGAGTTGGATGTCCAAGACGCCATGTTCCAGTTCAAGTTCACCAAGACCATGGCCGAGCAGGGAAAACCTGCCGATGTGATCGTCGGTGTAGAGCTCAAGCGTCCTGCAGAAGGTACGGTAGAGATCGAGATTCTGGGTCTGCCGCCTGGAACAGCGTGTGCGACACCCAAACTCGCTTTGCCCGCCGATGCCAAGCAATTGGTCTTCCCACTGACGATCCCCGCCGAGACTCGGGCGGGCAACTACAAAACTTTGGTTGCCCGAGGCACGGTCACCAGCGACAAGGGACTCATCTCCCAAACCAATGGCAACGCTGAGGTGCAGATCGACGTACCGGTCGCTCCGCCCCCTGCACCAGCCGCTGCGCCGATGCCCACACCGGCCCCCACACCGGCTGCACCCACCGAAAAGCCTCTTAGCCGTCTCGAACAACTTCGTAAGCAAAAAGGCGAGAAGCCTTAAGTCCGTAGTGATTCCCCGACTACAGAATATCCAATCATGCGATTTTTTTACTCTGCAAGAACATTGGTTGTAAACGGTTCGCTCTCAGCAGCGCTCTGGGCGTTTGGCGTTCAAGGCCTTTGTGCCCAAGAACCAGCCACCCCGGCTCCGGCACCCGCGCCAGCACCGGCTCCGACCACTTACAAATCCCTGGTTGTTTATCCACCGGCGATCAAGATCAGCGCCAAGACCGATTCGCAGCACATCGTGGCTGTGGCAACACGGGCAGACGGGATCACGGTCGATGTCTCGGACCAGGTCCAGTGGAAACTTGAAAATCCGGCGGTTGCCAAGCTCGAGAGCTTGGTTATCTCGCCGCTAGCCGATGGAGCCACACAACTGGTAGGGGCTTGGAACGGCATGGAAGCTCGATCAAGCGTCGAGATCACCCAAAGCCAAACACCTCGTACTGTAGGATTCGAGCGGGATGTGCTCCCGATCTTCACCAAGGTGGGATGCAACACCGGTTCGTGCCACGGCGCGGCGCGGGGCAAGGACGGATTCCGCCTGAGTCTTTTTGGATACGATCCGATTGGAGACTACGAGCGAATCACTCGCGAGATAGGAATTCGACGAATCAACTTGGCGGTCCCTGACCAGAGCTTGCTGTTGCTCAAAGCGACCGGCGCCGTTCAGCACTCCGGCGGGAAGAAGGTCGAGCCGGGTAGCAAGCACTACCAAACCATCCTAGCATGGTTGCAGGCCGGTGCGCCGGCCGATCCGGCACGGCCCCCTGCGGTGACCAAAGTGGATTTGTATCCAACCCAAGCGGTTCTGGAGGGAGAGGGAGCCAAGCAGCGTCTGGTAGCAGTGGCGACATACGCTGACGGAACGCAAAGAGATGTTTGGGACTTGGCAGGTTTCACTACCAACAACGAACGGACCGGGGCGGTCGATGCCGACGGAACGGTCACCAGCGGCGTGCGGGGCGAAGCATTCGTGATGGCCCGTTTTGACACCCATACGGTTGGCACCCAAGTTTTGGCGTTGCCATCGGGCATTCAGTACGATTTTAAGCCCAGCCAAGGCAATTACATCGATGCGTTGGTGGATGCCAAGCTTCTGAAACTGAGGTTGCCCGCCAGCGGTTTGTGCAGCGACGACGAGTTCGTACGCCGTGTGACCATCGATATCACTGGCTTGTTGCCCACCGAGGAAGAAACGACCAACTTCGTCTCGAGCACCGATCCGAACAAACGAGCGGCCTTGATCGAGACCCTGCTGGGTCGCAAGGAGTTCAGCGAGATTTGGGCCATGAAGTGGGCGGATCTGCTGATGATCAAGAGCAACAACCAAGTCAGCTACAAGGCGGCTTATTTGTACTACAACTGGCTTATCAACAGGATCGCTTCGAACACGCCTCTGGATCAAATAGTTCGAGATCTATTGACGGCAACAGGAGGAACCTTTCAAAACCCTGCCACCAACTTTTATCAGGTGGAGCAGGACCGTTTGAAGATGTCCGAGAACGTTGCACAGGTGTTTATGGGAATTCGCACCCAGTGCGCCCAGTGCCACAACCACCCGTTCGACCGCTGGACCATGGATGATTACTATGGGTTTGCGGCGTTCTTTTCCCAAGTCGGCCGCAAGCAGAGTGAAGATTATCGGCAGATCTTGGTCTTCAACGGTGGCGGGGGCGAAGTCAACCATCCAGTGGGTGGCGCGGTTGTCAAACCGAAGTTCCTCGGTGGAGGTCCTGCAGCGACCGACGGCAAAGACCGCCGAATGGTATTGGCCGATTGGATGACCAGCAACGACAACCCATTCTTTTCCAAGAGCGTAGCGAATCGGATTTGGGCTCACTTTACAGGAGTGGGGATTGTCAATCCTGTGGATGATTTCCGAGCTAGCAATCCCGCGAGCAATCCGGAACTGCTAGACGCTTTGGCGGCCAAGCTGATCGAGTACAAGTACGACATCAAGCAATTGGTCCGAGACATCTGCAATTCGCAAACTTATCAGCGCACCACAGTACCTGTGGCTGGCAACGAAGACGACTTGAGAAATTACTCGCACGCTACCGTCCGGCGAATACCGGCAGAGAACATGCTCGATTGCATTTCGCAAGTCACCACGACCAAGGACAAGTTCCGCGGCTTGCCCGTTGGAGCCAGAGCCGTCCAGATCGCCGACGGCGCTACGAGCAACTACTTCCTGACAACGTTTGGTCGCAGCGCTCGCACGACGGTCTGCGCCGACGAGGCAACGACCGATCCCTCTTTGTCGCAAGCTCTCCACTTGATCAACGGTGGAACGATCAGCGGCAAGATCAACCAAGGCCAATTGATTCAGGGCTGGAAGAAAGATGGTTTGCCCCCCGAAGCGATTATCGAACGAATCTATGTTCGGTGTTTGTCTAGAAAGCCAACCGATTCGGAGCGCGCTCGGCTCATGCAGCTGATCAGCGAGTCTGCGAATCCCGACCAAGGGCTTCACGACGTGTTCTGGGCTGTTCTCAATAGCCGCGAGTTCATTTTCAATCACTAATTGACACTAACCGATTACGACATCCGATGAGCAACCGTCGAACTATGTACGTCCGTGCATTGGCACCCCTCGTTGCGGGAGCTTGGGTGACTTCAGCTTGGGCACAAGAGCCCGCGAAGATCACTTACGATGATCACGTCAAACCGATCTTTCGCGAGCACTGCTCCTCATGCCATAACAACAACGCCAAAAAGGGTGGGTTGTCCTTGGAGACTTACCAAGCGACGATGGCAGGTGGTAGCAGTGGCGAAGTGCTCGTCGCAGGAGATCTCGATTCATCCAGGCTTTATGCGCTGACAGCTCATAAAGAGCAACCGACGATGCCGCCGATGCAGGACAAAATCGCTCAGGCAAAAATCGACTTGCTCAAGACATGGATCGAGCAAGGGATGCCAGAAAATAGCGGCTCGGCGATCCGCAAGCCGATGGCTAGTGCGGCTGCGATCAGTGTGGCAGCGGCAGGTCGTCCCGAAGGGCCACCTCCGATGCCTGCGAGCGTGCTGAAACAAACCCCTTTGTACACAGCGAAAGCTTCTTCGATTTCCGCTTTGGGAGCAGCCCCGTGGTCCCCGCTCATCGCCGTTGGGGGTCAACGACAAGTCGCCTTGTACCATTCCCAGACAGGTCAACTGATGGGGATTTTGCCGTTCCCAGAAGGGGAACCACAGTCGATCACCTTTTCGCGCGACGGCAAGCTCATTTTGATCGGTGGAGGTCGGCACAGCGTCGATGGTTATGCCGTGCTCTGCGAGATCGCGACTGGAAACCGAATCGCCAAGGTCGGTGACGAGCTCGACATCGTCATGGCTGCGGATATCAGCGATGACAACCGCCTGATCGCTCTGGCCGGTCCCCAAAAAATGGTACGGGTCTATGACACCCTTACCGGCGAACTCAAGTGGGAACAAAAGAAGCATACCGATTGGATCTACGCACTGCGTTTCAGCCCCGATGGACTCCTGTTGGCAACTGCGGACCGAGCCGCTGGGTTGGTCATTTGGGAATCGGCCACCGGCAAGATGTACGCAGATCTGCAAGGTCACAAGAACGAGATCCGCTCGCTTGCCTGGAGACCCGACTCGGCAGCCGTCGTGAGCGCTTCGCTCGACGGCACGCTCAAGATGTGGGACATGAACGAAAGCAAACTTTTGAAGTCCTGGGATGCGCATCCAGGTGGAGCGGCTGCCATCGCGATCGCCAACGATGGTGTGATGGTCTCGACGGGCAAGGACCGAAAGGTCAAAGTTTGGGACGCTGGGGGTAATGCCGCTGGTGAAATGCCCCCGTTGGAAGAAGCTGGGCAGGAAGTCGCCATCACGGTGGATTCCCAGCACGTGGTTTCAGGCGACTGGCTTGGCAACGTGCGCGTTTGGCTAAGAGCCAATCCAAAGGACGAAAAGCGGCTCGCTGCCAACCCGGTGACCCTGGAAATGTCGATCGCAGCAAACAAAGAGCGACATGCCCAATTGGCCGCTGCAGCCCAAGCTGCGGTTGCTGAGCTCACCCAGCAAGCAGCCCAAACCGCTGCAGTACAAAAAGCCAACACCGATCATCAAAACTTGATCGCCACCTACGTCGCCCAAATGACCGAGACGACCAACCTAGCCAACCAGCTCAAGGCGATGGTCGATACGTACGCTGCCCAGATCACTGCAAAGCAGGGGGAAATCGCCAAAGCAGCAGAAGGGATCGCGGCCAAGACCGCCCAAGTCAACCAAGCGACCGCTGAGAAGAAGCAATCCGACGAGGCTCTAGCGGCTCTGCAAAAACAGAAAGAGGGGCAAGTGCCCGATCCTGCGGCGTTGGACAATCAAATTGCCGAAGCTGGCAAGGTCGTCGAAGCCAAGGGTGCTGCCCTGACCCAAGTATCCAACGAACTGGCTGCGTTGAACGCACAGAAAGTTCAAATGGATAAGGAGGTCGCGGAGCTGACTGCAGCCAATGCCGCCAAGAGCAAAGAGTACGCCGATGCGATGAACAAGCTCGCTGAATTGATCAAAACCAAAGCGGCAGCGGACAAACGGCTCGAAGAGTTGGTCGCTGAACTGAAGGTTGCAACGGACAAGCAAGCCGCCGCGCAAGCCAAAGCAGATGGTGCCAACGCTCAAGCCAATGGGCTTGCCGCAGAGGTCGCTGCTCTTGAGCAGGAACTGGCCCGCTTCAATAGTCTTGCCAATGAGTATGCTTCTAAGAAAACCGCTTTGGAGCAAGCCATCGCCCAGGTCAACGCAGAAGCCCAACCTATCCAGAACAATCTCACCGCGATGAAATCCAAGATGGATCAAACGCAGGCGGCGATCGCTCAACTGGAAAAACAACTTGCGGAACTGCAAGCGATGATGAACGCGACCCAGGAAGCGAAAAACAGTCTAGCCAAAGACATGGCCCCACAGCAGCAAGCTCTTGAGGCCATCATGGCTCGATTGCAACAAACCCAAGCTGAGCTCGGGGGCGTGGCGGCTCAGCAAAAACTCTTTGAGGACTCCTACAAGAAGTAAGAGTTACTTCTTGGCCATGCGAGTCGTTTGAATGATGTAGAGCTTTGGATCATCGACAATCCAGTCGGTGGTCCAATCCCGACCGTTGTCTCCGTTGACCACGTTGTAGAAGAACGATCGCAATTCCTCGCAGCGGTAGCCATAGGGCATCGAAGTGGCGATGTAGTCCTCGCGGCGAAGCTCTTCGACACCAGGCCGAGCGAAATAGTGCACTAAACCGTCGGTAGTGAAGGACAATCCCAAGGTCCACCATCCGGTCACGGGGATCTCAGGCCCGAGAAAGTCCCCGCCATTGCGGTCGGCACGGACTCGGAAGTAAGCGTAGGGTACGTTCTTGCCGTCGACTTGCTTGGTACCTCGCAAGATAAAGAGCCCCGGCCAGTAGACTTCGTCCTTTTGAGACTTGCTCGAGAAAAGGAACTTGGTTTTGTTCTCGACCACCGTGGTTTCGACCGCAGCACGGAATGCAAAGTGTGGTCCGTTTCGGTTTTCCCATTCATCCAAGGGTGGAATGAAAACTCGGGTGGTGATATTCGGAGACTGGGACACCTTCAGCGTTCCCCCCAGACGGTACTGCACATTGCAAATGAAATCGTCTTGGTGCATTTTGTGGCTGGGGCGGTTTGGAATCCCGGTGTATAGGGACTTCATCAGCATCGAGCCTTGGCTGCCGGGAATCCCACCTGGAGGGGTTGGAACCCGTTTGACAACATCAGGGTGTCCCCGTTTGGCCCCTTCGTACCAACGTCCATTGGTCGATTTGCCCATGGGTTGCCGTTGGTTTTCGTCGATGTCCTCGGTGCTTTTTGGGTTGTTGGGAATGAAATCCCAATCTTCGTCTTCAAAGTCATCACCGACTTGGTTGAGTTGCACCCCGGTTCCCGGTACGACGATGTCGCTGCGGGATTGGGCCAAGGTCGGCACAGACAGACAAACAGCAAGGCCCAAGACTGCAAGACAGTTGGCCAAAGGTCTAATTTTTCGCATGGCAACCTCTGAGAAGACGCCCGATGTTGGGAATTCGCCGTCTGAATCGGTACGC
>Ga0255274_1000239_pt1 | contig 10090 bp, 1 predicted proteins | sample AtltaT_4_FD_183673 | JGI IMG/M metagenome (GOLD analysis project Ga0255274, IMG submission 183673) | Metatranscriptome of freshwater microbial communities from Altamaha River, Georgia, United States - Atl_Colum_RepB_8h (Metagenome... | ecosystem: Environmental > Aquatic > Freshwater > River... | reverse complement strand
GAAGTATTCAGCATGGATATGCTGTTAAAAAGTTAATTATCAAAGAATAACCTGGGCGATTAAGTTTTAATTAAATCAACTTTACACTAATCATTGTCAAAATAACGCCTATTGCCGTTGCCATTGACTAAAACTCTTGTTATATTACCGTTTGGACTATTGACGGCTATTCCCGCCGGCAGCGCGTTTAACTATAAAATTAAATACTTGCATTAAATATTTGCAGTCGTCTAAAACAATCAAAAATCTTTTCTAGGTGAGAAAACCATGGCATTGACAACGGCATCGATCACATCTTTGACGCAAAGCAAGGTGGAGGCGCTAACTACCGCGGACATTGTGGATCTCACCACGATACAGGTTCAGTCGTTTACCACAGCGCAAGTCGGATATCTTTCCAACGAACAAGTGCGGGCGTTTGAGGCGTCCCAGATAGCTGCGCTGAAGCCGGCGCAGATTACGGCATTGTCCAGAGACCAGATTGGTACTCTGTCGACCTCGCAAATTGAAAATCTTGCCACTGCGCAAATCGCGGCTATCGAAACTGGCGATCTTACTGCGTGGTCTAATAACACCTTCGCCGGACTGAGCACGTTTCAGCTGTCGGGCTTCACCACGGCTCAAGTGCGCGCACTTGAGCAGTCCCAAACAACAGCGCTCACCGTTGATCAAGTTCCTTCGCTCAAGGCGGCCCAAGTTGCGGCGATCGAGTCCAACGAGTTCGCTGCGTTGTCCACCGACAAGCTCGCGGCCATCTCCAGTGCTGCGATTTCGGCTGTAAGCACCGGTCACATATCGGCTCTGAGCAATTCTCAGTTGGCTGCTCTGGCAACCGCTCAGGTTGCGGCTTTAACCAACACGCAGCTGGCGTCGATTGCATCCAACAACTTGGGCTTCACTAGCGACCAGGTTGCTGCGTTCACTACGTCGCAGGCGGCGGCGCTAACGACCGCTCAGCTCTCTGAGTTGACTACCGTTCAACTCCGTGCGATCGAAACAGTAGACGTTTCCTCACTGACGACGGCCCAGATCTCAGCGCTGCGCGACACGCAATTTGCGGCACTCTCGACTGACCAGCTTATTGCCCTTAAGTCTGCGCAGCTTGCTGTCGCAAAGACCTCGCAACTCTCTGGTTTGGGGACCGATCAAATTGCCGCGTTTACGACCGCCCAATCGAGCTTGCTGTCGAGCGCGCAACTCAAGGGGTTGGGGGCGCCGCAGCTTAAAGCGATTGAAACCGATGATCTCGTCGTAATATCGGCTTCAAACATTGCCTCTTTGTCAACTGCGCAAGTGGCTGGCATGTCTACCGATCAGATTGCGGCATTAAAAACAGCGCAAGTAAGTTCGCTGACAACGGCGGAAGTGGCTGGTTTAGGGTCGGCTCAGGTCGCTGCGTTCGCCACCTCCCAGCTTTCTGCGCTGGGTGCTTCCCAGATCACAGCCCTGAGTACTTATCAGTTTGGTGCTCTGGCAACCGAAAGCATTGTCAGCTTGAAGACTTCCCAGCTGCAAAGCATCGAGACTGCTGATATTTCCGGCATCGGTTCTAGTCAGCTGCAAGCGTTGGCTACAAGCCAGGTTCAGGCATTCGGCGTCGCCCAGATTGCTGCACTCACTTCGGTGCAGGTTGGTGCCATTGAAACTGAGGATTTCGCCCGCCTTACTACCAGCCAGATCGCTGCTATCGAGACGCGCGATATTGCTGGAGTCTCGAGCGACCAGGTGATTGCGCTTACCACTTCGCAGATCTCTGCCATCGCAACTGCCCAACTGGCTGTGATGGGTTCCTCACAAATTGTGGCAATAGAAACCGCTGATGTTGCGGCGCTTACCACGGCACAAATTCGTGGCCTGAGCACGGCACAACTAAGCGTATTGACGAGCGACCAGATTGGCGCGTTGAAGACAGCTCAGATCTCCGTGGTGCGAACCGCGGATGTCTCTGCCTTTGGTTCCTCCCAAATTGCCACTTTGACTTCCGTACAGATTGCAGGACTCACCACCGCTCAGGTTGTTGCCTTGGGCTCAGCGCAGGTTGGTGCAATCGTAACCTCCGCATTCGCAAGACTCAGTACCTCGCAAATTTCCGCTATCCAGACGGATGATGTCGCCGGGCTGGGCACCGACCAGCTTTCGGCACTTACAACTGCCCAGGCTTCAGCAATAACAAAGGGCCAGGCGGCTGAATTGAGCTCCGCCCAATTGAATGCTATAACCACCGCCAATGTGGGTAGCCTGAGCGCGGCCGTAATTGCCGGTATCAACAGCGCCCAGTTTGGGGCGATGAGCACGGACCAGGTCAGTGCGCTCAAGGCAACCCAGATCGCCTCAATTGAGACTCGCGATATCGCAGGTTTGACGTCGGCACAACTAGTGGCTCTGGTGACGGCGCAAATGAGTGGGTTGGGAACATCCCAAATCGCTGTGCTGAATTCCGCTCAAGTCGCTGCGATCGAAACAGCCGATCTTGCGGCACTCACCACAGTGCAAGTGGCCGGTTTGCGAACATCAAACATCGTTGGCCTGACTACTGATCAAGCAGTTGCGTTAACCGCTGCTCAGGTCGCAGCATTGGCAACCGCCCAAACATCCGCGCTCAATTCCGCGCAATTGCGTGCTATCGAGACCGGCGACATCTCAGGAATGGCTGCGGGGAACATCGCTGCACTCAACAGCGCTCAAACGGGTGCACTGACGACGGATCAAATTGCAGCACTAAAAACAGCTCAGCTGGCAGCGATTCGAACATCGAGCCTCGCTGGAGTAAGCAGTGATCAAATCGTAGCGCTGAGTACCGCTCAAGTCGCTTCACTAGCAACGGCTCAAGTGGCATCGCTGAATTCTGCACAAGTAGCCGCGCTAGAAACAGTCGACGTTTCCAGCTTGTCGACCGCAAATGTCGCCGCGCTCAATTCCGCTCAAATCAATGCGCTCGGGACCGCTCAGTTTGCGGCGCTGAGGAGCTCGCAGGTTGCGGCCATCGAAACGCGTGACGTTGCCGGCCTTCGCACAGACCAGATGGCGGCCTTGCTGTCCAGCCAAATTGGTGCTCTGGCGTCGGGGCAGATCGCAGCGTTGAATTCAGCACAATACGGTGCGATTAACAGCGAAATACTCGACAAACTCAATACGAGCGCACTCGCAGCGCTCAAAACCTCAACGATTGCTGGCTACACAACTGACCAGATCGCTGCGCTCACCAGCACGCAGGTAGCCGCGCTTGGCACCAGCCAGATTGGAGTGCTCAACTCAGATCAAATCCGTGCGATTGAAACGCGCGATGTTGGCGCCCTTGGTACATCTGCCATCGTTGCAATGAATAGTGCGCAAATCGCTGCATTGACGACAGCCCAGGTGGTTGCCTTGAGGCAAACACAAATTGCCGCCATTGAAACCAGATACCTTGCGTTCAACTCTGATCAACTCGCTGCGCTGACTACTGGCCAGGTTGCAGCATTGACGACGCTTCAGTTATCGGGAGGCGGCTCTGAGGGTATAGGATTCCTGCAGACCGCTGGAATCGCCGCGATGAGCACCTCGCAGATTTCTGTGCTCAAAACCAGCACAATGCCGGGGCTGACCAGCGACCAGATAATTGCTTTAACCTCAACGCAGATTTCTGCTTTGAGCAGCGCTCAGGTATCAACGTTCGATTCAGCGCAGCTTTCATCTATTGAGACTCGCGATGTCGCAGCATTGAGCGCCTCTGCTCTGTCCGCATTATCCAGCGCTCAGATTGGCGCGCTGACTACAGACCAGGTCGTTGCACTTAAAACCGCTCAGGTTGCGGCGATCGAGACGCGTGACCTTGTTGGCTTCACCTCCGATCAGATAATCGCCTTCAGCGGATCCCAGCTTGCCTCTCTGACCACAGGACAAGCGGCTGCGGTCGGTTCGGCGTCCATCGGCTTCATTGAAACTGCTGACGTTGCCTCGCTGACCACCGCCCAAATCGCTGCCTTCAAAGCAGCCGCTCTGGCAGGCCTCACCACTGACCAGGTGGTTGCCCTTACCTCAGGCCAAACCGCAGCAATGAAGACAGCCCAAATTGCTGGCCTGAATTCTTCCCAATTGAAGGCGCTGGAGGCTGCCGACATTGCTGCAGTCACGGATTCTGCACTCAAGGCACTCAATAGTGCGCAGCTTGGAGCTCTGGGTACTGCGCAAGTTGCCGCACTGCGAACTGCACAAGTTGCCGCGATTGGTACCGGCTCATTACTTGGTTTGACAACCGACCAGATGGGTGCGCTTGGCGCCGCGAACCTTGCCTCGTTGGTGACCGCGCAGGTTGCGACCTTGAACTCGGCACAACTCCGTGCAATCAAGACTGCGGATGTTGGCTCGCTCTCGACCCAGGCTGTAGTGGCGCTCGATAGCGCACAAATCGGTGCATTGTCGACTTCGCAGGTCGCCGGTTTGAAAGCGGCTCAGGTGGCCGTTATCGAAACCCGCGACATTGCTGGAGTCACTTCCGCTCAGATGGTCGCTTTGACAACCGCTCAGGTTGCAAGTTTGGGTACAGCCCAAGCGGCAGCGCTGAACTCTGCGCAAGTGGGTGTCATTGAGACGGCGGATTTGCAGGCACTGACCACTTCGCAGATCAGTGCGCTCAAAACGGGAAGCCTTGCGGGACTGACTTCGGATCAGGTCGTTGCCCTGACGGCTGCTCAGCTGGGTGTGTTCAGTACTCGACAAATTGCGGCGCTCAACTCTGCTCAAGTATCCGCTATTGAGACGGCCGACCTGGTTACCTTGTCCACCAGCGCAATTGCAGCGCTGAACAGCGCACAGATCGGCGCGTTGTCCACGGATGCCGTCGTCGCATTGAAGACATCACAACTGTCCGTGCTGAGAACGGCCGACTTGGTTGGTTTCAACTCTGCCGATATTGTTGCGCTCACTGCTAATCAGCTGAGCAGCTTTGCTACTGCGCAAATTGCTGCACTGAACTCCGCGCAGCTGGCAGCCATTGAGACAGCTGATATCGGTTCGCTGACCACCGCCCAGGTCCTTGCTCTGCGTACTGCGAATCTGGCAGGGCTCAAGACCGACCAAGTGGTGGCTTTGACAACGGCCCAAGTAGCAACGCTTGCGACGGCTCAGGTGGCCCAGCTGGACTCGGCGCAGCTCAAAGCGATTGAAACAGCGGATATCAGCGGTCTCGCCACAGGTGCGCTCAATTCAGCCCAAATTTCCGCGCTGTCCACTGCCCAAGTTGCGGCACTCAAGACTGCACAGGTATCGGCCTTGAAGACAGCAAATCTCGCTGGTTTGACATCGGCACAGATCGTCGCCTTGACTGGTGCGCAGGTCGGAAGTTTGGGTACTGCGCAGGTCGCAGCGCTCAACTCCTCCCAGTTGACCGCTCTCGAGACCGCTGATGTTTCAAGTCTTTCAGTGGCTCAGGTTGCTGCCATCCGGACAGGTAATCTCGTGGGTCTGACGTCAGATCAGATCGTGGCACTTACAACCGCTCAGGTTGCGGCGTTGGGAACAAGTCAGGTGTCTAACTTGAACTCAGCGCAGCTGGTTGCCATTGAAACAGCGGATATCGGAAGCGTAGTAAACGGCGGAATCGGCGCGCTGAATTCCGCGCAGATCGGTGTCCTTACGACCGATCAAATCGCCAACCTCAAGACTAACCAGATTCAGGCTATCAAGACTTCTGGTGTTGCAGGCCTCACCTCTGACCAAATCATCGCGCTCACTACAGCTCAGGCTAGCGTCATTGGCACGGCTCAACTGGCGGCGATGAACAGCGACCAGCTGATAGCCATCGAGACAGCGGATATTGGCAATATCTCAGCATCCGCAATCGCAGCGCTGAGCAGCGCTCAGCTGAACTTGCTGACGTCTGATCAGGTTGCTGCGCTCAAGACTGCTCAACTCTCGACACTGAAGACTTCTAGTATCGCTGCGTTGTCCTCAGCTACCCTGGTCGCATTGACCACGGGTCAGATTGGTGGATTCGTCTCGACTCAAATCGGCGCTCTCAATTCGGCTCAGATCGCCGCCATCGAAACGGAAGATCTTGCAGCTATGGGTCTCGCGCAGATCGCTGCCATCAAGACTGGCTCCATCGCCGGCTTGAGCAGTGATCAAATGGTTGCACTGAGCAGCTCTCAGATTGCTGCGTTCCTGACCGCACAAGTGTCGGCACTGAACTCGGCGCAGCTTAGCGCGATAGAGACAGCAGACATCAAGGGTCTATCAAGTGCTGATTTGGTTGCTCTGAACAGCGCCCAAATTGGAAAATTGACCGATGATCAATTCGCCGCGTTCTCAACGACACAATTGTCAGCGATCGAAACCAGCGATATTGCCGGCATCACCAGTGACCAGATCGTCGCGCTGACTAGCACGCAGGTGGCAGGATTTGCAGCTTCGCAAATTGCTTCCCTGAACTCTGCCCAGCTTGGTGCGATTGAGGTAGACGATGTGCGTGGCCTGACGACCGCTCAAATCGCCGCTGCCAAGACTTCAGCAATCAAGGGGCTGACGACAGGACAGATCGAGGCGTTGAGCAGCGGTCAGCTGTCGGCGTTGAAGACTTCTCAGATCGGCGCATTTAATTCAGCTCAATTGAACGCCATTGAGACGGCTGACCTCGTTAACCTGTCGGTAGCGAGCATCGCCGCCCTCAATAGCGCGCAATTCGCTGCGATTGATACGGACCACGTGATTGCTCTGTCGACCGCGCAGTTGGCAGGCGTGACGACGGCAAGCTTGAGTGCAATTAACAGCGCTCAAATCACTGCGTTGACCAGCACGCAAATCGGCGGACTATCGATCACTCAGGTCGGGGTGCTCAATTCCGCCCAAGTCGCATCGATCGAGGCCGACGACATGCGCGGTCTCACCGCTGCCCAAATTGGTGCGGTCAAAACGGCAAGTTTGGCGGGTCTTACCTCCGAGCAAATCGTTGCACTGACCAGCGTTCAGGTGGGAGCCTTCACCGCTACTCAGTTCGCTAAACTCAATTCTGCGCAGCTTGCCTCTATCGAGGCGAACGACATCGCTGGCGTTACAACCGCCGATATCGTCGCTCTCAGTAGCGCGCAGATCGCAGCGCTGACTACCGAGCAAGTCTATGCAGCATCGACAACTCAGATCGCTGCGATAGAAACGCGCGATATCGTGGGCATCAACAGTGCCCAGATTGCTGCGCTGAAAACTTCCCAAGTTGCGGGTCTTGCTACTGCACAAATCGGAGAATTCAGCTCGGCCCAGATCGTTGCACTCGGTGCCGCAAGCATAGTCGGATTGAGCACCGCACAGGTCAATGTCTTGGACAGCACACAGATCAAGGCGTTCACGTCCGACCAGATCGCTGCTCTGAGCACTGGCCAGCTGAGCAACATCGGTACGCTTGCATTGGGAGGCCTCGACAGCGCGCAGATCAATCAACTAAGCAGTGCTCAAATCCGTGGATTGACTACTGCCCAAATCGTTGCCTTCAATTCGGCTCAGGTCACTGCTATCGGTTCTGCCGACATCAGCACCCTGGCAACGACTCAGCTGTCTGCAATCGAAACTCGTGACCTTGCGGGACTGACCACTGAATTAGTGGGCGCCTTGACTTCTGCGCAACTGTCAGCGCTTACGACCTCGCAGATTCTTGCCTTCGACTCGGCCCAGCTAGTAGCGATTGGTTCTGCAGACATCGCTGCGTTGCTGACCAGTCAGGTAGCTGCGCTTACATCGACTCAGATTGGTGCGCTAGATTCTTCCGAAATCATTGGCTTGCAAACCACGCAAGTCGCTGCCATTGCGGTTGCCTCGCTCACTGGAATGAATTCTGGACAAATCGATGCGCTGACGAGTGCTCAGTTGCGTGTCCTGACGACCGCCCAGATCGTTGGATTGGACTCTGCGCAGGTTGCAGCGATAGGATCTGCTGATATAGGCGCGCTGCTCACCTCGCAGGTAGCGGTGATCGAAACGCGCGACCTCGCCGGACTCAATTCAGCAAGTATCGCTGGCCTGACCAGTGCTCAGCTCGGTGCATTTACCGATAGCCAGATCAAGGCTTTCGGTACTGATCAGATCGTGGCGATAGAGTCGGCGGACATTAAGGGTCTGACGACTGCCCAGGTCGTAGCTTTGAGTCAGGCTCAGGTTGCAGCATTCACCTCTGATCAAGTGCCGGCACTTCAGACCGCACAAGTCGCTGCACTGGAGAACAAAGACCTGCAGAGCATGAGTTCCGCGCAGATCGATAGCTTCTCCAGCGCCCAGGTTCAAGCACTCACTACTTCGCAAATCAACGCGATGGCTGATAGTCAGGTCGCAGCGATCGGATCAGCGGATATTGCAGCACTGTTGACTGCGCAAGTGGCAGCGATCAAGGCAGCAAATATCACTGCGCTGACCACTGACCTGATCGGTGCACTGAACAGCACACAGATCGGAGCGTTTACCGACGCGCAGATTAAATTGTTCAGCACCGAGCAACTTGTGGCGATCGGAACAGACGCCAGTGGCCTTACCGCCCTGCAGATGACAAATCTGAGTGGTGCACAAATCGGTGCGCTCACCTCGGAACAGTTGCGGAAACTTTCGGCAAGTGCTTTGGGCGGTATCGAGAGTCGAGATATTGGCTCGTTCAGCTCCGACCAGCTCATCGCATTGGAGAGCTCAGGAATCGCGTCCATTAACGCCGGTCAAAGCCTCACCACCGCGCAGTTCATGACTCTCGCGAGCACTGCGCTGCGGACCCTGACCACTGACCAGCAAGTGGCTCTGAACGTCGTTACTCCGATCGTTCTCGATTTGAACGGCAACGGCATCAACACCATTGCTGTCCAGAGCGGTGTGAACTTCGACATCCGTAACGACGGCCAAACGGTGAAGACTGGCTGGGTTGGCGGTGGCGATGGTCTGCTGGTCCGCGACCTGAACGGCGATGGCACCATCAATAATGGTGGCGAGCTCTTCGGTGAAGGTACCGTACTGGCCAACGGCAAGAAGGCGAAGGATGGTTACGAGGCGATGCGTGCGCTTGACACCAACCTCGATGGCATCCTCGATGCCAACGACGCCGCCTTCAAGCAACTGGCTGTCTGGGTGGACAACGGTGACGGTGTCACGCAAGGTGCAGAGCTGCGCACCCTGGCTGATCTGGGCATCACAGCGATCTCGCTGACCTCAACCAAGTCGGATCTGGTGGACAACGGTAACCTGATTGGCCTGATGGGTAGTTACACAACGGCGGATGGTCAGACCCATACCATGGGCGACGTCTGGTTCCAGACGGATGCTTCGGGTAACAAGGTCTTCGATCTGGCGGCAGTCGCTCAAGCTGCAGGCTCGGCAAACATCAACCTCGCGGCAACACAGGCGGATAACCTGAGCGTCACGCTGTCTGATGTGCTGGCTGTGGGTGAGGCGGATGTCATCAGCGGCCACTCGCAAGTGACTATCAATGGCGATGCAAGCGACACAGTCCACCTGAATGCTGGATGGCAGCTCGCCGGCACCGCCGCGGAAGGTACCGAGACTTACATGGTGTACGTGAATGCTAACGCGCAAGTCTTGGTCAATGATAAGATTCACACCATCATTGGCTAAAGGAAGCATTCATGAATCACCCTGGCGGCGCTCGGTTTGAAGCGAGCCCGGCAGAGACCGATAGCCTGCTGCAGACACTCCTCTGGGTCTGCAGCAGGAACGGAGTAGAGAAGTCACCTGCCTCATTTCTCGCTGGCTTGCCCAGCATGGACCGGCTGTCTGTGGAGCACGGAATGCGTGCGATGCAGGCCGCCGGTTTTTCTGTTCGGCTGGTCCAGCGTGATCCTGCCTCTCTGGCGAATGAACTCTTACCCGCGGTCTTGCTCAATCGAGATGGCACCGCGTATGCGCTGTTGTCGATCACGCGCACAGGCGTAGGCTTACGTTACGAAGTCTTTGAAGCCGGGCCCGCCGGTAAAACGCTCTTCCTGTCTGAAGTCGAGCTAAAACAGCGTTTTGGTGGTCATGTTCTGTTGATCAAGCAAGATCCCAAGCCGGGAGAAGCTGGTGGTGAGGACGAGGAGGAAGCTCAGAGTGGCTCCCGCTGGATGTGGAAAGTGGTCTGGCGTTATCGGCG
>Ga0255274_1000236_pt1 | contig 10114 bp, 5 predicted proteins | sample AtltaT_4_FD_183673 | JGI IMG/M metagenome (GOLD analysis project Ga0255274, IMG submission 183673) | Metatranscriptome of freshwater microbial communities from Altamaha River, Georgia, United States - Atl_Colum_RepB_8h (Metagenome... | ecosystem: Environmental > Aquatic > Freshwater > River... | reverse complement strand
GGGTTGCGTCCCATGCGGGGCGGGCGACGGTTGATGGAGAAACTGCCAAAGCCGCGCAACTCGATTCGGTGCCCGCGCACCAGCGCGTCGCTCATCGCGTCAAGCAAAGTCTTGACAGCGAACTCGGCGTCGCGGTGCGTGAGCTGGCTGAACCGAGCAGCCAGTTCTTCGACCAGATCAGATCGGGTCATCAGTTGTTGTTGTCAAGCTTGGCACGCAACAAAGCGCCCAAGCTGGTGGTGCCAGCGCTCTCGCGTGACGACTGCTGCGACAAGTTGGCCATGGCTTCTTGTTGGTCAGCTGCGTCTTTGGCTTTGATGGACAACTGGATGTTGCGGGTCTTGCGATCCACGTTCACCACCACAGCCGTCACTTCGTCGCCGACTTTCAACACATGCGATGCGTCTTCCACGCGGTCACGCGAAATTTCGCTCACGCGCAAGTAACCCACAATGTCTTCGCCCAAGTCGATTTCAGCGCCCTTGGCATCCACAGACTTGACCTTACCGGTCACGGTCTGGCCCTTGTCGTTCACCGACACGAAGGTGGTGAAGGGGTCTGAGTCGAGTTGTTTGATGCCCAAGCTGATGCGCTCGCGCTCGACGTCCACGGCCAACACGATGGCTTCAACTTCTTGACCCTTCTTGAACTCGCGCACAGCGTTTTCGCCGGTTTCGTTCCAAGACAAGTCAGACAAGTGCACCAAACCGTCGATGCCAGCGGCCAAGCCCACGAACACGCCGAAGTCGGTGATCGATTTGATGGGGCCCTTCACGCGGTCGCCGCGCTTGGTGTTTTGTGCAAAGTCTTGCCATGGGTTGGCTTTGCATTGCTTCATGCCCAAGCTGATGCGGCGTTTGTCTTCGTCGATCTCGAGCACCATGACTTCGACTTCGTCACCCAATGACACGATTTTGGAAGGGGCCACGTTCTTGTTGGTCCAGTCCATTTCAGACACGTGCACCAAACCTTCGATGCCGGGTTCGAGTTCCACAAATGCGCCGTAGTCGGCGATGTTGGTGATCTTGCCGAACAAGCGGGTGCTTTGTGGGTAGCGGCGGTTGACGCCCATCCAAGGATCGTCGCCCATTTGCTTGAGGCCCAACGACACGCGGTTTTTGTCGGTGTCGAACTTGAGGATCTTGGCCGTGATTTCTTGACCGGCTTGCACCACTTCGCTGGGGTGACGCACGCGACGCCATGCCATGTCAGTGATGTGCAACAGACCGTCGATGCCACCCAAGTCGACAAACGCGCCGTACTCGGTGATGTTCTTGACCACACCTTGCACGATCGAGCCTTCTTTCAAAGTCTCCATCAACTTGGCGCGCTCTTCGCCCATCGAAGCTTCCACCACAGCGCGACGTGACAACACGACGTTGTTGCGCTTGCGGTCCAACTTGATGACCTTGAATTCCATGGTCTTGTTCTCGTAGGGAGACAAGTCTTTGATCGGACGTGTGTCGATCAATGAACCGGGCAAGAAAGCACGAATGCCATTGACCAACACGGTCAAACCGCCCTTGACTTTGCCGCTGGTCGTGCCAGTGACAAACTCGCCAGATTCGAGTGCTTTTTCCAAGCTCATCCACGATGCCAAACGCTTGGCGGTGTCGCGGCTCAGAATGGTGTCGCCGTAGCCGTTTTCAACGCTACCGATCGCCACAGAAACGAAGTCACCGGCTTGGACTTCGAGCTCGCCCTGATCGTTTTTGAATTCTTCGATTGGCACATAAGCTTCAGACTTGAGGCCAGCGTTCACCACGACGTGGTTGTGTTCGATGCGAACCACCTCGGCAGTGATCACTTCACCTGTGCGCATTTCTGAGCGCTTCAGGGATTCTTCAAAAAGGGCGGCAAAAGATTCAGACATGTATTTCCTTTGTCTAACCACGGGAAAGAGGGCAGCACAATTGCTGCGCCACATGGGCCTGCGGTTAGCGGGTTGGGTTGTGGCGTGTGCCACGGGTTAAGTTGTCGATCCATTCGGCCAGTGCGCCAATGCAGCGCGAGAGGAGCCAAATGGGCCAGGGTGCAGTTGTCTAAATTCGCAACGGGTTGAAAAATTTAGAAAGACTGCTTTGCTTGCCACCACGCCAACACTTGGTCTACCGAAGCTTCGATGGACAAAGTTGAGTTGTCGAGCAACACAGCATCTTGTGCCGGTTTCAGTGGGGCGACACTGCGCGATGAATCGCGAGCATCACGGGCCTCCAAATCGGCGCGAAGACTGTCGAGTGTAACGGAAAAACCCTTTGAAATCAATTGCTTATGGCGCCTTTGGGCGCGCTGTGCGGCAGAAGCTGTCAAAAACACCTTGAGCGGGGCTTGGGGAAAGATGACGGTGCCCATGTCGCGACCATCGGCCAACAGCCCAGGCAGCTTTTGAAAACTGTGTTGCAAAGCTACCAAAGCAGTACGCACTGAAGGCAAAACGGATACTTTAGAAGCATTCATGCCGGCTTCTTCGGTGCGAATGGCGTCGCTCACATTCTGTGTGCCCAACCAAACGGTCTCACCTTCAAAGCGCACAGGCAGGGTGCGGGCGAGGTCGGCAATTTTTGCTTCGTCTGTTGTTTCTAAGCGCAAACCGGCTTGCAAGGCGGCAAAAGCGGTCACGCGGTACAAAGCGCCCGAGTCGAGGTAGTGGTAGCCCAAGGCTTGCGCCACACGGCTGGCCAAGGTGCCTTTGCCTGAAGCAGTGGGGCCGTCAATGCAAATGACGGGAATGTGAGGTGTGTCGGTGTGTGCCACGGAGAACAAGGCTTCGAAGTAATCGGGAAATGTTTTGGCCACGCACTTGGGGTCTTCAATGCGCACTGGCACTTTTGCAGAATTGAAAGCAGCTAAGGAAAAACACATGGCCACGCGATGGTCGTCGTAGGTGTGAATGCTGGCGGGTTGCCAAGTGCCTTGCGTTGTAGAAGCAGAAGTTGCAGTTGCAGCGAGGTGCGTGTTGTTGTTCGAATGAATGGGCAGCGGATGCACACGAATCCAATCAGCACCTTCCTCGACTTGCGCACCCAGCTTGCGACATTCGGTGGCCATGGCCGCAATGCGATCGGTTTCTTTCACTCGCCAACTCGCAATGTTGCGCAAGGTGCTGGGGCCGTCGGCGTACAAAGCCATCACAGCTAGCGTCATGGCGGCATCGGGAATGTGGTTGCAGTCGATGTCAATCGCTTTCAAGGGCCACGCACCGCGCGTGATGTGCAACCAGTTGGGGCCACTCGTGATGTGTGCGCCCATTTGCGTTGCAGCATCCATGAAACGAATGTCGCCTTGAATCGAATCGGCACCGACACCTTGAATGCGAATGCCGTCAACCGAAGAAGTTGAGGAATTGCTTTCAGCTTTAGATGCATTACTTTCAGCAATGGACGAATTGCTTTCAGCATTAGACAAATTGCTTTCAGCAATGGCCCCCAGTGCAATGAAATAACTCGCAGAAGAAGCATCGGCTTCCACATGGATGGTCCCGGGCGATTGGTAACGGCTGCCCGCAGGAATGGTGAAGCGTTGCCAGCCATCGCGTTGCACCGCAATGCCATAGCGCGCCAACAAATTGAGCGTGATGTCGATGTAGGGTTTGCTGATGAGTTCACCCACCACCTCAATCACAATGTTTTGTGACTGAGCCGCCAAAGGCAGGGCCATCAACAACGCAGTTAAAAACTGGCTCGACACATCGCCACGCACTTGTATCGGTGCCTCCAACTTGAGCGATGGTTTGCCAATGCGCAGCGGCGGAAAACCATCGTTGCCCAAGTAGTCAATCTGGCAACCCAACAAACGCAAGGCATCTACCAAATCGCCAATCGGACGCTCGTGCATGCGAGGCACGCCCTTGAGCGTGAAGTCGCCACCCAACACCGCCAAAGCAGCCGTGAGCGGGCGCATGGCCGTGCCCGCATTGCCCATGAAAAATTCAATCGGTTGGTGATGCTTCAACGCACCCCCCAAACCTTCGATGGTGACGGTGGTGCCTTGCACCTCCACACCGCAGCCCAGTTGACGCAAGGCATCCAACATCACACGGGTGTCGTCCGAATCGAGCAAGTCATGCACCACCGTGGTTCCGCTGCACAAGGCCGACAACAACAACACACGGTTGGAAATGCTTTTCGAGCCTGGCAAGGTGACGGTGCCCGAGGCACTGTCGAGTGGGGGGAGGTCTAAAAAAGCGGTGGCGTACATGGCAGGGGTGGGTCTAAGCGTGCATCAATTCGTGTCATCTTTGTGGCACGCATGGCCGGCTTGCAACTGCCAAGTCGAACGCACATCGCTGGCTTGTTGAATGAGGGCTTGCAGTGCGTTTGCATCACCTTGCTTCAATGCGTTTTCAAATGCACCCAAGGCATCACGAAAGTGCGTCACTTGTTTCAACACTTCGTGTTGGTTGGCGCTCAAAATATCGCGCCACACCGCCGAGTCGCTGGCAGCAATGCGCGAGAAGTCGCGAAAGCCAGGACCCGCCATGTCCAAAAACTCTGCGCCTTCGGCTTGTGACATCAAAGCGTTCACCGTTGCAAAGGCCAGCAGGTGCGGCAAGTGACTCACGGCAGCGAAGGTGGCGTCATGCGCATCGGGTTTCATCAAGCTCACATGGCTGCCAATGGCTGTCCATACCTTTTGTGCGTTGGCAATTTGTTTGATGCCAGTGCGTGTGAGTGGCGTGAGGATGGTGCGGCGGTTCACATACAAGGCGCTTTCAGCATGCTCGATGCCGGCCACTTCTTTGCCCGCAATCGGGTGTGCCGGCACAAAGCATGTCAGCCGTTCCCCCAAGGTGTTTTCAGCCGCAGCCACCACATCGCATTTGGTCGAGCCCACATCCATCAACAAAGCGTTGGGTGCAAGCGCAGGCGCCATGGCAGCAAAGCATTGCGGTGTGGCACCCACGGGCACGGCCAGCAACACCAAGTCGGCGTCTTGCACGGCTTCAGCCACGCTGTTGCAAGCTTGGTCTATCACCTTCAATTGCACGGCACGCTCGCGTGTGGCTTGCGAGGCGCTGTAGCCCACGATGTGTTCAACCGCACCGGCTTCACGCAGCGCAAGTGCAAACGAGCCGCCCATCAGGCCGCAGCCGATCAGCGCAAGTTTTTTGAAACGAAGGTCGTGTGCTGTATCGAGGCTCATTCAGAGACGGGGTAAGAACCCAGCACTTTGTAAAAAGCGCACAAGCCTTGCAACTCTTGCAACGCAGCGGCCACATGCGGTTGACTGACGTGGCCTTGGATATCGATGTAGAAATAGTATTCCCATTGACCTGACTTGGCCGGACGCGATTCAAAGCGCGTCATGGACACGCCGTTGTTTTTGAGAGGCACCAACAAATCGTGTACCGCACCGGGACGGTTGGGCACCGACACCACCAGGCTAGTGCAATCATTCCCCGACGCAGGGGGCGTGGCCAAGGTTTGGGGCAGTGCAATCACTGCAAAACGAGTGCGGTTGTAGGCTTCGTCTTGAATGGCATGGTGCACGATGTGCAAGCCAAACTGACTGGCCGCCCGTTCGCTGGCCAAGGCGGCCCAGGCAGGGTTGCTGGCAGCCAAGCGAGCGCCCTCGGCATTGCTCGAAACGGCACGTCGTTCGGCATGCGGCAAATGTTGTGACAACCAGCCTTGGCATTGCCCCAAGGCTTGTGGATGTGCCAACACCACCTCAATGCCTGCATCTGAATGGCTTTGGCGCAACAGGTTGTGGCGCACCAGCAAGCTCACTTCGCCCACCACATGCACGGGTGAACGCAAGAACAAATCGAGCGAGCGTGCCACCACACCTTCGCTGGAGTTTTCCATGCCCACCACGCCATATTGCGCCGTGCCAGCAGCGGTGGCATGGAACACTTCGTCAAAGTTGGCGCAGTAAATCAAATTGGCTGCGCTGCCAAAGTATTCAATGGCAGCTTGTTCGCAAAATGTGCCTTGAGGGCCCAACACCGCCACGCGTTGCGGCGCTTCCAGGGCCAAACAGGCCGACATGATTTCGCGCCAGATGGAGGCCACATGTTCGCTCTTCAAAGGCCCGGGGTTGGCTTGTGTGATTTTGTCGATCACTTGTGCCACACGGTCGGGGCGAAAGAAGGGCGAGCCTTCCAAGCGTTTGATCTCACCCACTTGCTCAGCTACCTTGGCGCGTTCGTTCACCAATTGCAGCAATTGCTTGTCGAGCGCATCAATTTGCACCCGCAAGGCGGCCAGTGCGTCGGATTGAATGGGTTGTTGGCTCATGGCAAAGATGATTTAAGCCTGCGTTTTTTCAAACGCACGCATGTAGTCGATCAACGCTTGCACACCTTCGATGGGCATGGCGTTGTAAATGCTGGCGCGCATGCCGCCCACCGATTTGTGGCCTTTGAGTTGCACCAAGCCAGCGGCTTTGGCGCCTGCCAAGAAGGCGTCGTTGCGTGATGCATCGGCCAAGAAGAAGGGCACATTCATGCGCGAGCGGCAATCGGGCGCAACCGGGTTGCTGTAAAAACTGGAGCTGTCTAAATAAGAGTAGAGCAACTCGGCTTTGGCGATGTTGCGTTGCTCCATGGCTGCCACGCCACCTTGTTGCTTCATCCACTTGAAGGTCAGGCCTGCCATGTAAATGCTGTAGGTGGGTGGGGTGTTGTACATCGAGTGGTTGTCAGCCACCACCTTGTAGTCAAACGCACTGGGACACACCTTGAGTGCATGGCCCAACAAATCTTCCCGCACCACCACCAAGGTCACGCCTGCGGGACCGATGTTTTTTTGCGCACCCCCAAAGGCCAAACCGACCTTCGACCAATCCACTGGGCGTGACAACACGTGCGATGAAAAATCGATCACCAAAGGCGCGTTTGAGCCCAAAGCTTTCAGGTCGGGCAATTGATGAAACTCCACACCATGAATGGTTTCGTTGGTGCACACATGCACGTATTGGGCGTCTTGCCGCAATTGCCAAGTGGCAGGCGCAGGCAATGTGCTGAACTTTGTGTCGGCACCTGTGGCTGCCAAATGCGGCGTGCAATATTTCGCTGCTTCTTTGAACGACTTTTCGCTCCAACTGCCAGTCACCACCACGTCGATGTTTTGACCACGTGACAGGTTCAGCGGCACGATGGCATTTTCGGCAATGCCGCCGCCTTGCATGAACAAAATTTTGAAGTGGTCAGGCACCGCCAACAACTCACGCACATCGTTGTGGGCGTGTTCAAAAATTTCACCAAACTCTTTGCCGCGGTGGCTCATCTCCATCACGCCCATGCCCGAAGGACGACCTTCTTGATCGTGCCAGTTGGTCATTTCTGCGGCAGCTTGTTGCAACACCTCCAAAGGCATGGTGGCGGGGCCGGCAGAAAAGTTGTAAGCACGTTGGGTCATGAAATGCTTTGTGTGATGGAGGGCCTGCAAAAAGAGGGGCGTCAATGCATCAGGTGTCAGACGATGGTGCTGCGCCGTCGCCAGACCTTGCGTTATCGCCAGATGTGTCGTCATCGCCAGACGCTTCATCGTCACCCGCTGCCGCATCGTTTTCCACAATGCGTTGCAAGCCGCTGAGTTTGGCACCTTCGTCCAGTGCGATCAATGTCACACCTTGCGTGGCACGACCGAGCTCGCGAATTTCAGCCACGCGTGTGCGCACCAACACACCACGGTCGGTGATCAACATGATTTCGTCTTCGGCAGACACCAAGGTGGCAGCCACCACTTTGCCGTTGCGCTCAGACTGCTGAATCGCAATCATGCCTTTGGTGCCACGTCCGTGGCGGGTGTATTCGGCAATGCTGGTGCGCTTGCCGTAACCGTTTTCGGTGGCGGTCAACACGCTGGCGCGTACTGCATCGGCGGGTGCATTGGGGTCTTCCTGTTCAGACACCAACATGGCGATCACGCTTTGCGATTCTTCTATCATCATGCCGCGCACACCACGGGCACTGCGACCCAAGGGACGCACATCGTTTTCATCGAAACGCACGGCTTTGCCGCCATCGCTGAACAACATCACATCGTGTTTGCCGTCGGTCAGGGCAGCGCCAATCAAAAAGTCGCCATCGTCCAAATTGACGGCGATGATGCCGCCCTTGCGTGGGTTTGAAAATTCATCGAGCGATGTTTTCTTGACCGTGCCCATCGACGTCGCCATGAACACATATTGGTTTTCAGGGAAGGTGCGTGCTTCGCCGGTCAGCGCCAACACCACATTGATTTTTTCGCCTTCGGCCAAGGGGAACATGTTGACGATGGGGCGGCCGCGCGAACCGCGCGAACCCGCTGGCACTTCCCAAACCTTGAGCCAATACAGCCGACCCCGGTTGGAGAAGCACAACAAATAGTCGTGTGTGTTGGCAATGAAGAGTTGGTCAATCCAATCGTCTTCTTTGGTGGCGGTGGCTTGCTTGCCGCGACCACCACGTTTTTGCGCACGGTATTCCGACAAGGGTTGGCTCTTGATGTAACCACTGTGGCTCAAGGTCACCACCATGTCGGTGGGGGTGATCAAATCTTCGGTGGCCAAATCTTGCGCGTTGTGTTCAATCACACTGCGGCGTGCGCCGAGTTTGGTTTGGCCAAACTCTTGTTTCACCACGGTCAACTCGTCACCAATGATGGTGGACACACGCTCTGGCTTGGCCAAGATGTCGAGCAAGTCGTCGATCTCGGCCATCACGTCTTTGTATTCGTTGACGATCTTGTCTTGTTCCAAACCGGTCAAACGTTGCAAACGCATTTGCAAAATTTCTTGCGCTTGGGTTTCGCTCAAACGGTACAAACCGTCTGGGCCCATGCCAAATTCTTTTTCCAAACCGTCGGGGCGGTAATCGTCGGCGTTGATCACGCCACCATCGGCGCGCGCACGGGTCAGCATTTCGCGCACCAACTGGCTGTCCCATGAACGGGTCATCAACTCGGCCTTGGCCACAGGCGGCGTGGGCGATTCGCGAATGATGCGAATGAACTCGTCAATGTTGGCCAACGCCACCGCCAAACCTTCCAGCACATGGCCGCGCTCGCGGGCTTTGCGCAGGGTGAAGATGGTGCGACGTGTCACCACTTCGCGGCGGTGCTCTAAGAACACCGAAATCAGGTCTTTCAAATTGCACAGTTTGGGCTGACCATCGATCAGCGCCACCATGTTGATGCCGAAGGTGTCTTGCAGCTGGGTTTGCTTGTACAAGTTGTTGAGCACCACCTCAGGCACCGCACCACGCTTGAGCTCGATCACCAAGCGCATGCCTGACTTGTCAGACTCGTCTTGGATGTGGCTGATGTCTTCGATCTTTTTCTCGTGCACCAACTCGGCCATGCGTTCTTGCAAGGTCTTTTTGTTCACTTGGTAGGGCAGTTCGTCCACGATGATGGCTTGGCGCTGACCTTTGTCGATGTCTTCAAAGTGGCACTTGGCGCGCATGACCACACGGCCACGGCCGGTGCGGTAGCCGTCTTTCACGCCGCTCATGCCGTAAATGATGCCGGCGGTGGGGAAGTCGGGCGCAGGAATGATTTCCATCAGCTCATCGATGCTGGCCTCTGGGTGGCGCAACATGTGCAAGCAGGCGTCGACCACTTCGTTCAGGTTGTGGGGCGGAATGTTGGTGGCCATGCCCACCGCAATGCCCGCCGAGCCGTTCACCAACAGGTTGGGAATGCGGCTGGGTAATACCAAAGGTTCCTTTTCTGAGCCGTCGTAGTTGGGGCCGAAATCGACGGTTTCTTTGTCGATGTCGCTCAACATCTCGTGCGCGATCTTGGACAAACGGATTTCCGTGTAGAGCATGGCAGCGGCGTTGTCGCCGTCAACCGAACCGAAGTTGCCTTGGCCGTCGACCAACATGTGGCGCAGCGAGAAATCTTGCGCCATGCGCACGATGGTGTCGTAAACGGCGCTGTCGCCGTGGGGGTGGTATTTACCGATCACATCGCCCACGATACGGGCTGACTTTTTGTAGGGGCGGTTCCAGTCGTTGTTGAGCTCGTGCATCGCATACAACACGCGGCGGTGCACCGGCTTCAGGCCGTCCCGGGCATCGGGGAGGGCGCGGCCCACGATAACGCTCATGGCGTAGTCGAGGTAGCTGCGGCGCATCTCCTCTTCAAGGCTGATGGGCAGGGTTTCTTTGGCGAACTGGGTCATG
>Ga0255274_1000234_pt1 | contig 10147 bp, 9 predicted proteins | sample AtltaT_4_FD_183673 | JGI IMG/M metagenome (GOLD analysis project Ga0255274, IMG submission 183673) | Metatranscriptome of freshwater microbial communities from Altamaha River, Georgia, United States - Atl_Colum_RepB_8h (Metagenome... | ecosystem: Environmental > Aquatic > Freshwater > River... | reverse complement strand
TCGAGGCCGAAGTCGGCCACGGAGAAGATCGGCGCCTCGGGGTCCTTGTTGATCGCCACGATCACCTTGGAGTCCTTCATGCCCGCCAGGTGCTGGATGGCGCCCGAGATGCCGCAGGCCACGTACAGCTGCGGCGCCACGATCTTGCCCGTCTGGCCCACCTGCAGGTCGTTGGGCGCATAGCCCGCATCCACCGCAGCGCGGCTGGCACCGATGGCCGCGCCCAGCTTGTCGGCCAGCGGCGTCATCACTTCGTTGAATTTCTCGCTGCTGCCCAGGGCGCGGCCACCGGAGACGATGATCTTGGCGGCGGTCAGTTCGGGGCGGTCGCTCTTGGCGATCTCGCTGCCCACGTAGGCGCTCTTGCCGCTGTCGGCCTGTGCGGCGGCGGATTCGACGGCCGCCGAGCCACCGGTGGCGGCTGCAGCGTCAAAGCCCGTGGTGCGCACGGTGATGACTTTCACCTGGTCGCTGCTCTGCACGGTGGCAATCGCGTTGCCAGCATAGATCGGGCGCTCGAAGGTGTCGGCGGACTCGACCTTGGTGATGTCACTGATCTGGGCGACGTCCAGCTTGGCGGCCACGCGCGGGGCCACGTTCTTGCCGCTGGCCGTGGCCGGGAACAGGATGTGGCTGTAATTGGACGCGATGGCCAGCACCTGGGCAGCGACGTTCTCGGCCAGGCCATGGGCCAGCGCTTGGCTGTCGGCGTGGATGACTTTGGCCACCCCCGCGATCTGGGCGGCGGCTTGTGCGGCCGCAGCGGCATTGTGGCCGGCCACCAGCACATGCACTTCACCGCCACAGGCGGCGGCAGCGGTCACGGTGTTGAGGGTCGCGCCCTTGATGGACGCGTTGTCGTGTTCGGCAATGACGAGTGCAGTCATGTTCTTCTTCCTCAGATCACTTTGGCAACGTTCTTGAGCTTGTCCACCAGCGTGGCCACATCGGGCACCTTGATGCCCGCGCTGCGCTTGGCCGGCTCCATGACCTTGAGGGTCTTGATGCGCGGGGCCACGTCCACACCGAGGTCTTCGGGCTTGACGGTGTCGAGCTGCTTTTTCTTGGCCTTCATGATGTTGGGCAGCGTCACGTAGCGCGGCTCGTTGAGGCGCAGGTCGGTCGTGACCACGGCCGGCAGGGACACCGACAGGGTCTCCAGGCCGCCGTCGATTTCGCGGGTGACATTCGCCTTGCCATCGGCCACTTCGACTTTGGAGGCGAAGGTGGCTTGCGGCAGATCCGCCAGCGCCGCCAGCATCTGGCCGGTCTGGTTGCAGTCGTCGTCGATCGCCTGCTTGCCCAGGATCACCAGGCCCGGCTGCTCCTTGTCGACCAGCGCCTTGAGCAGCTTGGCCACGGCCAGGGGTTGCAGTTCTTCGGCGGTTTCCACCAGGATGCCGCGGTCGGCGCCAATCGCCATGGCGGTGCGCAGGGTTTCCTGGCACTGGGCCACACCGCAGGAGACGGCGATCACTTCGGTGGCCACGCCCTTTTCCTTCAGGCGCACGGCTTCTTCAACGGCAATCTCGTCAAAGGGGTTCATGCTCATCTTGACATTGGCGATGTCCACGCCGCTGTTGTCGCTCTTGACGCGCACCTTGACGTTGTAGTCCACCACCCGCTTGACGGGAACCAGAATCTTCATGAAGTCATCTCCTGTGGAAATAATGAATTTTGGATGTCTGCGTCAATTGACGTTAACGTAAACGTCAATTGTGCAGCAATCGGACCGGGATGGGAATCACCCCGGAACAAAAAAGCACGACCGTTCGAATTCTAGACGCCTTTTGCCCACAAGGCCAGCACACATGGTACCCCCGGGAATTCACCGACCAGTCGGTCGGTCAATCAGGGTTAGCATGGAGTGCAGATCTTCCGGTAACGGATTAGATTATGTTATGTAACCAATTTGCGTGGAGATACCCATGAAGAAATCCCTCATTTCCCTGTCGATCGCGGCCCTGGCGGGCCTGGGCGGCGCAGCACAGGCGCAGACCGTGCTGACCGCATCCACCTGGCTGCCGCCCGCCCACCCGGCCACCCTGGCCCAAAAGGAATGGTGCGACATGCTCACCGCCAACACCCAGGGACGCGTCAAATGCAACCTGCTGCCTCGCGCGGTCTCTGCCCCCCCCGGCACCTTTGATGCTGTCAAGAACGGCCTGGCCGATATCTCCTACACCGTCAACGGCTACACGCCCGGCCGCTTCCTCTACACCCAGATGGCCGAACTGCCCTTCCTGGGCAACAGCGCAGAGACGATTTCGGTGGCCTACAGCCGCGTGAGCGCGAAGCACCCTGAGTTCGCCGGCGAGCACCAGGGCGTGAAAGTGCTGACCCTCTGGACGCACGGCCCCGGCATCGTCTTCAACACCAAGCGGCCCATCAGCAAGATCGACGACCTCAACGGCCTGAAGTTCCGCATCGGCGGCGGCATGGTCAACGAGATCACCAAATCGCTGGGCATGAACGCCACGCTCAAGCCGGCCACCGACTCCTACGAACTGCTCTCAAGCGGCGTGATGGACGGCACCCTGCTGCCCGCCGAATCCACCGAATCCTTCAAGATCGACAAGCTCATCAAGCACGCCACCACCTTCCCGGGTGGCCTGTACAACACCAGCTTCGTGTTCATGATGAACCAGGCCAAATACGAGAAGCTCTCTGCGGAAGACAAGAAGGCTGTGGATGCCATCTCTGGCGAAGTCGCTGCGCGCCTGTTCGGCCGTCACTGGGACAAGACGGACCGTCGTGCGTTTGCCATGATGCAGGTCAACGGCGTGCAGGTCACCCAGGCGGACGCCAAATTCGTCAAGGACGTCAAAGCCAAGACCCAGGCACTCGAGCAGACGTGGGCCTCAGCCGCAGAAGCCAAAGGTCTGAAGAACGCGAGCAAGGTGCTGGCCGATTTCCGTGCCGAGATTGCCAAGCTGGAGAAGTGATACCCCGGCTCTCCCGTCAGGGGTGAGCCCGATCCGTCCAAGCGGTCCCCGTCCGTACGAGGGGACCGCTTTTCAACTTGAGGACCCTGACCTTGAAAAAATTGCTTGAAACCCTGTGTGGGCTGCTGGCCGGGATCGCGCTGTTTGCGATCATGGTGCTCACATTCCTCGATGTCGGGGGACGCAAATTGCTCGACAACTCGATCACCGGATCGCTCGAGTTGACCGAATTGCTGATGGTGGTGGTCATCTTCGGCGCCCTGCCGCTGGTTTCCGAACGCGGCGAGCATGTGGTGTTCGACTCGCTCGACGCGGTGCTGCCCAAGGTGGTACGGAAAATCCAGCATGCCCTGGTCCACCTGTTGTGCGGTGCAGCCTTGCTGGCCCTGGGCTGGCTCATGTGGCAGACCGGCACCGACTTTCTGCAAAGCGGTGAAACCACCGCCCAGTTGCAGATCCTCAAGGCCCCATTCATCTATGGCATGGGCGTGCTGTGTGCATTCACCGGATTCATTCACCTGACCCTCATGCTGAAAGAACACGAAGAAAACGAAGGAGGTGTGCTGTGACGGAGGCGTTGATTGGATTTCTGGCCATCTTCGGTCTGGCGCTGCTGCGCTTTCCCCTGGCCTTCTCGATGGGCCTGGTCGGCCTGGTGGGCATTGGCCTGACGCGCGGCTGGGTGCCGGCCTTTGCCAGCACGGCACAAGTGGTCTATGAAACCGGCTTCGCCTACACCCTGTCGGTGATTCCTCTGTTCATCCTGATGGGCAACTTCGTGGCCCGTGCAGGCCTGGCACATGAACTGTTCCACGCCGCCTACACCTTCATCGGCCACCGCCGCGGCGGTCTGGCCCACGCCACCATCGCCGCCTGCGCCGGCTTTGGCGCGATCTGCGGCTCCTCGATTGCCACGGCCGCGACCATGAGCAAGGTGGCCTATCCCTCCATGAAACGCCTGGGTTACAGCGATGCGCTGTCCACCGGGGTGATTGGCGCGGGGGGCACACTGGGCATCATGATTCCGCCGTCTACCATCATGGTGATCTACGGCATCATCACCGAAACGCACATCGGCAAACTCTTCGCCGCGGGCGTGATCCCGGGCATCCTGACCGCTGCCATGATGATGGGCGCGGTCGTGCTGATGACCTGGCACGACCCGGAACATGCACCCGCCGGTGAAAAATTCAGCTGGTCCGAGCGCCTGCAGGCCCTGCGCGGCATCTGGGGCGTGCTGCTGCTGGTGGTCGTCGTGCTGGGCGGCATCTATGGCGGTTTCTTCACGGCCACTGAGGGGGCCGGCATGGGTGCCATGGGCGCTTTCCTGTTTGCACTGGCACGACGCGCCCTGAACTGGAAAACGCTGTTCGAAGTGCTGGTGGAATCGGCCCGCACCACGGCCATGCTGTTCACCTTGCTGATTGCGGCCACGATTTTTGCGAACTTCGTGAATTTCACCACCATGCCGATGGAGCTCAAGGACTGGATCACCCACCTGGGCCTGTCGCCGGTCATGATTGTCGGCGCCATGATGTTGATCTACATCCTGTTGGGCACCGTCATGGAAGAACTCACCATGGTGCTGCTGACCATCCCCCTGTTCTTTCCCATCGTGGTCGAACTCGGCTTTGATCCGGTCTGGTTTGGCGTGCTGATCGTGATGGTGATTCAAATCGGGCTGGTCTCCCCCCCCGTGGGCATGAACCTGTTCGTGATCAACACCCTGCTGCCACAGGTCGGGCTGGGCAACATCTTCAAGGGCGTCTGGCCCCTGGTGCTGGTGCTGGTGATCACACTGGCGCTGCTGCTGTTCTTCCCGGCTCTGAGCCTGTGGCTGCCCTCGATGATGGATTGAAACTCAGCGCCCAGCCGGCAGCGTGTGCACCACACGCTGCGGGTAAGGAATCTCGATGCCCCGCGCCCGAAAGGCCTGCAGGATGGCGCGGTTGATGTCCGACTTGAGGTTGAGCATGCCGTTTTCCGGATCCTGGATCCAGTAAGTCACAGTGAACTCCAGGCCATCGGCCCCAAAGGCCGACAGGACCGCCGAGGGCGCAGGGTCCTGCAGCACGCGCGGCTGCCGCGTGCAGGCCTCCAGCAGCATCGCCACCACTTCCTCGACCGGGCTGTCGTAGGCCACCGACACCACGGTGGACTGCCAGACCTTGGGGTCTGAGAGCGAGAGGTTCTCCACCCGCTGGATGATCAGCATTTCATTGGGCACGATGGACTCGCGCCCATTGCCTGCACGGATCACCGTGTAGCGCGCCTTGATGTCGGTGATGCGCCCCTCGAAATTGTCCACCCGCACCAGGTCACCGATGCGCATGCTGCGCTCGGCCAGGATGACAAAGCCGCTGACGTAATTGGCCGTCAGCTTCTGCAGGCCAAAGCCGATGCCCACGCCCACCGCGCCGCCCAGCACCGACAGGGCCGTCAGGTCGATGCCCACCGACGACAGCGCCAGCAGCAGACCGACAAACATCAGCAGCGCGCGCACCGTGTTGCTGATGACCTTGCGCAGCGACAGCTCGCTGCCCGTGGCAGCCTTGAGCAGGCGCGACTCGATGGCCGAGGACACCCACAGCGCCACGATCAGCACCGCGCCGGCGGTCAGCGCGCCCTCGATCAGGGTGCGCACCGACAGCACCGAACCACCCACCTTCCACTGGATGCGGTCGAGCTCCTCCAGCAAAAGCGGCAGGATGCCCGTGACCCACAGCACCACCGCGCCCCAGGCCAACCAGGAAATCGTGCGCTCGAGCACGCGCACAAAAGGCGCGCCGCCCAGCCCCACCTGCAGCACCTTCACACCCAGCCGGATCAGGGCCAGCGAAGTGCACACCGGCAGCAGGATGTCAAACAAGGCGATCGGCTGCGTCTGCGTCAGCAGCGTGCGTGCGCCGAACATCAGGCCCCAAAGCAGCGCGGGAAACAGCACCCCGTCGATCAGGCGCTGGCCCAGCAGCACCGACAGGTCTGCCTCGCGGAACGCGCGCCGCACCAGCCACACCGCACACCAGGCCAGCACCACGCTGGCGGCAAAGGCGGCAAGCGCAACCAGTGAATCGGGTTGCGCCAGCGAATCGATCCAGGCCAGCGGATCGGCAATCTGCACGCTCTTCAGATTCGCCATGCCGGACTCCGTTTGTCGATGAAGGCCTGCACACCTTCCTGCGCCACCTCGTCGATCATGTTGCAGGCCATGGTCTGGCCGGCGAGCTGGTAGGCGGCCTCAATGCCCATTTCGGCCTGCTGGTAGAAGAGCTGCTTGCCCATGGCCAGCGCCAGCCGGGGCTTGGACAGGATGGCTTGAACCAGCGCATCCACGCCGGCGTCCAGCTGGTCCGCCACCACCACACGGTTGACCAGGCCGCGCCGCTGCGCCTCGGCCGCGTCGATGAAGCCGCCCGTGACCAGCATCTCCATGGCCTGCTTGGGCTGCATGTTGCGCGACAGGGGCACGCTGGGCGTGGCGCAGAACAGGCCCACGTCGATGCCGTTGACACCGAATTTCACCCCTTCGGCCGCCACCGCCAGATCGCATTGGGCCACCAGCTGGCACCCCGCAGCGGTGGCAATGCCCTGCACCCGCGCGATCACCGGTACCGGCAAATGGCGCAGCGCCAGCATCATGCGGGTGCACTGTGCAAACAGTTGCTGGTAGTACGCCAGCTCGGGACGGGCCCGCATTTCCTTGAGGTTGTGCCCAGCGCAAAAGGCCTTGCCTTCGGCGCCCAGCACCACCACGCGCGCCGCCACATCGGCGGCCACACGCGCGATCGCCTGCTGCAGGTTTTGCAACATGGACTCGCCCAGGGCGTTGAAAGTGGTGGGGCTGTTGAGGGTGATGCGGTGCACGCCACGCGCATCGCGGCTGTGGCGCAGCTCACCGTCGTGCAGGAGTTCGGTGGAGGTGTTCATGCGCCGATTGTGGCGCAAAGGGGGCGGCCCGGGGCCACCCCCGCGCGCTCAAACGTCAGCCAGCACGCGCAGATGCGCCTCGACGCTGCGCGCCAGCGCGCTGGTGTTGTAGCCGCCTTCCAGACAGCTGACGATGCGGCCCCTGGCATGGCGTCTGGCAATGTCTTTGAGACGCAGGGTGATCCAGGCATAGTCCTGCTCGACCAGGCCGAGTTGGCCCATGTCGTCCTCCCGGTGCGCATCAAAGCCGGCGCTGATCAGGATCAGCTCGGGTCGAAAGCTCTCCAGCCGGGGGATCCACATCATCTCGACCAACTCGCGGATGTCCATGCCTTTGGTGTAGGCCGGCACCGGCACGTTCACCAGATTGGCCGCGTGCGACTGCGAGCCACCATCGGGGTAGAAAGGGTGTTGATAGAAGCTCACCATGAGGATGCGATCGTCACCGGCCACGATGTCTTCGGTGCCATTGCCGTGGTGCACGTCAAAGTCCACGATGGCCACGCGCTGCAGACCATGCCGTTCCACTGCGTGCTTGGCAGCGATGGCCACGTTGTTGAAAAAGCAGAAACCCATGGCCTTGTCGCGGCAGGCATGGTGTCCCGGCGGCCGGATGGCACAGAACGCGTTCTCCAGCTCGCCCTCAATCACCGCATCGGTGGCCTCGATGGCCGCACCTGCGGAGCGCAGCGCGGCATCCCAGGTGTGGACATTGATCAGCGTGTCCGGATCAAGGGGGGTGTGCGTCGGACCGCCTGCGGCCATGTCCTCGCGCAGCACATCGGTCAGACCACGCAGCGCTGCCACATGCATGCGGCCGTGCGCCAGCTCGATATCGGACAGCGCAGCAGGCGGGGCCTCGCGGCGCGTGAGTGCCATGTCCAGCCCGGTGATCAGCAGTCGGTCCTCGATCGCGCTCAAACGCTCGGGGCATTCGGGATGCCCGGGACCCATTTCATGCTTGAGACAGTCGGGGTGGGTGAAATAGCCTGTGGCGCCCATGAACAGTCATCCTCTTTTTTATCGTGATCAGCTTAGCACGCCTGGTCCTGATCCGAGCCGGAGCCGGGCCAGGCCCCGTTTACACTGCCTGCATGCCCGTTGTATTTCCTCTTGTTTCCGGTGCAACACGCCGGCTGCCTGTTGTCCTGGCCCTCCTGACCGGCATGCTGCTGGCCCAGGCCGCCAGCGCCACCGCACAGCGCAAACAGTCCACCCAGCACAGCCTGGCCAGCAAGCCACCCCAGGCCGCCAAAAACAGGCCCGCCAGCAAGGCCAAGGGCCCCAAAACCCGCCAAATGCAGGCCGCAGCTGCACCAACCCAAGCTGCCGACAGTTATGCCAACCGGCCCGAGGCCCTGCAGTGGGCCGAGGAAGCCGCACCGCGGCTGGACCTGCCCGCCGACTGGGTGCGTCAGCAGATCGTGCGGGCCCGTCGCATCCCGCTGATCGAGCAACTGGTACTGCCCGCCGCCTCCCCTGCCGCCAAGAACTGGGCCGCCTACCGCAACCGCTTCATCGAGCCGCGGCGCATCGAGGCCGGCGCCGCCTTCTGGCAACGCCACCAGGCCACGCTGGCACGCGCCGAGCAGGAATATGGCGTACCGATCCACATCATCGTGGGCATCCTGGGCGTGGAGACGCTCTATGGCCAGCACATGGGCAATTTCCGCATCCTGGACGCGCTGGCCACACTTGCCTTCGACTTTCCGCAGGCACATCCGCGTGCACGCGAACGGCAGAACTTTTTCCGGGGCGAGCTGGACCATTTTTTGCGCCTGGCGCAGCGCAGTGGCAACGACCCGCTGAGCTACCGGGGCAGTTACGCCGGCGCCATGGGCCTGCCGCAGTTCATGCCTTCGAGCTGGAGACATCACGCGGTGGACTTTGACGGCGACGGCCTCATCGACCTCTTCAACAGCCCGGCCGACGCCATTGGCTCGGTGGCCAACTATTTCAGGGCCTTCCAGTGGAAGCCCGGCATGCCCACGCACTACCCCGTCACCCTCACGCCTGGCCAAAGCGACATGGACGCGCTGCTGGCGCCCGACATCCTGCCCACCTTCAGCGTCGAGGGCTTCACCGCCAAAGGGGCGCAACTGGCTGGACCGGCCCTGCAGCACAGCGGTCCGCTGGCCCTGATCGAGCTGCGCAACGGTGAAGGCCCCCCCAGCTACGTGGCCGGCACCGAAAATTTCTACGCCATCACCCGCTACAACTGGAGCAGCTATTACGCCATGGCGGTGATCGAACTGGGACAGGCGGTGGCCGTGCGACTGGGGCGTTGAAACCTCAGTGCCCGTGCGCCTTCATCGCCTTGGCCACTTCCAGCGTGCCCTGCTCGGAGCCAGCCATCGGGACCGTCTCTGCACTGCGGTCACGCACCTGGGCCAGTGCGTCCAGCAGACGCTCGGGCACATCGGCGCCAGTGCCCAGATGGATGCCCTGGGTCAGGGTGATGTGGGCCACCTCAAAGCTGCCGGCACCTGCGCAGATGATGGTGCGGTTGGGTGCATCTTCGCAGGCCATGACCAGCATGGCCGGTGACACGGCCTGGGGTTCCAGCGCATCCAGCACCGCCTGCGGCATCAGGCCTTCGGTCATGCGGGTGGCTGCGGTGGGCGCCAGGCAGTTGACACGGATGTTGTATTTCTCGCCTTCAATGGAGAGGGTCTGCATCAGGCCGGCCAGCGCCATCTTGGCTGCGCCGTAGTTGGCCTGGCCGAAGTTGCCGTACAGACCGCTGGACGAGGTGGTCATGACGATGCGGCCATAGTTTTGAGCCTGCATGATGGGCCAGACCGCCTTGGTGCAATGCACCGCGCCCATGACATGCACATCCATCACCAGCCGGAAATCGGCCAGGTCCATCTTGGCAAAGCTCTTGTCGCGCAGGATGCCGGCGTTGTTGACCAGGATATCGATGCGACCCCAGGTGTCCATGGTCTGCTGTGCCATCTGCTGCACCGCCTCGAAGTCGGTCACCGAAGCGCCGTTGGCCATGGCCTCGCCGCCGGCGGCGCGGATTTCGTCGACCACTTTCTGCGCTGCCGACACCGAGCCGCCCACACCATGCACATCACCACCCAGGTCATTGACCACGACCTTGGCGCCACGCGCCGCCAGCAGCAGCGCATGCTGCCTGCCCAGTCCGCCGCCAGCGCCAGTGACGATGGCCACACGGCCTTTGAAATCCATGCCCATGGTGTTCCCTTCGTGAATCGGAAATTGCCTAGTCTTGCCGCGCCAGCTGTCCAATGCATGACATGCCTGCG
>Ga0255274_1000230_pt1 | contig 10170 bp, 17 predicted proteins | sample AtltaT_4_FD_183673 | JGI IMG/M metagenome (GOLD analysis project Ga0255274, IMG submission 183673) | Metatranscriptome of freshwater microbial communities from Altamaha River, Georgia, United States - Atl_Colum_RepB_8h (Metagenome... | ecosystem: Environmental > Aquatic > Freshwater > River... | reverse complement strand
GCGGATGAAATGTGTGACGGCTTACTTGGCGACGTCTGTCTTCGGCACTTCACTGGCTGGTGCCGCTTCCGACTCGACAAACTCAATAATCGCCATTTTGGCCGCGTCACCCTGACGCTGATTTAGCTTGAGGATGCGGGTGTAGCCCCCTGGCCTGTTCTTGAACAGTGGCGCAATCTTGTCGAAGAGGATGTGAACGACGTCTTCACTCTCCCGCCATTTTACGCGCTTTTCGCGACCTTTGACGGTCGGTGTGCCTTTGAACAAGGCCCGGGACTGCTGTCGGAGCCTGGCAGCAGCCAGACGCCGGCAATGAACATTCTCAGCGACCAGTGCTGCCTTCTTCTTTTCCTCCGCGGCGGCGGAGGCCTCGATGGCACGATTGGCGCGACGGCCAAGGGTAACAAGTTTCTCCACTACGGGGCGCAAAGCTTTAGCTTTCGCCAGTGTGGTGGTCACGCGCTTGGCTTTGATGAGACTACAGGCCATGTTAGCCAGCATCGCGTTGCGATGCTCGCCAGTGCGGCCCAGCTTGGCGGTTCGTTTAAGATGGCGCATAAGTCAACTGGTTTAGGCGGGCTTTTCTTCCTTCGGTGCGTCGAGCAATCCCGCGTCAAAAGTCATGCCGAGGCCAAGACCGAGGGCCTGTAGCTTGTCTTTGATCTCTTGCAGGGATTTCTTGCCGAAGTTGCGATACTTCAACATGTCGCCCTCGGACTTCATGGCGAGCTGGCCGACAGTGGTGATGTTCGCGTTGTTAAGGCAATTGGCGGCGCGGACTGAAAGCTCGATTTCGTTCACGCTCATGTTGAGGAGCTTCTTCAGCTTATTCTGCTCCTCATCCTGTTTGCTCTCGACCTCGGTAAACTGAACGGCATTCCGGTCGTAGTTCACGAACACATCAAGGTGTTTCTGCAGGATGGCGCTGGCTTGAAGCAGTGCGTCATCGGGCGTGATGCGACCATCGGTCCAAATCTCTACCACCAAGCGGTCATAGTCAGTGCGCTGACCGACACGCGCGGCCTCAACCGCATATTTAACACGGGTTACCGGAGAGAAGATGGAATCAATGGCGATGACCCCGATGGGCTGATCAGTCTTCTTGTTCTCGTCACCCGGGCAGAAGCCCCGGCCCTGCTTGACCTCGAACTCCATGACCAACTTCTTCTTTTTGTCCAGGGTGCAAACGACCTGATCCGGATTGATAAGGGTAACGTGCTGGTTCAGTTCGATGTCGCCAGCCGTTACCTGTCCGTCCTTGTTTACGGACAGGATGAGCTGCTGGGGCTCGTGGGTGTCACACTTGAACTTGATCTTCTTCAAATTCAGAATGATCTCGGTCACATCCTCCACCACGCCGTCAACGATGGTGAATTCGTGCTGGGCTCCGTCAATTTTCACCGATGTGATGGCGGCCCCTTCTAGAGAACTCAACAGGACGCGGCGAAGCGAGTTGCCAATGGTGTGACCATAGCCCGTTTCAAAGGGCTCGGCGCTGAATTTGGCATACATGGAAGTGGCGGTTGCTTCTTCCTTTTGCAACCGCTTGGGCATTTCGAACCGGGCTAGGCGAACTGGCATGATTTTTCTTTCTGCAATTTTAAACTGACCGACGGCGCTATTCCCGGCGCACGCCGGCCCATATAATTGCTATTTGTCCCCGTTAAACGGGAACGGTTGGTTTAGCGGGAATAAAATTCGACCACCGCTTGCTCGTTGGCAATGGGGTTAATTTCGTCGCGCGAAGGAACGCGCATAAGGGTGCCCTTGAAGGCATCCTTATTAAGGGTGAGCCATTCGGGCACAGCACGGGCCGTAGACAGCTCGAGGTTCTTGGTCGCGAGCTGCCGCGAGACGCTTGAGTCACGCACCTCAATGACATCGTTAACTTTGACAGCGTATGAGGCAACGCTGACCTTGCGACCGTTCACCTTGATGTGTCCGTGTCCGACCATCTGACGCGCTGCCGCACGGGTAGTCGCAAAGCCGAGGCCGTAGACGACACTGTCAAGGCGGGTTTCAAGGATCTGCAGCATTTGCTCACCGGTAACGCCGCGGCGGCGAAGCGCCTTCTCGTATACATTGCGGAATTGGCGCTCTTGGAGCCCATAAAAAAACCGCAACTTTTGCTTTTCGAGCAGACCAAGACCGTAGTCTGTGGACTTGCGACGTGAACCCTTGGGACCGTGCACGCCGGGCGGATAATTGCGCCGCTCCAAATACTTGGACGGGCCAAAAATGGGAATGCCGAAACGACGGCTGACACGGACGCGGGGACCTGTATAACGAGCCATAAAGCGTGATTCGTAAACTGTGGGATTAGACTAGACGCGCCGCTTCTTGCGAGGCCGGCAGCCATTGTGTGGCACTGGAGTTACGTCCTTGATAGTAGAGATTTCCAAACCAATGGCCTGTAGCGCACGGATGGCCGACTCACGCCCGGAACCAGGACCGCTTACACGAATCTCCACTTCGCGAAGTCCATGAGACATTGCCTGGCGTGCGGCATCCTGAGCCGCTTGCTGGGCAGCAAAGGCAGTGCTTTTACGCGAGCCCTTGAAGCCCACCCGACCGGCAGTGGACCAACCAATAACGTTTCCCTGCATGTCTGTAATGGACACGTTAGTGTTGTTAAAGGTTGAAAGAATGTGGGCGATGCCAATCGCAATGTTCTTGGCACCCTTTGCTTTTACTATTTTTTTGCCAGCATTCTCATCAGCGAGAAGTTCAGCTGCTGTGGGTGCAGCCGCAGCGACAGCCGCAGTTGACGCAGCAGGAACGGCAGGAGCCGTCGGCTCCTTCTTTAGTTCAGGCGCGGGAGGAGCACCTGCTGGCTCCAGCTTGGCTTCCTTCTTCGGGGCGGCGGTTTTCTTCTTTTCTTCGGCCATAAGTGTAATCAGTTAGGAGATCAAGCGGCCGGCTTGGCAGCTGCGCGCTGCACACCAACGGTGCGGCGGGGACCTTTGCGTGTGCGGGAATTGGTCTGGGTGCGTTGGCCACGCACAGGAAGGTTCTTCAGATGTCGAACACCCCGATAGCACTTGATTGCCTGTAGTCGCTTCAAGTTAAGGCCGAGCTCGCGCCTAAGATCGCCCTCAATGACGTATTTGCCCTCCTGGATCGCATGAACAATCTGAGACAGCTGCGCCTCGGTCAGATTTTTTGCTCGGATGGCGGGGTCTAACTGCGCCTTTGCGATGATCTCGCGCGCATTTACCGGACCGATGCCGTAAATGTAGCGAAGCGCAATGTCGATTCGCTTGTCGCCAGGGATGTCAACACCAAGAATGCGTGCCATAAAATCTCGATTTTAACCTTGTCGTTGCTTGTGGCGCGAGTTGCTGCAAATGACTCGGAGCACGCCCTTGCGTTTCACGATCTTGCAGTTCTCGCACATTTTTTTAACCGACGCCCGAACTTTCATAGTTTACTTTCGTTCAAAGTCACATACCCGTGCGACAAGTCGCCGGGTGACAGTTTCACCGTCACCATCGATCCAACCCCTACCCGCTCCACCAGCGGCACCTGCCGCCGTGCTACGTGTCCCAGCAGTCTGTGCCCGTTGGCAAGCCTAACGAGCAACAGTCCATTGGCCAGCGTTTCAACTACCGAGCCCTCAACGAGGAAGGCAGATTGTCCGGACATGTTAGTATTTCCGGCTCGGATTCCGTAATCAACACAGTGTGCTCCATATGAGCTGACGGGAGCCCGTCGTGCGTGACTACAGTCCATTTGTCACTCAAAACTTTTACCGCCGGCGAACCAGCGTTTACCATCGGCTCGATAGCTATGGTCATTCCCGGCTTTAGCTTCACCGAGCCTTTACCGACTTCGACATAATTCGGCACTTGCGGGTCTTCATGCACGGTGCGTCCTACCCCGTGACCGACAAATTCACGCACTACGCTGAACCCATTTACTTCGACGCAAGTCTGGACTGCGCGCGAGATGTCGACAACGCGATTCCCGACTCGTGCACGGGAAATTCCTTCATACAACGCTTTAGTCGTCACATCAATCAGTTTTTGCGCCAACAGGCTACAACCGCCTACGGCAACCGTTTTGGCGGTGTCGCCGATGAAGCCCTGATATCGTACACCAACATCGAGGCTGACAATATCGCCGAATTGGATTCTACGGGATCCGGCAATACCATGAACAACCTCGTCGTTTACTGAAATGCAAATGTTGCAAGGATAGTTTTTGTAGCCAAGAAATGCACTGGTTGCTCCGTAATGTCGGATTCGGAGGCCAGCGTAGTCGTCGATCTGCTTGGTTGTTACTCCAGGTTGGAGAAACGCTGCTACTTCATCAAGAACTGCCGAAGCGATCGCCCCGGCGATCCGCATGACGTCAATTTCCCGTTCTGACTTATATACTATCATTGCCTTCGCTTCACGGCCCGATTAGGCCGGCGTGTCACATGCCTTGTTCAATGAACATTCATCTAGCGGCTATCCGCCAGACCAAGCGCCCCTATTGGCGCCATTAAAACCTTCCGCGGAGCCGGGGCCCTTTTCCACCTTTTCCAGCGCTCAGAAACCCGTCGTAATGGCGCATCAGGAGGTGGGATTCCATCATCCGCATGGTATCCAGCACGACACCCACCGTGATCAGCAAGCTTGTGCCACCGAAGAATTGAGAAACGTAATAATTTATGCCGAACGAGCGGGTCAAAAATTGGGGAATGATGGCAATGATTACCAAGAAAATTGCTCCAGCCAGAGTGATCCTGCTCATGGTAAAGTGTAGAAAGTCACTGGTAGCGTTACCCGGCCTGACGCCTGGTATGTAGCCCCCATACTTCTTCAGGTCGTCAGCAATCTGAACTTCATTAAACTGTGTTGCTACCCAGAAGTAGGAGAAGAAAAGAATCATTGCTGCCAATGCAGTCATGTGGACCCATTGGTCCTCCCGAAAGTGGATTGAGAGATCAACTAGGAACTTTATGTCGAGTGATTGGCCCAACATTCCGAGCAGCTTCTCTGGGAACATGAGGATCGCCTGCGCAAAAATGATGGGCATTACGCCTGCATAGTTCACCTTGAGTGGCATGAACGAACTACCACCTTGAACCATTTTACGTCCCACATTCCGTTGAGCGTATTGGACGGGTATCTTCCGCTGTGCCTGTGTGACCGCAATTACACCAGCGATTACAGCCAACAGAAGCAACACCAACGCGACCCCATGAAAGAGGTTGAACTTGGCTTGAATGCCCTCAGGCGTGACGAACATTTCCCAAAGCGCTTGGATGGTCTGGGGAACGCGGGCCAAAATGCCTACGGTGATGACCAATGAAACGCCATTTCCAATTCCGCGCTCACTTATTTGTTCACCCAACCACATCATCAGCAATGTCCCCGTGGTCAGTAGTAGAGTGGTCTGCAGCCGATAGGCCAATCCTGGATCTTGAACTAACTGGCCACTAAAGCCTTGGAATATCTTATCCGGATTCTCCCATGCCATGGCCATAACAAATCCCTGACCGAGGCATAGGATGACAGTAAGGTAGCGTCCGTATTGTATGATTTTCGCGCGCCCACCTTCCTCACGTGCCAGCTTGCTGAGTTGCGGGATGACTGCACTGAGCAGCTGAATGATGATCGTAGCACTGATGTAGGGCATGATGCCCAGGGAACCGATGCCACAACGTTCCAATGCACCGCCCGTGAACATCGAATACATCCCCAGCAATCCACCGCCATCCTTTTTGGCAAGTTCGTCGAAGAATGCCTGTAAAGCCTGTCCATCAAGACCAGGCAACGGCAGCATCGAGATGAGCCGGCATATAGCCAACAAGATCAGCGTGAAGAATATTCGATCCTTCAGCTCCGGTATCTTGAAGCAATTGACGAACGTATTGACGATGTTCTGAAACATGACCCTTCAAGCAGACTACTAGGACGCCTTATCGGTAGTAGTTTTTGGTGCTGTCACTTCACAGGCACCACCGGCTGCCTCAATCTGTTTACGAGCCGACGCGCTAAACGCATCCGCCACAACAGTCAACTTTTTGGTCAGCTCACCATCGCCGAGAATCTTGATTCCGCCGCTGGATTTGCCATTGGCTAGCCCGCTCTTGCGGAGCGCGTCCTGATCGACCCGAGCACCGTTGTCAAAAACGTTTAGGCTATCAACGTTCACTATGATGTAGGTCGTCGCGAAGCGAGAGTTATTGAATCCACGTTTGGGTAGACGGCGAAAAAGTGGCATTTGGCCACCTTCAAAGGTAGGCCGGATGGAGGAGCCGCTCCGCGCGGACTGACCCTTGCCGCCGCGGCCAGAAGTCTTACCATGCCCGCTTGATTCGCCTTGGCCAAGCCGCTTTTTACGGTGTTTGGCACCAGGCCGAGGCTTTAGATTGTGAAGACGCATCGTCATGGGAATAAGTTGTTAGGCGGCTTTCGGACCTGCCAGTTCGACACCGCGGCGCTTTGCGATATCCTCGCGCAAACGCAGACTTTGAAGCGCTGCCAAGGTGGCCTTGGCAACGTTGGCCGCATTCTTTGATCCGAGTGATTTGCTCAGGACATCCTTGATGCCGACGGTTTCAAGAACGGCTCGCACCGTCTTACCGGCAATCAATCCGGTCCCGGGAGAAGCGGGGCGAAGCAAAACTTTTGCCCCGTCAAATGTGCAATACGCGTCGTGCGGTATCGTCGCCCCGGTGAGTGAGATCGACATCATGCTTTGCTTGGATGCCTCGCCACCTTTCTTAATCGCGTCCGAGACTTCAGCAGCCTTGCCCAAGCCGATACCAATCCGCCCCTTGCGGTCACCTGTAACGACGAGTGCACTAAAGCTAAATCGGCGGCCGCCCTTTACGACCTTTGCAGAACGATTGATGTAAATGACCTTCTCAGTGAACTCACTCGGCTCACCTGACTGCTCAGCATCGTTACGGCGGCGCGGGCCGCCACGACCAGGACCACGGCCGCGACCGCCGCGTTCACCCCTGTCGCCACGCGTTTCAACTGGCGGGGCAGTGGTAACCTGTTCGGCGGATTCGGGAGGGGTAAGGGTAGGTTCAGACACAGCTAAAATCTCCTGTTCACATTTAGAATTTAAGACCTGCTTCGCGGGCGGCATCGGCAAGGGCTTTTACTTTGCCGTGGAACTGGGCACCGCGACGGTCAAAAACAACAGCCGAAATTCCTTTGGCTTTTGCCGCCTCGGCTGCAGCTTTACCTACGAGCGTTGCACTTTTGACATTGGCGGATAGCTGCGAGCCATCAGCCTGCTTGGCCCGGGTGGAAGCTGCAGCGATAGTGGCGCCCTGGTTGTCGTCGACGAACTGCACGTAAATGTGTTGTCCCGTGAAAGTCACACTCATGCGCGGGCGCTCTGCGGTGCCGGTGACTTTCTTGCGAATACGCCAAACGCGGAGCTGGCGAAGTTGTTGTTTCTTCTGGGTTCTCATGGCATGCGGACCACGGTATCAGCCGTAGCCTCAAATCGTTACTGAACCGTCTTTCCTTCCTTACGGACGATATGCTCGCCGACGTATCGAACGCCCTTACCTTTATACGGCTCGGGCGGATAGTAGCCGCGGATTTCAGCCGCCACTTGTCCTACGACCTGTTTGTCAGGCCCTTCGACGGTGAGTTTGGTGTTTTCGTCAACAGTGATCTTGATCTGATCAGGTATGTCAAAAAGGACGGGATGCGAAAAGCCCAATGCGAGGTCGAGCTGCTTGCCCTTGACGGCGGCCTTGAAGCCGACGCCATGAATCTCGAGCTTTTTCACGTATCCTTCACTAACGCCTTTAACCATGTTGTTGATTAACGCGCGTGTGAGTCCATGAAGCGCCTTCGCCTCGGCATCGTCGCCTTGCCTCGAAACAACGATGCTATCTTTTTCTACCGTGGCCGTAACTCGCGCAGGGATGGACTGTTGCAGTTTACCCTTGGGGCCTTCCACGAGAACCTTGGCCCCCTTGATCTCGACCTTGACTTTGGCCGGGATAAGAACGGGTTGTTTACCAATACGTGACATAAAATTGATGGGTTACCAGACGTAACAGAGCAGTTCGCCGCCAACATTCTGCCGGCGGGCCTCGTTGCCAGTCAAAATCCCGGCAGGCGTCGACAGGATGGCCGTGCCCATGCCGTTGCGAACACGCGGAATCTCCTGCGCACCGACGTAACGCCGCAACCCAGGAGAGCTGACACGCTTGAGTCCGTCGATAACGCTCTTCCGGCCTTGATACTTCAGTTTGAGTTTGATCCTCTTTTGGGCAACTGCGCCCTCAACAGCAACGTCGCTGATGTAGCCTTCACGCTTGAGGACGTGGGCAATGCTTTCCTTGATGTTGGAATGCGGAATCTCGACGCCGGGGAGCAACGCATTTCCTGCGTTGCGGATACGGGTCAACATGTCTGAAATCGGGTCACTCATATTACCAGCTAGCTTTGGTCACACCAGGAATCATGCCGGAAAGGGCCAGTTCACGGAAGGTAAGGCGGGAAACGCCATATTTGCGCAGGAAGCCGTGCCGACGGCCAGAAACGGCACAGCGATTGACCAAGCGCACAGGCGAAGCACCACGCGGAAGCTTCGCCAAGCCGGCATAGTCCTTCTTCGCCTTCAATTCGGCGCGCTTGGCGGCGAACTTTTTCACCGTCTTCTGCTTGCGCTTCTCGCGCTCTAACCACGCTGTCTTGGCCATAAATTTGTTGCGTTATCTTTCAGCGAACGGCATTCCCATGAGCTTGAGCAAGTCGCGAGCCTCATCGTTGGTGGGTGCTGAAGTGACAATCGTCACATCCATTCCCTGCTGACGCTTGATTTTGTCGAGGTCAATTTCCGGGAAAATGGTTTGGTCAGCCAAGCCTAACGAATAATTGCCACGGCCGTCGAACTTGCGAGGGCTGATGCCACGGAAGTCACGAATACGAGGAAGTGCAGTGGCAACCAGACGATCAAAAAACTCATACATGGCATCACGCCGCAGAGTAACGAAACAACCGCAGGCTTGATTTTGACGGAGTTTGAAGTTGGCAACGCTCTTACGGGCCTTGGCTATGACCGGCTTTCTACCGGTGATGGCGGTGAGATCCTTAGCCGCGTCATCGACGGCACTTTTTTCAAGTGAGGCGCTCACGCCCATGTTGATGACGATCTTCTCGAGCTTCGGCACTTGGTGAACGTTCTTATATTTGCGCTTTTCCATCAGCGCAGGCCGGACTTCCTCAATGTATTTTTTGTAAAGGCGGGATTCCATACGCTTCAAGCTTTGGCGGTAGCAGGCTGGGTGGCGGCGCGTTTTGCCCGCCGGGCATCGTATTTGGCTGCAAGCATGACGTTCGAAACGTCAATGGAGCCTTCACGCTCAAGGATCGCTCCGTTGGGATGCTGTTGGCTCTTGCGAACGTGCTTCTTCTGGAGATTCACTCCCTCGACAAAAACACGCATCTTCTTGGTCACAACGGACTTTATCTTTCCGCGCTTGCCCTTATCTTTGCCGGTGATGACGACGACTTCGTCGCCCGATTTCACATGTAGACGATTCTTGGGCATGGCTAGATGACCTCCGGGGCCAGCGAAATGATTTTCATGAACTTCAGGTCACGCAGCTCACGCGCGACCGGACCAAATATGCGGGTTCCTTTGGGATTACGCTCGGCGTCGATGATCACGATTGCGTTCCGATCAAAGCGTAGGTAGGAGCCGTCCGCGCGCCGGATGCTCTGCTTGGTGCGCACGACGACAGCATCACAAACATCCCCCTTCTTGACGGTGCCGTCGGGTGCAGCTTCCTTGATGTGACACTTGATGACCTCACCGACGCGGGCGTAGGTCTGGTTGCGGCCTTGAACACCGATCATCGCGGCCCGCTTGGCACCGGTATTGTCGGCTACGTCAAGAATGGAGCGTATTTGAAGCATGTTCGGTGGGTATTAGGCAGATACTTGGGCCGTTTCCTGGGCGCGCTCGACGATTTCGACCAAGCGCCACCGCTTGGTCTTGGAGAGGGGGCGCGTTTCCTCAATGCGGACGATGTCGCCAACCTTCGCCTCCGATTTCTCGTCGTGGGCGTAGAACTTCTTGAAGGTTGTGACCACCTTCTTGAATTGAGGGTGCGGAAAGCGACGCTTGACGCTCACAACAATCGTCTTCTGCATTTTGCTGGAGACGACCTCGCCGGTGCGCTCCTTGCGCTGACTG
>Ga0255274_1000229_pt1 | contig 10173 bp, 6 predicted proteins | sample AtltaT_4_FD_183673 | JGI IMG/M metagenome (GOLD analysis project Ga0255274, IMG submission 183673) | Metatranscriptome of freshwater microbial communities from Altamaha River, Georgia, United States - Atl_Colum_RepB_8h (Metagenome... | ecosystem: Environmental > Aquatic > Freshwater > River... | reverse complement strand
TAAAACAAAAATACCTTCTATTAAAGTAAGCGGGACCCACCGCCTGCGGCAGCTGGGGCCGGTGTTCTACACCGCACTGTCCCCCAGCCCGCTCAGTGAGCCTGTCTGGGCTGCCCGCAACCACCCGCTGCTGGCCCAGCTCGACTGGCCGCCAGCCTTGCTGGCTGACGAGCAGCTGGGGGCTTTTGCAGGCAATGCCTTGCTGCAAGGCAGCGAGCCTCTGGCCACCGTCTACAGCGGGCACCAGTTCGGTGTGTGGGCCGGTCAGCTGGGCGACGGGCGCGCGCTCTGGCTGGGCGAAGCCGATTCGGCCCAGGGCCCCCAGGAAATCCAGCTCAAGGGGGCTGGCCGGACACCCTATTCGCGCATGGGCGATGGCCGCGCGGTGCTGCGCTCTTCCATCCGCGAATACTTGTGCAGCGAGGCCATGCACGGCCTGGGCATCCCGACCACACGGGCCCTGTGTCTGGTGGCGTCGCCACAGCCGGTGGTGCGCGAGGAAGTGGAAACTGCGGCGGTCGTGACCCGGGTGGCACCCAGCTTTTTGCGGTTTGGCCATTTCGAACACTTTGCCGCACGCAACCAGCTCGAGCCCCTGCGCCAGCTCGCCGACCATGTGATCGAACACCATCTGCCGCAAGCCCGGGAGCTTGCTGCGCGCTGGGGCGGCAATGTGTATGCAGGCCTGCTCGATGTGGTGCAGCAGCGCACCGCCGTCTTGCTTGCACAGTGGCAATCTGTGGGTTTTTGCCATGGCGTGATGAACACCGACAACATGAGCCTGCTGGGCCTGACCATCGACTATGGGCCTTTCCAGTTCATGGACGGTTTTGACCCGGCCCACATTTGCAACCACTCGGACACGCAGGGTCGCTACGCTTACGGTCGCCAGCCCAACATCGCCTACTGGAACCTGTATTGCCTGGGCCAGGCCCTGCTGCCGCTCATTGGCGATCAGGACCTGACCGTGCAGGTGCTTGAAGGCTACAAAACGGCATTCCCCCGCGCACTGGGCGACGGCATGCGGGCCAAGCTTGGCCTGAGCGGCGATCTGGCGCCCGAAGCGCTGCGCGAGGCCGACTGGACGCTGGTGGAAGACTTGCTGCAGCTGCTGGCGTCGGAGCGCACCGACTACAGCACCTTCTGGCGGCGTCTGAGCCAGTCGATGGCCGCAGGCTGGTGGGATGCCCCTGGGGCAGCCGCCGCTTGGGTATCCGTCGATGACCTGTTCCTGGAGCGTGCCCGCTGGCAAGCCTGGCGCCAGCGCTACCGGGACCGTGTGGGCGCCGCCGACCCTCTGGCGCTGGGCCAGGCGATGCTGCACACCAATCCCAAGTTTGTGCTGCGCAACCACCTGGCCGAAATCGCCATCCGCCAGGCCCGCGCCGGTGACTTCGGCGAAATCGACCGGCTGCTGCACTTGCTGCATGCCCCGTTTGACGAACACCCGGGCATGGAGGCATATGCCGCCTTGCCGCCCGACTGGGCAGGGCAACTCGAAATCAGCTGTTCATCCTGAAACTGACCATGGACAAGATTGAAAAAACCGACGCCGAATGGCAAGCCTTGCTGGCTGCCAAGGGGGCCGAGCCGCCCGCCTTTGCCGTCACCCGGCAGGCTGCCACCGAGCGGCCCTTCACCGGCCGCTTCGAAGACCACTGGGCGCCCGGCATTTACCGCTGCATCTGCTGCGACGCTGAGCTGTTCCGCTCGGACACCAAGTTCGACGCCGGCTGCGGCTGGCCCAGCTTTTTCCGCGCCGCCAACCCCGAGGCGATCGAGGAAAGGGTGGACCGCAGCCATGGCATGGTGCGGGTGGAAACCGTCTGCGCCCGCTGCGGTGCGCACCTGGGCCATGTGTTCGAGGACGGGCCTGAGCCCACCGGCCTGCGTTACTGCATGAATTCGGCTTCGTTAGACTTCGAGCCTTTGTAAATCCCGGGCACGGCACGCCAGCGCATGAAATTCCTGATCGACTTTTTCCCCATCCTGCTGTTCTTCATCGCCTACAAGATGGGGGACATCTACCACGCCACCGGCATCCTGATGGCGGCCACGGTGCTGCAGATGCTGATCATCTGGCGCATGGAAGGCCGCTTGCAGACCATGCACAAAATCACGCTGGTGCTGGTGCTGGGCTTCGGTGCCCTCACGCTGGGCCTGCACGACGAGCGCTTCATCAAATGGAAACCCACCATCCTCTACAGTGGCCTGGCCATCGCACTGGCGGTCGCGCATGGGGTTTTCAGAAAAAACGCGCTGCAAAGCCTGCTGGGCCAGCAGCTCAGGCTGCCACAGGCTGTCTGGCACCGGCTGAATGTGTCCTGGGTGCTCTACTGCCTTTTCATGGCGGCCATCAATGGCTATGTGGCCGCGTATTTCAGCACCGACGCCTGGGTGGACTTCAAGCTCTGGGGCTATGTGTTTCCGCTGGTTTTCATCCTGGGCCAGGGACTGTATGTGTCGCGCCACCTGCCCAAAGACGAATGATGGATACCGCACAACAGATCCATGCCCGCCTGACCGAGCGCCTGCAGCCCACCGCGCTGGAAGTCATCGACGAAACCGCCCTGCATGCAGGCCATGCCGGGGCCAGTCCGAGCGGTCGCGGTAGCCACATGCGTGTGCGCGTTGCTTCACCGATGTTTACAGGACTGGCCCGTGTCCAGAAGCATCGCCTTGTGTATGATGCGCTGCAAGATTTCATCGACCAGGGTCTGCATGCCCTGGCCATCGAGCTGATCTGAACCGGGGCAACCCAATGCGGTTGCCCTTTTTGCACCCTGATTGAGGATTGAGACATGAAAAAGCAGATGCTTGCCGCCGCCCTGGTGGCCCTGCTGGCCGCCCCGGCCTTTGCCCAGAACATTGCCGTGGTCAACGGTAAGCCCGTACCCACCGCCCGCCTGAACGCGCTCAAGGCCCAGATTGAGCGCTCGGGCCGCCCGGTGACCGACGAGATGCTCGGCCAGCTCAAGGAAGAGGTCATTGCCCGCGAAGTCTTCATGCAGGAAGCCCGCAAGCGCGGCCTGGACGCCTCCGACGAATACAAGAACCAGCTCGAACTGGCCCGCCAGACCATCCTGATTCGTGAGCTCTTTGCCGACTTCCAGAAAAAGAACCCGGTCACAGACGCCGAAATCCAGGCCGAGTACGACAAGTTCGTGAAAGAAAACGGCGGCAAGGAATACCGTGCCCGCCACATCCTGGTGGAGACCGAAGACCAGGCCAAGGCCCTGATCGCCGATATCCAGAAGAGCGGCAAGTTCGAGGAACTGGCCAAGAAGCATTCCAAGGACCCGGGCTCCGGTGCCAACGGCGGCGATCTGGACTGGGCCGGTGCCAGCAGCTATGTGGCAGAGTTTTCCGACGCCATGGTCAAGCTGGGCAAGGGCGAAATGTCAGCTGCCCCGGTCAAGAGCCAGTTTGGCTGGCACATCATCCGCGTGGACGATGTGCGCGACGCCCAGCTGCCCAAACTCGAGGAAGTCAAGCCGCAGATTGCACAGCAGCTCCAGCAGCAGAAGATGGGCAAGTTCCAGGAGGATCTGCGCACCAAGGCACGCATCCAGTAAGCCGGACCTGCTCCTCCATGAACGCGGCCTTGTGCCGCGTTTTTTGCTTCTTGGGATAATCCAGCCCCATGCTCCCTCACCAGCTCGAACTGCTCTCCCCTGCCCGCACAGCCGACATTGGCATTGAGGCCATTCAGCATGGCGCCGACGCGGTCTACATCGGCGGCCCCTCGTTTGGTGCCCGTTCCACGGCCGACAACAGCGTACAGGACATCGCCCGGCTGGTGCAGCATGCGCACCGCTTTCACAGCCGCATCTTCGTCACGCTCAACACCATCCTGCGCGATGACGAGCTCGAGCCAGCCCGCAAACTGGCCTGGCAGCTGTACGACGCCGGCGTCGACGCGCTCATCATCCAGGACATGGGCCTGCTCGAAATCGACCTGCCGCCCATCCAGCTGCACGCCAGCACCCAGACCGACATCCGCACGCCCGAGAAAGCAAAATTTTTGCAGGACGCAGGCCTGAGCCAGATCGTGCTGGCGCGAGAGCTGACGCTGCCGCAGATCGCCGCCATCCGCGACGCGGTGGACACGGACCGCACCATTCTCGAATTCTTCGTCCACGGCGCCTTGTGCGTGGCCTACAGCGGCCAGTGCTATATCAGCCATGCCCACACCGGCCGCAGCGCCAACCGGGGCGACTGCTCGCAGGCCTGCCGCCTGCCTTATGAAGTCAAGGACAGCCAGGGCCGCATCGTGGCGCACGACAAGCATGTGCTGTCGATGAAGGACAACAACCAGTCCGACAACCTGCGCGCCTTGATCGACGCCGGCTGCCGCAGCTTCAAGATCGAAGGCCGCTACAAGGACATGGCTTACGTCAAGAACATCACGGCGCACTACCGCCGCCTGTTCGACGACATCCTGAACGAGCGCCCCGAACTGGCGCCGTCTTCACACGGCAAGGCCACTTTCAGCTTCACGCCAGATCCTGACCAGAACTTCAACCGCGAGTTCACCGACTATTTTGTGCAAGGGCGTAAGGAAGACATTGGCGCCTTCGACACGCCCAAGAACCCCGGCCAGCCGATCGGCTGGGTGCACAAGGTGGCCGCGGACCATCTGGAAATCAGCACCGACGATGTGGCCGCCGTGCTGCACAACGGCGACGGCCTGTGCTACTACGACCTGCAAAAGGAACTGGTGGGTCTGCAGATCAACCGCGCCGAACCGGCGGGACAAGCTGGCCAGTGGAAGCTTTGGCCCAAGGACCCGATGGGCGGTTTCAAGGACCTGCGCAAGGGCGTGCAGGTCAACCGCAACCGCGACATGAGCTGGGTGCGCAAGCTGGAGAAGAAGTCCGCCGAGCGCCGCATGGGCGTGTGGATGAAACTGTCCGAAAAGCCGGATGGCCTGCAGCTGACGCTGACCGACGAGGCCGGTTTTGTCGGCACCGCCGCGCTGGCCTCACACTGGCAGGCGCCCAAGGACGGCGCCAACGCAGCCGCCAAACTCGAGCAGCAACTGGCCAAGCTGGGCGACACGGTGTTTGAGCCGCTGCAGGTGCAGCTGGATCTGTCCCGCCCCTGGTTCGTGCCGCCCTCGCAGCTCAACCAGCTGCGCCGTCAAGCCGTGGACGCGCTGGAGGCCGTCCGCGCCGCCGGCCTGGAGCGCCTGCCTCGCGCACAGCCTGTGGAGCCCCCTGCCCCCTACCCCGAAGACACCCTGACCTACCTGGCCAACGTCTTCAATGACAAGGCCCGACAGTTCTACGCCAGACACGGCGTCAAGGTCATCGCCGCCGCCTACGAGGCGCACGAGGAAGAAGGCGAAGTCAGCCTGATGATCACCAAGCACTGCGTGCGTTTCAGCCTGAGCCTGTGCCCCAAACAGGCCAAGGGCGTGACCGGGGTGCAAGGCACCGTCAAGGCCGAGCCCATGCAGCTGATCAACGGCAAGGAAAAGCTCACCCTGCGTTTTGACTGCAAGCCCTGCGAAATGCATGTGGTGGGCAAGATCAAACGCAGCGTGCTCAACGCCACGCCCGAGTCGCCCGTCAGGTTCTACAAGACCCGGCCGGTGCAGGGCGTGCACTGAGCACACACCTCGTTTTCATCAGGGAATACAACATGAAAAGAGCCCCCACCTCTGCGCTGGGCCTGACAGCCTTGCTGCTGGCCGGTTGCGCCAGCGTTTCCCATGAACACCCGGTGCTCTACCCCAACGCCGCTTACAAGGCCATGGGCGAAGCCGCAGCCCGCCAGCATCTGGACCAGTGCGTGACCCTGGCCCGCCAGAGCGGCTTGCAAGCGGGCACGAACGCTGCAGCCAGTGGCGCCATGCGCGGCGCGGCCGTGGCCGGTGTGACCGGGGCGGTGGGTTCGCTGGTGTTTGGACGCGGCAGTCTGGACGATGCTGTCAAGCGCGGCACCCAGGGCGCCGTGGTGGGCGCAGCAGGCGGTGCCACCGCGGGCGCCATGAACGAACGCCCCAACAGCACTTACCGGCAGTTTGTGCAGCGCTGCGCGGCCGAGAAAGGGCTGGACGTGATCGGCTGGAACTGAGCCTGCCGACCACTCCTCAGGGCATCAGCCCAGCCGTCAGCCCACCCACTTGCGCGCGTTGCGCCAGATCCGCATCCAGGGGCTCAGTTCGCTCTTGTCACCGCTGGTCCAGCTCATCTGGACATTGCGGAACACGCGCTCGGGGTGCGGCATCATGGCCGTGAAGCGACCGTCTGCCGTCGTCACCGCCGTCAGGCCGCCAGGGCTGCCGTTGGGGTTGAAGGGGTAAGCCTCGGAGGCCGCACCCGTGTTGTCCACGTAGCGCATGGCGGCAATGGCCTGCGCCGCGTTGCCGCGGTGCCTGAAGTTGGCAAAGCCTTCGCCGTGGGCGACCGCGATCGGCAGGCGGCTGCCGGCCATGCCCTGCAGGAACAGGCTGGGCGAATCGAGCACCTCGACCATCGACAGGCGGGCTTCAAAGCGCTCGCTCTGGTTGGTGGTGAAGCGCGGCCAGGCCTCGGCGCCAGGAATGATGTCGGCCAGTTCGGCAAACATCTGGCAGCCGTTGCACACGCCCAGGCCAAAGGTGTCGGCGCGGCCAAAAAAGCCCTTGAACTGCTCGGCCAGCACCGGGTTGAAGGTGATGGAGCGGGCCCAGCCAATGCCGGCGCCCAGCGTGTCGCCGTAGCTGAAGCCGCCGCAGGCCACCACGCCCTTGAAGTCCTGCAGGCGGGCACGGCCGGTCTGCAGATCCGTCATGTGCACGTCGTGCGCCTCGAATCCCGCGGCAGTGAAGGCGTAGGCCATTTCCACATGCGAGTTGACGCCCTGCTCGCGCAGGATCGCGACTTTGGGGCGCGAGAGGTTCAGGAACGGCGCAGCCACGTTGTCGGCCGGATCGAAGCTCAGCGCCACATGCAGGCCCGGATCCTCGGGACGGCCAGCCGCCGCGTGCTCGGCATCGGCGCAGGCCGGGTTGTCGCGCTGCTGGCAGATCTTCCAGCTCACGCTGTCCCAGACCTGGTGCAGGTCTTCGAGCCTGGCGCTGAAGACTTCCCTGGTGTCGCGCCAGACCGCCAGCTCGCCCTGCCCTTTGGCGATGCTGGATGTGGCCGGGCGGGTCTTGCCCACGATGTGGCTGTGCTTGTAGAGCCCGTGCTCGCGCAGCACCGCCATGACGGCGTCGCGCTCGGCGGTGCGGATCTGCAGCAGCACGCCCAGTTCTTCGTTGAACAGGGCCCGCAGCGTGAGTTCCTCGCGCCGGGCGCTGACCTGCTGGGCCCAGTTCTTGGCATCGCCAAAGTCGGCACGGCTGTCGCTGATGCCGTCGCCTTCGGTGACCAGCATGTCCACGTTCAGCGCCACGCCCACATGGCCGGCAAAGGCCATTTCGGCGGCGGCGGCCAGCAGGCCACCGTCGCTGCGGTCGTGGTAGGCCAGGATCAGTCCCTGGGCACGCAGCGCGTTGACGGCGTTGACAAGCCCGATCAGGTCCTGCGCATCGTGCAGATCGGGCACCACATCACCGCTCTGGTTGAGCACCTGGCTCAGGATGGAGCCCCCCATGCGTTGCGAGCCCCGGCCCAGGTCGATCAGCAGCAGGCTGGTGTCGGCCGCCTGGTTGTCGAGCTGGGGCGTGAGCGTGCCGCGCACATCGTCAATGCTGGCAAAGGCGCTGATGATCAGGCTGACCGGCGAAGTGACCTTGCGGGTATCGCCCCCGTCTTGCCACTGCGTGCGCATGGACAGGCTGTCCTTGCCCACCGGAATGGAGATGCCCAGGGCCGGGCACAGTTCCATGCCCACGGTCTTGACGGTTTCGTACAGCGCAGCATCTTCGCCGGGCTCGCCGCAGGCGGCCATCCAGTTGGCCGAGAGCTTGACGCGCTGGAGCTCGATGGGCGCAGCCAGCAGGTTGGTGATGGCTTCGGCCACCGCCATGCGGCCCGAGGCCGGCGCATCGATGGACGCCAGCGGTGTGCGCTCGCCCATGGCCATGGCCTCGCCGGCAAAACCGGCATAGTCGGCCAGGGTCACGGCCACGTCGGCCACCGGCACCTGCCAGGGGCCGACCATCTGGTCGCGGTGCGTCAGGCCGCCCACGGCGCGGTCGCCAATGGTCACCAGAAAACGCTTGGACGCCACTGTGGGGTGACTGAGCACACCGATGACGGCGTCCTGCAGGCTCACACCGGTCAGGTCGATGGGTGTTGTTTTGCGCTGGACCGACTTCACCTCGCGGTGCATCTTGGGCGGCTTGCCCAGCAGCACGTCCATGGGCATGTTGACAGGACTTTCGTTGCCCTTGTCTTCCAGCACCAGTTGCCGCTCTTCGGTGGCCACCCCCACCACCGCAAACGGGCAACGCTCGCGCTCGCAAAATGCCTGGAACTGCTCCAGCGATTCGGGCGCGATCGCCAGCACATAGCGTTCCTGGCTCTCGTTGGACCAGATTTCCTTGGGGGCCAGTCCCGATTCTTCGAGCGGCACGGCGCGCAGGTCAAAACGGGCGCCTCGCCCGGCGTCGTTGGTCAGCTCGGGAAAGGCGTTCGACAGTCCGCCCGCGCCCACGTCGTGGATGGCGAGGATGGGGTTGTTGGCGCCCTGCGCCCAGCAGTGGTTGATGACCTCCTGCGCGCGGCGCTCGATTTCGGGGTTGCCGCGCTGGACCGAATCGAAGTCCAGATCGGCCGCGTTGGTCCCGCTGGCCATGGAACTGGCCGCGCCACCGCCCATGCCGATGCGCATGCCGGGGCCGCCCAGCTGGATCAGCAGCGTGCCGGCGGGGAACGCGATCTTTTGGGTCTGCGTGGCGTCGATCTGGCCCAGACCGCCCGCGATCATGATGGGCTTGTGGTAGCCGCGCTGCACGCCGTCCACCACCTGCTCGTATTCGCGGAAGTAACCGGCCAGGTTGGGGCGGCCGAATTCGTTGTTGAAGGCGGCGCCACCGAGCGGGCCTTCGGTCATGATCTGCAGCGGGCTGGCCATGTGCTCGGGCTTGCCGCCCGGCTGGTCGCTCAGACCACCCCAGAGCCTGGAGACGGTGAAGCCGGTCAGTCCGGCCTTGGGCTTGGAGCCGCGACCGGTGGCGCCCTCGTCGCGGATCTCGCCGCCGGCGCCGGTCGAAGCACCCGGGAAAGGCGAAATCGCGGTCGGGTGGTTGTGGGTCTCCACCTTCATCAGCACATGGTGCTGCGCGGCTTCTTTCACGTAGGCCGCACCTTCCGCCGTCGGACGGGCCACAAAGCGTTCGATGGCATGGCCTTCCATGATGGAGGCGTTGTCGGCATAGGCCACCACCGTGTGCTGTGGACTCACCTTTTCGGTGTTGCGGATCATGCCGAACAGGCTGTGCGGCTGCGCTTTGCCGTCGATGGTGAACTGGGCGTTGAAGATCTTGTGGCGGCAGTGCTCGCTGTTGGCCTGCGCGAACATCATCAGCTCGACATCGGTGGGGTTGCGCCCCAGCCCATTGAAGGCGTTGACCAGGTACTCGATCTCGTCCTCGGCCAGGGCCAGGCCCCAGGCCTTGTTGGCGGCCTCCAAAGCGGTGCGACCGCCCCCCAGCACGTCCACATGTTCCATGGGCGCGGCTTGCAAGGCGGTGAACAGGGCTTGCGCCTCGCCCCGGCTGGGCAAGGCCGATTCGGTCATGCGGTCGTGCAGCAAGGCAGCCACCTGGCCCAGCTGTTCGTCGCTCAGGGCCTTGGCGCCGCCCAGCAGGCCGGTTTTGAGGACCAGACGGTATTCGGTGATGCGCTCCACCCGCTTGAGCTGCAGGCCGCAGTTGTGGGCGATGTCGGTGGCCTTGGAGGCCCAGGGCGAGACGGTGCCCAGACGCGGGCTGACCACGATCACCGGGCCATCACTGGGACCGGCATACGACTCGCCATAAGCGAGCAAGGCGGCCAGCGTCTGTTGCTGGTCGCCTTGCAGGGGCTGTTCGCTGGCCACCAGGTGCACGAAGCGCGCGGCCAGGCCCTGGATGTTCGGTGAAATCTGCGCCAGACGCGGCAGCAGTTGCTGGATACGGAAGTCGCTGAGGGCGTTGCCGCCTTCGAAAAAGCTGATGTGCAGGGTCACGGGGTGGCCTTGGATAGGGATACAGAAATAAGTAATCCGAAATTGCCGGGGCCGCTGACTGGGCAC
>Ga0255274_1000228_pt1 | contig 10185 bp, 12 predicted proteins | sample AtltaT_4_FD_183673 | JGI IMG/M metagenome (GOLD analysis project Ga0255274, IMG submission 183673) | Metatranscriptome of freshwater microbial communities from Altamaha River, Georgia, United States - Atl_Colum_RepB_8h (Metagenome... | ecosystem: Environmental > Aquatic > Freshwater > River... | reverse complement strand
TCCGGCACACCCGGAAATAAAGTGGCATATTGGCCGTTGATCGTGTCGTAATGGTGCTGATAGCGCGCCCAAGCCGTGGGCAACAAGGCCTCGGGGCTGCGTGCCTCGCACACATTGGCCAAACCGAGCTCGGCTTGGGCGAGGCTGTGCGTGAGCGAGACCCGCAGGAGATGCTCCGAGCCCTTGCCCACTTGACGGGCAATCCATGACGCCTGCAAAGGGGGGAGATCGAGGTCGGCCAGGGTTCGGTTGAGCGCGACCTCGAAGTCGCCCAAGGTATCCACCAGGGTGCCGTCGAGGTCCAGAATGATGGCCGAGAAACGCGGCGCGGTCGCGGCGCTCAAGCCAAGGCCCCGCGCATGCGGTCAATCACCGCCTTGTAGTCCGACTGGCCAAAGATCGCGCTACCCGCCACAAAGGTGTCCGCTCCCGCATCGGCCACGCGTCGGATGTTCTCCGCCTTGATGCCGCCGTCGACTTCTAGGCGAATGTCGCGGCCACAGCGGTCGATGCGCGCGCGCGCCTCCTCGACCTTGCGCAAGGCCGAATCAATAAAGCTTTGCCCACCAAACCCGGGGTTGACGCTCATGATGAGGATGAGGTCGATGTCATCGATCAACCAGTCCAGCACCGCCAGGGGTTGCGCTGGATTGAACACCAAACCGGCCTTAACCCCCTTGGCCTTGATGGCCTGCACGCTGCGATGGGCATGCGGGCTGGCGTCCGGGTGAAAACTGATGAGGTCGGCCCCGGCGTCAGCAAACGCCGCGGCCAGTGCGTCTACGGGCTCGATCATGAGGTGCACATCAATCGGCACGGCCTCCCCCGCAGGGGTTTTGGCGTGGGGTTTAAGGGCTTGGCAAATCATGGGCCCAAAGGTGAGGTTGGGCACATAATGGTTGTCCATCACGTCAAAGTGAATCCAGTCGGCGCCTGCGGCAATCACGTTGCGAACTTCTTCGCCCAGACGGGCGAAATCGGCTGAAAGAATAGAGGGCGCGATGCGATAAGGAGTCGTTTTCATGGGGCTATTGTCGTCTTTTTGCTCTGCACTCGGGCATGCGCCACAATCATGCCATGGCGCGTTATCAGTTTAAAGTCGAAGTGCACCCCCAACATTTGGCCGACCAGTCGGTGCCATCGCGGGGGCTCTATAGCTTTGCCTACACGGTGACGATCACCAACACCGGCGAAGTCGCAGCCCAACTCATCTCCCGGACCTGGCACATCAACGATGCCAATGGGCTACACGAGCGGGTCAAAGGCCTTGGGGTGGTGGGGCACCAACCGCTATTGCAACCCGGCGAATCCTTCGAATACACCAGTGGCACGCGTTTGCGCACCCCCACCGGCACCATGCATGGGAGCTATTTCTGCGTGGCCGAAGACGGTGAAAAATTCGACGTCGACATTCCGATGTTCGTTCTCGATGCCCTCTCGGACGGCACACAACGACCGCTACACTGAGCCCCACCATGGGCGAATTCGACCTCATTGACCGTTTTTTTCGCCGCCCCGTCCGCCGCGCGGTGCTGGGCGTGGGGGACGACTGTGCTCTGCTCGGCAACACGGCGCCCATGCAATGGGCCATTTCCAGCGACATGTTGGTCGAGGGCCGTCACTTTTTGAGCACGGTAGACCCGGCCAAACTCGGCCACAAGGCCTTGGCGGTCAACCTCAGCGATCTCGCCGCCTGCGGTGCCGACCCCACTGCCTTTACGCTGGCGTTGGCCCTGCCGCGGGCGGACGAAGCATGGCTCGCGCGTTTCTCCCAAGGCCTCTTCAATTTGGCCGATGCCCACGGTTGCGAGTTGGTGGGGGGCGACACCACCCAGGGCCCCCTCAACATCTGCATCACCGTGTTTGGACAAGTGCCCGCAGGTGACGCACTCCTGCGCAGCAACGCCCAAGCGGGGGACGACCTCTACATCAGCGGCCTGCTGGGCGATGCCCGCTTGGCGCTAGAAGTTTTTCGTGGCCAGCTCGCCCTGGATGCACGCGAATTCGAAGCCGCACGCGCCCGTCTGGAAACCCCCACCCCACGGGTCGCCCTCGGCCGTGCCCTGCGGGGGGTGGCCAACGCCGCCATCGACATCAGCGACGGCCTCCTGGGTGACTTGGGACACATCTTGCAACGCTCGGGCGTGGGCGCTGTCGTGCACACCGACTGGCTCCAGCACCCCGCCCAGTTCGATGCCCAGTCCGTCGGCATGAGTCCCGTGTTGGCGCAATTGCCCTGGCCTAAGCGGCTCGACTTGGCTTTGGCCGGTGGCGATGATTACGAGTTATGCTTCACCGCCGCGCCCGATCAGCGCGACGCGGTTCTGGCCGCAGCGCGCGAAAGCCACACCCCGGTGCTGCGCATTGGCCACATCACTGCGGAGGGCGGCCTCCAGGTTCTCGACCCCCAGGGGGAACCCATTCGGCGTCGCTTCGCAGCCTTCGACCACTTTGCGTCATGAACACGCCCAGCGCCACCTTTCTGGTCTCACACCCAGCCCACCTCATCGCGCTCGGCTTTGGCTCGGGCTTATCGCCTATTGCTCCCGGCACGGTCGGCACCTTGTGGGCCTGGCTTTTTTTCACCGCGCTCTCTCCCCTGCTCTCCCCGCTCGCCATGGGGCTCTTCATTGCCGCGAGCGCACTGGTGGGCTGGTGGGCCTGCACCCTCACCTCCACCCATCTTGGGGTGATGGACAGCGGCGCCATTGTGTGGGACGAAGTGGTCGCTTTTTGGTTGGTCTTGTGGCTGCTCACGCCCGCGAGTCTGACGAGTCAACTCGCGGCTTTTCTCTGGTTTCGCTTCTTTGACGCCGCCAAACCCGGCCCCGTGCGATGGGCAGACACGCATTTCAAGGGCTTTGGCTGGCGAGGGGGCTTTGGCATTCTCTGGGATGACTTGGTGGCAGCGTTTTGCACCCTACTGGTGATTGCCCTGTGGCGCGCCTGACGCCACTCGGGCAAGCTGGAGGACAAACAAACCACAAGCGGAGGACCTCATGGCGCAATCACTGGCCCAGCCCCTGGCACAAGCCCTTTTGCAACACGGCTGGATGCTCAGCACCGCCGAGAGTTGCACGGGTGGATTGATCGCCGCGCGCTGCACGGACCTGGCCGGCTCCAGCGATTGGTTCGAACGCGGCTTCGTGACCTACTCCAACGACGCCAAACACGAGTTGCTGGGCGTGGACCCGAGCCTTCTGCGTCAGCACGGGGCGGTGAGCGAGCCCGTCGCCCAAGCCATGGCCTTGGGCGCTTTGCGCCATTCTCAGGCGCAAGTTTCGGTGGCCGTCACCGGCATTGCCGGCCCTAGTGGGGGCAGCGCTGACAAACCGGTCGGCACGGTCTGGTTTGCATGGGCTTTGCCGAGCGACACCGGCCCGACTTTGGGGGCCGAGACAGCTTGGGTCAAAACGGAATGCCGTCAATTTCCCGGCGACCGCACGGCCGTGCGCGAGGCCACGGTGGCGCATGCCCTGCAAACGCTCACCCACTGGCTCAATGCCCGGGGCAGCGGGGGCTAGACCGCTGGCCACACCTTCGCGACCGTGACCCCCACGCGTGCGAGCCGGTTGCGCAGGGTCAGCACCGCTTTGTCTTTGCTCAGCAGCACGGCCTGATGCGCGGCCGCCAGATCGACAAACTTCTGGTCGTCTACATCCTTACACACATAGGGCGCGCGCGGCGCAACCGCTTGAAGTTCAACATGGGCATCAAAGGCGTCGAGCACGGCCTGCGCCTCTTGGGGTCGGGCCGCCAAGCGTGCTGCAATGTGCGGATAGGCCAACACGCGCCGCAATTCTTCGCGCATGGACGGCGTCGCGATCCAACGCAGACCGCCCGCTTGCAAACGCTCCCGCAGAGGTCCGACGGCCGCGTCGTCATACACCCACAGGTCCAGCAGGATGTTGGTGTCGAGCACCACCGTGGAGACGCTCATTTCGGTGGCAAGAGGTCAAAGCGAAACAGACGGCATTCGATGGGTCCGTTCCACGTGGGCGTACGGCGCGATTCTTTGAGCCGCATGCGGCCGGGCAACTTCAAATCGGGCGTGAGCATCCAAGCGGTCCAGCCACCAAAATGTCGCTTCCAATGCGCAGCGAGTTGCAAGAAAAAATCCTCGCCCTCTTGCACTTGCGCTTGTTCGCGTGCGGCTGGTGCGGGCCCACGCCCACCGCGGCGCTGGGTGCCCGCCACCCCGCCGGCCTCAATGCGCTCACCATAAGGCGGGTTGAGCAGCAGGATCCCTGGGGTCTCGCTCGGTGGCATACGCTGCAAGGCGTCCCCCCCGCGCAAGTTCACCGCCGCCGCGACGCCCGCGCGCTGCGCGTTACGCTGCGCAAAATCCACCATCCGGTGTGAGACATCGCTGCCAAAAACGGGCGCGCGCGCAGGGTGTTGCGCGGCCATGGCCGCGCCACGCAACTCCTGCCATAGCGGTGCGGCAAAGGGGCGCAAACGTTCAAACCCAAAGTGGCGCTGCAAGCCCGACGCCATGCCACAGGCCATCTGCGCCGCTTCAATGGCAATCGTGCCACTGCCACAGCAAGGGTCGTACAACGGCACGCCCTGCGCCATCAAGCCCTCCGTGCCGCCCTCGCCTTGGCTCCAACCGCACACGGCCAACATGGCAGCGGCCAAGGTTTCTTTGAGCGGTGCATCGCCTTTGTCTTCGCGCCAGCCGCGCTTGAAGAGCGGCTCGCCCGAGGTGTCGATGTAGAGGGTGAGGTGATCCGCGGTCAGGTGTGCAAAAACGCGCACTTGCGCAAACCGCGTATCGACATCTGGACGCACGCCAGCTTTGGCGCGAAAACGATCGACCAAAGCATCTTTGATGCGCAACGCCGCAAAGTTCAGGCTTTTGAGCGGGCTGTGCTGAGAGGTGAGATCAATCTTGAAGCTCTGGCGCGGCGTGAACCACTCCTCCCAGGGCACGGCATGCGCAATGGCATAAAGGTCTTGCTCCTCCCGGTAAGGCTGGTGCACCAGCTGCACCAAGACCCGCTGCGCGAGGCGGCTGTGCAAGTTGAGCAAAAGCGCGTCGCGCCAGTGGGCATCCAGCGTCACCCCGGCACGGTGCGCACGACAAGCCTCGGGGTTTGCGCCGGTGATGCGCAAGACCTCCTCACGCAACCAAGATTCCACGCCTGCGGCGCAGGGCAAAAAAAGACGAAGGGCGGGCATGGACATGGTGTGGGTGCGCGGCGCTCAGAGCGCTTTGCGCAAATGGGTGGGCGCGATGCGCAGGGCTTCACGGTACTTGGCTACCGTGCGGCGCGCGCACTCGATGCCTTGTTCCTTGAGCATTTCCGACAACTGGTTGTCCGAAAGGGGTTTCTTGGGGTTTTCGTTGGCCACGAACTGTTTGATGAGCGCACGCACGGCGGTGCTCGACGCGTTGTTGCCGCTCTCGGTCTCGAGCCCTGAACCAAAAAAATACTTCAATTCAAAAGTACCGAACGGGGTGCTCATGAATTTTTGGGTAGTCACCCGGCTGATGGTCGACTCGTGCAGACCGAGTTCCTCGGCAATTTCGCGCAACACCATCGGCCGCATGGCCAACTCGCCATGCAAGAAGAAATTCTTTTGCCGCTCAGCAATCGCGTTGCTCACCCGCAAAATGGTGTCAAAGCGTTGCTGAATATTTTTGATAAACCAACGCGCCTCTTGTAGCCGCTGCTGCAAGCCTTGGTGGCTCTCACCTTTACCGCCGCGCAAGGCGTTGGCATAAATATCGTGCACGCGCAGGCGCGGCATGACATCGGGGTTGAGGGCAACGCGGAACTTGCCGCTTTTGCCACTGCGGGTGACGATCACATCCGGCACCACCACATGGCGTTCGACATCGACAAAGCGACGCCCGGGCTTTGGCTCCAAGCGACCAATGGCGGCAATTGCCGCCTTGATTTCCAGTTCAGAGGCGCCCGCCGCGGCTGCGAGTTTTTTCACATCCCGCTTGGCGAGCATGTCCAAGGGCTGGCGGCACAGCGCCAGCGCCACCTCGCGCACGCGCAAGGCCGCCTCGCCTTTGGGCTCAAGGGCATGAAGCTGCAAGGTCAGGCACTCCGCCAAGTCGCGCGCGCCCACGCCCGTGGGCTCCAAGCTTTGCAACAGGTGCAGGGCGACCGTGAAGCGGTGTTCGAGCTCTTCGAGCTGTTCGAGATCGTCTTCGCCGGCCAAACCTTCGGCCAAGCTGCGCAAACTGTCTTCGAGGTAGCCGTCCTCATTGAGGTTTTCGATCAGAAAGCGCAAGGCCGCTCGGTCGGTCTCATCCAAACGCAGCGCCAGCGCCTGGCGATGCAAGAAATCGGTGAGCGACTCCTGCGAGCGGGCGAGCTCGGTGGCATCGGCTTCGCCATCGTCATTGTGGTTCGTGCGTGCGGGTGCATCACCGCCCCATTCGCTGTCGTCTGGCGCCATCTCTACACTGTTGTCGCCCTCCCAGCTCTCGGCCACACCATCGATGGACGGCTCGCGCTCACTCGCCTGCGTGTCCACCGCCATTTCACTCACGTTGTCGTAGGCGGCCACCTCGCGGGCGGGGTCGAGGTCATCGTCTCGGGTGGGTGCGTCGGCCCGGTCGAGCCCAAACTCTTCGCGCTGGGGCAACTCTTCGTCACGCTCGAGGAACGGGTTCTCGTCGAGCATTTGATCGATTTCCTGTCCCAACTCCAGGGTGGAGAGTTGGAGCAGGCGAATGGACTGCTGCAACTGCGGGGTCAGCGCCAGATGTTGGGAAACGCGAAGTGACAGGCCCTGCTTCATGTGGCCTCACATTCGGAAGTGCTCACCGAGGTAGACCCGGCGCACGTCGGCGTTTTCAATGATTTCCTGAGGCGTCCCCTGCGCGAGCACGCGACCATCGCTGATGATGCAAGCGTGGTCACAAATGCCCAGGGTTTCACGCACGTTGTGATCGGTGATGAGCACCCCGATGCCACGTGCCTTGAGAAAGTTGATGATGCGCTGAATCTCGATCACCGCGATTGGGTCAATCCCCGCGAAAGGTTCATCCAACAGGATAAACCGCGGCTGCGTGGCCAGCGCACGGGCGATTTCGACGCGGCGCCGCTCACCCCCGGAGAGCGCGACCGAGGGCGTCGCCCGCAAGTGCTCCACCCGAAGCTCTTGCAAGAGACCCTCCAAGCGGCGCTCGATCTCCGCCTCGCTCAGGGGCTGGTCGTGGGCATCGCGCTGCAACTCCAGGACCGCGCGAATATTGTCCTGCACATTGAGCTTGCGAAAAATGGAGGCTTCTTGGGGCAGATAGCTCAGCCCCAGACGAGAGCGGCGATGAATGGGCAAATGGGTCACGCGTTGGCCATCCATGAGAATCTCGCCAGCATCGGCCCGCACCAAACCGACAATCATGTAGAAAGAGGTTGTTTTGCCCGCGCCATTGGGGCCGAGCAAGCCCACGACTTCGCCCTTGCGAACCTCCAGGGACACATCGTGCACCACCTTGCGGCTGCCATAGGCTTTTTGCAAGTGCCGCGCCACCAATTGGCCCGCCAAGGAATCGGTCGGTGTCGGGCTAGGCGTCGTCATGGCCGGGACTCCGTGCGCTCGGGCGGGCTGATGGTGGCACGCACACGCCCTTGTGGGGCGTTCGCGCCCGGTCGCTGACCGTCGATGTACAACAGGTCGTTGAGGTTCTCATACACGATGCGTTGGCCCACAAAGGAGTCCACCAACGCCACACCGCGAAATCGACGGACTTCGGCGCGCTCGGAGAGTTCAATGCGGTCGGTGCGCCCGTCGTACTCAATGCGAACCGCCTCGCCCTCGAAAAACTCCTCCACACCCTCGCGTTTTTGCCGAAAAAAAGCTCGACTGCCCGGCTCACCCACAATCGTGGCGTGCTTGTAGCCGTCGGCTTTTTCGGATATTTCAATGCGGGCGCCGCGCAGAACCAACGTGCCTTTGGTCAGGGCCGCTTTGCCTTCAAACAGGGAATAACGCTTGGCATCGTCATACTTGAGGCGATCGGCCTCAATGCGCATGGGTTTGTCACGATCAGCACGTTCCGCAGACACCGTGCCCACCCCCAGCAGGAGGAACAGGGCAATCGGCAGGGATGCGACAGGGTTCAAGGCACGAATATTGCTGTGTAAAGCCTGAGTGGGATTCTAACCCTGCAATTTGCCAAAAAACAGCCCCGCGCGGCGGGGCTCTTGAGATTCAGGGGGGGGCGAACCAGGGCTCGCCCTTGGATTTAGCGCCCCCGGCGCACCTCAGCCAGGAGGTAATCGGTGACCTGCAAGGCGCGCTCCATGCTGCCGGCGAGGGAACCGTCGGTATAGAAACGCCCGGCGATGCCCAACGCGGGCACGCCACGCACCTTGAAAGCTTCCATGGATTGCGTGGCCCGCTTGGCCTTGGTCACCACGCCAAAGCTGGCATAGGTTTCTTTAAACCGCGCCGCCGGCAAGCCATTTTTGTCAGCCCAAGCCGCCAGCGCCGCTTCGGTGTCGAGGCGTTGCTTTTCGGTATGGATGGCGTGGAAGAGCTTGGCGTGCAGCGTCTCGAGCAGGCCCAGCGCCTCGAACACGTAATAAGCACGCTGCTGGGGTTCGAAGTCATCCCGAAAGCGCACCGGCACACGCCGGACCGCGACATCCTTGGGGGCGGACTTGATCCATTGGTTAAAGGCGGGTTCGAAGTGGTTGCAGTGCGGGCAGCTGTACCAAAAAAACTCAATCACCTCGATCTTGTCCTGGGGCACATCGGTGGTGAGGCGCTTGTCGAGCGCGATGAAATCGGTGCCTTCCACCGGTTTGCGCTGGGCCTGCGCCACGTGGGGCCAGACCCCGGAAGCGGCCAATGCGGCCCCGAGCGCGAACTGTCGTCTTTCCATGAATTCTCCTCGAACGGTATCAGCGTTGTACCCGCACCAGGGCGGATTCGATGTGGGCGGACTCTAGGCGCTCGCGCAATTTGTCCGCTTCAGCTTTGGTTTGCAGAGGCCCCATGCGCACCCGATACACGATGCGCCCGCCCTGGTCACGCTCGCTGATGCGTGCGTCAAACCCCTGCATGACCAGTTTGGCCCGCTGGCCCTCGGCTTCGTCTGGGGTGCGATAGGCACCGGCCTGTACAAAGTAAATGAACGGCTCTTCGGCGGGTTTTTCGCTGGGCTTGGCCTCGGCGGGCTTGGCCTCCACAGGCTTGGGCTCTGGTTTGGCTTCGGTTTTGGCGCGCGCAAGGTCGCCCAGGGGATCCGTGCTCGCTCGCGGTTCGGTTTTGGCAGCCGGTTTGGCCGCGTCGGCGTCTTCGCCCTCTTTCTCACCCGACTTGGCGGGGTTCTTGCCGTAAAGCGGCGCGTTGGGATCCCAGTCTTTGTTTTTGCGGTCTTCGGCGGCGTCTTGGTCCGCTGTGCGCGAGAGCCCCTTGTTCATGAACGGAATAGGGACTTTGGTGATGTAGACCGCCAATGCCAGCGCAATGGCCAAGCCCACCACCAGACCGGCGATGAACCCCAACACCGTCCCTCCACGAGGCGGGTTAGCTGAACGCGATTGGGCAAAGGTCATGATAGGCCTCACATGGTATCGGGAGCTGAAACCCCCAGCAACGACAAGCCATTGTGCAGCACCCGGGCGGTGGCGGCGACCAAGGCCAAACGGGCGCGCTGCAACAGCGGATCGTCAACCAAAATGCGCTCAGCGTCGTAGTAGCTGTGGTAACTCGCAGCCAGATCGCGCAGGTAAAACGTGACATCGTGGGGTGCGAAATCGCGTGCGGCTGCGGCCAGCATGTCGGGGTATTTGGCCAGCTGCAGCATCAAGGCTTGGGCCGGCGCCGTGGAGAGCGCGGCAAGGTCAACCGTGGCCCAGTCGGGCAGGGGGGCGTCCTGGGCTGCATGGCGCAGCACCGAGCAAATGCGCGCATGCGCATACTGCACATAGTAAACGGGGTTGTCGTTGTTCTTCTGAACCGCCAAGTCCACATCAAACACATACTCGGTGTCGGGCTTGCGTGAGAGCAAGAAAAAACGCACCGCGTCCTTGCTGGTCCACTCGATCAAATCCCGCAGCGTGACATAGCTGCCGGCACGCTTGGAGATCTTGACTTCTTCGCCTCCTCGCATGACGCGTACCATGGTGTGCAGCACGTAATCCGGATAGCCTTCGGGTATGCCCACGCCCGCGGCCTGCAAGCCCGCGCGCACGCGGGCAATGGTGC
>Ga0255274_1000222_pt1 | contig 10265 bp, 7 predicted proteins | sample AtltaT_4_FD_183673 | JGI IMG/M metagenome (GOLD analysis project Ga0255274, IMG submission 183673) | Metatranscriptome of freshwater microbial communities from Altamaha River, Georgia, United States - Atl_Colum_RepB_8h (Metagenome... | ecosystem: Environmental > Aquatic > Freshwater > River... | reverse complement strand
GCCGTCAGGAAACTGACGCTGGCAGCATTGTAGAATCCTTGGGTTTTGCGCCAATTCACGGATACATGCCCATGAAGTCGATTGCCTCTACCCTGATCACCGCTGCTGCCCTGCTGGCAGGTTTTGCCTTTGCCGCCGCTCCCGCAGCCCCCGCCAAGCCCGATCTGGCCAAGGGCGAAGCTTCTTACGCCGCCGTGTGTGCCTCCTGCCATGCCGCCGATGGCAATTCGACCACCCCGGTCAACCCCAAGCTGTCGCAGCAGCACCCCGAATACCTGCTCAAGCAGCTGCAGGAGTTCAAGTCCGGCAAGCGTGCCAACGCCGTCATGAGCGGCATGGTGGCTGCCCTGAGCGACGACGACATGCGCAACATCAGCTACTGGCTCGCTTCGAAACAGGCCAAGCCCGGCTTCGCCAAGGACAAGGACAGCGTGGCCCTGGGTGAGCGCATTTACCGTGGCGGTATTCCGGACCGTCAGGTGGCCGCCTGTGCCGGTTGTCATGCGCCCAACGGCGCCGGCATCCCGTCCCAGTACCCGCGCCTGTCCGGCCAGCATGCCGACTACACCGCCAGCCAGCTGGTGGCCTTCCGCGATGGCGTCCGCAAGAACAATGCCCAGATGAGCGGTGTGGCCGCCAAGATGAACGACCGTGAGATCAAGGCCGTTTCCGATTACATTGCCGGTCTGCGCTGATCGCCGGGTCGGCCCGGTCCGCGCCTGATCGCACACATCCAAAGCGGGCTTGTCCCGCTTTTGGCTTTTCTGGCCCCTGAATTTTTACTCCTTGCGATGACCCCTTTGACCGAAACCCCTGAAGTCGAAGCCACCACCACCGGGTGGTGGAGGGCCTGGCAGGAGCTGCTGGCCTCGATGCGCTTTGCCATTGCGCTGCTGACGGTGATCTGCATCGCCTCGGTGATCGGCACGGTGCTCAAGCAGCACGAGCCCTTTCCCAACTACGTCAACCAGTTCGGGCCGTTCTGGGCCGAGGTGTTCGGTGCACTGGACCTCTACAGCGTCTACAGCGCCTGGTGGTTTCTGTTGATCCTGGCCTTTCTGGTCATCAGCACCAGCCTGTGCATCGCCCGCAACACGCCCAAGATCCTGGCCGACCTGAAGGTCTACAAGGAAAGCATCCGCGAACAAAGTCTGAAGGCTTTTCACCACAAGGCCGAGGGCGTTGTGGCCGATGCGCCCGAGGCGGCGGCACAGCGCCTGGGCCAGCTGCTGGCCACCGGTGGCTGGAAGGTGAAACTGCAGTCCCGCGACACACCCCAGGGTCAGGGCTGGATGGTGGCCGCCAAGGCCGGCGCGGCCAACAAGCTGGGCTACATCGCCGCGCATTCGGCCATCGTGCTGGTGTGCCTGGGCGGCCTGCTCGACGGCGATCTGATCGTGCGTGCCCAGATGGCGTTTGGCGGCAAGAGCACTTACAGCGGCGGTGGCCTCATTGCCGATGTGCCGCCGCAGCACCGCCTGTCCGAACGCAACCCGACCTTCCGCGGCAACCTGATGGTGGCCGAAAACACCGTCTCCAGCACAGCCATCCTCAACCAGTCCGACGGCATCCTCCTGCAGGAGCTGCCCTTCGCGATCGAGCTCAAAAAGTTCATCGTCGAGTATTACTCCACCGGCATGCCCAAGCTGTTCGCCAGCGAGATCGTGATCCACGACAGGACCTCCGGCCAGACGCAGGAGGCCCGGGTCGAGGTGAACAAGCCGGCCAGCTTCAAGGGCATCGAGATCTACCAGTCCAGCTTTGACGACGGTGGCTCGCGCGTGAAGCTGCGGGCGGTACCCATGGCCGGGGCCAGCAAACCTTTCGAGGTGGAAGGTGTGATCGGTGGCAGCACCGAGCTGAGCAATGGCAACGACAAACTGCGTCTGGAATTCACAGGGCTGCGGACCATCAACGTCGAAAACTTTGCCGCTCGCGATGGCGCGGCCACCGATGTGCGTGCGGTCGATCTGCGTCAGAACATCGAGAGCCGCCTGGGCGCCGGTCACAAGACCACCACCCAGAAAGAACTGCGCAATATCGGCCCCAGCGTGAGCTACAAGCTGCGCGATGCGGCCGGGCAGGCGCGCGAATTCAACAATTACATGCTGCCGGTGGACATGGGCGACGGCCAGCCGGTCTTCCTGCTGGGGGTGCGCGAAAACCCGGGCGAATCCTTCCGCTACCTTCGCCTGCCCGCCGACGAGAACAGCAGCCTGGACGGATTTGTGCGTTTGCGCGTGGCCCTGCAGTCGGCACCGCTGCGCCAGCAGGCGGTGCAGCGCTATGCACGCCTTGCGGTCGATCCGAAGCGGCCCGAGTTGACGCAGCAGCTGGCTGAATCCGCCAGCCGCGCGCTGGGTCTGTTTGCCGGGCTGGAGCAGGTGCAGGGCAAGCCGGTGGCAGGCCTGCAGGCGGTGGCCGATTTCATGGAGGCCAATGTGCCCGAAGCCGAGCGCAGCCGCGCCGGCGAGATGCTGATCCGCATCCTCAATGGCGTGTTGTTCGAGCTCGATGCCGTGGCCCGCGAACAGGCTGGCGCCAGACCGCTGCCGCAGGAGAAAATCCAGTCCTTCATGAGCCAGGCCGTGCTGGGCCTGAGCGACGCGCCGCTCTATGCCGCACCGATGGTGTTGATGCTCCAGGACTTCACCCAAGTGCAGGCCAGTGTTTTCCAGGTGGCCAGAGCCCCCGGAAAAACCGTGGTTTACCTGGGCTGTGCGCTGCTGATCCTTGGCATTTTTGCGATGCTCTATGTGCGCGAACGCCGTCTGTGGATCTGGCTGACACCTGCGGGTGCTGGCTCGGCGGCGCTGATGGCTCTTTCGTCTAACCGCAAGGCCATGGACATCGACCGTGAATTTGAACAACTCAGGGGCCGCCTGCTGCCATCGCAGCAGGGGCCGGAGAACGCCGCATGAACACGACCACCGTGACCCTGAACCCGGGTTTCTTTTCCCGCCGCAGCGCGGGCGACTGGGCTTTTGCCCTGCTGTCCCTGCTGGGCATGCTCTGGGCCCTGAGCCAGTACCACCACGCCATGGATGGCTATGAGCAGGCCATCCTGGTCGGCACCTGGCCGGCTGCGGTCTGGCTGGCCTGGTTCTGGCGCCCTGCGCGCCACCTGATGCTGGGGGTGGCCGCACTCTCCCTGCTGGCGGTTTACAGCTACCAGGGCGATCTGGCACGGGCCGACACGGTGTTCTGGCTCAAGTACTTCCTCTCCAGTCAGTCGGCCATCCTGTGGATGAGCATGGTGTTCTTCATCAGCACCGCCTTCTATTGGGCCGGCATGTTCATCCGCAGCCAGAGTGACGCGCTCGAAACCCTGGGTTCGCGCATGGCCTGGGCGGGTGTGACGCTGGCACTGGTGGGCACCATGGTGCGCTGGTACGAGAGCTACCTGATCGGCCCCGATGTGGGTCACATCCCGGTGAGTAACCTCTACGAGGTTTTCGTGATGTTCTGCTGGATGACGACGGTCTTCTACCTGTACTACGAAGGCCAGTACCAGACCCGCACGATGGGGGCCTTCGTGATGCTGGTGGTCAGTGCCGCCGTTGGTTTTCTCCTTTGGTACACGCTGGTGCGCGAAGCACACGAAATCCAGCCCTTGGTGCCTGCCCTGCAAAGCTGGTGGATGAAGCTGCATGTCCCGGCCAATTTCGTGGGTTACGGCACCTTTGCGCTGGCGGCCATGGTGGCGTTTGCCTACCTGATCAAGCAACAGGCGCAGGAGACCCGCTGGTACAAACTGGCGCCGCTGTGGCTGCTGGGCGCGGCGCTGTGCTTTGTGCCGATCGCCTTCCGCCAGCGTGGTGTGGCCGAGGCCGGTGGCAGCTACTGGGTGGGTTATGCCCTGGTGGCTGCCTTGATCGCTGGCGGCATCCTGCTGGCACGCAAGCGCCTGACTGAGCGCCTGCCTGCGCCCGAGGTGCTGGACGACGTGATGTACAAGGCGATTGCCGTGGGGTTTGCCTTTTTCACGATTGCCACCGTGCTGGGCGCGCTGTGGGCGGCCGAAGCCTGGGGCGGTTACTGGAGCTGGGATCCCAAGGAAACCTGGGCCCTGATTGTCTGGCTCAACTACGCCGCCTGGCTGCACATGCGTCTGATGAAAGGCCTGCGCGGCACTGTGGCGGCCTGGTGGGCGCTGGTGGGCCTGGGCGTGACCACTTTCGCCTTTCTGGGGGTGAACATGTTCCTGAGCGGCCTGCACAGCTACGGCACGCTCTGACAACCCGCCACCAGCAAGGGGCGCTGAAAAGGACCACAATGCACACGCCTTGTGTGCAGGAGGTCCTTCATGTTGATCCGTTCTTTCGATACCGGTTTTGACCATCCCGCCCCCAGCGAGATCACACCGCGGGCGGTGTTTGAGTCGCGCCGAACGCTGCTGCAACAGATGGCGCTGGGCGCTGCCGGCCTGACTCTGGCGGGCTGGGCGGGGCGCGACGCGCGTGCCCAAATGAAAGGCCCGGGTGTGCTGCCGGCCTTGTCCGCAGTGCCGTCCACGGTGCTGGGTACCCAGACCCTGGACAAGCCCACCGCCTACAAGGACGCCACCAGCTACAACAACTTCTACGAGTTCGGTACCGACAAGTCCGATCCGGCCCGCCATGCGCACACCCTCAAGACCCAGCCGTGGACGGTGGAGGTGGAAGGCCTGGTCAAAAAGCCCGGCCGCTACGGACTGGAAGACCTGATGAAGTGGGCCGCGATGGAAGAGCGCATCTACCGCCTGCGCTGCGTCGAAGGCTGGTCGATGGTGATTCCCTGGGTGGGCTATTCGCTGGCCGAGCTGATCCGCCGTGTGGAGCCCCAGCCCGGCGCGAAGTTTGTTGAATTCGTGACTCTGGCCGACCGCGACACCATGCCGGGACTGCGCAGCGGTGTGCTGGCCTGGCCCTACGTTGAAGGCCTGCGCATGGACGAGGCCATGCACCCGCTCACGCTGCTGGCCTTTGGCATGTACGGTGAGGTGCTGCCCAAGCAAAACGGTGCCCCGCTGCGCCTGGTGGTGCCCTGGAAATACGGCTTCAAAAGCGCCAAGAGCCTGGTGAAGATCCGCTTTGTGGACAAGCAACCGGTGTCGTCCTGGGAGATGGCGGCGCCACGGGAATACGGTTTTTACTCCAACGTCAACCCGAATGTGGACCACCCGCGCTGGAGCCAGGCCAGCGAGCGCCGCATCGGCGAAGACGGCCTGCTGGCCAAACGGCGCAAGACGCTGATGTTCAACGGCTACGAACCGCAGGTCGGGCAACTGTACGTTGGCATGGACCTGAAGAAATTCTTCTGAGCATGCGCGGCTGGCTGCGCACCCGCATGGCCTGGTGGGGCCTGCTGGCCCTGGGCCTGTTGCCGCTGGCCTGGCTGGTGTGGCGCACCCTGACCGACCAGCTCGGCGCCAACCCGGCCGAAACCCTGATCCGTGCCACCGGCGACTGGACCCTGCGCGGCCTGTGCCTCACCCTGGCCGTGACCCCGCTGCGTGTGCAGCTGGGCTGGCCTGAACTGGCCCGCTTTCGTCGCCTGTTCGGCTTGCTGACCTTTGGCTACGCCAGCCTGCACCTGCTGGGTTACGCCTGGTTTGACATGGGTTTTGAATGGGCCGACATCGTGCACGACATACCCAAGCGTCCTTTTGTGCTGGTGGGTGCATTGGCCTTTGCGTTGCTGCTGCCGTTGGCGGCCACCTCCTGGAACGGTGCTATCCGCCGTTTGGGCGCGTGCCGCTGGCAGGCCCTGCACCGCAGCGTGTATGCGGTGGCGGTACTCGCCATTCTCCATTTCTGGTGGATGCGTGCCGGCAAGAACGATTTCGCCGAGGTGTGGGTGTACGGCCTGATCCTGGCCGCTTTGCTGGGCTGGCGGATCTGGCGCCGCAAGCGTCACCAATGAGTCCGGAGGAGGCCGAGCCCAGGGCGTCGATTTGTGACGGGAAGCGGCTTATGAGGAGACCTGGGCTCGGCCTCTTCCGGGCGGGCTCACACCAGGCCTGAAGATCAGCCGACCAGCTGCTCCAGCGCAAAGGTGTCGAACGCCGATTCGCGTTGGCGGATCAGATGGGCCTTGTCGCCATCGACCAGCACTTCGGCCGCACGGCCGCGGGTGTTGTAGTTGCTGGCCATGCTCATGCAATAGGCCCCGGCCGACAGCACGGCCAGCAGGTCGCCAGCCTGCACCACCAGCGGGCGGTCGCGGCCGAGCCAGTCGCCGCTCTCGCAGACCGGGCCCACCACGTCGTACGTCACCGCCTCACCCGCACGAGGCGACAGCGGCACGATCTGGTGAAAGGCCTCATACATGGCCGGGCGCGGCAGGTCATTCATGGCCGCGTCGACGATGCAGAAATTCTTCTGCTCGCCGGGCTTGAGGTAGACCACTTCGGTCAGGCAGACGCCAGCGTTGCCTACCAGCGAGCGGCCAGGCTCGATCATCAGCTGGCGCTGGCCGTAGCCACGGGCATCGAGCTTGGCGAGCAGCTGTGCCCACAGCGCATCGGCCGCCGGCGGCGTATCGCCGTTGTAGTCAATGCCCAGACCGCCGCCAAAGTCAATGTGGTGGATAGCGATGCCGTCTGCTTCGATCTCGGCCACCAGGTCCAGCACGCGGTCCATCGCGTCCAGGTAGGGCGTGACCTCGGTGATCTGCGAGCCGATGTGGCAGTCGATGCCCACCACCTGCAGGCCCGGCAGACTGGCGGCGTGGCGGTAGGCCTGCAGCGCGCGTTCGTGCGCGATGCCGAACTTGTTGCCCTTGAGCCCGGTGGAGATGTAGGGGTGGGTCTTGGCGTCGACATTGGGGTTGACTCGCAGGCTCACCGGGGCTGCTGTGCCCAGTTCGACAGCCACGCTGCTCAGTACCTCGAGTTCGGCTTCGCTCTCGACGTTGAAGCAGCCGATGCCTGCCTGCAGCGCCTGCTTCATCTCGGCGCGGGTTTTGCCCACGCCCGAGAAGATCACCTTGGCGGGATCGCCACCGGCAGCCAGCACCCGGGTGAGCTCGCCGCCCGAGACGATGTCGAAGCCGCAACCGGCGTTGGCAAACACCTGCAGTACGGCCAGGCTGGAATTGGCTTTCATCGCATAGCAGATCTGTGCCTTGCGGCCGGCAAAGCCGCGCTGGTAAGCGGCCAGCGCCGAGAGCATGGCCGCTTTGGAATAGACGAACAGGGGGGTGCCGTGTTCGCGGGCCAGATCGGCCAGGCGCACGCCTTCGACGTGCAGTTCGCCTTGCAGGTAGGCGACAAAGGGCTGGCCGGGCAGAGAGGGGGTGGTCGTCATGTTCAGCGGGAGGGTTCGGGTGAGGCGGGCGCTGCACCTTGGGCGGCAGCCGGCGGCTTGTGCCAGGGGTTCAGTGCCTGCGGCAGCGTGGCGCGGCCTTGCGACTCGGGCGTCTGTGGCAGGACCAATGGACCTTTCTGTCCGCAGCCGATGAGCATCGCACCACTGGCGGCAAGGACTTGGCCGATGACTAGAATTCTGGCAATACGCAACATCCGGCGATTGTAATGACCGACCTCGAATACATGGACCTGGCCGAGCGCCTGTTGGCGCTGGTGGAAGCGTCCTGCGACCGCATCAATGACGAGACCGACGCCGACATCGACAACCAGCGTGTGGGCGGCATGGTCACGCTCACCTTTCGCAACCGCAGCCAGATCGTGATCAACCTGCAAAAACCGCTGCAAGAGGTCTGGTTGGCGGCGCGTTGCGGTGGCTTCCACTACAGGCACGATGGTGGTCGTTGGCTCGATACCAAAGGTCAGGGCGAGTTCTGGGAAAGCCTTTCGCGCTACGCCAGCGAGCAGTCAGGGCAGGCCCTGCGCTTTGGCGCCTGAGCCGCCCCTCAGTTGCGGAACAGGTCAAGGATCCGGCGCTTTTCATCGCTCGGCGGCAGGGCGGCTGGTTTGTCGTCCGGCCTGTCGTTAAGTCCAAGCGAGCTCACACCCGATCGGACGAACTCCTCGAACACCCATTCGCCCCCCACCTGCGCGAGCCCCTCAGGCACCGGGTAGTCGGACACCGGCACCTGGCGCAGCGCGGTTTCCATGTAGCTGATCCACACCGGCAGACTCAGGCCGCCGCCGGTTTCGCGATCGCCGAGTTTGCGCGGGGTGTCGTAGCCGATCCACACGATGCCCGTGACCTGCGGGTTGTAGCCGGCAAACCAGGCGTCCATGGCGTCGTTGGTGGTGCCGGTCTTGCCGTAGACATCGGTGCGTTTGAGCATGGCCTGTGCACGTGCCGCCGTGCCCGAGCGGGTGACCTCCTGCAACAGGCTGCTCATCACATAGGCATTGCGGGGCGTGATCGCACGCTGGGTCTCTTCGGGCTGGGCAGGCGGCGGGCTGTCCACCAGCACCTTGCCCTTGGGGTCGGTGATGCGTGTGATCAGGTGCGGCTGCACCAGGTAGCCGCCGTTGGCAAAGACCGAGTAGGCCGAGGCCATCTGCATCGGCGTGACCGAGCCTGCCCCCAGCGCCATGGTCAGGTACGGCGGGTGCTTGTCTTCGTCAAAACCGAAACGGGTCAACCACTCCTGGGCATTGCGGGCCCCCACGGCCTGCAGCACCCGGATGGAGACCATGTTTTTGGATTTCGCCAGGCCCGTGCGCAGGCTCATCGGTCCATCGAACTTGCCGTCGTAGTTCTTGGGCTCCCACGGCTGGCCGCCGGTCACCCCGCCGTCGAAAAACAACGGCGAGTCGTTGACCATGGTGGCCGGGGTGAAGCCCTTTTCGAGGGCAGCGGAATAAATGAAGGGCTTGAAGCTCGAGCCTGGCTGACGCCAGGCCTGGGTGACGTGGTTGAACTTGTTCTTGGCAAAGTCAAAACCACCCACCAGGGCACGCACTGCGCCGGTCTGCGGGTGGATAGCCACAAAGGCTCCCTCCACCTGGGGCTGCTGGGTGATTTCATAGCCCCCCTTGGTCATCTGCACGATGCGCACCACTGCGCCACGGCGCAGTCGCACGGCGGGGGCAGCCTTGTCGGACAGACCGGATTGCACGGGGCGCAGACCTTCGCCGGTGACCTCTATGGTTTCGCCATTGCCGCGTGTGACCACCACCTTGCGCGGGCTCGCTTCTAGCACCACGGCACTGAGCAGGTCACCGTTGTCGGGGTGGTCGTCCAGGACATCGTCGATCGCTTCCTCGAGTTTTTTGGGATCGGTGGGGAGATCGACGAATTTCTCGGGACCACGGTAGATCTGGCGACGCTCGTAGTCCATGATGCCCTGGCGCAGGGCGCGGTAGGCGGCACGCTGTTCATCGGCCAGCAAGGTGGTGGTGACGTTCAGACCCCGGGTGTAGGTTTCGGGGCCGTACTGGGCGTAGACCATCTGGCGCACCGTCTCGGCCACGTACTCGGCGTGCAGGATGTTCTTGTCGGCAGCAGTGCGCAGGCGCAGCGGCTCGGCCTTGGCCGCCTTGGCCTGTGTGGCCGTGATGAAGCCATTGTCTTCCATGCGCTCGATGATGTAGAGCTGGCGCGCGCGGGCGCGCTTGGGGTTGGCAAAGGGGTTGTAGGCCGAAGGCGCCTTGGGCAGGCCGGCCAGCATGGCCGCTTCGGCCACCGTGATGTCCTTGAGCGACTTGCCAAAGTACGTTTCGGCAGCCGAGGCAAAACCATAGGCCCGGTTGCCCAGGAAGATCTGGTTCATGTAGATCTCCAGGATCTGGTCCTTGCTGAGCATGTGCTCGAGCTTGTAGGTCAGCAGAATCTCGTAGATCTTGCGGGTGTAGGTTTTCTCGGACGAGAGGTAGACATTGCGCGCCACCTGCATGGTGATGGTGGAGGCGCCCTGGCTCTTCATGCGGCCGATGTTGGCAATGCCCGCACGCAAGATGCCCAGGTAGTCCACGCCACCATGCTGGTAAAAGCGCGCGTCTTCGATGGACAGGACGGCGTCCTTCATGACCTTGGGGATTTCGGCGATGGGGGTGAGGTTGCGGCGCTCCTCGCCAAACTCCCCCATCAGCACACCGTCGGCGGTGTAGACGCGCATGGGCAGCTTGGGTCTGTAATCGGCCAGGTCCGAGATGTCGGGCAGATTGGGATAGGCCACCACCATGGCCACGCCGGCCACAAACAGGATGGACAACAGACCCGCCAGCGCCAGACCGGCCAGCCACAAGGCCAGCCTGAACAGCCACTGAATGGCGCCGGCAGGGGCCTTCCGGGCCGAGTGTGAGGATTCGTGAGGAGGTGTGGGCTTGGCGGACATAAGACCTTCATCGGCCGCGCCGGAAGGGC
>Ga0255274_1000213_pt1 | contig 10501 bp, 9 predicted proteins | sample AtltaT_4_FD_183673 | JGI IMG/M metagenome (GOLD analysis project Ga0255274, IMG submission 183673) | Metatranscriptome of freshwater microbial communities from Altamaha River, Georgia, United States - Atl_Colum_RepB_8h (Metagenome... | ecosystem: Environmental > Aquatic > Freshwater > River... | reverse complement strand
GGAGAACAGCATGCCCTCTTTTGACACCGTGTGCGAACCCAATCTGGTGGAAGTGAAGAACGCCGTGGAGAATTCGGCCAAAGAAATCGCCACCCGTTTTGATTTCAAAGGCACTTCGGCCGGCATTGAACTCAAGGACAAGGAAATCACGCTCTTTGGTGATGCGGACTTCCAGCTCGCACAGGTCGAGGACATTCTGCGCAACAAACTCACCAAGCGCGAAGTGGATGTGCGATTCCTGGACAAAGGCGCCGTGCAGAAGGTCGGGGGCGACAAGGTCAAACAGGTGATCAAGGTTCGCAGCGGTATTGAGAGCGAGGCCTCGAAAAAAATCCAACGACTGATCAAGGACAGCAAGCTCAAAGTGCAAGCCGCCATTCAAGGCGATGCCGTGCGGGTGACCGGGGCCAAACGCGATGACCTCCAGGCTGCGATGGCCCTCATCCGCAAGGAAATGACCGACTTACCGCTCTCGTTCAACAACTTCCGCGACTAGCGCGCCCGCCCCCTCCTGCGCGCGGGGGGGGTTAGGTCGGCGTCAGCAGGAATGCCTCCAGGGCTTGGGCCAGCGCCTGGGGTTGATCGTGGTGCAACATGTGCCCGCACTCCGCCAAGGTGATGGTCTCGCACTGCGGGACTTTCTCCAAGCGCTGGTGAAACTCTTCCCGGCTGTAGCGCCCCTGCCACCATGTGGAGAGGCTATCGGTGTCGGACTGGACAAACAGCATGGGGGCTAGGATGCGCTCATAGGTGCAGAGCACTTCGTCCAGGCGAAACAGCGTGGCGCTGGTGATTTTGTGCCCGGCGTGCCCCAGAATGCGCCAGAGCCCGTCGCTGCCCTGACTCGCCCAGTGCGAGGCCAACCACAAGGCTTTGTCTGGGCTCAGTCGTGGGTTGGTGCGCGTGAGGCGCTGCGCCACGCCGGCGAGATCGTTGTAAGGCTTGAGTTCGTTTTCGCCCCGGGCTTGAGCGCGCAGCTCGTCCATCCAGGTGGCCAGCCGGCCCGGCGCTTGGGCGGGACGCGTGGCGGGCATGCCAAAGCCCTCGAGGTTGACCAATTTGCGCACCCGCTCGGGACGGGCGCCAGCGTAGAGGGTGGCCACATGACCGCCCATGCTGTGGCCGATGAGGTTGACGGGCTGATCGCCCACGGTGGCGTCGAGCAAAGCGTCGAGATCGGCCACGTAGTCGGGAAACCAAAAACAATCCTGTGCCGAGGCATCGGTTAATCCAAATCCCCGCCAATCCGGCGCCAGAATCCAGGGGGAATGCGTGAGGGCGTCGACCACGAACTGGAACGAGGCCGAGACATCCATCCAGCCATGGACCATGACCCAGGGAGCGGCGTCGGGGTTGGGCTCGCCCCACTCCCGCAGGTGGTATTGGAGTCGCCGAATGGGCAGGTGACGGCTGCGGGATGGGCGCTGAATTCGGTACATTAAGCAATCATACGAGGAGATTCCCCATGGGCATGTCTGATTTTTATGCCTCCATGCAAGCCGGCTTCCATTGGTCGGTGCCCCAGTCCTTCAACATGGCCCAAGTGTGTTTGCACCGCTGGGCCGCACGCCCCGACGCGGCCCAGCGCGTGGCCGTTGTCGCGCATGACGCCAATGGCCCAGGACGACCCTACACCTACGCGCAACTGGCGCGTGCCGCCGCGGGCTTGAGCCATCGGCTCGCGGCCTTGGGCGTGGGCCGCGGTGACCGGGTGGCCATTGTGTTGCCGCAACGCTTTGAGACGGCGGTGGCGTACATGGCGGTCTTGCAGATGGGCGCGGTGGCCATGCCCCTCTCGTTGCTCTTTGGTCCTGAGGCGCTGGCCTATCGCCTGCAAGACAGCGGCGCGACCGTGGCCTTGGTGGACGAGCAATCGCAAGCCAATGTGACGAGCGTGCAGGCCCAATGCCCGGCCTTGCAGACGGTGCTGGACATCGCTTCGCTCGAGATCCCCGCCCCGGGCGCAAGCCCCGAGTGGCCGAGCGTTGCCACGTTGGCCACCGATCCGGCGGTGCTCATTTACACGAGTGGCACCACGGGTCCCCCAAAAGGCGCGTTGATTCCCCATCAGGCCTTGATTGGTAACCTCAGCGGCTTTGTGTGTAGCCAAAACTGGTTTGGTTTTGCCACCCACCCCAAGCGGGCTGCGGCCTTGCGTGGCGCAGACGGTCTGGCGGAGCCGGAAATCCCCTCGGTGTTCTGGTCACCCGCCGATTGGGCTTGGACCGGCGGCCTCATGGACGCGCTACTGCCCACCTTGTACTTTGGCCGCCCCATCGTGGCTTGGAACGGACGCTTTAGCCCGGAATTGGCGTTCACACTGATGCAGCAGCATCGGGTGACGCACACCTTCCTCTTCCCCACCGCGCTCAAAGCCATGATGAAGGCTTACCCCAAACCCCGGGCGCACTTTCGGCTTGAGTTGCACGCCATCATGAGCGCGGGCGAGGCTGTGGGTGACGCTGTCTTTGCCTACTGCGCCAATGAGTTGGGAGTGACCGTCAACGAGATGTTTGGTCAAACGGAGATCAATTACATCGTCGGCAATTGCGCCATGAATGGCCAACCGCGCGATGGCGTCGGTTGGCCGGCCAAGCCGGGCAGCATGGGCAAGGGCTACCCCGGGCACCGGGTGGCGGTGATTGATGAGGACGGGCAGGAGTGCCCGCCCGATGTGCCCGGCGACGTGGCCTTGCACCGCTTGAACATACACGGCGAGCCCGATCCGATTTTCTTTTTGGGCTACTGGAAAAATCCCGAATCCACCGCCAAGAAATACACCGGGGACTGGTGTCGCACCGGTGACCTGGCCACGCGCGATGCCGATGGCTACCTTTGGTACCAGGGGCGCAGCGACGATGTTTTCAAATCGGCAGGCTACCGCATCGGTCCGAGCGAGGTGGAGAATTGTTTGGTCAAACACCCCGCGGTGGCCAACGCGGCCGTGGTGCCTAAACCCGATCCCGAACGGGGCGCGCTGGTCAAGGCCTATGTGGTGCTGGCCAATGGTTATCAGGCCAGTGATGCTCTGATGGCTGAGCTGCAACAACACGTGCGCGGGCAACTCGCCCCCTACGAGTACCCCAAAGAGATCGAGTTCATCGACGCCCTGCCCATGACCACCACGGGCAAAGTCCAGCGGCGCGTGTTGCGCCTGCAGGAGGAAGAACGGGCCCGCCAGCAGAAGGCGTAGACTCGCCCCTATTTCCACAAAAGTTCAGAACAAGGAGAGGAATCATGGATTTGCCACGGGTGCAACTAGGCCAAAGCGACTTGCGGGTGAGCCCGATTTGCCTGGGCACGATGACATTTGGCGAGCAAGTGGGGACGGAATTGGCGCACGCCATTCTGGACCGTTCGCTCGCCGCAGGCGTGGATTTCATTGACACCGCTGAGATGTACGCCGTGCCGGCCCGCAAGGAAACCTGCGGGGCGACCGAGACGATCATTGGCGAATGGTTCGCCAAGCGGCCTGGCACGCGCCAGAAAGTGGTGCTCGCCACCAAAGTGGCTGGCCCCTCGCGGGGGATGCCCTGGGTGCGCGAAGGCCTGGGCATGAGCGCCGAAGACATCGTGCGCTCCTGCGAGGGCAGCTTGCGCCGCTTGCAAACCGACGTGATTGACCTCTACCAAATCCATTGGCCTGAGCGGCACGTTCCGGCGTTCGGGGTGGCCTATTACGACCCGCAAAAAGAGCGCTCCCAAACTTCGCTACACGACCAACTGGCCGCGCTGGGCCGTTTGGTGCGTGAGGGCAAGGTGCGCCACATTGGTTTGTCCAACGAGACGCCCTATGGCGTACATGAGTTTGTGCGTTTGGCCGAGCAGCACGGACTGCCACGCGTGGTCTCGGTGCAAAACGCGTATTGCTTGATTAACCGGACCTATGAGAACGCGCTGGATGAGACCTGCCACCGCCTGGGGGTCTCCCTGTTGGCGTACTCGCCACTGGGTTTTGGCCTGCTCACCGGCAAGTACGACGCCAAGGGCATTGAAGGCCCTGGGGTTGCGGCTGGGCGGATGTCGGCTTTTGAGAGCATGCGCCAGCAGCGCTGGGGACGGCCCGAATCGTTGGCCGCGGCCAAGCGCTACAACGACTTGGCGCGTGCCAACGGCATGAGCCCTGCGCACATGGCCTTGGCGTTTTGCTACACGAAGTGGCAAGTGGCGAGCACCATCATTGGGGTGACTTCGCTCGCACAACTCGACGACAACCTCCAGGCTTGGGGGAAAACGCTCTCGCCCGAGGTGCTGGCCGAGATTGATGCCATCCGCTGGCAAATGCGTGACCCAGCGCTTTGAGGAAGAGTTGAGATGACGCTTTCGCTTTTGGATGCGGCCGTGGTGTTGGCCGCCTACCTGGTGGGCTCGCTCTCCTTCGCGGTGATCGTGAGTCGCCTCATGGGGCTGGACGACCCTCGAAGCTACGGCAGCGGTAACCCCGGTGCGACCAATGTGCTGCGCTCGGGCAACCGTTGGGCGGCGCTCTTAACCTTGCTCTTCGATGCCCTCAAGGGCTGGTTACCCGTGCTGCTGGTGCGGCTCTATGGCCAAGCGCTCGGGCTTGGCGAGCAAACCTTGCCCCTGGTGGCGCTCGCGGCTTTTCTGGGCCACCTCTACCCCGTGTTTTTCCGTTTTCAGGGGGGCAAGGGCGTGGCCACTGCTGCGGGGGTGCTCTATGGGCTCGACCCCCTCCTCGGCTCGGCCGTGTTGCTCACTTGGCTCACGGTCGCGGTGGTGACCCGCTACTCCTCGCTCTCGGCCTTGTTGGCCGCGCTGGCGGCCCCATTGGTCTACGCCACAGGCGGATCGGTGCTGGGCTGGACCCCCGAGGAGACCACCCTCGGGTCAGTCGCCTTGATGAGTGCCTTGCTCATCTGGCGCCACCGCGCCAACATCCTGCGCCTGGTGCAGGGGCAAGAGGGGAAAATTGGCCAAAAATAAGCCTCGGCAGGAGGCCCGTTCTCGTGCGAAAATCGAAGGCTTTGTAATACCTTAGAACTGAAGCATGACCATGGACGCAGAACGCATCAACCTCATTGGCACCACTCTGGCGGATTTGAGCGCACGCACCCAGGATTTACGGAGGTATCTTTGACTTCGATGCGAAGTCAGAGCGCCTGAGAACGGTGAACGCCTCGCTGGAAGACCCAGCGGTCTGGAACGATCCGAAAAAAGCCCAAGAGCTGGGCAAAGAGAAAAAAGCCTTGGACGACATTGTCCTTGTGCTGCAGCGACTGGGCTCGGAAATCGACGACAACCTCGAGCTCTATGAGATGAGCAAGGCCGACAACGACGAAGCGGGCCTGCAAACGCTTGAGGAGGATGCCCAGCGCATCACGGCAGAAGTCGAGAAACTCGAATTCCGCCGCATGTTCAACCAACCCGCGGACCCGAGCAACTGCTTTGTGGACTTGCAAGCTGGCGCAGGCGGCACGGAAGCCTGCGATTGGGCCAGCATGCTGCTGCGCCAGTACCTCAAATACGCCGAGCGCAAGAGCTTCAAGGCGACGGTGGAAGATGAAACTCCAGGGGACGTGGCTGGCATCAAGAGCGCCACGATCAAGATCGAGGGCGAATACGCCTATGGGCTGTTGCGCACCGAAACGGGCGTGCATCGCTTGGTGCGCAAGTCGCCCTTTGATTCCTCGGGCGGTCGTCACACCTCGTTCGCCTCGATTTTTGTCTATCCCGAAATCGATGATTCGATTGAGATTGACATCAACCCCGCCGACGTGCGGGTGGACACCTACCGCGCCAGTGGCGCGGGGGGCCAGCACATCAACAAGACCGACTCCGCAGTGCGCCTCACGCACGTGCCCACGGGCATCGTGGTGCAGTGCCAAGACAGCCGCAGCCAGCACAGCAACCGCGACGTGGCATGGCGACGCCTGCGCTCGCGTCTTTACGACCACGAGATGCGCAAACGCATGGAAGCCCAGCAAAAGCTCGAAGACACCAAGACCGATGTGGGTTGGGGTCATCAGATTCGCAGCTATGTGCTGGATCAGTCGCGCATCAAAGATTTGCGCACCAATGTCGAAATCTCCAACACCCAAAAGGTGCTCGATGGCGACTTGGACGCATTCATCGAAGCTTCGCTTAAACAGGGTGTGTAAGCCCCTTCCCGGCCCTGAAAGGAAAATGCATGTTTCGTGATGCCCAAGCTCCGCTGGTTCAGCGGGCCGACTACCAACCCCCCGCATACTGGATTGACAGCGTCGACCTCACGTTCGACCTCGACCCCGCCAAAACGCGGGTGCTCAACAAAATGGTCTTGCGCCGCAACCCGGCGGTACCGGCCCAGGCCTTGCGCTTGGATGGCAGCGACCTGAACTTGGCGCGCGTGCTCGTCAACGGCGAAGGCACCACGTTCAAAATGGAGGGCGAGCAACTGGTGCTGGAGAAACTGCCCGAGGGTGACGCGCCCATTTCCTTGGAGATCTTCACCACCTGCAACCCTGGACGCAACACCCGCTTGATGGGTTTGTATGTGAGCCAGGAGACCTTTTTCACGCAATGCGAGGCCGACGGGTTTCGCCGCATCACCTATTTCCTCGATCGTCCCGATGTGATGGCGAGCTACCGCGTGACCTTGCGTGCCGACAAAGCCGCCTACCCAGTGCTGCTCTCCAACGGCAACTTGGTGGACAGCGGCGATTTGGAGGACGGTCGCCACTTCGCCGTGTGGGAAGACCCGCACAAAAAGCCCTGCTATTTGTTTGCGCTGGTTGCGGGCAAGCTGGTCTGCCGCGAGCAGAAGGTGCGCACGCGCAGCGGCGGCGAGCATTTGCTGCAGGTCTACGTGCGTCCGGGCGACCTCGACAAGACCGAGCACGCCCTCAACTCCCTCATGGCCAGCATTGCCTGGGACGAGGCGCGCTTTGGCCTCAAACTCGACCTCGAACGCTTCATGATTGTGGCGACGAGCGACTTCAACATGGGCGCCATGGAGAACAAGGGGTTGAATATTTTCAACACCAAGTTCGTGCTGGCCAATTCCGCCACCGCCACCGATGTGGATTACGCCAACGTCGAGAGCGTGGTCGCGCATGAGTATTTCCACAATTGGACCGGTAACCGCGTGACCTGCCGCGATTGGTTCCAGCTCTCGCTCAAGGAAGGCCTCACGGTTTTTCGGGATCAAGAGTTCAGCCAAGACATGGCTGGCAGCGAGAGTGCCCGCGCGGTCAAGCGCATTGAAGACGTGCGCCTCTTGCGTACGGTGCAGTTTGCCGAAGACGCCGGGCCCATGGCCCATCCGGTACGCCCGGACAGCTATGTGGAGATCAACAACTTCTACACCGTCACCGTCTACGAAAAAGGCGCTGAGGTGGTGCGCATGATGCAGACCTTGGTGGGTCAAGGGGACGAGGCTTCTGCCCGCGCTGGCTTCGCGCGCGGGATGGCGCTGTACTTCGAGCGCCATGACGGCCAAGCCGTGACGTGCGATGACTTCGCACAAGCCATTGCCGATGCCAACCCGGGCTCAGCCTTGGCCACGCACCTGGGCACTTTCAAGCGGTGGTACAGCCAAGCGGGCACGCCCCATGTGGCGGTGCAGACCTACCACGATGTGGAGAACGGGCGCTATACCTTGCACCTGCATCAAAGCTGCGCGGATACCCCCGGACAGCCAAAGAAAGAGCCCTTTGTGATCCCCGTGCGTTTTGGCTTGATCGGCCAAGATGGCACGGAAGTCTTGCCCAGCCAGTTGCTCGTGCTCACCGAGGCGACCCAGAGCTTTGATTTTGAACTGCCTCCCGGCTTGGCGACACCGGTCCCCTCCATCCTGCGCGGCTTTAGCGCCCCGGTGGTGTTGGAGATTGAACTGAGCGCCGCCCAATGGCTGACTTTGCTGGCGCACGACACCGACCCCTTTAACCGGTGGGAAGCGGCGCAACGACTGTGTCTGCAATCGGCGCTCTCTGCTTTGCAGCGCGACGCAGACCACACCCCGATTTTGGATGCCAAGCTCCTCGCGGCCCTGGGCGAGGTCTTGCGCCACCCGCACTTGGATGCCGCCTTCAAAGAGCTGGTGCTGACCCTGCCCTCGGAGAGCTACCTCGGGGAGCAATTGGATTCGGTGGATCCCCAGCGCATCCATCAGGTGCGCGAGCGCATGCGCGCTGAGTTGGCGCAGGCCTTGCACGCCGATTGGGCCGTGGCTTTTGAGACTTCGCGGGAGAACGGCGCGTACTCGCCCGATGCCGTGGCTTCAGGCCGCCGGGCGCTGCGCGGCTTGGCCATGCAGATGCTGTGCCTGCATGCCCAGGCACAAGGCGATCAAGTCTGGCCCGGACGCATCTACCAGGCGTTCAAAGACGCGCCCCACATGACCGAGCGCTTTGCCGCCCTCGCCGCCCTCGTGGGGGCGGGCCATGCCTTGGCCGAGCCGGCACTCGCGCGCTTCCACAGCCAATTCGCGCAAGAGGCTCTGGTGATTGACAAATGGTTCACGCTGCAAGCGGGAGCCTCGGATCGTGACGGCCATGTGCTTCCCTTGGTGCGCCAGCTCATGCAGCACCCGGACTTCAACCTGCGCAACCCCAATCGGGCCCGCAGTTTGATCTTTGCCTACTGCAACAACAACCCAGGCGCCTTCCACCGTCGGGATGCCGCCGGGTATGTGTTCTGGAGCGAGCGGGTGTTAGAGCTCGACGCAATCAACCCTCAAGTGGCCGCGCGTTTGGCGCGCGCCATGGACCGCTGGCGCAAACTCGCCGAGCCCTACCGCACCGCCGCGCAAGAGGCGCTGCAGCGAGTGGCGGCCAAATCCGATCTCAGCAGCGATGTGCGTGAAGTGGTCACGCGCGCGCTGGCCCCCGTTTAAAGCTCGCGCAAGAGGAGCCCTTCATGAGCATTTCACTCACCCGTTATCTGGTGGAACAACAACGCGCCAAGGGGCACATTCCCTCGGAGCTGCGCCTGCTGCTCGAAGTGGTGGCGCGGGCCTGCAAAAGCATCAGCCAAGCGGTCAACAAAGGCGCCTTGGGCGGGGTGCTGGGTAGCGCCCACAGTGAGAACGTGCAGGGCGAAGTTCAGAAAAAACTCGACATCATCGCCAACGAGGTGCTGATTGAGGCCAATGAGTGGGGGGGCCACTTGGCCGCCATGGCCTCGGAGGAAATGGACAGCATTTACCTCGTGCCCAACCGCTACCCTCAAGGCGAGTACCTGTTGTTGTTTGATCCGCTCGATGGCTCCTCCAACATTGATGTGAATGTGAGCATTGGCACGATCTTCAGCGTGTTGCGCAAGCCCGAGGGCAGTCAGGGCGTGAGCGAAGCCGATTTCCTGCAACCCGGGTCCGCGCAAGTCGCGGCCGGCTACTGCATTTATGGACCGCAAACCACGTTGGTGCTCACCGTGGGCGATGGTGTGGCCATGTTCACGCTCGATCGCGAACAGGGCTCCTTCGTGCTGACGCAAGAGGATGTGCAAATTCCGGCGGACACCAAAGAGTTCGCCATCAACATGAGCAACATGCGGCATTGGGATACGCCGGTCAAGCGCTACATTGACGAGTGCTTGCAAGGCAAAGAAGGCGTCCGCGGCAAAGATTTCAACATGCGCTGGATTGCCTCCATGGTGGCCGATGTGCACCGCATCCTCACCCGTGGTGGGGTGTTCATGTACCCCTGGGACAAGCGAGAACCCAACAAGCCCGGCAAGCTGCGCCTGATGTACGAAGCCAACCCGATGGGCTGGATCGTGGAGCAAGCGGGTGGCGCAGCGACCAACGGTCACGGGCGCATTTTGGACATCATGCCCCAGCACTTGCACGAGCGCGTGAGCGTGATCTTGGGCTCGCGCAACGAGGTGGAACGGGTGACGCGTTACCACCAAGAGAGCGCTTAGGCGTTACAATTACTTTTTATCCACATCATGGCGTGTTTGCTTTTTTCGCGCCTGAATGTTTATAAGGCCGGAGTAGCTCAGTCGGTAGAGCAGCTCATTCGTAATGAGAAGGTCGGGGGTTCGATTCCTCTCTCCGGCACCATCCCATGACCGCCAAAATCACGGTGTATTGCCAGCCCGGCGCCAAGCAAACGCAGCTGGTGGGTTGGCACGATGGCAAACCCAAGATTCAACTCAAAGCGCCTCCGGTAGAAGGCGCTGCCAATGAGGCGCTGCGCGCCTTTGTGGCCGAGCGTTGTGGGGTGGCGAAATCGCGTGTGAGCATCGTGCAGGGCCAGAGCAGCCGCACCAAACGCCTGGCCGTTGAGGGACTCGACGAAGCCACCCTCACCGCGCGACTCCGGCCCGACGAGCCGGCTTGCTGACCTCAATCTCGGGCTCGATTTTCCGGTAACGATTTAATTGGGGTCTGACCCCAATTAAATGTGGCTCCAATGAAGTGGTCTGACGCCGTTTGAGAAAAAGGCGGGGCTGGCGGTTAACTCACGGTTTGTGGGAGGGGGTCGATGGCGAGGGCGCAGTATTTGACTTCGGCGATTTTGCCGAAGGGGTCGAGGGCGGCGTTGGTGAGGAGGTTGGC
>Ga0255274_1000211_pt1 | contig 10541 bp, 9 predicted proteins | sample AtltaT_4_FD_183673 | JGI IMG/M metagenome (GOLD analysis project Ga0255274, IMG submission 183673) | Metatranscriptome of freshwater microbial communities from Altamaha River, Georgia, United States - Atl_Colum_RepB_8h (Metagenome... | ecosystem: Environmental > Aquatic > Freshwater > River... | reverse complement strand
GTGCTCACCCGCTTTCCGCGCTTGCGCGAGCGCTTGACGCAGCTCGCCGGCACCATGAGCGGGGGCGAGCAGCAAATGCTCGCCATTGGCCGCGGCCTCATGGCCGAGCCGCGCTTACTGATTTTGGATGAGCCGTCTTTGGGCCTCTCGCCGCTCTTGGTGGAGGAGCTCTTTACCCTCATCGCCCAGTTGCGCGCCGATGGACTCTCCATCCTGCTCGTGGAGCAAAACGTGGGGCAATCCTTGGAGATTGCCGACCGCGCCTACGTCATGGAGAACGGACAAATTCGCTTTGATGGCCTGCCTCAGGATTTGCTCGCCAGTGACGAGCTGCGTCAGGCCTATTTGGGGCTTTGAGCCCGACCGTGAACCCACCCCCTTCGCCCAGTGCCCCTCGCATGAACGCCCCCCAGTCCCTCGCGCAAAAACTCATTGCCCGTGCCGCGGGTCAGGCGCACGTGGCGGTGGGCGACATCGTGACCTGCCGGGTGGACTTGGCGATGTTTCACGATTCCTCAGGCCCGCGCCGCCTCAAGCCCATGCTCGAAAAACTGGGCGTGCCGATCTGGGACCGCAACCGCGTGGTCTTGGTGCTCGACCACTATGTGCCCGCACAGGACCCCGACGCGCAACACATCATTGAGCTCACCCGCCGCGTGGCGCGCGAGTGGCAGCTCCCCCACGTCATCGACAGCGAGGGCATCTGCCATGTGGTGCTGCCCGAGCGCGGGCATCTCGCCCCGGGCCTCTTTTGCGTGGGGGGCGACTCGCACTCCCCCACCGGTGGGGCCTTTGCGTGCTACATGTTTGGCATTGGCGCGACCGAAATGCTCGGCGTGTGCGCCACCGGGGAATTGTGGGTGCAGGTGCCGCGCACCCTGCGCATGCAGTGGGATGGCCAGTTATCCGATGGCGTGACCGCCAAAGACATGATGCTGCACCTCATCGGCCGCTTTGGCATGAATGGGGGTCAATACCAGGCTGTCGAGTTTGGCGGCACGGCAGTGCAGGCGCTCGAGATAGCCGAGCGCATGACGCTCTCGAACATGAGCGCCGAGTTGGGCGCGCAAGTGGGCCTGTGCGAAGCCGACGACACCCTGGTGCGTCACCTGCGCGGCCTGGGCGTGGACGAGTCGCGCTTGGCCGATGCCTTGCAGTGGCGCAGCGACCCCGGCAGTGCCGACCAAACCCATGCCTTTGATGCCGCCACACTCGCGCCGCAAGTGGCCGCGCCGCACAGCCCGGCCAACACGGCGGCGGTGACGGCGCACACCGACGTGCGACCGCAAATCGCCTACATCGGCGCGTGCACCGGCGCCAAGCTGCAAGATTTGCGCGCCGCCGCGCGCGTCTTGCGCGGCCAGCGGGTGGCCGAGGGGGTGCAGTTGTTGGTCGCCCCCGCGAGTCGGCGCGAGCAACAAGTCGCCGAGCGCGAGGGCACGTTGCAAACCCTCATCGATGCAGGCGCGCAGGTATTGCCCAACAGCTGCGGCGCATGCGCGGGTTACGGGGGCACCTTTGCCGAAGGACAGACGGTCATCTCGAGCACGGCGCGCAACTTCAAGGGCCGCATGGGCCCGGCGAGCGTGCAGGTCTACCTCGCCTCGCCCTATACCGTGGCGGCGAGCGCGCTGCGCGGGCGCATCACCGATCCGCGCGAGGTGTTGGCATGAACGCCGAGCATGACCGCGGCCGCGTCTGGCGCCTCGGCCCGGACATCGACACCGATGTGCTCGCGCCGGGCATTTACATGAAGGGCAGCCTGGAAGTGCTCGCCACCCATTGCTTGGAATCGGTGCGCCCGGACTTCGCGCCCGGCGTGCGCGCGGGGGATGTGGTGGCGGCGGGGCCGAACTTTGGCATTGGCTCCTCACGCGAGCAGGCCGCCGGCGTGTTGCGCCACTTGGGCGTGGCGGCGGTTATCGCCCCGTCCTACAGCGGCCTGTACTTTCGCAACGCCTTCAACCTCGGCCTCTTGCTGTTGACTTGCCCCGAGGCCGAAACCCTCGTCGAAGGCGAGCGCGTGCGCCTGGACTGGCAAGACCCCAGCCGCGCCCCCTGCGTGCACACCGAGTCTGGGCGCACCCTGGTTTGCGCGAACGTGCCCGACTTTTTGCTCGACATGGTGCGCGCGGGCGGTTTGTTGCCCGCCCTCACCGAAAAATTTCAGAAGAAGAACCCATGACCTCAGCCCTCGACCCCGTGAGCCTGGCCGTCCTCAAAGGCCGCTTGGAGCAAATTGCCGACGAGATGGACGCCACGCTCTACCGCAGCGCCTTCAACCCCATCATTGCCGAGGCGCACGACGCCTGCCACGGCCTCTACGACGCACAGAGCGGCGACACCCTCATTCAGGGCAAGTCGGGCCTGCCCGTGTTTGTGGGCGCGATGGCCTTTGCGGTGCGCACCGCCATGGCCGCTGCCGCCGAACGCGGGGGCATGCAAGTGGGGGACACCTGGCTCTTCAACGATCCCTATGACGGTGGCACCCACGCCAATGACTTCAAACTCGTGCGCCCGGTGTTCCGCGAGGGGCGTTTGTTTTGTTTCTTGGCTTCGGCTGCGCACTGGCACGACGTGGGCGGCGCGGTGCCTGGCAACTACAACCCCGCGGCCACCGAGTGCTGGCAAGAAGCGGTGCAAATTCCGCCGGTGCGCATTTTGCGCGGCGGCCAGATGGACGCGGACGTGCTCGCCATCCTCAAAGCCAACACCCGCTTGCCCGACAGCCTCTGGGGCGACCTCAACGGCCAATTGGCGGCGCTGGAGTTGGGCGAGCGGCGCTTGCAGCAGCTCTTGGACGAGCAGGGCGATGCGCGTGTGCTCGCGGCCATGCAGTCCTTGCGCGAACGCGCGCAAGTGCTCATGCGCGCGCACATTCGGGATTTGCCCGACGGCACCTACCGCTTTGACGATTGGCTCGACAACGACGGCGTGCGCGATGAAAAGCTCGCCATCGCCCTGGACATGACGGTCGCGGGCGACCGCTTGACGCTGGACTTCTCGCGCACCAGCCCGCAGTGCGCGGGGCCGGTCAACATCTCGCGCGCCACGGCCGTGGCTGCGTGCTACGTGGCGCTCAAGCACGTCTTTCCGGATGTGCCTGCCAACGCGGGGGTGTTGGACGCGGTGGAGATTCAAATCCCCGATGGCAAGGTGATCAGCGCGAGCCGGCCCCGACCGGTGGGGGGCTACACCGAGACCATTTTGCGCATGATCGATGTCATTTTTGGCGCGACCGCGCTGGCCGATCCCGAGCGCGCCGTGGCGCAGGCCTACGGCACCATCAACGCGCTGTCCATCGCGGGTCACCGCACGGATCCGGCGCGCGCGGGTCAGCGCTGGGTGATGTTTAGCTTTTTTGGCGGTGGCCACGGCGGCCACAGCGCGGGCGATGGCTTGAGCCATGGCAACGCGCCCATCTCCACCGCCACCATCCCGCCCCTGGAGATTTTGGAAGCGGCTTACCCGGTTCGCTTTACCCAGTGGGCCTTGCGCGATCATTCCGGCGGCGACGGTCAGTACCGCGGCGGGCTGGGGGCGGTGTACGAAATTGAATTGCTCGAGGAGAGCGCCGAAGCCTTCATCTTTGGTGAACGCGGCAAAGCGCCTCCCCAAGGGGTCAACGGCGGTCAGCCCGCCTTGCCCAACGTCTTCCTCTACGAGAACGACGGCCAGTGGCTGCGCCCGCCCATGGTCTCCAAAATGCTCGGCATTCGCCTGCGCAAGGGCGAGCGTGTGCGCCTGGAAACGCCCGGTGGAGGAGGGTGGGGAGACCCGCGTGCACGCAGCCCGCAGGCGCGTGCGCAGGACTTGGCCCTGGGCTTTGTGCGTGCGAAGGAGTCCGTATGAGCCAGCCGCGTTTGATTGTCGGAGTCGATGTCGGGGGCACCTTCACCGATTTGTTTGTGCTCGATGAGGCGGCCGCCCAGGCCCACATCGTCAAAGTGCCCTCCACCCGGGGCGAAGAATCCGTGGGCTTCATGAATGGCATTCGCGGCGCACTCGCGGCCGCGGGCGTGACGGCCACGCCCCAAGAGGCCTCCGCCTTGGCCACCATCGTGCACGGCACCACCGTGGGCACCAATGCCTTGCTCGAGCGCAAGATGGCGCGCACGGGCATCATCACCACGCGCGGCTTTCGCGATGTGCTCGAGATGCGCCGCCGTGACCGCCCGCAAACCTGGGGCCTGCGCGGCAACTACCGCCCCGTCGTGCCCCGCGATTTGCGCTTGGAAGTGGACGAGCGCGTCCTCGCCGACGGCAGCCTGCACACCCCGGTTGACTTGGTGCAGGTGCGCCAAGCCGCGCGGGAGTTGCTCGCCCAAGGCTGCGAGGCCGTGTGCCTCTTCTTCATTCACGCCTACGCCAACCCCGCCAACGAGCGCGCGGCGGTGGCGGCGGTGCGCGAGATCTGGCCCAACCCGCATGTGACTGCGGCGCACGAAGTGCTGCCCGAGATTCGGGAGTTTGAGCGCTGCTCGACAGCCACCCTCAACGCCTCGCTGCAACCGGTGGTGGGCAGCTACCTCGGGCGCTTGGAGGCCGATTTGCGCGCGCAGGGCTTTGCCGGTGAGTTGCTCATCGTGCAGAGCAATGGGGGCGTGATGTCGCGCCAAACCGCGTGTGAGGTGCCGGTGCGCACCGCCCTCTCGGGGCCTGCCGCGGGCGTGATCGCCTGCGCCGCCGTGGCACGCGCTTCGGGCTATCCGAACGTGATCACGGGAGACATGGGGGGAACCTCCTTTGATGTCTCGCTCGTGGCCGGGGGCGAGGCCGCGCTCACCGCGCAAACGGCGGTGGAGTTTGGCCTCGTGGTGCGCTCGCCCATGATTCAAATCGAGACCATCGGCGCGGGGGGCGGCTCGATCGCCTCGGTGGACGCCAGCGGCATGTTGCAAGTCGGCCCCGAGTCGGCGGGCAGCGTGCCCGGCCCGGTGTGTTACGGGCGGGGCAACACCCGCCCCACCGTCACCGACGCCAATGTGGTGCTCGGGCGCATTGCCGCGGAGCGGCCGCTCGGCGGCGGCCTCTTGCAAGCGCTCGATGCCAAAGCGGCCTTGGCGGCCATTGACACCGCAGTGGCCAAGCCCCTGGGGCTCGACCCCATGGCTGCGGCTGAGGCCATCCTCACGGTGGCCAACGCCAAGATGGCCGGCGCCATTCGTGTGGTCTCCATTGAAAAAGGCCACGACCCGCGCAGCTTTGCCTACATGCCCTTTGGGGGCGGGGGCGCCTTGCACGTGTGCGCCATGATGCGTGAAGTGGGTGTGAGCACGGGCATCATCCCGCGCTACCCCGGCGTGACCTCGGCCCTGGGCTGCGTCATGGCCGACATGCGCCACGACGCGGTGCAAACCCTCAACCAGACCCTCGACGGTTTGGACATCGACGCGCTGCAAGCGCGGGTGGACGACTTGGCCGCGCAGTGTCAGCAGCGCCTGGACTCCGCAGGCGTGCGCTTTGCGGGGGTGACGCAGGAAGTGGCCTTGGACATGCTCTACCTGGGACAGACCCACACCTTGCCCGTGGTCTTGCCCGCCGGGCCGTTCACGCGCGAGGGCATTCGCGCTGCCTTTGAGCGCGCCTACGCCGCAGCCTTCGGCCGCATCTTGCCGGGGTTGGTGATTCGGGTGCTCAACTTGCGCTACGCGCGCATCGGCTTGCGACCGAAGTTTGATTTGGCCTTGCTCGCCCCCAAAGGTGCGGGCAAGACCGAGGCGCTGGGCGTGCAGCGCGTCTACCACGAGGGCCAGTGGTGGGATGCCCAACGCTATGCGCGGTTGGATTTGCCCGTCGGGCACACCGTGCAAGGCCCGGCCATTTTGGAGCAGGCCGACACCACGGTCTGGCTCGAGCCCGGCTTTGTCGCGCGGGTGGATGCCTTGGGTAACTTACTCGTGGAGCGAAACGCATGAGCCACATCGCACTCATCATGATCGACTTGCAGCAGGATTTTTTAGCCCCTGAGGGCGCCTACGCCCGAGGCGGGGTGGTGAGCCCTGCGGCGCAGGCCTTGCCCGCGCGCATGCGGGAAGTGGCGCAAACGGTCAAGGGTCAAGGCGGCATGGTTTGCGCGAGCCTCTTCACGCTCTGGCCTGATGCGCAGGGCGAGCCCATGGTCTCGCCGCACTTGCTCGCCAAGCGGCCCTTTTTGCGCCGGGGCGACTTCGCCCCCAACAGTGAAGGCCAGGCCCTGGTGCCCAGCCTGCGCGAGGTGGTGGACCTGTGTGTGTGGAAAGTGGCGTACTCGGCGTTTTTCAACACCCAGCTTGATTGGGTCTTGCGCCGTGCGGGCGTGACCACCCTGGCCGTCTCGGGCATCGTGACCAATGGGGGCGTGGCCAGCACGGTGCGTGACGCCCACATGCGCGACTACGATACCGTGGTGCTGAGCGACGGTTGCGCGGCTTTCTCCGAGCGCACCCACGCGGCATCCCTCGAAGACATGGCCACCATTGCCGAGGTCATGACTTGCGCGCAATTCATGCAGCGCTTGCAACAACCCTAAAGCCACCGCGCGCACGCCCATGACGGATCTCACCCAAGCCATCGCCACAACGCCCGAGGTACGGGAGTGCGAGGGGGCTTTGGACGCGCCGGAGGTGCCTGTCATCATCATTGGCGGTGGGGCTTGTGGCCTCACGGCCGGGTTGGCCCTGCACCGGTTGGGCGTGGAGGCCGTGGTGCTCGAGCGCGACAGCCGCCCGAGTGGCTCGACCGCGTTGTCCTCTGGCTTCGTGCCCGCAGCGGCCACGGCAGCCCAGCGTCGTCAGGGCATTGTCGACACCCCCGCGCAGTTCGCGGCGGACATCCAGGCCAAGGCCAAGGGGCAAGCCGCCGCGCATTTGGTGCAGGCCTATAGCGAGGCCATTGGCCCGGCCATGGATGCCCTGGCCGAACACCATGGGCTGGTCTGGCAAGTACTGGATGATTTCCTCTACCCGGGCCACAGCGTGCACCGCATGCATGCCGTGCCCGAGAAGACCGGCGAAGGCCTCATGCAGCGCTTGCAAGTCGCTGCCGACTCGGCGGGTCTGCCGCTCATGACGGATGCCCGCGTGACCGAACTCTGGCGCGACCGCCAAGGGCGTTTGCGCGGCGTGGGCGTGCTGCGCCCCGATGGCAGCGCCGAGCGCATGGCCTGTCGGGCTTTGCTGCTCGCGTGCAATGGTTATGGTGGTTCGCCCGAGTGGGTGCGCCAATGGATTCCCGAGATGGCCAGCGCCACCTACGCGGGCCATGTGGGCAACGATGGCTCGGCCGTGCAATGGGGCACGGCGCTCGGTGCCGCGCTCGCCGACATGCGCGCCTACCAAGGCCATGGATCGTGGGCGGTGCCCCAAGGCACGCTCATCTCGTGGGCCGTGATGATGCAAGGGGGCATTCAGCTCAACACCCACGGCGCGCGTTTTCACGACGAGACCCAAGGCTACTCGGAGGCCGCCATGCAGGTGCTCGCGCAACCCGAGGGTTTGGCCTTCAATGTGTTTGACGATGCCATCCTCGACTTCGCGCAAGGTTTTCCGGATTTCGTGCAAGCCCAAGCCGCCGGGGCGGTGCGCACGTTGCCCGATGCGCGCGCGCTCGCCGCGCTCCTGGGTTGTGACGAGGCCGCCGTGCGCGCCACCTTGGCCGGCGTCACGCCCGGCACCTGCCCCCACACAGGACGGGTCTTCACCCGCAGCTTGACCTGGCCGCTGCACGCCATTCGCGTCACCGGTGCCTTGTTTCACACCCAGGGCGGTTTGGCCATTGATGCCCAGGCCCGGGTGCTCGACCCCGCAGGGCGACCCTTGCCCAATCTGTGGGCCGCCGGTGGCGCGGCGCGGGGCGTGTCGGGGTCTGCCGTGTGGGGCTACCTCTCGGGCAACGGCTTGCTCAGCGCCATCGCGGGGGGGCACATTGCCGCCCATGCCATGGCCCAACATCTGGCGGGCTAAACGCCGCTACAGGAGAACCCTCATGCTCAAATCACGCTTGCAACAACCCTCGGCTGTGCTCGCGCCTGGGGTGTACGACGCCTTGAGCGCCTTGCTCGCCGAGCAGGCGGGCTTTGAAGCCCTCTACCTCTCGGGCGCCTCGATTGCCTACACCCGCTTGGGGCGCTCCGACATTGGGCTGACCACCGCCACCGAAGTGGCGCAAACCCTCGCCCACATCACCGATCGGGTGCGCTTGCCCGTCATCGTGGATGCCGACACCGGCTTTGGCAACGCGCTCAACACGCAGCGCACGGTGCGCGATTTTGAGCGCGCCGGGGCGGCCATGATCCAGATCGAAGACCAAACCTTCCCCAAGCGCTGCGGCCATCTCGATGGCAAAGGCGTGGTGCCGGTGCAAGAGATGGTGGGCAAACTCAAAGCCGCGCTCGACGCCCGGCAGTCCGACACCACCCTCATCCTCGCGCGCACCGATGCCCTGGCCATCGAAGGCCTGGAGGCCGCGTTCGAGCGCGCCGAGCACTACCTCGCCGCCGGCGTCGATGCCCTCTTCATTGAAGCCCTGCGCACCCCCGAGCAAATGGACGCGGCCTGCCAGCGTTTTGCCGCGCGCATCCCCTTGCTCGCCAACATGGTCGAAGGCGGCAAAACCCCCATTCAAAGCGCCGACCGCCTGAGCGAGCGTGGTTTTCGCATCGTCATCTTCCCCGGCGGCACCGTGCGCGCCCTGGCCCAAAACCTCCAAGGCTATTACGCCAGCCTCGCCACCCACCGCACCACCGCCCCTTGGCAAAACCAAATGCTCGACTTCGACGGCCTGAACCAAGTCATCGGCACCCCCGACCTCCTCGCGCTGGGGCGGCGCTATGACAACCTCTGAAACCTCTTGCGCAAACTGATTCGGCTAGAATTTTCGTAAGGAGGCCGGCGCGATGACCATCTATACCTTCGGCTATGAAGGCTTAGACAGTCATGCCTTTACCGCGACCCTCTTGACTGAAGGTATCCAAACTGTTGTGGATGTGCGAGAGGTCCCGATTTCACGAAAACCTGGTTTTTCAAAAACCGCGCTCTCGAAACTGCTGACCGAGCTTGGCATTGCCTATCTGCACGAAGCCGCGCTCGGATGCCCCAAAACCGTGCGCAACCAATACCGCGTGGACGGAGACTGGCACCGCTACTGCAGAGGTTTCCTCGCGCATTTGCGCACCCAAATGGAGGCTATAACGGGTCTAGCCCAACAAGTCCAAACCAGCCGCTGCGCCTTGATCTGTTTTGAAGCGGATTTCCGCTACTGTCATCGCACCATGGTGGCCGATGCCCTGAGCGCCCAAACTAACCTGCCCGTCCAACATCTAAAAGCCACGACGCATTCGGCTACTGCCACAAGTTCGCGGTCTCTTTCGCTGGCCTAGGGGGGTAAATGAGACTCACAATGAGCCATTGGTTTTGAAACCGGTGTAGATAGCTGTCCCTTATCCAGCAGACGAAACGGGATAGGGTAGAGACGGCGCATGGCCCCCTCTTCGTTAATACCTGCAACGCATGATGTTTCTATGTGCTGCGCACTCGGAGATGGGTAAGTTTTTGCCAAAATCAGGATACGCTCGAAAACGCCGTCTGTCACAGCCGTGCCTTTCTGAAAGCCTTGGATTTGCCCCGAATCAACCTCAACATGATTCGCCGTGAATAAAAATCCTACGGCCGACGCAGGCGAATGAGTGACATTTGCGATTCCTCCAACCCGTCACTGACGCTTGACTTCACCATGACCTACCGAATTCTTTTTGTGTGTATGGGCAATATTTGTCGCAGCCCGACGGCCGATGGGGTGTTGCGGCAGCGCTTGCGGGAGGCGTTTTTGGAGGGGGTGGTGAGTGTGGATTCAGCGGGCACGCACGCTTACCATGTGGGGGAGCCGCCCGATGCGCGCAGCCAAAAGCATGCGCTGGCGCGGGGCTACGATTTGTCGCCGCTGCGGGCGCGCAAATTGGTGGCCGAGGATGTCGAGCAGTTTGACCTCATCCTCACCATGGACTGGGACAACCAGCACCTCACGGAATCGATTTGTGGGGCATCGCCCCGCATTCGCCGCTTTGCGGAGTTCTTTCAGCGCCATACCGATACCGTCGTGCCCGACCCGTATGCGGGGGGGCCGGCGGGGTTTGAGCAGGTGCTCGATTTGGTCGAAGACGGCTGTGAGGGCTTGTTGCGCCATCTGGCCACACCGGCCGTGCTCAACCGTTGTTTGCCCGAGTGGCGCCACTTGCCCGAAGACCGGTGCATCGAGCGGTCTTGGCGCTGGCCAGACTTTCGGGCCGCCATGGCGTTTTTGCAGCAAGTCGCCGCGCATGCCGACGCGCAAGACCATCACCCTGAAATCTGGAATGTCTACAACCAGGTGCGCTTGCGCCTGAGCACGCACGACGCGCAGGGCCTCACCCACAAGGATTTGGCGCTCGCCGCCGCCATTGACCGTCTGGAGTCGCCGGCGTGAGCGCCGACCCCCGCGCACGGCCGTGGCGCTACGGTGTCTTGGCCTGGAGTCTGGCCTTTGTCAGCATGCCGTTGTATGTGCTGTTGCCGCAGCACCTCGCG
>Ga0255274_1000203_pt1 | contig 10726 bp, 10 predicted proteins | sample AtltaT_4_FD_183673 | JGI IMG/M metagenome (GOLD analysis project Ga0255274, IMG submission 183673) | Metatranscriptome of freshwater microbial communities from Altamaha River, Georgia, United States - Atl_Colum_RepB_8h (Metagenome... | ecosystem: Environmental > Aquatic > Freshwater > River... | reverse complement strand
CGGCTGTCAAGATTTGAAGTTGCTGTCCCTCGGTGGCATGGTCCAAATAAAAAACCGGCGAATCGACGCCTGCCGCCACATTGGTCAAAGCCTTGAAGCCCAAGGTGCTGTCGACCTTGACGGGCACGCCCGCTGCAGGGTTGGGGTTGTTAGTGAGGTTCGGGTTGCTGATGGCCTGGTCTGACTGCTTCAGCGCATAGCTGATGGAGGCATGCACGGTACTGGTATTGGCTGTGCCTTCAGAAACACGGAACAAAGCAGCTGTGGCGACCTTCAATGGGTCTGTCAGCATGACGTTGATGGCCGAGGCCTCATGCGGCTTGGACGGATCCAAGCTGAACAAATTGTTGCCAATACGGCCGTAGCCATCAATGCCACTGGTTTGCGCTTGGTTGACCTCTTGCACAAATGTCTTGGCCAGGTAATCCAAGGCTTTGTGGGCGGGCTCCAAGACGGTGCTCAGGAAAGTCGAGAGCCCCCCCATGCTGCCACTTTGAATGCTGGAAAGCGCTTCCGTGGTTCCATAGGGGTCTAGAACGAAATCAAACTTGCCGTTGGAAGTGTCCACGCCAATCGGCTTGGCCACCATTTTGTCGACCACCAAGCTTTGGTTGACGGTCGCGCCCAGGCTGGCGCGCACAACACCATTGGTGTCAAAACTGGTTTTGACGTTGGCAAACTCTGACATCTGGCGCAGCAACAAATCGCGCCGATCCAGCAATTCCGAAGGCTGCTCTTCGAGTTTGGGGGTCTTGTTCAATTGCTGGTTCACCAATGCCAACTGATTGGTCAGCGTGTTGAACTGGCCAGCCGCACCTTCCAAGGCCTGGCGCGTTTCTTCCGAAATCAGGTCAAGCTGACCCGAGAGCTCGGCAAACCGTGACGCCAAACCTTCTGCACTGCGCAAGAAACTGCCACGTTGAACGGTAGAGGCGGGTTCGACCGAGAGCTGGCGGGCCGCATCGAAAAACTGATCCAGCGCGGAGCTGAGACCCACACTCTTGTCGCCCATGATGTCCATGACGCGCTTGGTGTAGTCCACCATGGGGCCTTGGCTGCTCAAATCACTGGTGCTTTTGCGCAAATTGCTTTCGGCAAAGGCATCAAACTGTCTTTTGACAGCGCCAAACATCACGCCAGTGCCCAAGTAATAGCTTGCGCTTTTGGCCGGGCTGTTGGACTCCAAGGCAACATCTTGCCGCGAGTAGCCATCGGTGCTGACGTTCGCAATGTTGTTGCTGACCGTGCTCAAAGCCCGCTGGTAGGCAGAAACAGCCAGGCTGCTGATGCTGAGCAAATCACTCATAAGTCACCCTGCAGCTTGGGGTTGAGCGGCTTCAACTGCGGCTGCACCAAAGGCATGGGTTTGGCGCCGCGTTGCAAGGTCATGGGTTGCTGCACCGAATTCAACGGCATGGCTTGCGGCGCGTTCAACTTGAGCATCTCTGCCGTACTGGGCACCGGTTGCATTTGTTGGACTTGCCGCACCAGGTTGTCGGCAAAACCCAAGGTGTTGCGCTTGGACATTTGCACCGACATTTCCTTGTCGTACATGCCTTCAAAGGTTTCCATGGCGTCAGATTGCACCAAGTCACTTTTCATGACATTGTTGGCCTCGCGCATCGACTTGAGCATCATTTGGATGAACAAGGCTTCAAACTGCTGCGCAGTCTCACGCAAGGCCTGGTCGTCCTTGCGCTGGGCTTTGCCACGCAACTCCCCCAACCCGGAAAAGTCCAGGTAGGACTTGGCAGTGGTGGTGGAGACAGGGTCACTCATGTTGAGCCTTAAATGATCACCAGTTCGGCGCGCAGGCTGCCGGAGCTTTTCAAGGCTTCCAAAATGGCAATCAGCGCCGAAGGGGTTGCGCCAACCTGGTTGACCGCATCCACGATGTCACGCAAATCGACACCTGGCTGGAACAAGAACATGGGCTTGTTGGGCTCGTTGACATTCACTTGCGCGTTTTGCACCTCAGCCGTTTGGCCTTGGCCGAAGGCATTGGGCTGCGACACCTCGTTGGTGGCGGAGATGGCCACCGAAATCGTCCCGTGCGAAACAGCTGCCGCCGTGACACGCACCGCACGGTTGATCACCACGGTACCGGTGCGCGAGTTGATGACCACGCGCGCAGGCGGCTCACCGGGCTTGACTTCCAGGTTCTCGAGCATGCTTAAAAAAGCCACTTTTTGATTCAAGTCTTGAGGGGTTCGTACCGATATCGATATGCCATCAAGAGCTTGCGCCACATCACCGCCAAATTTTGAATTGATCGCATTGACAATGGCGGTAGATGTCGAAAAATCGTTGTCACGCAGGTTCAGCACCAGGTTTTCCGCTTTGTCGAACGGCGTGTCCACGATGCGCTCCACAATGGCCCCAGCCGGAATGCGTGCAGAAGTGGGTACCCCAATCGCCACCTTGGAACCTGCAGCCGAGGCATCGATGCCAGTGGCCGTCAAGTTACCTTGCGCCAGCGCGTAAATTTCACCATCGACACCGCGCAGCGCGGTCATCACCAAATTGCCGACCCGCAGGTTGCTGGCCTTGCCGATGGCAGAGACGTTGACGTCAATGCGCTGGCCAGGCTTGGCAAAACCCGGCAATTCGGCAGTCACCATGACAGCGGCAGAGTTCTTGATGTCAATCCGGCTGGTGGATGCCACTTGTTCAAAGTCGGACATAGGGCCATCGATGCGCACACCCAACTGAGCCAACATGGCCTTCATGCTTTGGGTGGTGAAAGGCACGGAGGCATCGTCGCCTGTGCCTTGCAAGCCCACCACCAAACCGAAGCCAATCAATTGGTTGGGGCGTTGTGCGGCCACGGTTGCCAAGTCTTTGACACGGTCAGCCCATGCCGAGGCACTGGCCAAGGCCAGCACGGTCACAGAGAGCCAACGAAGCACTGAAATGCAAGGTGTTTTCATGACAGTCAGAAAGGCCAGAATTTGTGAAGCATGCTGGTGCCCCAACCCACCTTGGTGGCGTTGGCCAGGTCACCTGTGCCGCGGTAAGCAATTTGGGCGTTCGCCAGTCGCAAAGACTGCACGGTGCCGTTCGGTCCCACGTCCTGGGGACGGATCACGCCGGAAACTTGAATGACTTCGGTGCCTTCGGCCAAGCCGAGTTTCTTTTCGCCGCGAACCATCAGGTTGCCATTGGCCAAAATTTCAATCACGGTCACAGTCACCGAGCCGCTCAGGCTGGCCTTTTGGTCTGCGGTGCCCGAGCCCTTGCTGTCCACCTTGGACTCGTTCAGGTTGATGCCATTCAAAATCGGGCTCATTTTTCCAAGCTGCGTGTTCAAACCCGTCGGTGTGGCCGTGTTCTTGGATTCGCGGCTCACGTCGGAGTTTTGCGTGCGCGCCGCCTGTGTCGATTCATTCAGCAGCACGGTGATGAGATCGCCCACTTGGTAGTTGCGCCCACGACCAAACCAGGAGTCGCTCGGGCGGTTGCTGTAAATGCCACCTGTCACAGGGCGAGCGCGGTCCGAGGCCAGCGGGTACACCGGTGCGAATTCGGGAGAAGGTGCGAGGGCCGCAGGCGGCGCGTCCACGGACGCGCAGGCTTGCAACAATACCACAGAAAGGCCAACAAGGAGGGAGCGCATGTTTCAGCCTTACATGTTCTGGTTGAGGAATTTCAGCATGCCATCGACCGCTGAAATCGACTTGGAGTTGATTTCGTAAGCGCGCTGGGTTTCGATCATGTTGACCATTTCTTCCACCACGTTCACGTTGGAGGCCTCCAAGGAGCCCTGGTTCAAAATGCCAGCGCCGTTGACGCCGGGCTGCAGAATTTGAGCTGCACCGCTGGACGCCGTGGCGGTCATCAGGTTGTTGCCAATGGGCTTCAAGCCGCTTGGGTTCACAAAGCGCGCAATTTGGATCTGCCCCAGGATCTGCTGGCCACCACCGGCCACCAGCTCGACCGACACAGAGCCATCACGGCCCACCGTCAAGCTCGAGGCATTGTTGGGGATGACAATTTCGGGCTGCAGCAAAAAGCCTGTGGATGTGACCAACTGTCCGGTTGCCGACAGCTTGAATGAGCCGTCACGGGAGTAAGCAATCGTGCCGTCTTGTTGTGCAATCTGGAAATAGCCATCGCCCAGAATCGCCACATCCAAGGGGTTCTGGCTGTTGATCATGTTGCCCTGGGCATGCAATTTCTCAGTGGCCGTCACCTTCACACCGGTGCCGAGCATCAAACCCGTGGGAGCTTGGGTCGTGGCCGTGGTTTGTCCGCCCGCCTGGCGAATATTTTGATAAAGCAGGTCCTCAAAGACCGCCCGATCGCGCTTGAAACCTGTGGTGTTGACGTTGGCCAGGTTGTTGGAAATGACGTTCATGCGCGTCTGCTGCGCGTCCAAGCCCGTTTTAGATACCCACAGTGATGCGTCCATCGCTTACCTCTTCTCGTCTTCGTCAACGGACCGACAGAGGTCCGTTGGGTTAGCTGGCTAACTTCAACATTGAAGCGCCCGATTCATCGTTCGATTTGCTTTCCTTGATCAAGCGAACCTGGTGCTCAAAAGAGCGGCTTTGTTCGATCAGCTTGACCATGGCCTCCATGGGATTGACGTTGCTGCCCTCCAGGGCTTTGGTCGTCACCGATGTCAGCAAAGGACCAGTTGCAAAATCTGTGCCTGCCGGTTGTCCGTCAACTTTGAAAAGACCATCCTCACGGCGTGACAAAGGCGTTTGGCTGGCATCGCGCAGCAGCAAGCGGGTGATCAACACAGGCTGTTGCACACCTGGCTGGGCCGGATCGACGGCATACACCCCCCCGTCGCCACTGATCGAAACCTTGAAACCAGGCGGCACGGTCACTGGACCGTCTTCCCCCCGCACCACATGGCCAACCCCTGTTTCCAGCACGCCGCTGGCGTTCAGCCGCAAGTCGCCCCGACGGGTAAAAGCCAGCTCCCCGTTGGGTGCATTCACCCCCAACACGGTTTGGTCGTTCATGAGAACGTCCAGCTCCCTGCCCGTAGCAATGAGCGGTCCCGGGCGCAGTTGAATCAAATCTTTGTTGACGGCTTGCGGCTGGTGACGCGAGTCAAAACCTTGGCCGTCCGCCTTGAAAGCCTTGAGCGACACTTCGTAGCTTCGTTTGAAGCCCGTTGTGTTGATGTTGGCCATTTCATGCGACAACACCTGACGTGCCAAGCGTTGCTCGTTGATGGTTGCAGCAGCGTTGAAAGCCAGGCGGTCCATGTCAAATCCTCAACTCAAAATGATCAAGCACGAATCTGAATGATCGTTTGCGTCAGCGTGGTGCTGGTTTCAATCGCCTTGGCGTTGGCCTGGAAGTTACGTTGTGCGGTGATCAAATCGACCAGTTCTTGGGTCAAGTCAACGTTGGCACGCTCGGTCGCGCCTGCGCGAACCGTTCCAAAACCTGCTGACCCGGCCTCGCCCGCCTTGGGCTTGCCAGAAGTCGAGCTGGCGTAGAAGCTGGAGTCACCGATCTGACGCAAACCCGATGGGTTGGAGAAGTTCACCAGGACAACCTTGCCCAAAGATTGCTGCGACCCGTTCGAGTAGCTTGCGTTGACGAGGCCATCGTCACCAATGCTCAAGCCCACCAAATCGCCTTCAGGGGCACCATCTTGAGATTGGGACAACACGGCATAGGGCGAGGAAAACTGGGTCGACTTTGAGTAATCAATGTTGATCCTCAACGAGCCTTTACCGTCGGCCAAATAGACCGTGTCCAATTGCGAACCCGCCTTGGGGGACACCAGGTTACCGCCCGTATCGAACGTCAACTCACCCTTGTCCAAATAAATGGGAGACCACTCAGGCAAATTTTTGAAACCGTCGGCGCTGCTGGTCTCGTTGCCGAATTCGTCAATGTACTTGGCGACGGGCACGCCATCGACCAGTTCATTGAACTGTGTGGGTTTGATCCAGCTGGATGTTGAGCCACGCCCGGCGTCAATGTTGGCCAAGCCCCAGGTGCTGCTGCCTGACACTTTGATGAACGAATTGGTCGAGGCCGTTCCCGTCGTGAAAGTGAAGGCGTTTTTGGAACGATCGAAGCCTACCGTGACCCCTGAAACAGTGCTGCCCGAATCGGCGGCCAGTTGGTTGATGCGCTTCTCAAGCTCTGCCTTGAAGCTGTCCAGGGTGTAGGTGTTGCCAAAAGGCAGCTCCACAATGCCCTTGACATCGTCTACGGCAACCACAAACTTGTTGTTTGTAGAGTCCACGGTGAAGTTGTTGTTGACGTTGATCTGCACAGGGGCGCCGGTGACAGAAGCCGGTTGGGAGGCAATGCCTCGAATGGCTTCATCCTTTGTCACCACCTCCACCGTGTTTGAAATGCCAAGGTAAGTTTTGGCCAATCCATCCGACGCGGTGGTGGGAATCGCATTCAGGTCACTGAAGTCGGTGTAATAAGTTGTACTGCCAGCAAGGCTGGTTTCATACGAGGGAACAGTGACACGAATGGTCGAAGAGTCACCCGTGGTTCCCGATGAAATTTTGAAGTTTTGCTTGACGTTGTCAAACTCGACACGCAAACCGTAACGTTGCTCTGACAAGGGGCGGATGGACTCGCCATTGGGCCCAACCAAGGAGGAGTAGCCCCCCGAGGCATTCAACAACTCGAGTGAGGTCGTCAGCCCAAAAATGCTGTTGCTGTTGACGTTGGAGCGAATCCCCAGCGTGGCGTCATTGGAGTCTTTGAACTTGAAACCGCGGGTCACTGGGTCATAAGAAACCGTGATGGCCGTGCCCGCGGGGATTTTGTCGGCGGCGGGAATAGAAGCATCGGCCCGGTTGGCTGCAATTTTTTGGTTGATTTTTTGCTGCATGGCATAAACCAACTGGCTGATGGTGACCCTGGAAGGATCCGAGATTCTTTGTGCAGCGGGAAATGCCGCCGTGTCATTGACCAGATTGCTCAAATCAATGTCCAGGTTGGTGCCAACCCCCTCAGAGTCGGGCGAGTGAACCAAGGTGATGGGCTGCGTCGACACCATGGTGGACAAGTCGAAATAGCGCTCGTCGCCGAACTGGCGGTTCAATTCGTTGGTCAGCGCTTTGGCAATTTCAGAGCCCGTCAACTGCTGCCCAATCAGTTGCGTCATGTCCAGATCCACATCGGATGATCCGTCGACGCTGACCCTCAAAAATTTGGCCAAACTGGCGCGCTGGGCTTCGCCGAAACTGATTTTTGTGTCTGCATTGCTGTACAGCGAAGACAAGCTGTTGCCAGAGATGCTGGCAGGCACAGAGGTGCGCACGTCGGTCAGGTCATCATAGGAAAACATTTTGGTTTTCGAGTTGACCAAATAATCGCCCACTTCACTTTCTGGCTTCAGCTGACCGTATTTGTTGACATACATTTTTTCGCCTGCGTCATTGGTCTTTTGTTGCAAAGACGCGTTGACCAGTGAGTCGCCAATGTAGACGTAGGTTTGCCACTTGTTGGTTGGCTTGGTGGCGCTGGCATTTTGTGTTTTGACGTAATACACCGTTGCCAAGTAGCCATTGCCACCCTTGTCATACACCGTCAAGGCCGTGCTCTTGTTGTAAGTTGCGGGGTTGTTGCGGTTGAATGCATCGGTGATCACCTGGGCATCGGCTGGAAAGTTCAAGCCCAATTTCACCAGGGTGGTTTCTTTGGCTTCGCCCGTGGTTTTCTGCGGAATCGTCAGCACGTTCATGTCGGTCATGTTGGCCTTGCCAGAGCTGTCGACCGAGGCCGCCATCAAGCGCTGTCCGGCAGAATTGACCACGTTGTACTGGTCGTTCATCATGAATGAACCGTTGCGGGTGTAAATGTCCTGAAAGCCGTCGGCTGACTTCAGCGGGAAAAAGCCATCGCCTGTGATGGCCAGGTCCAGCGTGTTGGAGGAAAAGCTCACGTTGCCCTGGCTGAACTCTTGCGTGACACGCTTGAGCGACACGCCTTGACCAATGGTCGATGTCGCTTTTTGCAGCGGCGAGGTGGCAAAAATATCGCCAAAGTCCGTGCGTGAACGCTTGAAGCCAATGGTGCCGGCGTTGGCAATGTTGTTGCTGGTCACACCCAATTGCGCTGTTGCAGCATTCAAGCCAGTCAGTGCTGTGAAAAAGGACATGGTGAAGTTCTCCTAAAGGATCAATAAGGGCTATCAATAGCCAATGCGTTTGACATCGTTCAAGCTGACAGTTTTTCCGCCATCAACCTCGAGCAACCAAGTGTTGTCTGCCGTGCCTGCGCTACTGACGCTGCGCACCGTCGCCAAGGTGTTAACCGTGGGCTGTGTCGTCTTGCCTGCGCTGGTCATGGTGGCCATGAAACGGTAATTGCCATCTGGCAGGTTGTTGCCGGCATCGTCCATGCCATCCCAACTGAGGTTCATGGCGCCTGCAACTTGCGCACCGAAGATCTGTGTGCGCACCACTTGGCCCTTTTCATTGGTCACTTCCAACTTGACACCCTCGGCGCCCACGGGAAGGTCTATGGTTGCGGTCACGGGCTGCCCTGCCAAAAGCACGGCAGGGCCGTTGGGCACGCCCACTTTGCGGCCAATGAGGGCCGAACCTGCCAACATGCGGTCACCCTGCATGCTGGCCACCATGTTCTCCAGGCTCTGCTTCATGGAGGTGGTCGCCTCCAATTGAGAGAACTGCGCCAACTGCGCAACGAACGCCTCGTTTTTCACAGGGTCCAGTGGGTTCTGGTTTTTCAACTGCGTGGTGAACAAGGTCAAAAACTGGCTTTGCCCCATGGTTTCCGTCTGAGGCGTGACTTTTTTCTTGGCGATGTAGTCTTCATAGCGCACGATGCCATTGGGCAGTGGTGCGGAAGTGGTGGCAGACATGGCTTAATTCCCCTGCGTTCAAGACTTGGTGATGTCCAGCGTGCGCATCATCAATTGACGCGCCGTGTTGACCACTTCGACGTTGTTTTGGTACGAACGGGAAGCGGCCATCATTTCGACCATTTCCTGCATTTCATTGACGTTGGACAAATACACAAAGCCGTCCTTGTCGGCCATGGGGTTGCCAGGGTCGTGGAGGCTTCGAATGGGCGTGGGATCATCCACCACCTGATCCACTTTCACGCCGCCCAGATGAGGGGCGCCAGCATTGGTCATTTCTTCCAACACCAACGCCTTGAAAACGGTGCGCTTGGCACGAAAGGCATCCTTTTCGCTGGCAGCCACGGTGGTGGCGTTGGCCAAGTTGGAAGCGGTGGTGTTCATGCGCACCATTTGCGCATTCAGTGCAGTGCCGGCAATGCCAAAAACGCTGTCGAGTGCTCTCATGATCACTCCCCTTTCAAGGCTTTGCGGATGCCGCCGATGCGGTTTTCCAGAAATTGCAAGGTGGCTTGGTAGTCGCCTGCGGCTTTACCAAACTGCGCCTGTTCCACGCTGATTTCCACGGTGTTGCCGTCAAATGAACTGTTGAAAGGCGTGCGGTAGCGCATGCCGTTGTCCGGCGCTTCTGCCACGGCGGCATAGTGCTTGGCATGGGTTGCGGTGAGGACGTCCTTCTTCACTTCTTTGAGCATCGCCTTGAAATCGAGGTCTTGGGCTTTGTAGTTAGGCGTGTCAGCATTGGCGATGTTGCGCGCCAAGACCTCCAAGCGCTGGCTTCTGACTTGCAGCGCCTGCTCATGGATGCCAAATGCGTTAGATAACAAATTCATCTTCGCTCCTGGTGACACTTAAATTGCCTGGAAAGGCCCCAACCCTCAAGAAAAAAGGTTTCGTGTCGATATTGCAAAAAGCGTGCCTTTGAATACCGACACTGTTTTGCTGGGTTTTCATGTTGTTCATCGGCAAGGAGGCTCCGTTTTGTTTTTTCGGCGGCAATCTTTTGCCGCTTACCGAATCACCGTCGGCGCCAGATTTTGGTAAGCGCTTACCTTCAACATTTGCGCACGTGTCGGTTGGGTGGGTTTGGCCTCCAAGCCCAAGCGCTCGTTCGCGTTTTGATGCAATCCCTGTAAAAGTGAGGTTCGGGTGATCACCGACCGTTGGTCTTTGTTCACATAAAGGTGGGGCGCTTGCGTGCCCGCAATGTTCAAGCTCACGTTGGGCCGTGTTTCCTGACGGGCCGCGGGTGTCAGCACCGTCAGATAAAGGTCATCCAAACCAGCGCCGCCCATGTTCTTCAAGCCGGTGTCGTCAAAATACTTGGCCACCATGTCGAGCTGCTGCAGCACGCTCTGCTTCAAAATCGCCTTGGGGTTGCTGCCAAAACCCACACTGGCGGCACCGCGGTCTGGCCCATCACAGAATTGAATGATCCCGTGGCAACGGTTGTTGCTGGCTTTGGGGTTCATGCCATCGCTTTCCATAAGGGTGAGGCGGGCAAAGTCATCGGGCGCAAACTTGTACTCACTGGCCAATTGCAAAATACGGTCATGGACAGCTTGACGCTCGTTGGCAGGAATGAACCCCTTGTCCACAGCGCGGTCCAGGGTTTTTTGCAGCACTGGGTTGGCTTGGCTGTCGATGCGGGTCAGCAATTGCACCTGGGCCATCGTGGCCGTGCTCAACTCATCCAGGTTCACTGGCGTTTGAGACACCATGGGAAACACCGTGGTCAAGTTTTGGGGCGTCGCGGATGGATGGGCCGCCACGGTGCTGGGTGACAGCGCCGCTTGCAAGGACTGCAAATTCAAACGCTGCCCGGGAAAAATACGGTCCGGGTTGGCAATGCCACTTTGACGGGCCACATCCTGTGCCATGCGCAAGGCGTCGCTTTGG
>Ga0255274_1000202_pt1 | contig 10804 bp, 21 predicted proteins | sample AtltaT_4_FD_183673 | JGI IMG/M metagenome (GOLD analysis project Ga0255274, IMG submission 183673) | Metatranscriptome of freshwater microbial communities from Altamaha River, Georgia, United States - Atl_Colum_RepB_8h (Metagenome... | ecosystem: Environmental > Aquatic > Freshwater > River... | reverse complement strand
TTCACTTTTAAAGGCAAGAATTGTCTTGCTCCTGTCAGTGATTTATTGCCAACCAATTGCTTGGCATAACTCACGGGAACTTTTCGGACACCTTGAACCAAAAGAATGAGTCCTAATACAATAACAATTAAAAAAGCGATCTCAATCAAGAACAACAACAAACCACCGCCACCGCGTGTTTGCTTTGCTCCTAATTCACCGATGAAAGACTGTGGCAAACGAGCAAGGATACCCACCATGATAATGATAGAAGTACCGTTACCCAACCCTTTGTCTTGAATTTTTTCACCCAACCACATCACAAAAAGTGTACCAGCTGTAAGTACAATTACAGTAGATATCCAGAAGTATGGTTGATACGCTTCGATCAAAGCACCTCTGCTCACATTTTTCAAATAAGCTACGTAGGCAGCCGCTTGAAACATGGTAACAAGAGCAGTGATATAACGAGTCCATTGATTGATTTTCTTTCTGCCGCTGTCTCCTTCTTTTTGAATCTTCTGCATTTGCGGGACAAAGATGGTCAGGAGTTGCATGAAGATTGAAGCAGAGATATATGGCATGATACCCAATGCAAAAATGGAGGCGTTCGTAAAGGAACCTCCGGCAAAGGTGTCGAAAATACCAAGCAACCCTTTCTTTGCACTTTCAAGATCCAATTTGTTTGGATCGATACCAGGCAATGAAACGTGAGCACCAAAACGATAAACAAGGATCAACAACAGCGTGATGCTGATTTTGGATCTTAGTTCATCGATGCTCCAAATATTCTTGAGTGTTTGGATGAATTTTTTCACGGAGAAAATTATTTAGTGATTTCAACAGATCCGCCAGCAGCTTCAATTACCGCTTTGGCTTTTTCGCTAACAGCATTTACTTTAAAATCAATTTTTTTGCTGATGGCACCGTTACCAAGAATTTTCACCTTGTCTGTGCGGTTGATGAGTCCATTGATATAAAGGTTCTCCATGCTGAAAGATGCGAGTTCGTATTTTTCAACAAGAGATTCTACCTGACCGAGATTGAATACTTTGTATTCTACTCTGCTGATATTTTTAAATCCAACTTTTGGAATACGACGCTGAATGGGCATCTGGCCACCTTCGTGACCTCTCCTAGACTTATAACCTGCGCGGCTTTGTCCACCTTTGTTACCTTTTGTGGATGTTCCTCCGTGTCCGGAAGCTTCACCGCGACCAATTCTTTTTTCTTTTTTTGTAGCGCCTTCTGCAGGCTTTAACGTGTGTAGTTTCATTTTTTACTTTTTACTCAACGCAGTCCCCTGAGACCACTCGTATTTTCTATAATGAAGACAAACAGGGATTGTCTTATAGTTCTTCTACTTTCACAAGGTGATTCACTTTCTTCACCATTCCCAAAATCTGGGGAGTGGCTTCCAATTCAACAGAAGCATGCAATTTGCGTAGACCCAATGCTTCCATTGTACGCTTTTGACGTTCTGGACGATCAATCACACTTTTTACTTTGGTTATCTTAAGCTTTTTCATATTGAAACCCGAAGGCTGTTTACTAATTGAATGTTGTAACGATTAACCGTTGAAGACTTTCTTCAAACCGATGGTTCTTGTTTTCGACACATGGATTGGTTCACGCAACATGGCCAATGCTTTGAAAGTTGCCTTTACCACGTTGTGTGGATTAGCAGAACCCAATGATTTTGCCAATACGTCTGTAACACCAACGCTTTCCAATACAGCACGCATACTACCACCGGCGATCACACCCGTACCATGCGCAGCAGGTTTGATCAATACTTTAGCAGCACCTTCTTTCGCCAACTGGTCGTGTGGGATAGTGCCTTTCATTACTGGAACCTTGATCAAATTTTTCTTTGCGTCTTCGATTCCTTTGGTGATGGCTTCTTGAACTTCTTTTGCTTTTCCAAGTCCGTGACCTACAACACCTTGTTCATTTCCAACAACTACAAGCGCCGAAAAACTGAATGCCCTACCACCCTTGGTTGTTTTTACAACACGATTGATGGCTACTACTTTTTCCTTCAACTCAAGGTCTCCGGCTTTGACTTTCGTATAATTTACTTTTGACATCTATTTATTGATTTGAATGAATTAAAATGTAAGTCCACCTTCGCGCGCACCTTCTGCAACTGCTTTTACTCTACCGTGGTAAAGAAATCCTCCACGATCAAACACACATGATGTGAGACCGAGTGCTGTTGCTTTCTTAGCAATCGCTTGTCCCACCAATTTGCTCTTATCGGTTTTGGTTCCTTTTTGAGCTTTGATCTCTTTGTCTTTAGAAGAAGCTGCAGCCAATGTTGTTCCATTTACATCGTCGATCAATTGTGCATAGATTTCGGTATTGCTTCTGAACACAGCGAGTCTTGGTGATTGAGAAGATCCTGATACCTTCTTACGAATGGTATACTTGATCCTTTGCTTCCTTAATGATTTTACGTTCATTGTCTTATTGTTTTTCCTGATGCTGCCAGGATGATTAATTTATTTACTTACCGGCTGCTTTACCTGCTTTACGACGGATGTATTCATCCTTGTATTTCACACCCTTGCCCTTGTATGGCTCTGGTTTTCTCAAGCCTCTGATTTTTGCAGCTACTTGACCGAGCAATTGCTTGTCGATTCCCTCAAGGAAAATACGAGGATTGTCTCCCTTTTCTTGGGTAGTAGATACTTTCAGTTCTTTTGGAACCTCGAAAATGATGTTGTGAGAATATCCCAATGATAAATCAAGAATATTTCCTTGGTTAGCGGCTTTAAAACCTACACCCACCAATTCAAGTTCTTTTTTGTATCCGTTGGTTACACCGTTCACGAGATTGTTTACCAATGCTCTGTACAAGCCGTGCATTGCACGGTGTCTGATTTGGTCGGTGGGTCTTTTGAGTTCCACCACATTCTCATTCACAGAGATAGTGATATCGCGATCAATCTGTTGTTTCAATTCTCCCTTAGGACCTTTAACAGTCACGGTATTATCACCCCCTACTGCGAGAGAAACACCTTTTGGAAGTTCAATGATTTTTTTACCTATACGAGACATAGTAGTTTTTTTTAATAAACGTGACAAAGTACTTCTCCACCTACATTCTGTGCTTTGGCATCTTTATCTGTCATCACACCTTTTGATGTAGAAAGAATAGCGATACCCAACCCATTTTTCACTCTTTTAAAATCAAGTGGTTTGGCGTACTGTCTCAAACCCGGGCGTGATACACGTTCCATGGTTTTGATAGCAGGCTCCTTGGTTGCTGGATCGTACTTCAAAGCGATTTTGATTACACCTTGTTTACTGTCGTCTTCGAACTTGTATTTCAAGATGTATCCTTGGTTGTACAGAATTTCAGTAATACGCTTCTTCAAATTAGAAGAAGGAATCTCTACGATTCTGTGCCCTGCCATTTGTGCATTTCTAATCCTGGTTAGAAAATCTGCAATTGGATCTGTTGTCATATTTTGTCCCTCCTTAGTCCCTTTTGATCAGGATTATTTCGGTTTTAGTTTATTGTTATTATTCTTGATTACCAGCTTGCTTTTTTAACTCCTGGAATCTTTCCTGCCAAAGCCATGTCGCGGAAAGTTACCCTTGAGAGACCGAAGAATCTCATGTAACCTTTCGGGCGACCCGTCAATTGACATCTGTTTTTCAACCTTACTTTAGAAGAGTTCTTAGGTAGTTGATCGAGTGCTGACCAATCGCCTGCAGCTTTCAATGCAGCACGCCTTTCAGCAAACTGTGCAACCATCTTTTCCCTTTTTCTCTGTCTGGCTTTTACCGATTCTTTTGCCATATATTAGGTTTAGTCTTTTTTACTGTTTTTGAATGGCATACCCATTTCTTTCAACAATTCGTACGCCTCTTCGTTTGTTTGTCCGGTTGTTACAAAAGTGATATCCATACCGGTGATTTTAGTAACCTTGTCGATATCAATTTCCGGGAAGATGATCTGCTCGGTGATACCCAATGTGTAGTTACCGCGACCATCGAATGATTTTTCGCTCACCCCTTTAAAATCGCGCACGCGTGGAAGAGATGCAGCAATCAATCGATCCAAGAATTCATACATTTTTACACCACGAAGTGTAACGCGTGCACCGATGGGCATGCTTTTTCTCAACTTAAAGTTGGAGATATCTTTCTTGGATTTTGTTGAGACCGCTTTTTGTCCAGAGATCATTGTCAATTCGTCCAATGCGATGTCGATCAATTTTTTGTCAGACACTGCTCCGTTCACGCCTCTGTTCAAACAAATTTTCGTCAACTTAGGAACTTGCATTACAGTACTGTAACCAAATTTCTTCATCAAAGCAGGTACCACTTCTTTTTGGTACTTGGTTTGTAGTCTGGGTGTATATGTTGCTGTGCTCATTATTTAATTACCTCCCCTGATTTTTTAGATACTCGAACTAGTTTTCCGTTTTCTCTTGTTCTCTTTATTTTGGTACCTGCCTCTTTTTTAGCATCCCACAACATAACGTTGCTGATATGGATGGAAGCTTCCTTCTTGATCAATCCACCTTGTGTGTTTTGTGCAGAAGGTTTGGTGTGGCGGGTAACGATGTTAGCTCCTTCAACCAATACACGAGATTTTTCGGGATACACCTCCAGCACTTTGCGTGGCTTCTTGAGATCTTTATCATCTCCGGAGATGATCACTACTGAATCACCTTTTTTAATGTTGAACTTTGGCTTGAATCTGTTGCTCATTGTCTTTATTTTTCGTGCGTACGCTGTTATTTATTAAAGTACTTCGGGTGCAAGTGAAATGATCTTCATGTATCCCTTGTCTCTCAGTTCACGGGCAACTGGGCCGAAAATACGTGTGCCTCTTGGCTCGTCGGATTGATTGAGCAACACTACCGCGTTGTCGTCGAAGCGGATATAAGAACCGTCTTTTCTGCGAAGCTTGTTCTTCGTTCTTACGATTACCGCCTTGGCAACAGTACCTTTCTTGATACCACCGGCAGGAATTGCATCCTTAACTGTTACAACAATCTTGTCGCCAATCTTTGCATAATCTTGACCACTGTTTCCCAACACACGGATACACAATACTTCTTTGGCACCGCTGTTATCTGCTACATTCAATCTGGATTCTTGCTGAATCATTTTTTTCTATTTTAAACGGCTTACACCGTTGTGAGTTGAACGATTAATTGTTAATTATTTTGCTTTTTCAAGGATCTCAACGAGTCTCCAACGCTTGGTCTTACTCATAGGTCTTGTTTCGGCAATCTTTACCACATCACCAGGTTTTGCTTCATTCTTTTCATCATGCGCATGGAACTTGGTAGTTTTCTTTACGAATTTTCCATAGATAGGGTGCTTCACTTTTCTCTCCACTGCAACCGTGATGGTTTTATTCATCTTGTCGCTGCTTACAATCCCTGTTTTGGTTTTGCGAATTTTTCTTTCAACCATTTCTTTTCATTTTATCTTCCGGAAACACCGGAATATGTTTTTTAATTTTTCTCTCGATTAAGCAAGTGCTCTTTTTTTCAATTCAGATTTAAGCCTTGCAACATCCTTTCTGAGTGAACGAATACTCATCGGATTCTCAAGAGGAGTGATCGCATGAGCGAATTTCAACTTCTTCAAGCGAGACTCATCTTCGGTGATTTTCGCTTTGATATCAGACTCACTCAACGATGCAATACTTTTTAAAAAATCAATCTTTTTTGACATGTCCTGTGTTTTTTCTTTGTGATACCTTACGCTGCGTAATCTCTGCGCACAATGAATTTTGTTTTAATGGGAAGTTTGGCAGCCGCAAGATCCAAAGCATCTTGTGCAACTTGCATGGTCACGCCTTCCAACTCAAAAATGATTCTTCCTGGTTCCACCACTGCTGCCCAGAATTCAGGATTACCTTTACCCTTACCCATCCTTACCTCTTGAGGCTTGCGGGTAATTGGTTTATCCGGGAATATTCTGATCCATACATTTCCTTCTCTTTTCATAGCTCTCGTAAGTGCCTGACGAGCAGCTTCGATTTGTCTGTTGGTCATCCACACGGGCTCAAGTGCTTTGAGTCCGAAGGAACCAAAAGCCAATGTGGTTCCACGCTTGGCCACCTCACGGATTCTTCCTTTCTGCGCTTTTCTGTGTTTCGTTCTTTTCGGTTGTAACATGTTACAGTATTTTTAATGAATACTTTTAAAATTGAATTATCCTCTGCGCTCTCTTCCGCCACCGCCTCTTCTATCACCGCCGCCGCCTCTTCTGTCGTCTCTTCCACCACCGCGAGCATCTCTTCTCTCGGCTGCTTCAGATTTGCCACCAACAAAATTTGGATTGAGGTCACGCTTTGCCAATACTTCACCTTTACAGATCCATACTTTGATTCCGATTTTACCGTAAACTGTTTGTGCAAACAGGGACGCGTAATCGATATCCATTCTGAATGTATGCAAAGGAACTCTTCCTTGTTTGATCTCTTCAGAACGTGCAATCTCTGCACCACCTATACGACCGCTCACTTTGATCTTGATACCTTCAGCACCCAAACGAAGTGTTGATGCAATGGCCATTTTAATGGCACGCTTGTAGCTGATACGGTTTTCAATTTGTTTTGCAATGGTCTCCCCAACAATATTCGCATCCAATTCAGGTCTGCGGATTTCAAGGATGTTGATTTGAACATCTTCTTTACCAGTAAGTTTTTTCAACTCTTCCTTGATCCTGTCTACTTCACCACCGCCTTTACCGATGATGATACCAGGCTTTGAAGTGTGTATGGTAACGATTAGTTTGTTCAACGTACGCTCAATTACAATCTTGGCAATGCCTCCTTTGTTGATACGGGCGTTGAGATAATTACGGATCTTATTGTCTTCAATAAGTTTGTTCGCGTAATCTTTTTTATTGCCATACCAGTTACTCTCCCATCCGCGGATGATGCCTAACCTGTTGCCAATTGGATTCGTTTTTTTGACCCATTATAATTCAGTTTGTTTGTTCTTAATTTTTTACGTCGACAATTACAGTTACATGGTTGCTGCGCTTACGCATGCGATAAGCACGTCCTTGAGGAGCAGGCAACATTCTTTTGATCGAACGTGCACCGTCAACAAAAATGGTTTTCACCACCAATGCTTCCACATTACCGCCTTCGTTTTTCTGCTTCCAGTTGCTCACAGCAGACATCACCAACTTACGCAGTGGAGTAGCACTGTGTTGTGGATGATGCTCGAGTATTGCTACTGCTGCCTCCACCTTCAAACCACGGATATGATCCGCCAACAAGCGCATCTTGCGGGGTGAAGTGGGATAGTTTCTCAATTTTGCTACTGCTTCCATATTTTTATTTTTCAATGGTTGGATAATTCTCCATTACCGATTAACCTACTTTTTTACTTGAGTGTCCTTTGAAATTGCGCGTTGGTGCAAATTCACCCAATTTGTGCCCAACCATGAATTCGGTTACATACACAGGGATGAATTTGTTTCCATTGTGCACTGCAAACGTGTGGCCAACGAAGTCTGGTGAGATGGTGCTTCTGCGGCTCCATGTTTTCACCACTGCCTTCTTGGATTTACCATCATTCATGGCAACCACTTTCTTTTCCAACTTTGCCGCGATATACGGTCCTTTTCTTATTGAACGAGCCATACTGGTTGTTTCTTGTTATGTGTTCTAATTATTTTGTGATTTTACTTCCGTTCTTACGCTGAATGATCAACTTGTCGCTTCCCTTTCCACGTGTCCTGGTTTTCTCGCCTTTCGCGTATTTACCGGTGCGGCTGCGTGGGTGTCCACCAGACGACCTTCCTTCACCACCACCCATTGGGTGATCTACTGGGTTCATGGCTACACCGCGGTTGCGTGGACGAATGCCCTTCCAACGGTTTCTACCTGCTTTACCCATACTTTCCAAACTATGGTCTGAATTGGAAAGCACTCCAACTGTTGCAAGACAGTTGATCAATACTTTTCTCAATTCGCCAGAAGGCATTTTTAATACAGCGTATTTTTCTTCTTTGTTCGTCAATTGTGCGGAAGCACCTGCAGAACGTGCAATCTTTCCTCCTTGTCCAGGTTGCATTTCAATGTTGTGCACATTCGTACCCAACGGCATGTTCTTCATCATCAATGCATTTCCAATTTCTGGAGCTACAGACAATCCACTTACCACTGTCATTCCCACTTCCAATCCTTGTGGTGCAAGAATGTATCTTTTTTCACCGTCTGCATAATTCAACAATGCGATGAATGCAGTACGATTTGGATCGTATTCGATGGATGCAACGGTTGCAGGGATGTCATACTTGTTACGCTTAAAGTCAATCACACGATACATCTTTTTGTTACCGCCACCCATGTAGCGCATTGAACGACGACCTTGTGCGTTTCTACCAGCAGTTGACTTTACTTTCTCAAGAAGCGATTTCTCAGGAGTAGAAGTGGTAATTTCTGCATACGCATTACCAATTCTCCATCTGGTTCCTGCCGTTACTGGTTTGTACTTCTTTAATGCCATTTCTTTATTTTTTTACCCGAGGGTTTTAATTTAAATAGTTGAATACACATCGATTGAATCACCCTCGCCCACTGTTACAAACGCTTTTTTGTAACCCGATTTTCTTCCGGTGATTATACCTGCTTTGGTAGAACGACTTCTTGCCTTTGCAGGAGCCACAGCAGTTCTTACATCTTCTACCGTAACACCGTAAAAATCCTCCACCGCCTTCTTGATTTCCAATTTGTTGGCAGCACGTGCAACTTTGAAAGAATACACACGGCTTTTTTCTGAAAGCTGATTGGCCTTCTCTGAAAGAATCGGCTTCATTAGAACATCAGCAAGTTTCATATCTATTGTTTAATTCGTTTTTAAATAATATTAAGCATCTACCCCTTCTTCCATATCTGCAAACAACTTGGCCGCAGATTCTGTCAACACCAATACATCTGCGTTCATTACGTCGTATGTATTAACATCAGAAAGCGCAGTGGCAAGTACAGAAGGAATATTCCTTGCACTCACAAATACGTTTTCTTCAATAGAAGACATCAAATACAATGCTTTTTTGTTGTCCAATTTCAAGTCTTTCAGCATCGTTGCAAAAACACTGGTCTTCGGTGCTTCCAACTTCAAATCTTCTACCACTACAACTGCATTCTCCTTGCCCTTGTGACTGAGCGCACTGATCTTTGCAAGATCTTTTACACGACGGTTCAACTTGATGTCGTAGCTGTGTGGCTTAGGACCGAAAATGGTACCACCACCTTTGTACAATGGGTTACGGATGTTTCCCTTACGAGATCCACCGGTTCCTTTTTGACGATGTAATTTTCTGCTGGCACCTTTTACTTCCGCACGAGTTTTCACTTTGTGTGTACCCTGACGCTGTGCAGCAAGATATTGCTTCACTGCAAGATAAATCACGTGATTGTTGGGCTCGGCACCAAATATCTCTTCAGGCAAATCAACTGTTCTGCCTGTCTTGCTTCCTTTTATTGATACTACTTCTAGTTGCATGATGATGCGTTGAATTATTTCTGAATATATACGATGGAACCATTGTGGCCAGGAACAGATCCGCTCACAAGAATGAAATTCTTGTCAGGGAAAATCTTCACCACTTGCAATCCCTTCACTTTCACACGGTCATTACCCATACGACCCGCCATGCGCATTCCCTTGAATACTCTTGACGCGTCTGAAGAGTTACCGATTGAACCTGGTGCACGCTGACGATCGTGTTGTCCGTGAGATTGCTCACCCACACCACTGAAACCATGGCGTTTTACCACACCCTGAAAACCTTTACCCTTGGTAGTGCCGACTACATCAACTTTTTCGCCTTCAGCGAAAATGTCGCATGTAATAGATTCACCAAGATTTTTCTCAAGGCTGAAATCTCTAAATTCTTTTACAAAACTTTTTGGAGTAGAAGAGGCTTTTGTGAAATGGCCTTTTTCTGATGCATTGGCTCTTTTTTCAACTTTTTCACCGAATGCCAACTGGAGGGCTGTGTAACCATCGCTGTCCTTTGTTTTCACTTGCGTTACAACACATGGACCCGCTTCGATTACTGTGCAAGCTGTTTGCTTGCCGTCAGGACCGAAGATACTGGTCATCCCGATTTTCTTACCGATAATTCCTTTCATTGTTTTTAATTTTTGCCCCTTTTCGGTTAAATGGACAGAGAGGTATGACCTCGCTTCAATCCCAGTTTGCTATCGACCTTTTCCCCTTTACCATCTACTGGTAGGAAGTACCGACAGTAAACAAACCTCGAAGGGCTTGTTTATATTTCAACTCTCTTGCGAGAGATTAAAATTGTTTTTCAGCGCTCCTTTTTATCATGCCACCGGCAATCAATTGGGAGATGAATATAAAGAACTGCGCCCCGATACATCGGAGCAGACCCTCATCAGGCCTTTATTTCAACATCCACACCACTGGGTAAATCCAATTTACTCAATGCATCTACTGTACGTGAAGAGGATGTATAAATATCAAGCAAACGCTTGTGTGTGCTCAATTGGAACTGCTCACGCGCCTTCTTGTTTACGTGCGGAGATTTCAACACAGTGAAAATTCTCTTGTGCGTTGGCAAGGGAATTGGACCAGTGATAACAGCACCTGTACTACGCACGGTTTTAACAATCTTCTCAGCTGATTTATCAACCAAATTATGGTCGTATGACTGCAATTTTATCCTGATACGCTGTGACATAAGCTTTTATCCCATTTTTTAATGGGGATGCAAAGGTAGGTATTCAAAAAATCATAGACAAAAGATTTGACGTAAATTTTTACGTAAATCAGAAAAAAAAGAGATAAAAAAAGTCCCGGTG
>Ga0255274_1000201_pt1 | contig 10813 bp, 9 predicted proteins | sample AtltaT_4_FD_183673 | JGI IMG/M metagenome (GOLD analysis project Ga0255274, IMG submission 183673) | Metatranscriptome of freshwater microbial communities from Altamaha River, Georgia, United States - Atl_Colum_RepB_8h (Metagenome... | ecosystem: Environmental > Aquatic > Freshwater > River... | reverse complement strand
TCGGTGGCCGACCTGTCGCAGGAAGCCGTCAACGCGGTGCTGGACGATTTCGTGGCCACTCTCAAGAAGCAGACCAGCCTGGGTCTGGGCACTGGCGACTACGTCGAAAAGGTGCTCAAGCGCGCACTGGGCGACGACAAGGCTGCCTCGGTGCTCAGCCGCATCATGCCGGGTCAGGGCAGCAAGGGGCTGGAAATCCTCAAGTGGATGGACGCCCGCTCCATCGCCGACATGATCCGCAGCGAACACCCGCAGGTGGTGGCCATCATCCTGTCGGTGCTCGAATACGATGTGGCTGCCGACGTGCTCAATTACCTGCCCGCCGACAGCCGCCCCGAAATCATCCAGCGCATCGCCAAGCTCGAAACCGTGCAGCCTTCGGCAATGGAAGAGCTCGAAGCGATCATGAAAAAGCAGTTCGCCAGCAACTCCTCGGCCAAGTCCTCGAGTTTCGGTGGTGTCAAGGCCGCAGCCAAGATCATGAACTTCGTGAAGGTGGAGCTGGAAGGCTCGATCATGAAGGGTCTGTCGGACATCGACGAAGACCTGACGCTGCGTATCCAGGACAACATGTTCACCTTCGAGAACCTGGTGAGCGTGGACAACCGCGGCATCCAGACCCTGATGCGCGCGGTGGAGCCGGACTTGCTGATGATCGCGCTCAAGGGCGCGCCGGACTTCGTCAAACAGAAGTTTTTCGACAACATGTCCTCGCGTGCGCGCGTCATGTTCATCGACGACATGGAGGCCAAGGGCCCGCTGCGCCTGACCGAAGTGGAAGAGGCCCAGAAGAAAGTCATGCGTCTGGCACGCAAGCTGTCCGAAGCAGGCGAGTTGGTGCTGGCCGGCAGTGGAGACGACTTTGTCTGATCAGCGCCTTCCCCCTCCCGCTGAGGCTGCGGTCTGGAGTCCGGACCCTCTGCTGAGCGGACGTGGGCGCGGACAAACGCCGAATTTCCTGCGCACACAGTGGGACGAGGCGACGGCGCGGCGCTTTGGCCCCTGGCGCGTGGCCGACCCGGTCGAGCCCACCAACGCACAGACGGCGACCGCCTTGCTGCCCGAGCCGCTCGAAGCCCAATCGCTGCAGGCACAAGCGACAGACGCCGAGACCGAACCGAGCCCTGAGGCTGCCGAGCCCCAGAGCGCCTGGTCCGATGCGGCCATCGCCGCACTGCGCGAGCAGGCCCACCAGCAAGGTGTGCAGGAGGGCATGCGCCTGGCACAGGAACAATGGGAGAGCGAACGCCTGAAGGAAAAAGAGCTGCTGCGCCATCTGGGCATTGAACTGCGCAGCCTGCAGCAGGACCCACAGCGCTTTTTCGAACCCCTCAAGCGGCTGGCCCTGCACATCGCTGAACAGTGGGTCCGTGGCGAATTGCAGGTCTCCGGCCGGGTGGTGGAACAGCTGGTCCGGCAGTGCCTGGAGCAACTCGAACCGACGGGCCAGGAGGCCCACGTCGAGCTGCACCCCGATGACCTGCAGCGCCTGCAGGCCCTGGACGAAGAGATCGGCAAGCACTGGCAGCTGCAGGCCGATCCGCAACTGCGGCCTGGCAGCGTGCGGGTGCGGGTCAACGAAACGATGGTGCAGGACCTGATTGAACACAGGCTCGAAGCCATGGCCCGCAAGCTCTTGCGCGAACCCGATGCCTGGTTGCAGCAAAGCGGTCTGATGCACCCAGAAAAATTGACCCCAGTCGACGACGACCAGGAAGCCCTGCGCCAGTGGAGCAGGCGCACGGTGGAAGTGGAAGACGCCACCGTCAAACACGCCAACGCACAAGCAGAGGCAGAACCCGGGTCTACCCCTCCGCCCGCGCAGGAGATGTGATGGATTTCGCCGACGAAGTCAGCCAGCTGCTGGTCGACCTGGAAGTGCCACCGCCGCAGCGCTCAGGCACGCTGGTGCGCCTGGTGGGCATGCGTCTGGAAGCCCGTGGCCTGATGGCCCCGCTGGGGGCCTGCTGCGAGGTGGTGGGCCAGTTTGGTCACCGCGTGGAGGCCGAGGTGGTTGGCTTCAACGACGACATCCTGTACCTGCTGCCTTTCACCGAGCCACAGGGCATCGAGCCCGGGGCGCAGGTGCGCATCGTGCACAACAGCTCGCAGGTGCGTCTGGGCCCGGCTTTGCTGGGCCGCATCCTGGACGGTCGCGGGCAGCCGCTGGACGGCCTGCCGCCGCCGCAGTGCGACGATGTGCTGGCACTGCAGGGCCGCCCACTCAACCCGATGGAGCGTGGCCCGATCCACGAGGTGCTGGATGTGGGCGTCAAGGCCATCAACGGCATGCTGACCATCGGCCGTGGCCAGCGCCTGGGTCTGGTGGCTGGCTCGGGCGTGGGCAAGAGCGTGCTGCTGGGCATGATGACCCGCTTCACCGAAGCCGATGTGGTCGTGATCGGCCTGATTGGCGAGCGTGGCCGCGAGGTGCAGGCTTTCATCGAGGAATCGCTGGGCCCCGAGGGGCTGGCCAAGTCGGTGCTGATCGCGGCACCTGCCAACGAATCGCCTGTGCTGCGCCTGAAAGCCACACACATGACGCATGTGGTCGCCGAGTATTTCCGAGACCAGGGCAAAAACGTGCTGATGCTGGTAGACAGCCTCACGCGCGTGGCCCATGCGCAGCGTGAAATCGGTCTGGCCGTGGGCGAACCCCCAACGGCCAAGGGCTACCCGCCCTCGGTGTTCGCCCTGCTGCCCAACCTGATCGAGCGCGCCGGCGTCGGTCGGCACGGCTTTGGCTCGATCACCGCCATCTACACCGTGCTGGCCGAAGGCGACGACGCCAACGACCCGATCGTGGACATCGCTCGCGCTTCGCTCGACGGCCAGGTCATGCTCTCGCGCAAGCTGGCCGATGCGGCACACTACCCCGCCATCGATCTCAATGGCTCCATTTCACGCGTGATGCAGAAACTGCTCTCACCCGAAGACCTGCAGACCGCCAACCGCTTCCGACGCATGTGGTCGCTCTACCAGCAAAACCAGGACCTGATCCAGGTTGGCGCCTATGAAGCGGGTTCCAACCCGACACTGGACGAAGCCATCCGCCTGCGCCAGGAGATGGAGGAATTCCTGCGCCAGGACATGCACACGGCCGAAAACGAAGCCACCACCCGCGAAAACCTGCGCGCCCTGCTCGGCGCCTGAAGCCAAGGAAGCCCACCATGCAAGCCCGTCAATGCTGGACCGTGCTGGCCAACAAGGCCGAAGACCAATGCGAACGCGTCCGGCAGGAGCTGGCCGGCTTCCAGCAAAAACTCGATGCCCTGCAGGCCAACGAAGCCCGGCTGCGCCAGCTCTATGCCGAATACCATGAGCGCATGACCCGCCCGGGTCTGCAGAGCCTGGGCATGCAGGACGCCATCAACCAGCGCCAGTTCATGCAGCAGATTTCAGACCTGATTGAGAAAGTGCTCAGAGACCAGTCCATCACCCGTCAGGCCTTGGCACAAACCCGACAGCGGCTGGCCGAAGCGCAGAAGGAAAAACTGAAGATGCAGGCTCTGGTGGAATACGATCTGCATCGCCAGCGCACCGCCGAAAAACTGCGCGACCAGAAATTGATGGACGAGCTGGCGGTACGACAATTCAATGTCAGCCATCTGGCAGGTCATGCCTGATGGTGATGGTCCCACTCACTGAGAACACTGCACCATGAAACGCATCCTGTTTGAAGTCATTCTGGTCATCGGGCTGGGCATTGCCAGCTGGATGGCCTGGTCACAAGGCAAAGTCTCGGGCAGCGCCAGCAGCCAGATCAAGGAATTGACCGAGCAGAAGAACAGCCTGCAGGACAAGCTCGACACCGCCGAAAAGCTGCTCGCCGAACAAGGCGCCCAGCTCAAAGGCATGGCCCCCAAAGCCCAGCAGTTTGATGCCGCACAGGATGCGCTCTCCGGTGGTCAAGTACTCGAAGACCTGGAGAAACTCTATGCAGGCAACAAAAAAGGCCTGAGCAACGAACAGCAGCTGGGCCTGGGTGTGGTGCGCCTGCTCAGCAAGGGTCCGCAAGACCAGGGGGCGCTGCAGGCCCTGAACAAGACACTGGAACAGATCGACTGGAACCGCAACCAGAAAATCATCTGCGCCACGCAAAACGCCCTGGCGGCGGCCGGCAAGGATGTGAAAGTGCTGGCCGAGTGCAGCAAAAAGGTCTCATTGACCGCCGAACCTGCCCCACCGGCTGCGCCAGCCGCCTCGGCTGCCTCGGAAGCTGCGCCGGCAGGCAAGAACACCAAAAAGCCCTGAACCGCAAAGCGCTGGCCGAGACACGCATCCCGAGTGTCTATGCCACCACCGCCGCGCCGCGCGCCAGCGCTTCGCGTGCCTGATGCCAGACCTCGCGCGGCGGCAGGGGCTTGAGCTTGTGGTTGCTCCAGACCTGACGCCAGAGACGACCGCCACGCTGACCGTGGTAGAGCCCCAGCATGTGGCGCGCAATCGCGTACCAGGGGCAGCCGTCTTCGGCGTGCGCCCGCTCCATGTAGGCCACCATGGCTTCTTCCACCGCCTCGCGGCTCGGGGTCGGGTGGGGATCGTCAAAGAATGCCGCGTCCCAGGTGCTCAATAGCCAGGGGTTGTAATAAGCCTCTCGCCCAACCATGACGCCCTCGACGTGCTGAAGGTGCGCTGCGATCTCTTCGTTGGTCTTGATGCCGCCATTGACCGCGATCGTCAGCTGCGGGAAATCCTGCCTGAGGCGGTAAGCCAGTTCGTAACGCAGCGGCGGGATCTCGCGGTTCTCCTTGGGTGAAAGTCCGTCCAGCCAGGCATTGCGGGCGTGCACGATGAAGACCTCGCAGCCCGCCTCGCTCACGGTGCCCACAAAATCGCGCACAAAGTCGTAGCTTTCGATGCGGTCGATGCCGATGCGGTGTTTCACGGTGACCGGAATGTCCACCACATCGCGCATGGCCTTGACGCCATCGGCCACGGTGCGCGGCTCGTTCATCAGGCAGGCGCCAAAGGCGCCGCGCTGCACCCTGTCCGACGGACAGCCGCAGTTGAGGTTGATCTCGTCATAGCCCCATTGCTGACCCAGTTTGGCCGCCATGGCCAGATCGGCCGCCTCGCTGCCGCCCAGCTGCAGGGCCACCGGGTGCTCCTCGGCATTGAAGCGCAGATGGCGCTGCACGCTGCCGTGCGTGAGCGCCCCCGTTGTCACCATCTCGGTGTAGAGCAGGGTGTGGCGTGTGAGCAGGCGGTGGAAAAAACGGCAATGGCGGTCGGTCCAGTCCATCATGGGCGCCACCGACAGGCGCCAGGAGCTGAAGCCGGGAGAAATTTTCGACATGGGTGGATTATCCCTGCCTGCCAAAAAAGAACCCCGCCGAGGCGGGGTTCAGGCTTGGGTACGAAACAGGTCAGCCCATGTGCAGACCGCCGTTGACCGAGAAGTCGGCGCCGGTGGCGTAGCCGCCCTCTTCGCTGGCCAGCCAGGCGATGATGGAGGCGATTTCGCTGGGCTTGCCCAGGCGCTTGACCGGCACGGTCGCCACGATCTTCTCCAGCACGTCGGGGCGGATGGCGTTGACCATGTCGGTGCCGATGTAACCGGGGCTGACGGTGTTGACGGTCACGCCCTTGGTGGCCAGCTCCTGCGCCAGCGCCATCGAAAAGCCGTGCATGCCGGCCTTGGCGGCCGAGTAGTTGGTCTGGCCGGCCTGGCCCTTTTCACCGTTGACCGAGCTGATGTTGATGATGCGGCCCCAGCCACGCTCGACCATGTCAGGCACGACCTGCTTGGTCACGTTGAACATGGAATCCAGGTTGGTGCTCATCACCGCGTCCCAGTCTTCCTTGGACATCTTGAGGAACATGCGGTCCTTGGTGATGCCGGCGTTGTTCACCAGCACGTCGATCGGGCCATGCTCGGCTTTCGCTTTGGAGAAGGCTTCTACCGTCGAATCCCACTCAGCCACGTTGCCCACCGAGGCGTAGAAGGTGTAGCCCAGGGCTTTTTGCTCGTCCAGCCACTTGTTGTAGTCGCGCGTCGGGCCGCAGCCGGCGATCACCTTGAAGCCTTCCTTGTGCAGGCGCTGGCAGATGGCGGTGCCGATGCCGCCCATGCCACCGGTGACGTAAGCAACTTTTTGACTCATGTTTGTCTCCTTTGTTATGAGTGCTGAGGGATAGGAAAAATCAGACGCGCATCAAACACGCTCAAGGGCCAGTGATACGCCCATGCCACCGCCGATGCACAGGGCAGCCAGGCCCTTGCTGGCTTGACGGCGTTGCATCTCGTGCAGCAGGGTCACCAGAATGCGACAGCCAGAAGCGCCGATCGGGTGGCCGATGGCGATGGCGCCACCGTTGACGTTGACCTTGAGCGGATCGATGTCGAGGGCCTTGTTGACGGCGCAGGCCTGCGCGGCGAAGGCTTCGTTGAGCTCGAACAGGTCCACGTCCTGGGCTTTCCAGCCGGCACGGGCCAAGGCCTTTTGTGAGGCAGGCACCGGGCCCATGCCCATGGTGGCCGGGTCCAGACCGGAGGTGCCGAATGCGGCAATGCGTGCCAGCGGCTTGAGGCCGAGCGCCGCAGCTTTTTTGGCCGTCATGACCACCACGGCGGCTGCGCCGTCGTTGATGCCCGAGGCGTTGCCTGCGGTCACCGAGCCGGCCTTGTCAAACGCGGGGCGCAGACCGGCCAAGGCTTCGGCATTGGTTTTCTTGTTGACGTATTCGTCGTTGTTGAAGACCAGCGGATCGCCCTTTTTCTGGGGGATGACCACGTCCACGATCTCGTCCTTGAACTTGCCGGCGTCTTGCGCAGCGGAAGCCTTGCGCTGGCTGGCCAGAGCCAGTTCGTCCTGCATCTCGCGGGTGATGCCGTGGGCCTTGGCCACGTTTTCGGCGGTGATGCCCATGTGGTACTGGTTGTAGACGTCCCACAGGCCGTCCACGATCATGCTGTCGACCATGTTCCAGTTGCCCATGCGCATGCCATCGCGGCTGCCCATCAGCACATGGGGTGAGGCGCTCATGTTTTCCTGACCACCGGCCACCACGATTTCGCTGTCGCCCCAGGCCACGGCCTGCGCGGCCAGCATGACGGCCTTCAGGCCAGAGCCGCACACGGCGTTGATGGTCAGCGCCGGGGTTTCCTTGGCCACACCGGCTTTCATCATGGCTTGGCGGGCCGGGTTCTGGCCTGAGCCTGCAGTGAGCACCTGACCCATGATGACTTCACCGATCTGATCGGCCTGCAAGCCGGCACGGGCCATCGCTTCGCGGATCACGATGCTGCCCAGCTCGGGCGCGGCCACTTTGGCCAAGGAGCCTCCAAACTTGCCCACGGCGGTACGGGCCGCCGAAACGATGACGATGTCTTCCACTTTCGAGTCTCCTACGTTCACAGAAAAAAATCAGGCTTTCGCCTTCACATATCGCCCGGGCGCCGGCTCGATGGCCTTGTACTGGCTGCCTTTGCCGTATGTCTTGGGCGCGGCAATCTGCTTGCCGGCATGGGTCTTGAGCCAGCCAGACCAATCGGTCCACCAGCTGCCGGGCAGCTCCTTGGCCCCGGCGATCCAGTCGTTCACGTCTTGTGGAAACTGGCCATCCTCGCGCAGCCAGTGGCTGCGCTTTTTGGCAGCAGGAGGGTTGATGACGCCGGCAATGTGGCCCGAGGCGCCCATGACGAAACGCTTCTTGCCAGGCAGGTGTTGTGTACTGGCATAGGCGCCGCCAATTGGCACGATGTGGTCTTCGCGCGAGCCATAGATGTAGACGGGCAGGTCCACCTTGCGAAGATCGATCTTCTCTCCGCACACCTTGGCCTTGCCGGGTTTGACGAAGTTGTTTTCGAGGTAGGTGTTGCGCAGATACCAGGCGTAGAACGGCCCGGGCAGATTGGTCGAGTCGCTGTTCCAGTACAGCAGGTCAAAGGGCGGCGGCGTCTCGCCCTTGAGATAATTGCCCACCACGTAGTTCCAGACCAGGTCATTGGGGCGCAGAAAACTGAAGGTGGAGGCCAGGTCCTGGCCCTTCATCAGCCCGCCCTTGCCCATTTGCATCTCACGGAACTTGACAAAGTTCTCGTCAATGAAGACGTCCAGGATGCCGGTGTCGGTGAAATCGATCAGGGTGGTCAGGAAGGTCGCACTGGCCACCGGTTTTTCGCCGCGTGCGGCCAGAACAGCCAGCGCATTTGACAGGATGGTGCCCCCCACGCAGAAGCCCAGCGCATTGACCTTGGCCGCGCCGGTGATGTCCCGAACGGTGTGGATGGCCGTGATGGCGCCCTGCTCAATGTAGTCGTCCCAACTGGCCTTCTCCATCGAGTGGTCGGGGTTGCGCCAGCTCACCACAAAGCAGCGGTGGCCCTGGCTGACGGCATGGCGGATGAACGAATTCTCAGGCTGCAGGTCCAGGATGTAGAACTTGTTGATGCAGGGCGGCACCAGCAGAAAGGGGCGTTCGTAGACCTTGGCCGTTAACGGCTTGTATTCGATGAGCTGGAAGAAGTCGTTCTCGAACACCACCGCGCCCTCGGTGGTGGCCACGTTCTTGCCCACCTCGAACAGGCTCTCGTCGGTCATGGACACATGGCCCTGCTGGATGTCATGGACCAGGTTCTTGACGCCCTTGGCGATGCTCTCGCCTTGGGTCTCCAGGGCTTTTTTCTGGGCTTCGGCGTTGAAAGCCAGAAAGTTGCTCGGGGCAGCGGCCGCCACCCACTGCTCGACTGCGAAACGGATGCGGTTGCGGGTTTTGGCGTCGGCATCAACCGTGTCGGCCAACCCCATCAGGGTGCGGGCATTGAGCAGATAAGTCGCCGCGTTGAAGGCGGCAACAGGATTGCTGTTCCAGGCCTCACCCGAGAAGCGACGGTCCTTGATCTGAAGACTGTTTTGCAGTGCCTGGTTCCACAGCTCGGTGGCGTCCTTGAAATATTGCGCCTGCAGGGCCTGCAGTTTTTCCGGATGGAACTTGAGGGTGGGCGTACCGGCCATGTCCTTGGCCACGCCCCCCAGATCGATGGTCTGAAAATGCTGCATGGCCTGGGCAAAGCTCTTGCCGAGGTTTTGCTGGAAGGCCTCTCCCATTTGGGTCCAGAATTGGGGGGTGGCATCCATCATGTCGGTCTCCTGCTGCGGTGGCTGTTGACACACAGTGTCGTCGCATTCATTGTCACCAAAATTACAAATATTTCAGAATCGGTCCCGAAAAAAATGTACCTCGTCGTGATTGCCTGGGTTTATGTGGTCCTGCTGATGAGTCTGGCCGAGGCCTTCTCCTCGCAAGGCAGCGTGCTGGGTGCCATCGTCACTTTCCTGCTCTACGGTGTTTTGCCGCTGTCAATCGTGGTCTACATCCTCGGCACACCGGCACGCAAGCGTGCTCTGAAAGAGGCCGAATCAGCTGCGCCAGATGCAGGCGGCCATGCGTCCAGTGCTGCCGAGCGCGACGGCATCGCGACGATGGGAGAAGAACAGCGCCGGCTGTGAAACCGTGCACCAGGGGGCCGATCCGTCGTTGCCGGACACCCTGCTCAAGCCCAGACGCTGCAAACGCCATCGCGCCATAGTGGGCAGATCTGCCAGCCAGCGCCCGGCAGGCGTGGGCTTGAAAACGCGGCTCGCCTCGGGCGCCGGTACGGCAAAGGCCTGCAACACCTCCGCGCCCACTTCGAAAGCCGATGGGCCGATGCACGGCCCCAGCCAGACATGGGTGTGCTGCGGCAGGGCACCTCGGGCATGCAGTGCCGACCACAGGCGTTCGAGTACCCCCACACCATCGTGACCAGCCAAGCCGCGCCAGCCGGCATGGGCCGCAGCGACCCACCGTCCCTGCGCGTCCCACAGCAACACCGGCAGGCAATCGGCCACCATGATGGTGCAGGCCATATTCGGGGCAAAGGTGTAGCAGGCATCCGCCACCTCCCCGTCGGGGGTGCTTGCCTCCAGCGCGATGACCTCGGTGCCGTGCACTTGCCGCAGGAAAACAGGTCTGCAGCCAATGCGCTGCGCCAGCAGCCGGCGGTTGGCCAGGACGTGGAGGGGGTCATCCCCGACATGGTCGCCCAGATTGAAACTGTCCCAGGGCGCAGCGGAATGCCCACCCTGGCGCGTACTCATCCAAGCCCCCACACCGGGTGGCAGGTGGGAACCGTCAAAAACAGCGTGCTGATCCATCAGCACTCTGCATCCGGACAGCTTGAGGGCTGTGCCCGCTGAAAGGCCGGCAGTGTCATGCAGGCATCGAAAGCGGCCATGGTGCGCGGCAAGCCATCGAAATTCACCTCCAGGCGCTGGCCATTGAAGATCTGCGGCACCAGACAACAATCCGCCAGCGTGGGCGTCTCCCCCCAACAAAAACGCGAGGCTGGCTGTTGTGCGAGTTGCCGCTCGAAGGCCTCCAGTCCGGTGCGTACCCAGTGGCGGTACCAGCTGTTTTTGGCTTCTTCGCTGACCCCCAGCGTCTTGACCAGGTACTTGAGCACGCGCAGGTTGTTGAGCGGATGGATTTCACAGGCGATCGACTGAGCCAGGGCGCGCACCCGGGCGCGCCCAAGGGGGTCGGGCGGCATCAACGCTGGCTCGGGATGGGTTTCGTCAAGGTATTCGATGATGGCCATGGACTGGGCCAGGCTGTGGCCATCGACATCCAGATGCGGCACGAGCATGTCCGGCGCCATCGCCTGGTATGCCGGCGCTTTGTGTTCGCCCTTGAGCAGATGAACCGGCACATAGTCGTAGGGCAGGCCTTTGAGTTCGAGCGCAATCCTCACCCGAAAAGAGGCCGAGGAGCGGAAGTAGTTATACAGCTTCATGTGGCAAGCATAAAGCGTAAGTCCGGGCTGTTG
>Ga0255274_1000200_pt1 | contig 10826 bp, 8 predicted proteins | sample AtltaT_4_FD_183673 | JGI IMG/M metagenome (GOLD analysis project Ga0255274, IMG submission 183673) | Metatranscriptome of freshwater microbial communities from Altamaha River, Georgia, United States - Atl_Colum_RepB_8h (Metagenome... | ecosystem: Environmental > Aquatic > Freshwater > River... | reverse complement strand
TGGCGCTGCAGTCTAGGCAGGCTGGTCCTATGCGTCCAGATGATTTTTTCTATAGACTGATCAATCATGATGATCAATTGGTCTTCCCGCGAAATCGATGTCTTCCTTGTGCTGGCCGAGACACTGAGCTTTCGCCGCACTGCCGAGCGGGTGCACCTCTCGCAGCCTGCCGTCACCGGTGTGATCGGGCGGCTGGAAGAAGCGCTGGGCGTGAAACTGTTCGACCGGACCACGCGCCAGGTGCAACTGACCAGGCCGGGACAGGTGTTTCTGGAGCAGGCCCGACGCCTGCGCCACATGACCGAAGAGGCGGTGCGCGCGGTGCGCGATGTGGCCACTTTGCAGGTTGGTCAGGTGGCGATGGCGGCCATGCCCTCGTTGGCGGCCACGGTGGTGCCGCAGGCGTTCGCGCTTTTTCGACAAGCCCACCCGGGCGTTCGTCTGCAACTCATGGACACGCTCTCCGGGCCCGCGTTTGAGCTGGTACGGGCCGGCAAGGTTGATTTCGCGCTCACTGCAGCCAACCCGGCCTACGCCGATCTGGACTACATGCCGCTGGCCTCAGATGGCTTTGTGCTGCTGATCCCTGAGGGCCATGCGCTGGCCCGGTCGCGCAGGCCGTTACCGTGGTCCGCCGTGGCCGACTTGCCGCACATTTCAATGCCTTTGCCTTCGAGTGTCCGCCAGTACGCCGACGCAGCCATGCTCGAGCACCGCATCCGTTTTGCGCCTCAGTTCGAACTGGAACACCTGGCCAGCATCAAGGCCCTGGTCGCTGCCGGGCTCGGAGTTGCCGCCTTGCCGGAACTGGCCGCCAATGTGGGGCCGGACGAGGGCATCGTGCGCCGCCCCTTGCGTGAACCCGATCTGCGCCGACCGATCGGGCTGGTCACGCTGCGCGGCAGAAGCCTGTCTCCCGCATCTCAGACCATGGTGAACCTGCTGCGCCAGGCCATGTCGGGCGATGCATGAGCTCAGCACATTCATGCCGTTATTTCATTTCCTTGTGCGTCAATAAAACAATAAATGTTAACCATGGTGTTATTTGGTGCTATAGTTGCGTCAACCTCGACAGAGGCCGGTGCCTGAAAAACACCTCTCGCAAAGCGGTACAGCCTCCCCGTCAGTGAGGTTGTTTCACGTCCAGAACATTGCCAGGTGCCTGCTGCACCCGGTCCGGTTTGGGCGGGATGGGTCTACCCGTAAGGATGGCCGCACGGCTTTGCGCGTGTTTTTCACATCCCTCCTATCCGCTGCGCCCTCGGCGCGGCGGGTGGTTCTCAAAAACCCGTCCAGGAGCTTGAACCATGACCGCAACCGTCACGACCCTCACCGAAGCCGATCAGATCGCCCATCAGGCCTTTGCCGAGAATTCCCTGAGCATGGCGCTCTGGCACTTGCGCCACACCGGCGATGACCCCAATGCGCTGGAGCGGGCCGCAGGTCGCGCCATGGCAGCCGTGCGTCGCCTGCAGCTGGCGTGCGCAGCCGCCCGCGCAGCCAGCAACGAAAGCAGCTTTGCGGCCTGATGCAGCCGAGTCCACAAGCCTGAGTCAAAAAAAAAGCCGCACCGTGTTGAACGTGTGCGGCTTTCGATGTGGTGCCGATAACCGGAATCGAACTGGTGACCTACGCGTTACGAATGCGTTGCTCTACCAACTGAGCTATATCGGCGAAGCTCGCATTATAGCTTGGCGTGGTATTGGGTAACCCGCTCAACCTCGTTTTTGCTGCCCAGGATCACGCTCACGCGCTCGTGCAACTGGCCAGGCTGAATGTCGAGGATGCGCTCCTTGCCATTGGTGGCGGCGCCCCCGGCCTGCTCGACCAGCCAGCCCATGGGGTTGGCCTCGTACATCAGGCGCAGCTTGCCCGGCTTGTGTGGCTCGCGCTTGTCCCAGGGGTACATGAAAACGCCGCCGCGCGTGAGGATGCGGTGCACATCGGCCACCATGCTGGCGATCCAGCGCATGTTGAAGTCCTTGCCGCGCGGACCTTCCTTGCCCTGCAGGCATTCGTCAATGTAGCGGCGCACCGGTTCGGCCCAGTGGCGCATGTTGCTCATGTTGATCGCGAACTCTTTGGTGTCCGCCGGGATGGTGACGTTCTCCTGCGTGAGCACGAAAGAGCCCTGCTCGCGGTCGAGCGTGAACATGGCCACGCCGTCACCCACGGTCAGTACCAGCGTGGTCTGCGGGCCGTAGATGCAGTAGCCGGCGGCCACCTGCTGTCTGCCAGGCTGCAGGAAGTCCTGCTCGGTGACGCCCTGGCTGCCTTCGGCCTTCTTGAGCACGCTGAAGATGGTGCCGATGCTCACGTTCACGTCGATGTTGGAGGAGCCATCGAGCGGGTCGAACAGCAGCAGGTATTCGCCCTGGGGGTAGCGGTTGGGCACCAGGTAGATGCTGTCCATCTCTTCGGAGGCCATGGCCGCCAGATGGCCCCCCCATTCGTTGGCCTCGATCAGCACCTCGTTGGCGATGATGTCCAGCTTTTTCTGGACTTCGCCCTGCACGTTCTCGCTGTCAGCGCTGCCCAGCACTCCGCCGAGTGCGCCCTTGTTGACGGCGTGGCTGATGCTTTTGCAGGCACGCGCCACCACTTCGAGCAGCAGGCGCAGTTCGGCCGGGATGTGGCCTTTGCTGCGCTGCTGTTCGACCAGATAGCGGGAGAGGGAAATGCGGCTGCTCATGGCCATCCTTTCAGGGTCAGTTGGCGAGCGCGCGGCTGACCACCTCGCGCACGTCGTTGCTCAGGTCGGCCTTGGCCGCTACCCGCTCGATGGCCACCTTGGCGGCACTGCGCCAGGGCTCGGCCAGGCGGCTCCAGCGGTCCATGGCACGTGCCAGACGGGCGGCCACCTGAGGGTTGATGGCGTCCAGCGCCAGCACTTGCTCGCTCCAGTAGACATAGCCAGCGGCGTCGGCTCTGTGGAAGGCGGCGGGATTGGCGCTGCAGTAGCTGAAAATCAGGCTGCGCGCACGGTTGGGATTGCGCAGGCTGAAATCGGCGTGAGCCATGAGCTGTCGCACCTTGGGCAGCACATCGCCACCGCGATCGGGCGCGCCGGCCTGCAGCGCAAACCATTTGTCGATGACCAGTGCTTCGTCTCTGAACAGCTTGTGGAAGCGTTCCAGTGCTGAGGAGGCCAAGGGGTGGGCACTGATCACCAGCGCGCTCAGCGCGTTGAAGCGGTCAGTCATGTTGCCTGCGTCCTTGAACAGCTGATAGACCTTGCCTGGCAGCACCTCATCGCCCTGGGCCACGGCGGCGGTGCACAGCATGGTCATCGCCAGACCGCTCAGGGCCCGACGGCCGCTGGAGGTAGCGTCCGGGCTGTAGGTGCCTGCGCTGCGGTGGGTATCGAAGGCCCATTGCCAGTCGTCCCGCAGGGCGACGGCCAGCTGCATGCGCATGGCTTCGCGCACAGTGTGCACACGCTGTGGGTCGACGATGTCCAGGTGGTCTGCGATGTAGTTCTCGGATGGCAGGGTGAGTGCCAGTTCCTTGAAGGCCGCGTCGAGCTGAGGGTGGCGCAGCACGGCGCGCAACGCTTCGATCAGTGCCGCTGGCAACACGGGTTGCGTGGTGGCCGCCTGCGGTTCGGCATGCAGCACATCGAGTGCGGCTTGCAGCATCAGGCGTTGGCCGGCTTCCCAACGGTTGAAGGCGTCGCTGTCGTGGGCCAGCAGGCCCATCAGGGCTTCGGTGCCCAGACTGTCGTCCAGCAGCACCGGTGCGCTGAAGCCGCGCAGCAGAGAAGGTACAGGTTCGCTGTCCAGATTCACGAAAGTCCAGCTGGCGCTGGTTTCGGTCAGGACCAGCGTGGTCTGGTCGGCCGTGTCGCTGCTGCCTGCCAGCAACAAGGGCAGGGCGCTGCCATCCTGCGAGATCAGGCCCAGGGTGACCGGGATCACGAAGGGTTCCTTGACCGGCTGGTCCGGCGTGGCCGGGCAGCTCTGGCTGAGCGTCAGGGTGTAGCTGCGCTCGGCCGGGTTGTACTGGCCACGCGCCTGCAGGCGCGGCGTGCCGGCCTGGCTGTACCAGCGCTTGAACTGTGGCAGGTGCTGCGCCAGCGCACTGCCGGGGTTGGCATCGGCAATGGCCTGCGCGAAGTCGTCGCAGGTCACGGCCTTACCATCGTGGCGCTCGAAGTAGAGCTTCATGCCTTTGGCAAACCCGTCGCGGCTGGTCAGGGTTTGCATCATGCGCACAACCTCTGCACCTTTTTCGTAAATCGTGACGGTGTAGAAGTTGTTGATCTCGACGTACTGGTCGGGACGCACCGGGTGAGCCATGGGACCAGCGTCTTCGGCAAACTGCACGGTGCGCAGCACGCGCACGTCTTCGATGCGCTTGACGGCGCGGGCGCTGGCCTCGTGCGCCATGTCCTGGCTGAACTCCTGGTCGCGGAAAACCGTGAGGCCTTCCTTGAGCGAGAGCTGGAACCAATCGCGGCAGGTGATGCGGTTACCGGTCCAGTTGTGGAAATACTCGTGACCAACGACCGACTCGATGTTGGCAAAGTCGGTGTCGGTGGCCGTGGCCGGATTGGCCAGAACGTACTTCGTGTTGAAGATGTTCAGGCCCTTGTTCTCCATGGCGCCCATGTTGAAGTCGCTGGTGGCAACGATCATGAAGCGTTCCAGGTCCAGCGGCAGGCCAAAGCGCGCTTCGTCCCAGGCCACGCTGGCCATGAGCGAGTTCATCGCGTGCTCGGTCTTGTCCAGATCGCCCGGGCGCACAAACACCTGCAGCAGGTGTTCCTGACCCGAGCGCGAGCGAATGCGCTGCTCACGCGCCACCAGCTTGCCGGCCACCAGGGCGAACAGGTAGCAGGGCTTTTTGTGCGGATCGACCCACTTGGCGAAGTGGCGACCGTCATCCAGATCGCCTTGCTCCACCAGATTGCCGTTGGACAGCAGCACCGGGTACTGGGCCTTGCTGGCGCGCAGCGTCACGCTGTAGCTGGCCATCACGTCCGGACGGTCCAGGAAGTAGGTGATGCGGCGGAAACCCTCGGCCTCGCACTGGGTGAAGAAGGTGCCCTGGCTCACGTACAGGCCCATGAGCTGGGTGTTCTTCTCCGGGTTGCAGGTGGTGAAGATTTCCAGCTCGAAAGGCTCGGTGCCTTCGGGCAGGTTTTCCAGCACCAGCACGTTGCCGTCCATCTTGAACGAGGTGCCGCCGCCGTTGACCAGCACGCGTGCCAGATTCAGCTCCTCGCCGTCCAGACGCAGCGGCTGTGCCGCCACCTCGGGGTTGCGGCGCAGGCGCATCTTGTTGAGCACGCGGGTCTTGGCAGGCTCCAGGTCGAAAATCAGGTCGACGGTGTCGATCCAGAACGCCGGGGCGGTGTAGTTTTCGCGGCGCACGGCCACAGCTTGTCCTTCACGCATGGTCAGACGCCTTGTTTGAGGGAAGCTTCAATGAAAGCATCCAGATCGCCGTCGAGCACCTTCTGGGTGGCCGAGATTTCGACGTTGGTGCGCAGGTCCTTGATGCGGCTGTTGTCCAGCACATACGAGCGGATCTGGTGGCCCCAACCCACATCGGTCTTGGTGTCTTCAAGCTTTTGCTGCTCTTCCATGCGCTTGCGCATTTCATGGTCGTACAGGCGCGAACGCAGGCGTTGCCACGCCACGTCGCGGTTGCTGTGCTGGCTGCGGCCGTCCTGACACTGCACCACGATGCCGGTGGGGATGTGCGTCAGGCGCACGGCCGAGTCGGTCTTGTTGATGTGCTGACCACCCGCACCGCTGGCGCGGTAGGTGTCGGTGCGCACGTCGGCCGGGTTGATGTTGATCTCGATGGAGTCATCGATTTCCGGGTAGACGAACAGCGAGGCGAAAGAAGTGTGGCGGCCGCCCGATGAGTCGAAGGGGCTCTTGCGCACCAGGCGGTGCACGCCGGTTTCGGTGCGCAGCAGGCCATAGGCGTAGTCGCCTTCGACCTTGATGGTCGCGCTCTTGATGCCGGCGGTGTCGCCTGGCGTTTCTTCTTCGACGGTCGCCTTGAAGCCCTTGCGTTCGGCGTACTTGAGGTACTGGCGCAGCAGCATGCTGGCCCAGTCGCAGGCTTCGGTGCCACCGGCGCCGGCCTGGATGTCGACAAAGCAGTTAAGCGGGTCGGCCGGGTTGCTGAACATGCGGCGAAATTCCAGCTCTTCGACCATCTTGGCCAGCTTGGCGCCTTCGGCTTCGATGGTGAGCAGGCCGGCGTCATCGCCTTCTTCCTTGCTCATTTCGAACAGTTCGGTGTTGTCGGCCAGCTCATTGGTCAGCGTGTCGATGGTGACCACCACGCTGTCGAGCGATTTCTTTTCCTTGCCCAGCTCCTGGGCTTTCTTGGGGTCGTTCCAGACCGAGGGATCTTCGAGCGATGCGTTGACGGTTCTCAGGCGGTCAGCTTTGGCATCGTAGTCAAAGATACCTCCGAAGTTCTTCGGTACGCGAGCTCAGGTCTGCGAGTTGCGTACCGATCTGGTTGATGTGTTCTGCGTCCATGACAAACCCGATCTGTGTTGGTTTCAGTAAACCAGCCATTTTCTCACGAGTTGAGCCTCTCCCGGGCCTTGTCTGCCCACAGCTGCAAACCGGCCAAGAGGTCTTTCTGACTGAAAGAGCAGCTCTCCTCGCTGAAGAGGGCGCCCGCTTCGATCCGGTCGAGCTGGTCATCCAACACCTGTGTGTAGCGCTCGGGCAGCGGCAGACGGGCTGCCGCGTTCCGCCACTGGGCCGTCAGCTGCGTGGTGGACAGCTCGCCGCGTTGGCAGGCGGACAGGCTGGTTTGCATTTGTTCGAGGGTTTGCAGCGGTGTGCTCATGGTCAGTTCCTGCGGGTTCGCAGCGACAATCATGCCCCATGAAAAACACCAGCGCCAAACCCCGCCGACTCGAAGACATCCTGTTCAGCCAGGGCTTTGGCACGCGCCGCGTGTGCGCGGGCCTGATCCAGCAGGGGCATGTGACAGTCAATGGTCAGCCGGTGGATGATGCTGGCGCGCTGTTTGTGCCAGAAGGGCTGGTGTTCACGGTGCAGGGCAACGACTGGTCCTTCCACGAGCAGGCCTACCTGATGCTGCACAAGCCGGCGGGCACCGAATGCTCTCAAAAGCCTTCCGCCTGGCCCAGCATCTACACGCTGCTGCCGGCACCGCTTCGCCAGAGACCGCAAAAAGGGGCGGTGCAGGGCGTGCAGGCGGTGGGCCGGCTGGACCAGGACACGACTGGCCTGCTGCTGCTGACCGACGACGGTGCATTCATTCACCGCATGAGTTCACCCAAAAAGCATGTGCCCAAGGTGTACGAGGTCACCGCCAAACACCCGGTCACGCAGGCCATGGTGGACCGGTTGCTGGCCGGTGTGGTGCTGGACGACAACCCCAAACCCGTGCGCGCCGCCGCCTGCGCCATCACCGGTGAACACACGCTGAGCCTGACGCTCACGGAGGGCAAGTACCACCAAGTCAAGCGCATGGTGGCTGCGGTGGGCAACCGTGTAGAAGGCCTGCACCGCTCGCGCATTGGCGGCCTGGCGCTCCCGCCTGATCTGCCGCCGGGGCAGTGGCGTTGGCTGACGGCAGAAGACCTGGCCTTGCTGTAAGCATGGCCCGCACGGGGTGCGTCGGGTCCCGCCGCAGAAAACGTGCGACAATCGCATCTGTTGCCGCCGCCAGTTGCCGCAACGTCAGCGTTCTGCTGGGGCCTGACCCGGGGCCTTTCCCGCGGTGACCATGCCCACCCCCTTGAGACTGATCGGTCCTTGACTGGCCGTTGTGATCCACAGCGGATCGAGCCGATCCCCTGCGCCAGTGTGGCGCTCCATTTGAATGAACTTTGAAGAACTGAACCTGGCCCCGGCCATCGTGCAAGCCGTGCGTGAGCAAGGCTATGAAACCCCCACCCCCATTCAGGCCCAGGCCATCCCCGCGGTGCTCGCGGGCCAGGACCTGCTGGCTGGCGCCCAGACTGGCACCGGCAAGACCGCCGCCTTCACGCTGCCCGTGCTGCACAAGCTCAGCCAAACCGAACCGGGCCAGAACCGCTTTGGCGGCAAGGCCATCCGCGCCCTGGTGCTCACGCCCACACGCGAATTGGCCGCCCAGGTCGAGGAGTCGGTGCGCGACTACGGCAAATACCTGCAGCTTGACTCGGCCGTCATCTTTGGCGGCGTGGGCATGAACCCGCAGATCAACCGGGTCAAAAAAGGCGTGGACATCCTGGTGGCCACCCCTGGCCGCCTGCTGGACCTGCAAGGCCAGGGCCATCTGGACCTGTCCACCGTCGAGATCCTGATCCTGGACGAAGCCGACCGCATGCTGGACATGGGTTTCATCCACGACGTCAAGAAAGTGCTGGCCCTGCTGCCGCAGGACAAGCAAAGCCTGCTGTTCTCGGCCACCTTCAGCGACGAGATCCGCGACCTGGCCAACAACCTGCTCAAGAACCCGCAAAGCATCCAGGTCACCCCGCGCAACACCACGGTGCAGCGCATCACCCAGGTCATCCACCCTGTGGGTCGTGGCAAGAAAAAAGAAGTGCTGCTGCACATCATCCAGCAGCACAACTGGAGCCAGGTGCTGGTGTTCACGCGCACCAAGTTCGGTGCCAACAACGTGGCCGACTACCTGACCAAAAACGGCGTCAAGGCCATGGCCCTGCACGGCAACAAGAGCCAGAGCGCACGCACGCAGGCGCTGGCCGGCTTCAAGAGTGGCGACATCCGTGCCCTGGTGGCCACCGACATTGCGGCGCGCGGCATCGACATCGAAGAGCTGCCGCACGTGGTCAACTACGAAATCCCGAACATCCCCGAGGATTACGTGCACCGCATCGGTCGCACCGGCCGCGCTGGCAACAGCGGTGAAGCCGTCAACCTGGTCTGCATGGACGAGGAAGGCTTCATGATGGAGATCGAGCGCTTCACCAAGCAGGAAATCCCGGTGCAGATGCTTGAGGGCTTCGGCCCCGAACCCGATGAAAAGGCCGAGCCGATTGCCATGGGTCGCCAGACCCTGTGGGGCGGCGCTGGCAAGCCGCCCAGCCGCGAGGTCATGGCTGCCGCCGCCAAGGCCGCGCGACAGGAAATGATGGGCCGCATCCGCGAAAACAAGGCCAAACTGGGCGAGCGCCAGCCACGAGGTGATCGCGCCGAAGGCCAGGCTGGCGAAGGCCAGCAGGCCCGTGGTCCGCGCCCCTCGCGCCACGGCAATCAGCCTTCGCGCCGCCACGGCGAAGGCCAGGGCCAGCGTCAGGACCGCCCGCAACATGCCCGTGGTCCGCGCCCCGAAGGCCAGGGCAACGGCGCTCAGGGCCAAGGGCAGCGCCGCGAGCAGAACCAGAATCGCGATCGCCGCCCGCGCGACGGTGACGAGCTGCCGCGCCACATCGACCCGCTCAAGACGACACAGTTCGCCAAACTCGACCTGCCGCGCCGCAAACCGGTCAAAACCGGCGGTCAACCCGACCCCACCCGTACCAGCATTGACAGCCTGGCCGCCGGCGGCAAGCGTCATGGGGGTGGCGGTGGTGGCTTTGGCGGCAACCGCGGTGGCGGTCGTTTCCGCTGAGCTTGTTCTTCGGCAGGCGCATGCGCCTGCCGGGCTGACGTTCAGTCCCGGAGGTAGCGCTGCACCAGCAGCGTCCAGTAGGCCGAGCCCACGGCCACGTTGTCGTCGTTGAAGTCGTAGCCGGGGTTGTGCACCATGCAGGCGCCGTGGCCACCGTTTTCCCCCGCACCGTTGCCGATCATCAGGTAGCAGCCAGGCACCTCCTCCAGAAAGAAAGCGAAGTCTTCGCTGCCCGTCACAGCCTTGCCCTGACGGGTGACACGCTCGGCGCCCACCAGTTCCTCGGCCACGTCGCGGGCAAAGTCGGTTTCGCGCAGGTGGTTCACCAGCACCGGGTAGCCGCGCTTGTAGTCGACCTGCGCCCGCACGCCGTAGCTCTGGGCCTGGGCGTGGGCCAGCTCGGTGATGCGTTTTTCGAGCAGTTCGCGCACTTGCGGATTGAGCGCACGCACGCTCATGCTCAGCGTGGCTTGCTGCGGGATGACGTTGTTGGCCACGCCGGCATGGAAGGCACCCACCGTAATGACAGCGGTTTCCTGCGGGTCCACGTTGCGCGCCACGATGCTTTGCAGACCGAGCACGATGGCCGAGCCTGCCACCACCGGATCGGCCGCCTGGTGCGGCATGGCGCCATGGCCGCCCTTGCCATCCAGGGTGATGGTCACATAGTCGGAGGAGGCCATCATCGGGCCATCGCGCAGCACCAGATGCCCCTGGGGATGTCCCGGCATGTTGTGCATGGCAAACACCGCATCGCAGGGGAACTGCACAAACAGGCCGTCGTCCATCATCTTGCGCGCCCCGCCCAGGCCTTCTTCGGCGGGCTGGAAGATCAGGTTGAGGGTGCCGGAGAACTGCAGGTTCTGCGCGATGTGTTTGGCCGCAGCCAGCAGCATGGCGGTGTGTCCGTCATGGCCGCAGGCGTGCATGATGCCGGCATTGCAGCTGGCATAAGGCAGGCCTGTGGCCTCCTCGATGGGCAGCGCATCCATGTCGGCGCGCAGGCCCAGCGTCTTGCGGCCACTGCCGCGCTTGAGCTGCCCGACCACGCCGGTGCCGCCCAGCCCGCGGGTCACGGCATAGCCCCATTTTTCGAGCTGCTCGGCCACCAGGTCACTGGTGCGGTATTCCTTGTAGCCCATTTCCGGGTGTCGGTGGATGTCGCGGCGCACCGCGATGAACTCGTCGGCCTGCGCATTCAGGGTCTGCAGCAGGTCGTGGGCAAAGGCTTCGCGGGGAGCGTTCATGGGCTTTCC
>Ga0255274_1000196_pt1 | contig 10930 bp, 1 predicted proteins | sample AtltaT_4_FD_183673 | JGI IMG/M metagenome (GOLD analysis project Ga0255274, IMG submission 183673) | Metatranscriptome of freshwater microbial communities from Altamaha River, Georgia, United States - Atl_Colum_RepB_8h (Metagenome... | ecosystem: Environmental > Aquatic > Freshwater > River... | reverse complement strand
TGGAAACGCGGGCACAGGAATCACGGTAGGTGGGACGGCGACAGCCCGTACGTTTGCCGGCACGCTTGCTAACCTGAACGCTTACTTCACGACTGCAGGTAAGATCACTTACACGACGGCTGCTAACAGCACGACAACGGAAACCTTAACGATCGCGATCGCCGACAACAACAGCGGGACGGCTAGCACCACCGCATCGATTGTAGTAACACCGGTAAACGACGCTCCTGTTTTGGACCTTAACCGCAACCTTGCGGGTACCGATACGCTTGTTTCTTTCACCCAGGGGGCCGCTGTAGTGCTCGCAAGTGACGCGGAAATCAGCGACATTGACTCAGCCGACGTCCTGGCAAGCGTCACCGTGACGATTACCAACGCCAGCGGTGTCCGCAACGGTGACGTTTTGCAGATGGGGGCCGTCTCAGGATTGATTTCCGTCTACAGCGATGGAGTATTGACCATCACTCCAGCGTCTGGTGCAAGTGCCCCGGTGGCAGATTTCCAAGCCGCGTTGAGAACTGTAACGTTCAACAACACACTTAGTGCTCCGAATCTTACAGAGCGTGTCATCAATATCCAGGCTTTCAATCCTGGTGCAGAGAATGCATCGAGCAACATCGCTGTCGCCAAGGTGTCGATGACCGACGTGAACGACGCGCCGGTATATCAGGACAACCTGACGGCACAAACGCCGTCGGTGGGGTTGCCTTTCAGTTACACGCTCCCGAGCGGCGTGTTTGTGGATCCTGAAAATCAAACGATGACCTATCAGGCTTACGTGGCATCGTCGACTTCAGCCAACGCGACGCTTTCACCGCTGCCGGGTTGGTTGACTTTCAATAGCAGCTTGATGAAGTTCTACGGTGTTCCGCCAACTACCGATTCGTTGATTATTCGATTGGTTGCGACGGACGCAGAAGGTGCATCGAGTTACGGGAACTTTACCGTCACACCAAAATCTACTGTCAATGTCGATGGAACGGAGAAGTTTTTTGCCTACGTGAGCTTCCCGAGCGCCTACGACTTGGTCGAGGGCAATGTTTATTCCTCGGCCGGCTACTACCAAGAAGAAACGAATTCCTTCAAGACGGCCTCGGCTCCTCTTGCAGGCACCAATTTCATCTTTTACCAATCGACTTTCCCTGTTGGAGCAGATCCCGCATACTTCAATGGTAACAACGTCGCTGGTACTCTGACTTACCTGAACACATCAGGCGAGGTTGTTAGCGTTGTCGGGGTCGCTTCGCGTCCTATCAAGACTTCTGGAAACAACGTTCGCGGGTTCTACATGTGGGTGGATAATCGCAATCAAGCCTTCGGGACTCAGGGCGCGATCCTGCTTGTAATCGATCCGAACTACTTCGCCAACAGCACTGTTTACAACAGCAGTTCAGACCGCGTAGATTCTGACCTCAACGCTTATCTGAACCAGTCTGTCGTTTCGATTGCAAGTGCCGTAGCAAACGAGTCGTCCGGAGCGATTGATTTTGTACTGACACGAACAGGAACTGGTTCTTCCAGTGTTCGCTTCACCACCTCGATCGGTTCGACCGATACCGCCAGCTCCAATGACTTCACCTCCAAGACGGAAGTCGTGTCGTTTGCAACCAACGAAACCACGAAGACTGTAACGGTCTCTCTGGTAAACGATACGCTTTATGAAGGGGACGAAACCTTCACGGCAACCTTGAGCGATGCGACCAATACTCGCTTGGGGAACAGTGTTGCCAAGGGTACGATCCAGGACAATGATCCAGTTCCCTCGGTGAGCATCGCTGCCGCCAGCAACCTTGAAGGCAACGCAATAGTTTTTACCGTCACCCGAACTGGCAATGCGCAAGCGGTGCAGACGGTCAAGTACTCTACGGCACTCTCGACCAGTGGATTCATCGCTTCGCCCGACGATTTCACCAGCACCTCGGGGACGTTGACTTTCAACCCAGGGGAGACAACCAAGAAGTTTTCGGTACAGAGCACTCAGGATGGTCTTCTGGAGTCGAATGAAACATTCCTCGTGAACTTGACCAACCCAACTGGTGGTTTAACCATCGGTACGTCGCAAGCTGTCGGAACCATTCAGGATGACGAAAGTACCGTCTTTTACTTTGTGGAGTCCGCACAAGTCGTAGAAGGAAATGCGATCTCGTTTGTCATCAAACGGACGGGAACTGTTCAAAATAGCAATCCTGTTGGTGGCGCTGACGCGGGACAAACCATCCAGTATTGGACGGTCCTGGGGACTGGCTATGATGCAGAGTCGAATGACTTCACAGGGGTCTCCAGCGGTTCCCCGGTGACAGTTACATTCGCGCAGAATGAAACCACAAAGACCTTGACGATCGCTACCAACAACGATTCCGTCTACGAAGGGGATGAGACGTTCGGAGTGCGGCTTGGAAACTTGGGAAGCTTGCAGTTTGGCTCCACCCAAACAGCGATTTTCGAGCCTGGTCAAGAAGCACCGATGACGATTTTGGACAACGACGCGGCACCCAAGTTCGAGGTAACTGTCGGGGACCCGTCGAGTGTGACAGAAGGTGGCCAGATTACCTTCATCATCACTCGAGATGCCGATGCAGAGCAAACGCAAACCATCGATTACGCTTCGGTGATCCGCTCGAGCGACAGCGCTTCGATCAACGATTTTACGGGTGTTAGTGGCACCGAGACGTTCACCCAAGGTCAGTTTGGGGCTGGTAGTTCGCGCACCGTCACGGTCACGACGACACTTGACAGTGTTACCGAAGGGCCAGAAACCTTTGGATTTGCGATCAGCAATCCAACTGGAGGGTCCGAGTTGGGTACTAGCACTGAGGCGACCGGTACGCTCGTTGATGCCAACACTGCGCCTGCGGCTAGCAATACCACCGTGGGGACAGTGACCAATCCAGCGCTCGAAGACAGCCCCTACGTATTCGAGGAGTTCGACTTTGGGTACACCGATGCTGAGAATGCGCCACTGTGGTCGATTCAGATCAAGTCCTTGCCAGGGAGTGGTGTGCTGGAAAAAGCAACCACGAGCACCCCGGACGGGAATGGTGGAGCAACGCTCGGTGGCTGGACCGCTGTCGCTGTCGATGACGTATTGGCCCTTGCTGGTCCAACCGGTGTCAGCGCGGGTGGGTTCCGATATGTTCCGGTGGCGAATGCAAACGCCGATAACCTCAATCCGGACCCGACCTTTACTCTTCGGGTTAGCGATGGAGCCAACTTCTCTCCGGATGTACCAGCTAGTCTTGGCACGGTGACGATCAACATCACTCCGGTCAACGATGCTCCTGAAGGCAACTCGGTGGTTCCTAACCTCAATGCCTACGTCGGCGGGTTTATCACGCTCAGCGATAGCACTTTCGGTTTCCGGGAACTGGTGGATGTGCCTGCGGATGCGTTCCACGCGGTGAAGTTCTTCAATGTTCCGGAGCGACCGGTGCAAGGTTTGGTGGCAAACGAGGGTGCGGTTCAAACCCAAGTTGGGGCATTCTCGAGTTCTCGTAGTGGTACGATCACGGGTGCACGCGACATCCGAACCTCGGCTTTCAGCCAGTCGACCACTGCGGGTAACCCGCAGTTCGTAACGGCCGAATCGGGTTCATGGCCGATTGTGGGACAAGGGACCTTTACCAAGCGTCTTGCGGGTCGTTATGGTGTGATGTACCTAAATCCGGCTGCCGATAGCACCTCGCCCGGATCGTATTACTTCCAGCAGTATACGGACGGCCAAGGTGGTTACACATACATTTCGAGGTACGACACGACCACGACGCCATTTACTCCTGTCTATGAGTCGCTGAGCCTGCCAAACGGTGTTAAAGTGACCGACGGTTTCTTGTTCGATGTGGGAGTTAACGGCACCGACTTTTTCCGCATAACGCTTACGTTGACTCTTACTGGCAATAGCGGTTCAGCATCTGGATTTGATTTCGAATCCAGTCTTTGGCAGACCGTAAAAGACGGGGATTTCGTCCACGTGTCGGAGATCGTTGCGGATCGGCTTCGCTACAGCCCGTGCTTCTGCGGTGTGGCGCGGTACAAGACCGATGGTACATTCCAAATCGGTACCAACGGAGGAGCGGTCTTCACGACACTCAAGTACCAAGTCCAGGACGACGGGGGCACGTCTAATGGTGGCGTGGATTTGGATCAGTCCCCAAATGACATTACGATCACGCTGATCGATGGTTTTTCGCCAGTGGTCAACGTTCCGAGCGAGCGTTACTTCGACGAAGACACGACCCTGTCTTTTGGTGCCTTCGGCCAAGCTAACGCGCTGTACATAACTTATAATCCACCTGGAGTGGCTCCTGAGAACATCAACGAGGTAACCGTTGTTGTGGAGCTTTCGAATGATTCCAGGCCTGGAACGCTTTCGCTCGATGGAGGTTTGCCAGTCAGTGGGGTCACCGCGACAACGATCGATGGAAAAGTGACCAAGTATGAGATTGTCGGCACCACTGCTTTTGCAAACACGGTGCTGGCAAACTTGAACTTCACACCGGATGCAGATCAGTTCAGCACGACCGACTTGGGTGAAAATGCTGGGGATCCGCGTTACCCAGGTTTGAATGGTATCGGCGGAACCGACACGTACGCGATTTTGCGTGTTTCGGCCAAGAACAATCCGCTGTCTGGTGAGACACAGTATCCGACGACCCGCGCTAGTGTGGACATGTCGGTTCTGGATGTTAACGATGCACCGGTTGCCAGCGGTACTGCGAGCTTGCCAGACGTGCTCGAAGACGCTTCGTCTCCTGCTGGTTCGACTGTAACGTCGCTGTTTACCAGCAACTTTAGTGACATCAAGGATTACTCTCCGAACACCAACTACGTCACTAGCCAAACTCTAGCGGGGATCGCTATTCGCGATTATTCGCCAGATGCCGCCAAGGGAGCATGGGAGTACTCTGCTGATGGTACGATTTGGACGGCGGTACCGAGCCGCACGGCCGATGATGTCAATGCATTTGCATTGCCAACGAGCTCCCAGTTGCGATTTGTTCCAGCGGGAAATTACAATGGATCAGCGCCGACGCTGACGGTTCGGTTGATTGAAAGTTCATCGACAGCGGTGACAGTCGGAGATCTCGACGTATCGGTCAACGGCGCTACAACCCGATTCTCGTCCGGTACGGTGGTTTTGTCCGCTACGGTTACCGCCGTGAATGACATCCCTGTGAGTGTAGGGGCGACTCCTGCGACGGTGTCCGCGCTTGAGGAGTCGGCTAACACGACGGCTCAATCGTTGGGTCTCGGTGGATTGGATTACACGCCGGGTGTTCCGAGCGATGAGTCTAGCCAAACACTCAGTTACATCATTCGGACGATCCCCAATTTTATCGAGCTTTACAAGGCTGATGGAACGACGCGAGTTAATGCCGATGATGTGTTGACGATCGAAGAGTTGCGGGGGCTCAAGTACAAGACCTTGGTGGACTCTGTCGGTTCCGGCACACTGACATGGGATGTCAAGGACAATGGTGGAACAGCCAACGGTGGCGTAGATACCTTGCCGCAATCCCTGAGCATTACCATCACCGGAGTCAACGACGCTCCGGTCTTTACGGGAACGACGGCATCGATTTCCACCAGCGAAGATGCTGCCAACAGCACCGCAGCTTCGGCGGGCCTGAGCGGCTTGACCTTCGGCCCTGGTGGTGGATCGGATGAGTCGGGTCAGACACTCACAGTCACGATCACTGGGATACCAGGATTGGTTTCTTTGTATAAGGCTGATGGAACCACGGCGGTGACGGCTGGAACGGCCTTGACGGTTGCCGAGCTCCAAGGGCTGACGATCAAAACGGTCGCCAATCAAAACGGAACTGGCGTGATCACTTACACGGTTTCCGATGATGGAGGGACGGCCAACGGCGGCAGTGACACGCTGAGCCAGAGCATCAGTGTAACAGTAACTGCGGTAAACGACGCTCCGGTGGCAACGGGTGGGGCGACGCTGGGACCTGTCAGCGAGGACACCGGTTCGCCGGCGGGCGCTTCGGTAGCTGCGCTGTTCGGCGGGAACTTCAATGATGATACCGATACCGTGCAAGGTGCAGGTGGCTCATCTGCGAACAGCTTGGCAGGCGTGGCTGTGGTAAGTTACACACAGGTCGCCTCGAAGGGGTTGTGGCAGTACTCCGCTGACAGCGGCTCGAATTGGACTACGCTTGCCAACGTCGCTGGCCAATCTTCAGCAACTCTGCTTCCATCGACTCACCTTCTGAGGTTCAAACCGGTAACCAACTTCAATGGGCCTGCTCCAACCTTGACGGTCCTATTGATCGACAATAGCGATGGAAATGTAAGTTTTGCGACAGGAGTCAATGTAGCCACCAAGGGGGGTACGACAAGTTACTCGGATGGATCGGTTGTCTTGTCGACCTCGATCACAGCGGTCAACGATGCCCCGCTTGCTAGCGGAAACGCGTCGCTGTCGGCGGTCAACGAGGATAGCTCGAATCCTCCTGGAGCCACAGTCGGTTTCTTGTTCAACTTGAACTTCAATGATCAGCGTGATGCGGTAACGGGAGGATCATCGGCCAATTTGCTTGCAGGCGTTGCGATCAACGAGTACATCGTTGACGCCGCTAAGGGGGATTGGCAATACAGCACCAACAACGGTGGCACATGGTCGAATGTCCCTGCATTGGCGACTGGAAGCGACACCACAGCTTGGGCTCTAAAGCAATCCGACTTGTTGCGGTTCTTGCCTGCGTTGAACTACAACACCGCCGATAAGGGACCTGCTCCGGTTCTAAAGGCGCGTCTTATCGACAGCAGTTACGGAACATTGGCTACCGGCCAGTTGAACGTAAGTTCTAACGGAGGTACCACTGCGTATTCCACAGGGATTGTGACGTTAACAACCACGGTAAATTCAGTTAACGACATGCCTAGCGGCTCGGATAATACTGTTTCAGTCGTTCGCAATGCGAACTATGTTTTTGGACAATCGGATTTCGGATTCGATGACCTTAGCGACGCTCCTAAGAACAAACTGAATCGGGTGTTGATCACAAGTCTTCCCGCTTCTGGTACCTTGAATCTGAATGGCCAAGCGATCGCTGCAGGATCTTATGTAACGATTTCGGACATCGTTGGTGGCAAGGTTGTTTTCGTGCCTCCCGCCTCGGGTAGTTCCACTTCGTTTACGTTCCAGGTCCAAGATGACGGCGGAACAGCAAACGGTGGTACCGATTTGGATTCCACGCCAAACACGATCAATATCTCGATTACGGAGCCCACTTCGAACTTGTTGGTAACCTCCTATGGTCCTGTCAACGAGTACAAGCCTGGTGCGAGCGATACGATCTACCACATGTTCAAGGTGACGGCGGACCTGGGAACTACAGTGGATCTGTCGATTGTGGACATCGCTGGATCGAACAAGGCGACAATCTCTGGGTTCAGCTTTGAGTACTCGCTCAACAAGACCGATTGGGTTTCAGGAAGTTCCGTTGTTTTGAGTAGTGGGACGGGTACAGCCGAAATCTACGTTCGAGTGAATGTCACTACAGAAGCTGACGATCTCTACGAAGGCCCAGAGCAGTTTAGATTGCGTGCAGACGATAGTATCACGGTAGCGTTTGGTCTGGGTGAGATTCGAGACGACGGAATCGGCGGGGTCTACACGGGTACTTGGGGCTCAACCAACCCGAACACCAATTCGATTACGCAACTCGATGATGACAGAGTCGCAGCGGTCGCTGATAGTCTCAAGTCCACGGTGTTAACATCCGTAACAGTTCCGGTCCGAACCAACGATACCGCTTTGGGTGGTGCAACGATCAGCCCAGAGCTCGATCTCGACCCTGACACCGATGGGGTTCAATCGTCCTTGACGGTAGCTGGTGAGGGAACTTGGAATGTCGTCAATGGCGACGTCACCTTCACTCGGCTGAACAATTTCACGACGGATCCGAGCCCGATCAGTTACGCCGTTCGCTCGTCGGACAGGCCTGGGGTTTATTCACCGATTACCGCAACGGTCACGATTGACTTCCCGGTGGTTGCTCGCCCAGATGGCAACACTCCAGAGGTGGACTTGACCAAGTCCATCACGTTTGATGTGTTGGCGAACGATAATTTGGGAGATACTCCTAAAGCAAGTACGTTGAGGTTTGCTGACGGATCGACTCAGATCATCGGATCGCGTGGTACCTGGACGATTGTTGATGGTGGTGTGGGTCAGTCGGCAAAGGTGATCGTATTCACCCCCAATGTTGTCGGTGGGACATCCTCTGTGCAAACCCAGGACCCGGATCCTGTGAATTACGTTGTGGATGATTGGCAAAGCAACCAGTCGGCATCGACGCTCGTTACGGCAAGTTACGCACGTTCCACCGGTGCCTTTGTTGTTCTGATCAACAATTTGGTTGGCACGGACTATCTGAATGTGGCTTCTGGAGTCAACCCATTCCTCAACGATGGAGTTGAAAATAAAGACAGTCGTATCGACCGGTTTTTTGAGGTTCGAATTGCTGACAACCAACCAGCGGGAACTCTGATAACGCTCAACGGCGTCACGTTTACGACGAATGTTGCCGACTCCAACATCACCCTTGGGCAGATCGCTTGGACCAAGCCAACGACCATGACGGTAGGCAATTTCTCCGCCTTGTCCGTGGATGCTCGAAGCAAGCCCCTGCTCACCGGTAGTTTCGCTGATATTTCGCTTGTTGGAGCTGCTACAAGCACGACGACATCCAGTGTTGAGTTTGTTGCGATGGACATGAGTTACTTGAGGAACGCCGGGAATTACTCCTTGGTCAGTCCGTTCAGTTCGAGCAACCAGGGATCTATTAGGTTTTCTGAATCTGTCGCTACAAACAACCAGCCCTTCCCAATGGCTGCGGCACCAAACACTTTCAACTCGATGCCAGCATCTACCTCGCGGTCCATTTCTTGGTCGAGGAATAGTCCGCTAACACTGGCAAGTACAAGTATGCTCTCTTTGATGAAATCCGTTAGGATTAGTCATTCGACTTCTACGCGTACTTCCCAGTTCAATGCGGGAGGAAAGGTTGTGGAGGACAATGGAACGGTGGACTTGCGGCCTTATACCCAATGGGTCCTTGGTTCTACGCCTCAAGAAGTGCTCAACAGCCTTACCACACAGCATGTCAACCCAAGCCAATTGCTGGATGATGAGGGCTTCGAATCTCTAATAAGGAGCATTTCTCAACCGATTAACTCGATTGGAATGGTTGATTATTCACCTGTTTTAGTGGAGAATGGCGGGCTTGAAATCCCAGTAGCCGTTGAGGATACGACGGGTAACGACAGTTCGGATCTGTTCGACATCTCTCAAATCGGCAACAAGGGGCGTACGCTTCGGAAGCGGATCCGGTAACGCTAGTTGCCGTTCCAACTTCCTTTTCAATAACTGACAAACAAACGAGGAATGATTAATGGATCAAAATCGTGCTCTTACCCTCCCCGTGGTTTCACGGGGGGATAGACACGGATGTTTCGATGGCTCAACCAAGGATGGTTGGTATTTTGGTGGTGTTTTTCGGCTTGTTTGTCTAGTATTGGTCAGCTCGCTTTGTTTTTGCGACACCGCGAGCGCTGGGCTGAGGCTTTACATTTCCGACAGTGACGGGAGCTTTCTGGAGGTTGTAGACAACAACGCTCAGGGGAGTGACCTTAACGCTGCGGTGGACTTCATATCGGTTAGCGCTAGCAAGTTATCATTGGCCTTTACGGGGTGGACTTTCAATAAAGTCACTGCGGAATCTTCGTTAGGAGTGAACTTAGATGATCAGGCGGTGCGTCGACTCAATGTCCAGTTTGACGTCGTGAACCAGTTGAACAGAGCTCGGGATATCGAAATCAAGGTACTTTACACCGGGGCTTTATCACTGGATTTAGATCCAACAGCGATGAATCTGTTTGCGAATGGCAAAACGTACCAGGTCTATGATGGAACATTGGAACCGGCGCCGACACCTCCAGATCCGTTGGACGTAAGGTTTTCAGGAGCGTTCAATCAAGACGAAACCGGTAGTTATTTAACTAACAACTATGACGATTTGGTGAATAACGGTTCCCCGTGGGTTCTTGGGGCTCAGGGGAACGACATTTTTTATCAGGACATTGGTCCAAACGGAGAGCGTTCGTTTAACGTGGTTGAACCTTACCAGACAACCGTGACACCGGAAGGTCTTTTTTCGATGACATTGGCTTCCAAAGTATTTTCTTTGGGTCAGTATGAGGGTTACGGCTTTCAGGCGGATTTGGAAATCACACTTCCGGAACCGGTTTCGTCCGCTGGTTGGATTCTGTTGGGCGGAGGGCTTGCAGTCAGTCGGTGGAGGCGTCGGTTGAGTGCAACTCGGTGAGACTGCACGTTCGGGCCTATCGGTCGGAATTTACTTTGTTTTGTGTGGCACCAGCGAAATGGTTTGTCTGGCCCCATCCTACCTACAGGTATGAATGTACCGAGAAAAGACTTTCAGGATCAACTACGGACTGCTTCTTGGTAGTTCGTTGGTAGTGTTGTGCTGCTTTGTTGCTGTCTACTTCTTGTATGCTAGGCAGCAAAAGTTGGTGATGGCCAAGTTGGAAAGCGACGCCAAGAGGTTTTTGGCCTCTGAGGATTACGAAGCGGCCGGCAACGTTTTGGATTTGCTGACGAAACTTAAGCCAGATGATTCTCGGCACAAAGTGGACTTGGCCTTGTGTCTTGACAAGACGGCAACGTCCTTCTCGGGCATTCAGACATCGATACGATACAACTCGAGTGCGTTGAGTATTTGTCAATCGGTAGCGGAGTTGGAAGATCAGATCCCTGCTATTCGTCGTCGACTGGTCAACCGGTTGTCGCAGGTAAATCGTTACGAAGACGCGATCGACCAGATCGTTCGTTTGGTCGGGCCGGATGTGGACCTCGAGCTTCAGAAACGGTATGTCGTAGCGAAAGTGCGACTTT
>Ga0255274_1000193_pt1 | contig 11022 bp, 10 predicted proteins | sample AtltaT_4_FD_183673 | JGI IMG/M metagenome (GOLD analysis project Ga0255274, IMG submission 183673) | Metatranscriptome of freshwater microbial communities from Altamaha River, Georgia, United States - Atl_Colum_RepB_8h (Metagenome... | ecosystem: Environmental > Aquatic > Freshwater > River... | reverse complement strand
CGCGCCTGCGTGCGGATGGCGAACCCGATGAGGTGTTCATGCCGCACACGCGCAGCCGCAGCCAGGCCCTGTTTGCGCTCGAAGAGTGGCGTACTGGCTGGGGCCAGGTGCAGGCGGGGGCGCGTCTGGAGCAGGTTTGGGTGCGCTCGGACGGCAGCCCCTGGGATGCGCGCTTCAACCCCGGCGAGCGGCGCTTCGACCCGCGCAGCTACTCGCTCGGGGCCCAATACAGGCTGGCAGGCGACTGGCTGGCCACCGGGCAGGCCGCGCACAGTGAGCGTGCGCCCAGCGATGCCGAGCTGTTTGCCAATGGTCCGCACCTGGCCACCCACACCTGGGAGGCGGGCAATGCCGCACTGGGCCTGGAAAAGTCCAACAGTGTTGAACTCGGGCTGGAGCGACGCAGCGGGCCGCACCCGATCAAATTCAGTGTGTTCGAGAGCCGTTTTTCCAACTTCATTGGCCTGATGGCCACCGGTGCCGAGCAGGATGGCTTGCCCGAATACAGCTATGCCGGCGTGCGCGCCCGTCTGCGTGGCTGGGAGGCCAGTGGTCAGTCGCGCGTTTTCCAGAACGCCTTGCAGGGCGCGGGCACGCTGGACCTGCACTGGCGCGCCGACCGTGTGCTGGCCGACAACCTCAGCACGGGCGAGCCGCTGCCGCGGATCGCGCCCTGGCGCGTGGGTCTGAGCGCAGTCTACCGCTACGATGCCTGGCAGGCCCGCCTGGGCTTCGACCATGCAGGCGCGCAACGCCGGGTGCCCGAGGGCAGTGCGGCCACTGAGGCCTACACCCTCTGGCATGCCAGCCTGAACTACCGACAGAAGGCATCGGTGGGTACCGTCCACTGGTTCGCACGGCTGGACAACCTGAGCAACGCGCTGGCTTACAGCGCCACCTCCATCCTGACCAGCACCGCGCCGGGACGCGTGCCGCTGCCCGGGCGTTCGCTCAGGCTGGGCTTGCAGTGGCGGTTCTGAGCGGGCACTGGCCTGCAGCGCTGGCGGAGCACGAGGCTGACGGGATAATGCCGGGATGACCCTGGATCACCCTGTTGTTTCGGCCCTGCTGCCGGTGGTATTTCTCATTTTCATCGGCTTTGTGGCGGGACGCGCGGGGCTGGTGCGCGGCGAATCGGTGCGCGACCTGTCCAACCTGGTGTTCCTGGTGCTGACGCAGGCGCTGCTGTTCCGCACCATGGCCAGCTCGCATGTCGAGGAGCTCGATTTCCGGCCGGTGATGCAGTATTTCCTGGTGGCCGGCACGCTGTTTTTCATCATGCTGGCCGTGTATGGAGGCAACAGCCGTGCCTCGGTCATGGCGCTGGCGGGCATCTTCAGCAACACGCTGATGATCGGGGTGCCGCTGGTCGGGCTGGCTTACGGGCAGGCCGGGCAGGTGCTGCTGTTCACGCTGATCTCGCTGCACGCCCTGATTTTGCTGAGCATCGCCACGCTGGTGCTGGAGCTGCAGGTGGCACGCGAGCAGGCGGCGCGGTCAGGCGACGCGCCGCCGATCTGGCGCACCGTGGGATCTGCCATCAAGAATGCCATCGTTCACCCGGTGCCCTTGCCGATCCTGGTGGGCATTGCCTACTCGTTCACCGGCTGGGGCTTGCACCCGGTCATCGACAAGCCCCTGGTGCTGTTGGGCAATGCCTTCGGACCGCTGGCGCTGGTGCTGGTGGGCATCACGTTGTCGCAAACGCCGGTGGGCCAGCAGTGGCAAAACGCCTTGCGGCTGTCGCTGGTCAAGACGGTGGTGCATCCCCTGCTCATGGCCGCGGCCGGCTGGCTGTTGGGCCTGCGTGGCATGCCGCTGGGCGTGATGGTGCTGGCGGCAGCGCTGCCCATCGGTGCCAATGTGTTCCTGTTCTCGCAGCGTTACCGCAAAGAAGAGGAAATGGTCACGGCCGCGGTGGCGGTGTCGACCGCGGTCGCGGTCGTCACCATCAGCGCCGTGCTGGCCTTGTTGCCTCTGCTGGGCGCCTGATCAGGGGGCCAGCCGCTCGCGGATCCATTGCCCGCCGTCCTGCCGGTAGCGCAGGCGGTCGTGCAGGCGGCTTTTGCGGCCCTGCCAGAATTCCCAGCGGTCGGGCACCAGACGGTAGCCGCCCCAGTGCGGTGGACGCGGTGGCTGCAACAAAAATTGCGCGCCATACTTTGCGGCATTGGTCACCAGCACGGTGCGGCTGTCGATCACCTGGCTCTGCGGTGAAGCCCAGGCACCGATGCGAGAGTCCAGCGGGCGGCTGTGGAAATAGGCGTCGCTTTCGGCGTCACTGACCTTCTCGACACGGCCTTCGATGCGCACCACGCGCTCGAGCTCCACCCAGTGGAACTGCAGTGCGGCAAACGGGTTGCCGGCCAACTCCTGGCCTTTGCGGCTGGCGTAGTTGGTGTACCAGACGATGCCGCGCGCATCGAAGTCCTTGATCAGCACCACCCGCGTGCTGGGCCGCAGGTCGCTTCCTACCGTGGCCACGGTCATGGCATTGGGTTCGGGTATTTCGGACTGGAGGGCTTCGTGGAACCACTGGCCGAACTGCTGCAGTGGGTCGGCGTGCGAAGCCTGTTCGTTGAGCTCGGCTTTTTCGTAGCTTTTGCGAAGGTCGGCGATGTTCATGCGGGCAAGTATAGAAGCCGGGGTGCTCCAGGTGACCGTCTCATGGCCCGGGTACAGGCGGCGAGAGTGCCAGCAGGGCGGCCAAGGCGCGGTCCTCGATGCCGTGCTGGCGCAGGGCCAGGTAGGTTTCCCGGGCGTAGTCCAGCGTGCTGCCGAAGCGCCCGCGCGCATCCCGGAAGATTTGCTGGTAGGTTTGCGCACTGAGCGTGCCGGTGTAGCTGGGGTGGCGATGTGCCAGTGTGAACGCCAGTGCCCGCACTGTGCCGTGAGGTGTGGGGCAGGGCAGCCAGCGCGGCTCGTACACCGTCATCGGCATTTCCCGTTCCCAAAGCCGGCCCAGCACCTGTCCGGCCTGGTCCGCCCCAACCCGGTAGACCAGACCCTGGCAGCTGCCGCCGCGCAGCAGGGCGAACACCAGCCCGGGGCACTCCGGGCTGCCGCGGTTGACACGGCTCCACATTTTCAGGGCACGGTGCCAGCCGTGCACACGGGTCAGGTGGGCCTCGGTGGCGTCGAATTCGGGCCGCCAAATCAGTGAGGCGTAGCCAAACACCCAGAGGTCCTGCCCGGGGGGATGCTGCGCACGCAACGCATCGAGCGTGCGCGCAATGGACGGCGAGCGGCGTTCAGGGATGTTCGACATCGGACCTTTAGAATACCCGGGTCCATTTTCGGAGATCAACACATGTCCAATCAAAACGACAACCAGGCTGTGGTCTGGGCCGTCCTTGTCGCCGTCATCATCCTGGCCGTGGGCCTGGCACTGGGTTTCGGCATTGCCAAGAGCCATAAGGGTGTGGCCACTCCTGCCGCGGCCGCCGCTGTGTCCGCCCCGGTCGAAGCCGCTGCGGAAGCGGCCTCCGCAGCTGCGCCGGCTGCCTCCGAGGCGTCTGCCGCCAAGTGATCGGCTCGCACCTGTGCTGAGCGGTTCGCCGCCAGCCACCACCCGCTTCGGCGGGTTTTTTTGTGCCCGCAGGGCGGGAGTTTCTGCATTTGGTACCCCTTCTGTAACCACGGACCTTCTTTGCTGGAAGAAAGGCGGTTACCATCCGGATTGTAATTTTGTTACATAACGGGTCCCACCCATGAACCTCCATCCCAGCGTCGCCGCCGTGACGGCCCGCATCGTTGAACGCAGCCGCCCCAGCCGCACCGCTTACCTGGAGCAGGTCAGGGCCCATGCCAGCCGCATGCCCGGTGCGCAGCGCCTGGGCTGTGCCAACGTGGCCCATGCCTTTGCCGCCATGCCGGCCGAAGACAAAGCCCGGGCCAGCGGTCTGGGCGGCATTGCCGTGGTCAGCCAGCGGCCGCTGAACATCGGCATCGTCAACGCCTACAACGACATGCTCTCGGCCCATGCGCCGCTGCAGCATTACCCCGAGCTCATCAAGGACGAAGCCCGCAGGCTGGGCGCCACGGCGCAGGTGGCCGGTGGCGTGCCCGCCATGTGCGACGGCGTCACCCAGGGCACGCCGGGCATGGAGCTGAGCCTGTTTTCCCGTGATGTGATCGCCATGGCCACCGCCGTGTCGCTGAGCCACGATGTGTTCGACGTGGCGCTGATGCTGGGTGTGTGCGACAAGATCGTGCCGGGCCTCTTGATCGGCGCGTTGCAATTCGGGCACCTGCCCACGGTGTTTGTGCCCGCCGGCCCCATGACCAGCGGCCTGTCCAACAGCGAAAAGTCCAGGGTGCGCGAAAAAGCCGCGCTCGGTCAGGTGGGCCGCGAAGAATTGCTGGCGGCGGAATCGGCCGCCTACCACGGCGAAGGCACCTGCACTTTCTATGGCACCGCCAACAGCAACCAGATGCTGCTCGAGGCCATGGGCCTGCATGTGCCGGGCACGGCCTTCATCAACCCGGGCGAGGGGGCGCGCGCCGAACTCACGCGCGAGGCGGTGCGCACGGTGCTGGCCAAAGCTGCGCCCATCGGCCATGTGGTGGACGAGCGCAGCATCGTCAACGCCATGGTGGCGCTGCTGGCCACCGGCGGCTCGACCAACCACCTGATCCACTGGGTGGCGGTGGCACGCGCGGCCGGCATCGTGATCGACTGGGACGATTTCTCGGCCCTGTCCGACGTGGTGCCTTTGCTCGCCCGCGTCTACCCCAACGGCAGCGCCGATGTGAACCAGTTCCAGGCCGCAGGGGGGCCGGGCTACGTGATCCGTGAACTGCTCGATGCCGGCCTGATGCACCAGGACGTGCTGACGGTCCGGCCTGGCGGCATCCGTGAGTTCACCCGCATCCCCTCGCTGCAGGGTGGGCAACTGGTCTGGCAGGACGCGGGCGCGAGCCGGGACAGGTCGGTGGTGCGCCCGGCCTCTGCGCCGTTCAGCGCCACCGGGGGCTTGAAGCTGCTGCAGGGCCACCTGGGGCGCAGCGTGATCAAGGTCTCGGCCGTGCCCGAGGCGTTGCACGTCATCGAGGCCCCGGCCCGCGTGTTCGATTCCCAGGAAGCGCTGCAGCAGGCGTTCAAAGCTGGCGAGCTCGATCGCGATGTGGTTTGCGTGGTGCGCTGGCAAGGCCCTCAGGCCAACGGCATGCCCGAGCTGCACAAGCTCACACCGCCGCTGGCGGTGCTGCAGGACAAGGGTTTCAAGGTGGCGCTGGTCACCGACGGTCGCATGAGCGGCGCCTCAGGCAAGGTGCCCGCGGCCATCCATGTGTCGCCCGAGGCCGCCGATGGCGGGCCACTGGCCAGGGTGCGCGATGGCGATGTGATCCGCCTGGATGCCGCAGTCGGCACGCTGCAGGTGCTGGTGAGCGAAGCCGAGTGGGCCGCGCGCCCGCTGGCCCCCATGCCCGAAGCCCTGCGCGCGGCCAACGGCGTGGGCATGGGCCGTGAACTGTTTGCCAACCTGCGTCGCAATGCGCGCCCTGCCGAAGAAGGAGCCTGCACATGGCTGTGAAACCGACTGCCCTGCAGGTGATGCAGGACGCCCCCGTGATCCCCGTGATCGTCCTGAACGATGTGGCGCACGCCGTGCCCATGGCACGTGCGCTGGTGGCCGGCGGCATCCGCATGCTCGAAGTGACCTTGCGCACCCCGCAGGCCCTGGCCTGCATGGAAGCGATCGCCAAAGAAGTGCCCGACGCCGTGGTGGGCGCCGGCACCGTGCGCAGCGCGGCAGATGCGGCAGCAGCCGCCAAAGCCGGCGCGCAGTTTGCCGTGAGCCCCGGGTACACCCGCACCGTGGGTCAGGCGTGCAAAGACAACGGTCTGTCGCTGTTGCCTGGCGTGGCCACGGGCAGTGAAATCATGATGGCGCAGGAAGACGGCTACTCCGAACTCAAGTTCTTTCCGGCCATGCAGACCGGCGGCCCGGCCATGCTCAAGGCCTGGAGTGGCCCGTTTTTTGATGTGAAGTTCTGCCCCACGGGTGGCGTCACGCCGGGCAACGCAGGCGAACTTCTGGTCCTGCCCAACGTGGCCTGCGTAGGGGGCTCCTGGCTGGTGCCCGCCGATGCACTGGCCCAGGGCGACTGGGCCCGCATCGAAGCGCTGGCGCGCGAAGCGTCACAGCTGCCGCGTTAAAACAAAAAAGGCCGGGAGAAGATCCCGGCCTTGCGAGTGTGGCCTGGCGGCCGCCCCTTTGCTTTTTTAGATGCGCTCGAAGATGGCGGCGATGCCCTGACCGCCGCCAATGCACATGGTCACCAGCGCATAGCGGCCGCCCACGCGCTGCAGCTCGTGCAGGGCCTTGACGGTGATCAGCGCGCCGGTGGCGCCGATCGGGTGGCCCAGCGAGATGCCCGAGCCGTTGGGGTTGACCTTGGCCGGGTCCAGGCCCAGCTCCTTGGTCACGGCGCAGGCCTGCGCGGCGAAGGCTTCGTTGGCTTCGATCACGTCGAGGTCGTTGACGCTCAGGCCGGTGCGCTTGAGCACCGCTTGCGTGGCCGAGATCGGGCCCACGCCCATGATCTTGGGGTCCAGGCCGGTGTGGGCGTAACCCACCAGGCGCGCCATCGGCTTGGCACCTCGGGCTTTCGCAGCGCTGGCTTCCATCAGCACCACGGCAGCGGCAGCGTCGTTGATGCCGGAGGCGTTGCCCGCGGTCACGGTGCCGTTTTCCTTGACGAACACCGGCTTGAGCTTGGCCATGTCTTCGGGCTTGCAGTCAGGGCGGAAGTGCTCGTCGGTGGCCCAGGCCACTTCGCCTTTCTTGCTCTTGAGCATGACCGGCACGATCTGGTTCTGGAAGCGGCCTTCTGTGGTGGCGCGCTGGGCGCGGTTGTGGCTTTCGACCGCCAGCGCGTCCTGCATCTCGCGGGTGATGCCGTACTTGGCGGCCACGTTCTCGGCGGTCACACCCATGTGGATGTTGTGGAAGGGGTCGTGCAGCGCGCCGACCATCATGTCGACCATCTTCACATCGCCCATGCGTGCGCCCCAGCGTGAGACCAGGCTGGCGTAGGGGGCGCGGCTCATGTTTTCGGCGCCGCCGGCAATGGCGATGTCGCAATCGCCCAGGGCAATCGCCTGACTGGCACTCACGATGGCCTGCAGGCCCGAGCCGCACAGGCGGTTGACGTTGAAGGCCGGGGTGGCTTCGGCGCAGCCGCCGTTGATCGCAGCCACGCGAGACAGGTACATGTCTTTCGGTTCGGTGTTGACCACATGGCCGAACACCACATGGCCGACGTCCTTGCCTTCGGTGCCCGCACGGGCCAGGGCTTCGCGCACGACCAGCGCGGCCAGCTCGGTGGGCGGGGTGTCTTTGAGGCTGCCACCGTAGGTACCAATGGCGGTGCGCACACCGCTGACAACGACGACTTCACGGCTCATGGGGAATCTCCTGGGGTTGGTTATGAATGACGAAACCTGTCCAGTGTCGGCCGGCAAGGCTACAGCCGGCTGACAGTCTGGGCGGGCGCTGGCAGGCCTGGCTCAGGTCGGGTCGCGCACATCGGCCACCGGCTGGGCGCCGAAGTCCGGGCGCTGCAGATAGGCCAGGACCTTGGCCGCGGCATCCTGCGGTGAACTGAGCATGCCGCCTTCCTTGAGCTGCCGGAAATTGGCCTGGTCGGGGAAGTCCTCGCCCTTGGCGCCGCGCAGCTGCACCTGCATGTCGGTGTCGATCACGCCGGGAGCCAGCGAGCACACCCGGGCACCGTGCGGCTTGAGGGCTTCGTCCAGCGCCAGGCAGCGGGTAAAGTGGTCCATGCCGGCCTTGGCCGCGCAGTACCCCGCCTGCGAGGCCATCGCGCGCCGGCCCAGTCCGGACGAGATGTTGAGCACCCTGCGTGGCATGGCCCAGCTTTCGGTGCCGCCCAGAAAAGCAGCAGACAGCTGCATCGGGGCTTCGAGCCCGACGCGCAGGGCGCGGGCCAGGTCATCGGCGTCGGCCTGACTGAGTGGTCCGATGCGCGGGATCATGCCAGCGTTGTTGATCAGGTTGGCGCTGGCCAGTTCGGCCGGCGTTTGGGTGGCCAGCCAGTCCTGCAGGCGGCGGGCCACGCCGGCACCATCGGCCAGGTCGGCCTGCCACTGCAGCAGGCTGGCGCCGCGTGCCTGGGCCTGTGCTGCCAGCGCGTCGTTGGCGTGGCGCGAAATGCACAGCAACAGATGCCCGGGTTGCAGCAGTTGTTCGGCCATGGCCAGGCCCATGCCGCGCGATGCGCCGGTGAGGATGTAGAGGTGTTTACCCATGTCCAAATCTTAGGGTCAAGGGAGGGTTCAGAAAGGCACAGGCGCGACAAAGTGGCAGGCCTGGCCGGTGACCGGGTGTTCAAAGCCCAGTTCGCAGGCGTGCAGCAGCAGGCGAGGGGTCCGCGCTGGCACTTCCACCGGCGCATACAGCGGGTCGCCCACGATGGGGTGACCAATGGCCAGCAGGTGCACACGCAGCTGGTGGGTGCGGCCGGTCATGGGTTCGAGCAGCAGCCGTGTGGTGCCGGGCCAGGGGCCAGTACCCAGGCTTTGCCATCGGGTCAGGCTGGGTTTGCCGCGGGCAAAGTCAATGATGCTGCGCGGGCGGTTCTGGTAGTCGATGCGCATGGGCAGCTGGATGCGGCTCCAGCCGTGCGCGTCGGGCACGGGCAGCGGCTCGCCCAGCACCACCGCCTGGTAGCGCTTGTGCATGCGGCGCTTCTCGAACGCCATGCTCAGGGTCTTTTGCATCTCCGGGCCACGTGCCATCAGGATCAGCCCTGAGGTGGCCATGTCCAGCCGGTGCACGATCAGGGCTTCGGGCCAGCGGGCCTGCACCCGGGCGCTCAGGCAGTCCTGCTTGTCGGGCCCCAGACCGGGCACGCTCAGCAGGCCCGAGGGTTTATCGAACACCAGCAGGTGTTCGTCCTCGTGGATCAGTTGCACGTCCATCACTGCGTGGTTTCGGCCCGGATGCGGTTGACCTGCAGCGCTGTGACTTCACCGGCTTTCAGGCTTTCCGGCTGCAGCGCCATGCGCAGGTGCGTCAGCACGGCGGCGATGTCGCGGTCATCGAGTTCGAGCACATAGGGTGGCATGCCAAAGGGCCGCGGGTGGCCCGCGGTGACGGGCGCGTAGCCGCCATACAGCACGCTTTGCACCAGATTGGTCGGGTCGGTCAGCCGCACCGCACGGTTGCCGGCAAGCGCCGGGTAGATGCCGGGCACGCCCTGGCCCTGCTCGCCGTGGCAGGTGGCGCAGTGGCGCTCATACACCCTGACGCCATGCTCGGCCACGCTGGCGCGCACGGGCGGCGGGGTCTGGCGTGCGGCTTCGCTTGGGGCTTGTCGGGCGCGAGACTGCAGGTACACCGCCATGGCCTGCAGGTCTTCGGGGTTCAGGTGCTGCAGGCTGTGCTGCACCACCTCGCCCATGGGACCGCTGACGGTGGCATCGCTGTTGCGGCCGGTCTGCAGCAGCTGCACGATCTCGGGCAGCGAAGTGGAAGCCAGGCCGGTCTCGCGCTCACGCAGCAGGCTGGGGGCGTACCAGTTGACCACCGGCATCAGGCCGCCGGAGAGGTCGGCCACGCCGCCACTGGCACCCAGCGCGTTGCGCGGGCTGTGGCAGGCGGCGCAGTGGCCCAGGCCCTGCACCAGCCAGGCGCCGCGGTTCCATTCGGTGCTTTGTTTCGGGTCGGGCGTGAAAGCCTGCGGCGCGAAGAACAAGGTGCGCCACACCGCCAGCGCAGGCTGGGTGCCCAGCGGCCAGGTCAGGGTGTGCGCCGGCTGCGGCTGGCTGATGGCTGGCTGGCTGCGCAGCCAGGCGAACATGGCATCGGTGTCTTCGCGCGAGAGCAGGCTGGTGTGCTCGTACGGAAAGGCCGGGGCCAGCAGGCGGCCACCCCGCGAGCGGCCGTGGTGCAGGGCGTTCCAGAAGTCCTGGGCGTTCCAGCGGCCCAGGCCGGTGTCGTTGTCAGGCGTGAGGTTGCTGCTGTAGACGGCCCCGAAAGGCGTGTCGATGGCGCGGCCACCGGCCAGCGGTGCACCACCGCGCGCGGTGTGGCAGGCCACGCAGTTGCCGGCGCGCACCAGGTATTCGCCACGTTGCAGGGTCTGGGGTGTGTTCTCCGGTGCAAGGGTGACTGGCGGTGGGGTCAGCAGATCGCCCCAGTTGTGCCAGACCACGGCCGTGGCGAGCAGGGTCAGGCTCCCCAGCAGGAGGCCGGCGGACAGGCGCAGGAGCTTGTGCTTCATGGCCGGCCCCCGGCGAGTTCAGGGGCGCTGCCGCAGCGCCAGGCCGGATCGGCCAGTGGGCGTGCCACGGCGGTTGCCGGGCGGGTGTCGGCAGGCAGGCTCTGGCTGGCCAGCCAGCTGGAGACCGCGATGATGTCTTCGTGCGGGATGCGTCGGACAACTTCGGCCATGCAGTCGGGCGCGTGGGCCTTGCGCTGACCCGTTTGCCAGGCACCGAGCTGGGCGTTCAGATAGTCCAGTGGCAGGCCCAGCAGGCCGGGCACATGGGGCTGCACGCCGGTCAGTCGTTCGCCGTGGCACTGCACGCAGGCGGGCAGGCCGCGGGCGGCATCACCCTGTTGCACCAGGGCCTGACCGCGCGCCAGACGCTGCGGTGGCAGGGTGGACGGGGTGGGGGCCGGGTAGGGCAGGTGCAGGCTGGCGAAATGGGCGGCAATCTCGGCCAAGTACGAATCGCTCATCGGGTACACCAGCCGCGTCATCAGGCCGTAATGGCGACGGCCTTCGGCAAAGTTGCGCAGCTGTTGGTGCAGGTAGCCGGCAGGCTTGCCGGCCAGACGCGGGTAGTAGCCGTCGGGGCCGGCGCGGCCGTTGTCGCCGTGGCAGGCGGTGCAGGCGCGGGTGCGCTCGGCCATGTTGTCCTCGATCTTGCGGGGGCTTTGAGCCATCGCCGGCCATACCAGGCTGGCGAGCAGGGCGGCCAGCGTCAGGGCGCGGGCTTTTTGCAGAATGCATGTCATGCCCTGAAGATACCCCACGTGGCATGCG
>Ga0255274_1000190_pt1 | contig 11098 bp, 5 predicted proteins | sample AtltaT_4_FD_183673 | JGI IMG/M metagenome (GOLD analysis project Ga0255274, IMG submission 183673) | Metatranscriptome of freshwater microbial communities from Altamaha River, Georgia, United States - Atl_Colum_RepB_8h (Metagenome... | ecosystem: Environmental > Aquatic > Freshwater > River... | reverse complement strand
GGAGGAGCCAAGCCGACCGGAAGCCTGCTGGATTGGGAAATGGTGGGGGGAGACGCTAGCCGCAACGCGACCGTTCAGGGTGGTGTGCCCTTCCTGGAACCCAACTGGAAGGCCGAGCCCACCGTCCTGGAGCGCATCTTCATCCCCTTGCCGGATCGGGCGACTGTGTCCCTGCCCCTTTCCACGGGGATCAATACCGCTGAAAAATTGGCTGAGTTGGAGAGGAATCTGGGACAAGACCGCAACCAGGCGGTTATTCCGGCCCAGCAGCCGTTGGCGTTGGACATTGGCTCCCAGGAAAACCGAACAGCCCTGGCTGTTTATCGCAGTCACGGTGGGCTCGTGGCAAGAAACATGAAAACCGGTGCCATTCATTGGGCCAATCCGATCGACTGGTCGATCGACCGCATGGCGAATGGAAGCCTTTTGAGCAAACCCAAGCACCGCGACGCGCTGGATTCCTGGCTCACCGGCTACATGTCCGGAAACATGAACGGCATGTCGGTGAGCGGGAACCCGTCGGTTGTTTTTGAAAATTCAACCGTTGGCACGATTTCCAGCGATGGTCAGCGGGTATTCACCGTGGTGGATTTCGAGGTTCCACCTGCATTCGCCTCTTCCTTCAACGGCTTTCCGATGGGCGGCCCCATGGAGGGCCCCGCCAGCATGTTCAACCGGTTCGGTTCCGATGTGACCGACGCGGTGATGCAAAACCGGATCGAGTCCTACCACCTGGTGACAGGGAAATTGCTCTGGAGGCTGGGTGGCAGGGACGGCGCACCGAATGGCGAATTGTCCGAAAGTCTTTTCCTGGGCGCACCGCTGCCTTTGGGTGATCGCCTTTTTGTTTTGAACGAGAAACAACAGGAACTCAGGTTGGTCACGGTGGATGCCGCCACCGGCAGGTTGCTGGGAATCCAGCGTTTGTGCACGGTGCGTGACCGCGCCCAGCAAGACATCCTCCGTCGGACTTCCGCCGCCCACCTGGCCTATGCCGATGGGATTTTGATCTGCCCCACCAATGCGGGGGTGGTGATGGGGGTGGAATTGCTCACCCGGAGTTTTGTCTGGGCCTATTCCTACCGCGATTCCAATGAGAACGGTCCGACGGCAGGTGGGAATATGGGGGGCTTTCCGGGTGCCATGCCTCCACCAATCCGGGGTGGCCGGCCGATGATGCCCCGCATACCCAATCCCGGGGTGGGCACCCAGCCAACCAACGCCGGTGGATGGAAATCTACCCCACCCCGCATCGCTGAAGGCCGACTGGTGTTCACCTCGCCGGATTCGCAATCGGTGGTCTGCCTGGGACTGAAGGATGGCGGCCAACAGTGGAAGGTTCGACGGGAGGAAGGGGATCTCTATGTGGCCGGAGTCACCCAGGGCAAGGTGATCGTTGTCGGCAAAAAGCAAGTGCGCGCGCTTGATTTGCGTGACGGGGGCAAAAAGCTGTGGGCGGTTGATACAGGCATGCCCTCAGGGTACGGTTCCGTGGCTGGCAGCCAGCTTTATCTTCCACTGCGCGGAAACGAAAGCAGCAAGCAACCCGAAGTGTGTGTCATTGACCTGCAGAAGGGCCAGATTGCGTCCCGAACCAAAAGCCGGAAAACCGCACCGGTGGGGAACCTGGTTTTTCATGATGGCGAAATGGTGTCGGTCACTTCGGACCAGGTCACTTCCTTTCCATTGCTGTCCGCCAAGCTGGCCCAGATCGATTCGCGAATCATGGCCAACCCCAACGATCCGGTTGGCCTCATGGAGCGGGGGCAGATGCGGTTGGACAAGGGCGATTGGGCCGGGGCGGTGGATGATCTGACCCGTTCCATCCAGGGCAAGCCCGGACCGGATGTCTTGTCCAAGGCGAGGGAAAACCTGCACGAGGCGTTTGTCGAGTATTTCGGGCGTGATTTTGCCAAAGCGGAGCCTTTTTTGCAGGCTTTCGAGGCCACCTGCACCATGGAGGTGCCGGCACAGGCGGATGCCAAAACTCTCGAGATGATCCGCAAGGAGGAGAAAAAGCGGAAATCGGTTTACCTGCGTTTGCTGGCTCGTGGCCGTGAGGCCCAAGGCAAGGTTTTGGAGGCGTTTGACACCTACCTGCAAATCGCGGCCATGGGCATGGATGGAGACCTCGATGCCGTGCCCGAGGAGGCTGGGCTGAAGGCCACACCGGATGTCTGGGCCCGGGGCAGGATAGCGGCCATGGTGGAAAAAGCGGCGGCCAACTCGCGCGGAGAATTGGAGAAAAAAGTCGCATCCCGCTGGGAGGCCATGAAATCCGCCAAGGCCCCCATTGGCGAAATGCGCAAATTCGCCCAGGTTTTCGGCTCCCTTCTGGAGAGCGGCCGCGTGGCCCAGATCGAATTGGCCAGGCGTTTCGCATCCGATGGCAGCGCGGCCGGTTTCCTGCAGGCGGAGCAAGACTGGATCAGCCTCCGTCAATCCGCGCGCACCCCGGTCCAGACGGGGGAGGCCCTGCTGGCGCTTTCGGATCTTTACCTGGAAAAGGGCCTGGCGGCAGATGCTGCCGAGTGCCTGAAGGATCTTGGGGCGACCTGTGCCGAGGCTTTGGTTGATGGCCGGACCGGGGCCCAGTGGCTTGCCTTGGCTTGGACCGACCACCGGCTTTCCCCCTTCCTGTCCGGGCAGTCCAGATGGTTCGCCAACGGGCCTGTGAAAGCCTTGCCGGTGGAATCCAGTCCCGGCAACAACCCGCGTTACAACCAGGCGATCAACCTCAAGCTTGACGGCGAATCCCTGCCCTATTTCAGGGGCATGAAACTCACCCTGCAATTCGCAACCGGTCGGTCCAATTTCAACCAGTTCCGGATGGTCGATTCCGAAACAGGGGCCGAAGTGCTGTCGGAAACCTTGTCCAGGGAAAATCTCATCGGGCAGCCCCAGGCCGCACAGTTGCTGCTTGGTGGCGGGCTCAACGCCCCCCGCCTGAAATTCCAGACCCGCGGCCATCTGGTTTTGGTCGAGGCGGTCAACGCCGTCTCGGTTCTGGACGCGGTGCAAAAGCACGAGTCCACCCGCCACGAGTTGTGGAGCCTCAACCTGCACAACCCGCGCGAGGCCGCCGGCCAAACCACCTCCCAGATCACTTCTGTGACGCCTTTGGAAAAGTCACCAGGCACCCAAATGGTCCAATTCCTTGATTGGAAATTCCCGCTCGGAGAGGCGGCGGTTCTGGGTGATGGCGTGGTGGCGCTACTCACCAAGGATGGACTCATGGCGGTCGATCCTGTGACCGGACGGAAAATGTGGCTTCGGGAAGATGTCCGGGGTGATTCCAGGGTTCACGCCATGGGGGGCAATCTGCTGGTGGTGGAGATGGACACGGATGGAAGCCCCAAGGCCACGCGCCTGGTCCGCGCCGCGGATGGTGTGGTGGTTCCCAGCACAGACTTGGCCCAGGCCTACCGTCGCAAACTTCAGGTTTCCGACAGCGCTTTGATCCATACCCGGGAATTGCCCTCCGGCGGGATGGAGGTGATCGCATCCGGACCTTCGGGCGGCAAGGAATTCTGGAAGTTGGAGATTCCCGCCGGTGTCCGTTTTGCCGAAGATGAGCAGCCCGGGGTGCTGTCGTGGGTGGAGCCTGACGGCAAATTCAGGAGGGTTTCGATAGAAACCGGCCGGGATATCCTGTCGGCCAGGGTGGACACGGTGCACGCGCAAGGGGCCAACCCCAAGGTGTTCGCGGATGCGGACAAGCTGTATCTGCTGCTGGACAAACCATCGGCTCCCGGGGCGATGGTGTCCACCAATTTCAACACGGCCACCAGCGTCCGCCAGGTCGGGGCGAACGGGGAACTGTACGCCTTTGACCGGGCGACCGGAAAAACCGCATGGCGGGTTTCCGCCAAAAACCAGTTGCTGGTCACCGAGAATTTCGAGAATCTGCCGATCATCCTTTTCGCCAGCCGGTACACCAAACCGGGCAACGGCAACGCGAGGCAGAATGTCGGGGCGTTTTTGAGCATCGACAAAAAAACCGGCAAGCGCCTGATGGACGAGGAGCGGCCCAACCTGCAGCAGTTCCAGAACTTCAAGGTCGATCCAAAGCGGGGCCGGATCGAGCTGGAGGCTCCAGGAACCCGCATTGTCCATCAAGTCACCGGTCCGGGAGGCAAATGATGCGAGCGCTTCTCCGGATTTTCAAATCAAAAGTAGGCATGAAAGCTGGAGGGAAACCCATGCGGATTGCCCGGGTATCGACCTTGCTGTTTGTTGCGATGGTCTTTTTTGGGGCGAGTGCCCTCCGCGCCGAGGATGTGCCCCAGGAGTACCGTGATTGCGTCCGCAAGGGGCTGGAATGGCTGGTGCAGCAGCAATTCCGGGATGGCCACTGGGAGGCGAACGGCCAATACCCGATTTCCATGACAGCGCTCTCGGGAATGAGCCTGTTGATGGAAGGCAGCACCATCCGCGAAGGCAAGTACCGCGACAACATCCGCCGGGCCGCTGATTTCCTGATGGCCCGCACCCAGAAGGGCGGCGGCAAGGACGGCCTGATCGGCAACCCCAACCTGCCGGGTGAGGCCGGCAAGTACATGTACGGCCACGGTTTCGGCATGCTGTTTTTGGCGAGCGTGTACGGGGATGAGGAGGATGTGGAACGGCGCAAGCGCCTCGAGGACATCCTGGTGCGGGCGGCCAAGTTTTCGTTCAACGCCCAGACGGTGCGTGAAACCACCCGCAAGGGGAAGACGGTGAAATTCGGCGGCTGGGGCTATCTGACCGCCAAGGAAGGCAACAACTTCGACGAGGGTTCCGTCACCATCACCCAGGTTCAGTCGCTCCGGGCGGTCAGGAACGCCGGGCTGGAGGTGCCCCCCGAGGCGATTCAACGCGCGGTGGTTTACCTCGAGGAATGCACCAATTCCGAGGGGGGAATCATCTACCAGTACGGTGGCGGTGGAGGCGGTGACGGTCGGCCAGCCTTGACCGCGGCCGCGATCGCCTGCGGCATCTCGGCAGGGGACTACTTCAAGGAACCTTCGGTCCAGTTCGTCAAGAAATGGTTCAAGTTCTGCCAGCAGAAACTCGGGACCCTGGGCGCCAATCGCACGGGCCACGACGAGTACACCCAGTACTACTTCTCGCAGGCGGTTTACATGCTGGGAGATGACGGTTACGCCCGGCTGTTCCCGGGGGCCAAGGAGTCGGATCAGTTGACCTGGACCAAGTACCGGAAGGAATCATTTGATAACTTGGTTCGAACGCAAGGTGCGAACGGTTCCTGGACGGGCGGGCATGTCGGCCCGGTGTTCATCACCGCGGTGCACTTGAGCATGCTGCAGTTAGACAAGGGATGCCTGCCGATTTACCAGCGTTGAGTGCCCGGGTACGCCAGGGCGTTTTTTGAATCACCGAATCTTTGAAGTTTTCACATTCGCGGGGAAAGCCATTCATGACTGACAACACCCAGGGCATCACCCAATCCGAGGACTTGGCGGCGGTGCAGGCCCTGCAGGAGGCCTATTCCTCCATCCGGTCCCAACTGTCCCAGGTGATTGTCGGGCAGGATCAGGTCATCGAGGAACTGCTGATCGCCCTTTTCAGCAAGGGGCACTGCCTTCTGGAAGGTGTTCCGGGTCTGGCCAAGACCCTGATGATCTCGACATTGGCCCGCACCCTGTCGCTGGATTTTTCCCGCGTTCAGTTCACCCCCGACCTGATGCCCGCCGACATCACCGGCACCGAGGTGATCCAGGAAAATCGCGACAGCGGGGCCAGGGAATTCAAGTTCCTGAAGGGACCCCTGTTTTCCAATGTGATCCTCGCGGACGAAATCAACCGCACGCCCCCCAAGACCCAGGCGGCCCTGCTGGAGGCGATGCAGGAACGCCAGGTGACCGTGGGCCGCGTGCGCCACAAGCTCGACAATCCCTTTTTCGTGCTGGCCACCCAGAACCCGATTGAACAGGAAGGCACCTATCCCCTTCCCGAGGCGCAGCAAGACCGCTTCATGTTCAAGGTTTTCGTCCGGTACCCATCCTTCTCCGAGGAGATGGAGATCGCCCGAAGGACCACCGGCACCAGCACCGATTCGATCCGGCCGGTTCTGGACGGCGCGCAAATCCTCAGGCTCCAGGACCTGGTGCGCCGGGTGCCCGCCTCGGATCACGCTTTGCGATACGCGTTGGCGCTGGTACGCCAGACCCGCATCGGCGAGCCCGGTGTGCCTTCCTTTGTCACCGACTGGCTGTCCTGGGGCGCCGGGCCCCGCGCGGTGCAGAACCTGATCCTGGGTGCCAAGGCCCGGGCCCTCCTGAAGGGCCGGTTCCATGTCCAGACCGAGGACATCAAGGCCCTTGCCTGCCCGGTATTGCGTCACCGCATCCTGGTGAACTTCACAGCGGCCAGCGAGAGGATCAGCCCGGATGACGTGATCACCCGTTTGGTCCGCGAGACCCCCGACAAGGAAAACGACCTGTTGCGGGACGAGCGCCTGAAGCCCATTTTCGCGGCCTGATCCGCAGACGGTAATCCAAACCAACGGCGGGATCTGGCGAATGGCCGAGCGCGACAAAGACAACAAGAATCCGAGGCGATTTCTCGACCCGGCCGTGCTGGCCGGGATCGGCCGACTGGAATTGCGCGCCCACCAGGCGGTTGAGGGGTTTCTGGCGGGGATGCATCCCTCGCCCTTCTTCGGCCACTCCGTCGAGTTCGTCCAGCACCGGGAATACACCACCGGGGACGACATCCGGCACCTGGACTGGAAGGTCTGGTCGAAGACCGACCGGTTCTACATCAAGCAGTTCGAGGCCGAGACCAACCTTCGCTGCACGCTGGTGGTGGATGTCTCCGAATCGATGGGCTACGGTTCGGGCCCGATGAACAAGCGCGAATATGCGGCCACCGCGGCAGCCAGCGCGGCCTGGTTGCTGCTGCGCCAGCAGGACGCGGTGGGGTTGGTCACCTTCGACTCTGCCATCCGCACCATCCTGCCACCGCGCAGCCAGACCCGGCACCTCGACGCGATCGTGTCCGGACTGGCCAACGACAAGCCCAGGGAAAAGACCGATATCCTCGCGATCCTGAAGCAGGTGGCCCAGAACCTGCCCACGCGGGGCCTGGTGGCGATCTTTTCCGACCTGCTGGTCGACCGCGAGGCCCTGATCAAGGGTGTGCAGATGCTGCGCCAGCGGAAGCACGAGGTGGTGGTTTTCCACCTGATGGACAAGGACGAGGTGGATTTCCCCTTCCTTGGGCCCACGCGTTTCGAGGGCATGGAGGCGCTGCCCGACCTGCTTTGCGATCCCGCCGCGCTGCGCGAGGGATACCTGCGGGAACTGGAGGGGTTCCTGCAGGAAGTTCGCCGGGGAGCGACCCGCCTCGGCGCGGATTACCAGTTCCTGCGTACCGATGAGCCGCTTGACGCCGTGCTGACCCGTTTCCTGCACGAGCGGGAAGCGGTGCGCAGGGCCGGACCGATTTCACAGGGCTAGGCCCGGAGAGTTTTCTTGGGTGGATTGCTGGGTCTGTTCCTGAATCCCTGGGCGTTGGCGGCCGCCGGCCTGCTCGCCTCCATTCCGGTGATCATCCACCTGATCAACCGCATGCGCTACCGGCGCGTGCGGTGGGCGGCCATGGAGTTCCTGCTCGCCGCACAGAAGCGGATGAAGCGGAAGATGGTTTTGGAGCAGATGCTGCTGCTCGCCTCCCGGGTGTTGCTGGTGCTGCTGTTCGGGTTTTTGCTGTCGCGCTGGCTGATCAGCGGGACGCCTCCCACACCTCCCGAGGACTGGGTGCTCCACGAAGTGGTGCTGGACGACAGTGTTAGCATGTCGGATACCTCGCGGGATGGGGGTGCCGGGGCGGATTGCTTCGCCCTGGCGAAGGACGGAATAAAAACACTAGCCGAGGGGGCCTTGTCCTCCAAAACGCCGGTAAGGCTTCGGTTGCGGGAGGCAAGCGACCCGGCGAAGGTGCTGTTCGACGAGCAGATCGCCGAGGATTCGCTGGCCACCCTGACAGGGCTTCTGGAGGGATTGCGCATGCGCCCCTACCAGGTGAGTCCGGCCGAGGCTGTGGAAAAAGGCAAGGCGGACCTGTCGGCCCAATTCCCCGAGCAACGGACCAAAAAGCACCTGCACCTGTTCAGCGATGTCCGCAAGGCGGATTGGGCGGACGGACCGATCCGCGGATGGATGAACCCAGCGGAAGGGATCGCCTGGACCATCCATGATTGCGCCCTGCCCGCCCGCGGCGAGGAGACCCGGCCAGTCGCCCACGGCAACCTGGCGGTGGTGGCCCTGGGATCCGAATCGAAGCTGGCGCTGGACGGTCAGCCGATCGAATGCTGGGCCCGCATTGCCAACCACGGGCGCCAGGCCCGATCCGCATTCCTGGCGGTGGAACTGAACGGCAAACGCGATACCTCCGCCTCGCGTCAGGTGGAAACCTTGCCACCCGGACAATCGGTGGAAGTGCGCTTCCCATCATTCCCACACGGGGAGACGCCGAGCGGACCGAGACCTCCGCGCCCGATGGGACCCCCGGTCAACCCGGAGCCCGTGATCCACTCCGGGAAGGCCTGGCCCGTCGAGCGGCCGCCTCCTCGATGGCGGTGCGGGTAATTCTGGAAGACGACTCAGGCGAAGGTCTGGCGGCCGACAACATCCGTGACATGGTTCTGGAAGTGCGGCCCCGCGTGCCAGTGCTGGTGGTGGATGGGACGATCCAACCCGGCGCGGTGACCTCCAGCGACTCGTTGTATTTCGGCGCGGCCCTCAACCCCCAGTTGTTCGATCCGTTGTTCGTCGAAACCGCCGATCTGGAAAAACAGGATTTGGGGTCATTCGCCCTGGTGGTGCTGCTGAATGTCGGCGAACTGCAACCTGGCGCGGTGGCCAAATTGTCGGATTATGCCCAGGGAGGCGGGGGGGTGGCCTGGTTCGCGGGCGACCGCACCGATCCGGCCTTTTGCAATCGCGCCTTCGAGCAGGGAGGATTGTTCCCCTTGCTGTTGGCCGGGCAGCCTTCGCCCGCCTTGTCTGAAAAGGAACGGGAAGACCTGAAGCGGGATGAATCGCCCAAGGTCGTTTTCCCCGATCCGGCCAGCCCGGTGGTGGCGGGATTGCTGCCGTTCCGCCCCGTTTTCAGGCACTTGCGCATGGAGAGGCACTGGCCCGCCATCGAGCCCAGCCGTTGGGGGGACCAGGTGGAAACCCTGCTGGCCCTGCCCTCGAGGGGGTGGCAAGTGGCCGGCCAGCGCGAGGCGATGAAGCGGGAAATCCTGGAGGTGCTGTCGCTGGACAAGTCGCCCTTCACTTCCCCCGCCCTGGCCCCGGTGCTGCCGGCGCTTGAGGCTGAAATTGGCAAGGTGCGGTCGCGCATCGCCACGCAGGGGCAGTTCGAGATTGTGACGGCCCTGGAGGAACTGCTGAAAGCGCAACCGCAGGGCCAGGCCAATCCGGTGGCGGGAACACTGTGGGACAGGCCGGAGCTGCGCGATGTCCAGACGCGCCTGCGCGGTTTGATCCGCAAGATCCAGCAAGGGGACCCGCTGCTGGTGGCCCGTGAAGTTGGCAAGGGCAAGGTGCTGGCGTTCCTGTCTTCCGCGGGACCGGCTTCCTCGCGCGGCGGGGTGACTGGAGATTCACCCGGGGTCTGGAACGAATGGGCCAACGGGTTCCTTTCGGCCACCTTCCCCATCCTGGTGCAGGACAGCCTCTTTTATCTGCTGCGGCAACAATCAGACGCCCGGGACAAGGTGTTTGCCCCGGTTCAGGGGAATGATTTGGGAGCCTTCGCCAACCCTGTGGTGTCGGAGTCGCTGTACTACCCGCAACGGACTGGTCCGCAGGCGCAGGCCGCGCAGGCCGCCGCGACTGTGGCCAAAGTTCCGGCCCGGTTGGTTTCAACGGCTGGCGGCAATGGAACCGCGTCCTGGGCGCTGCAGATCGATCCGCAGGAACATCCGGGTTTGCTGACTTTCGCGTTCCGTCCGGACCCGGCATCGAGTTTGGTGCTGCGGGGTGGCTCCGCCTTCAATGTCGGGGTGCGGGAAAGCGACCTGGAGCGGGCGGATGTCTCCGAAGTGGATCCCCGCGAGGCGCAGGAAGAAAAGGCCGGCCCCGGTCGAGATTGGTTCCGCATGGTGCCGGTTGGTCGGGTGGAGGCCGGGGAAACCGGGGATGGCGCGCTCAAGAGGGCCCTGGACGCCTCGGAGACGCCCTGGCTGATTCTGGCGCTCCTGGTCTTGCTCAGCGTATCTTTGACAGCAATATTACGGTAGCGGCCAATGCAACCTCCGGCAAGCTGGAAGTGACCGACGCCCACGGCCGTCGCATTGAAATTTCCCAGGGCGCAGGTGATGGTTTCCTGTTCGGTACCGATGTGGTCAACGGTGGCAGTCTCGTTGCACGCGAAACCGCTAGAAATCCGATTTCTGTCGCGTGGGAAGGCAATAATCTGATGGTCACCAACCAGTCTGGTGGCAAGATTTCATTGAGTGCTTATGCAGCGAGTGCGAATAGTTCCGTTATATTCAACACGGTCGATGATGCCCAGGTCGACGGTATTAACGAGCCCATCCTTCTCGCGACTGCGGGTACGACTGCGCCTACCATGCCGGCAGTCACTTTCCGTGGCATTACGGAGCCATCGGAGATCAGCCTCAGATTCTCCGACCTCACTGGTAATGGTACGGATGCAAAATATTCGTTCAAACTGACCAACGGTGCGGGTGATGTTTACGCAGATTTCGGCGGAGCCAACGCACTAAACGTTTTCGGCGATATAACTAATCGTTCAAACGAGATTGCCGACGATGTTCGTAGTGCCATCGGCACGGGTATGGCCGCTCTGACGGGTGACAGTACTTTTGATGCGAGCGAGTTTGACGTGGTTGTCAGCGGCGATACCATCACGATCAGGAATACCGCAGGTCGGGCGATGGCAGTCGAGAATTTTTCGTCCACAACGGGCTATATGATTGCAACGCCGCTGAATGAACCACGTTCATCCTCGACGCTGGCTTCACAAAATGCCTATTATTCCGAAACTCGTATTCAGCTCGATAGTGGCGCTTTTGGAAAAGATTTTTCGGCAACAGGCGCCAACAGATTCTCGCTGAGCG
>Ga0255274_1000188_pt1 | contig 11134 bp, 9 predicted proteins | sample AtltaT_4_FD_183673 | JGI IMG/M metagenome (GOLD analysis project Ga0255274, IMG submission 183673) | Metatranscriptome of freshwater microbial communities from Altamaha River, Georgia, United States - Atl_Colum_RepB_8h (Metagenome... | ecosystem: Environmental > Aquatic > Freshwater > River... | reverse complement strand
GAGGGCAAAATCAGGGGTTCCGGGTCGAAAAACCCTGCAAGGATACCCAAAACATGAGCTTCCAGATCACCGTGCAACCCAGCGGCCGCAGCTTCCAGGCCGAGTCTTCCGAAACCCTGCTGGCCGCCGGCATCCGCCAGGGCATCGGCCTGCCCTACGGCTGCAAGGACGGCGCCTGCGGCTCATGCAAATGCAAAAAAATCTCAGGCAGCGTGACCCACGGTCCGCACCAGGAAAAAGCCCTGTCGGCCGCCGAAGAAGCCCAGGGCCTGATCCTGACCTGCTGCGCCACCGCACAAAGCGATGTGGTTCTCGAATCGAAACAGGTGACCGAAGAAGGCGGCCTGCCCGTCAAAAAGATGCCGGTGCGCGTGGCCAGCCTGGAGAAAAAGTCGCACGACGTGATGGTGCTCAAGTTGCAGCTGCCCGCCAACGACCCGATGAAGTTCCGCGCCGGCCAGTACATCGAATTCATCCTGCGCGACAACTCACGCCGCAGCTACAGCATGGCCAATGCACCGCACACGCTGGAAGTGGCGCCGCCGATGGTGGAGCTGCACATCCGCCACATGCCCGGCGGCAAGTTCACCGACCCGGTGTTCTCCACCATGAAGGAAAAGGACATCCTGCGTGCCGAAGGACCCTACGGCAGCTTTTACCTGCGTGAAGACTCGGATAAGCCCATGGTTCTGCTGGCCTCGGGCACCGGCTTTGCCCCGATCAAGGCGTTGATCGAACACATGCAGCACCAAGGCATCACCCGCCCGGCCACCCTGTACTGGGGCGGCCGCCGCCCGTCGGATCTGTACATGGGCGACTGGATCGAAGCACAGATGAAGGCGATGCCCAACCTGAAGTACGTGCCCGTCATTTCCAACGCCGAGCCCGAAGATCAGTGGAGCGGTCGCACCGGCTTCGTGCACCAGGCGGTGCTGCAAGACCACCCCGACCTCTCGGGCTTCCAGGTCTATGCCTGCGGCGCGCCCATCGTGATCGAGTCCGCCCAGCGCGACTATGTGAACCAGGGCGGCCTGCCCCCCGAAGAGTTCTACGCCGATTCGTTTACTTCCGAAGCCGACAAGGCCAGGGCCTGACCCCCCAGTTTCAAGGAAACGCCATGCAACGTCGCACACTGCTGCTCGGTACTGCTGTCTTCGCCGCCACGCCCATATGGGCACAGGGCCGGCCGATCCGCCTGATCGTGCCTTACGCCGCGGGAGGGCCGCTGGACATCACCGCCCGCGCCCTCGCCGAGCGGGTGAAAGACACGCTGGGCACGGTGGTGGTCGAGAACCGGCCCGGTGCCGGTGGCAACCTGGGCGCCGATCTGGTGGCCAAGGCGGCACCGGACGGCCACACCATCGGTCTGGCGGCGGTGGCCACGCACGCCATCAATCCCTGGCTGTTCAACAAGATTCCCTACGATGCCAGCCGCGATTTCACCCCGATCACACAGATGGTGCGCGTGCCCAATGTGCTGGTGATGAACGCCGACACGGCGCAGCGCCTGAACATCCGCAGTCTGGCCGACCTGATCGCCTATGCCAAGGCCCACCCGGCCAGACTCAACTACGGCTCGGGCGGCAATGGCAGCGCGGGCCACCTGGCCGGCGAGATGTTCAAGAAGGCCGCCGGCATTTTTGCGGTGCACATCCCCTACAACGGTGGCAACCCGGCGCAGCTGGCCCTGCTGTCTGGCCAAGTCGACTTCAATATCGACAACCTGGCCACGGCAGCGGCCAACATTCGTACCGGTAAACTCAAGGCACTGGCCGTGACCACTGCGCAGCGCAGCAAGGCCCTGCCCGACATCCCGACAATGGGTGAGGCCCTGCCGGGCTTTGAAATCGACACCTGGTGGGGTCTGGTCGCCCCGGCGGGCACGCCGCGCGAGGTGGTTGAGCGCCTGAACAAGGCCTTCACCGACGCCCTGCGCGCGCCCGAAACGCAGGTCCGCTTTGCCCAGCTGATGGCCGAGCCGGTACCCACCACGGCCGAGCAGTTTGGTGCCTTCATGAAAAAGGAGCTGGCCCGCTACGAACCGGTGGTCAAGGCCAGCGGCGCGCGGGTGGACTGAAGGGGCGCGTCAGTCCTTCAACGCCGGTGCCCGACTTCGAAATCGTTGCGCCCTGTGCGGTCCTGGCCGCGCAGCAGCCACAGTGGGCGGGTGGCAAAGCTCACCGGCACACCGGTCTGACCATCCGAAGGCCGCAGGCTGCGGTCAAACAGCGAGGTACCTGGCATGAAGCGCAGGGCCACGCCAGTGCGCCGCTGCGCCGAGCGGTTGGCCTGCGCGCCATGGATCATGTAGACGTCGTGCATGGACATCTGGCCGGGTTCGAGCTCCAGGTCCACCGCCTGCCCTTCGTCAAAAGTGCCATCGGCCATGCGCTGGTTGAGCGTGAGGTCCTGGCGGTCCTCGTGCAGGTGGGGGTGCAGCACCCGGTGCCGGTGCGAGCCCGGGATCACGCGCAGACAGCCGTTTTCGCGCGTGCTGGGCTCCAGCGCCACCCAGACGGTGCAGGTGGCCAGCGGGCGGATCGGCCAGTAGTGACCATCCTGATGCCAGGGCGTCTCAAAGCCCTCGGCCGACGGCTTGCAGAACACATGGCAGCCCCACAGGATCACATCGGGCCCGATCAGCTGCTCGACCATGTCCAGGATGGGCGGGTGCATGGCCAGCTCCAGAAAGCGCTGGCTGCCCTTGACGCCTTCGTCGTTTTGCCCCTCGATGTGGGCGCTGACGAGTTTTTCCGGCCGCACGCCGGGGTTGTCCCGGATCAGCCGGTCAAGCGCCTGCTGCAGCGATTGCAGGAAGGCAGGCTCCAGCCGGTAGGGCGGGATCAGAAAACCTTGTTCGTGGTACTCGCGAACTTGCTGCTCATTCAGGCGCATCGTTTTCTCCTGGCCGGCTGCGGCCTCGTGTTGCTGTAGTGGCTTGGACCATCACTCTCCGAGATAAGCCGCCCGCACCCGCGGATCGTCCAGCAAGGCCTGGCCCGGGCCACTCATGGTGATCAGGCCCGAGTCCATCACATAGCCACGGTTGGCCATGGCCAGGGCGCGGCTGGCGTTCTGCTCGACCAGCACCACCGTCATGCCCTGACTGTAGACCTCTTTCACCACCTCGAAGATCTTGTCCACCATGATGGGCGACAGGCCCATGGAAGGCTCGTCCAGGAGCAGCACGCGCGGGCGGCTCATGAGGGCGCGGGCCATGGCCAGCATCTGCTGCTCGCCGCCGGACATGGTGCCGGCCAGCTGATCCTTGCGCTCGCGCAGGCGCGGGAAGGTGTGAAACATCTTCTCCATGTCGTCGGCGATCGCGGCATGGTCAGAGCGCAGGTAAGCGCCCATCTGCAGATTTTCAATGATGGTCATGCGGGTGAAGACCCCTCGGCCTTCAGGCACCATGGCCAACCCCTGTTTGACCAGGTCCCAGGGTCCCTGGCCCTGTATCGACTTGCCGAGGTATTCAATGTCCCCACTCTGCATGGTCAGCATGCCCGTGATGGCCTTCATGGTGGTGGTCTTGCCGGCGCCATTGGAGCCGATCAGCGAGACCAGCTCGCCTTCACAAACCTCCATGTCCACGCCCTTGACGGCCTGGATGCCACCGTAGGCCACTTGCAGACCCCTGACTTTGAGCAATGTGTCGGCCATTTCAGTGTCCTCCGGCGCCCAGGTAGGCTTCAATCACTTTGTCGTTTTTCTGTACTTCGGCAGGGGTGCCCTCGGCGATCTGTTTGCCGTAGTCCAGCACGGTCACCCGGTCGCACAGGCCCATGACCAGCTTCACATCGTGCTCAATCAGCAGGATGGTGCGGTTGTCCTTGCGGATGCGGTCGATCAGTTCGCGCAACTGCACTTTCTCGGTGGCATTCATGCCGGCAGCCGGCTCATCGAGCGCGATCAGTTGCGGATCGGTGGCCAGCGCGCGCGCGATCTCGAGCCGGCGCTGGTCGCCATACGAGAGGGTGCGGGCACGGTAATCGGCGTATTTGCCGATGCCCACATAGTCCAGCAGTTCCTGCGCGCGCTGCGCAATGGCCGCCTCTTCGGCCTTGAAGCCTGGCGTACGGAAAATGGCCCCCAGCAAACCCGATCGTGTGCGGATGTGCCGCCCCACCATGACGTTCTCCAGCGCCGTCATTTCGGCAAAGAGGCGGATGTTCTGGAAAGTGCGGGCAATGCCGGCCTTGGCCACTTCATGCACCGCGGTGGGTTCGTAGGGCTTTCCGGCCAGCTCGAAGCTGCCGCTGTCCGGTGTGTACAGGCCGGTGATTACATTGAAGAAGGTGGTCTTGCCGGCGCCATTGGGGCCGATCAGGCCATAGACCTGGCCGCGCTGGATGGTGATGCCCACATCGGAGAGGGCCTGCAGGCCACCAAAGCGCTTGGAGATGCCGGCGACTTTGAGAACGGTGTCTGTTGTCATCGTGCGCTCCTCACTTGCGGATATTGAGTGACTTGCCATGTTCGGGCGAGGGCCAGATGCCCCGCGGGCGCAGCAGCATGACGATGATCATGGCCAGTGCGATCAGCAGTTGACGCAGGATGGCGGCGTCCAGCCGGCCATCGGTCATGGCCTGCAACGGGCCAGCCACGTAACGCAGCACCTCGGGCAGGGCAGCCAGCAGGACAGCCCCCAGGATCACGCCCGGCAGATGGCCCAAGCCACCGAGCACCACCATGGCCACGATCATCACCGACTCCATCAGGCTGAAGGACTCGGGCGAGACAAAGCCCTGGAAGCCGGCAAACATGGCTCCGGAGACCCCACCGAAGGTGGCACCCATGCCGAAAGCCAGCAGCTTGAGGTTGCGGGTGTTCAGGCCCATGGCCTTGGCCGCGATTTCATCCTCACGGATGGCCATCCAGGCACGGCCGATGCGCGAGAGCTCCAGCCGATGCGAGATCAGCACGCTGAGCAGCACCAGCCCCAGGAAGAGGTAGTAGTAAAGCGTGACCGAGGCGACCTCGAATCCCCCGATGTTGAGCTTCTTGCTCAGGCTCCAGCCGAAGATCGTGATCGAGTCGATCATGTCGATGCCCTTGGGCCCGTTGGTGATGTTCACCGGGTGGTCCAGGTTGTTGAGGAACACGCGGATGATTTCACCAAAGCCCAGGGTCACGATGGCCAGGTAATCACCGCGCAGGCGCAGGGTGGGCGCACCCAGCAGCATGCCGAACACGCCCGCCAGCGCCGCCCCCAGCGGCACGATGACCCACAGCGGCATGTGCAGACCGTTGGGGAAGTACACCGCCAGCGCCGGGAAGGTGTCGAGCAGATGCGGCGAAGCCAGCAGCGCGTACATGTAGGCACCCACGGCAAAAAAGGCCACATAGCCCAGATCGAGCAGGCCGGCAAAGCCCACCACGATGTTCAGGCCCAGTGCCAGCAGCACATACAGCAGCGCGACGTCGGCAATCCGTACCCAGGCGTTGCCAAAAGACTGCAGGATCAGCGGCAACACCAGCAGCGCCGCACCGATGAGCAGGTAATGCAAAGGCTTGTTGTCTTTCATGGCATCCCCCTCAGGCACGGTCGGCCACACGCTCGCCCATCAGGCCCGAGGGCCGCAGGGTCAGCACGATGATGAGCACGATGAAGGCAAAAATGTCGGTGTAGTGGCTGCCCAGCACGCCCCCGGTCAGCTGCCCTATGTAGCCCGAGCCGATGGCCTCGATCAGACCCAGCAGGATGCCGCCCACCACGGCACCCGAGAGGTTTCCGATACCGCCAAACACCGCTGCCGTGAAGGCCTTGAGGCCGGGGATGAAGCCCATGGAGTGCTGTGCCGTGCCGTAGTTGGACGCGTACATCACGCCCGCAATCGCCGCCAGCACGGCGCCGATGATGAAGGTGGCCGAAATGACCATGTCGGGCTTGACGCCCATGAGGGCAGCCACACGCGGGTTTTCAGCCGTGGCGCGCATGGCGCGGCCCAGTCGGGTGGCATTGACCAGCCACATCAGCAGCGCCAGCGAGACCGCGGTCACCCCCAGAATCATGATCTGTGTGGGGGTGATGACGGCCCCCCCCAACTGAATGGGCGTGCTGGGCAAGAGTGTGGGATAGGCCTTGTAGTTGGGCTTCCAGATGATCATGGCCAGCGTCTGCAGCAGGATGCTCATGCCAATGGCGGTGATCAGCGGCGCCAGCTTGGGGCTGTTGCGCAAGGGGCGGTAGGCGATTTTTTCAATCGCAAAATTCAGCGAAGCGGCCACCACGCAGGCGATGACCGTGGCCAGGATCAGGATCAGCCAGCCGGGCGCTTGCGGCATGCCATCCTTCATCAGGCCAATGGCGGTCCAGCTGGTCAGCGCTCCCACCATCAGCACTTCACCGTGTGCAAAATTGATCAGGTTGATGATGCCGTACACCATGGTGTAGCCCAGGGCCACCAGGGCGTACATGCTGCCCAGGACCAGACCGTTGATGATCTGCTGAAGCAAGACGTCCATACATATTTCTCCGTGTCAGCCAGCTCTTGCCTGACTGTGGTTCGGTTGATGCACAAATGATGCACAAATCAGGGAACCTTGTGGGCTGCCCTGACCCCATTAGCAAAAAACCCGCCAAGGCGCATGTCTGGCGGGTGTATCGGTGGCGGGATTGTAGTGAAGGCCCAAGGGACCCTGGCCGTCACTTTTCTCGGGAATTTCCCTGAATCAAATTCTTTTCACGCAATTCGCGCAGCTTGTCGTCGATTTTGATCTCCAGGCCCCTGCGCACCGGCCTGTAAAAACCCGGGTCGGACATGCCCTCGGGCAGGTATTTTTCACCTGCGGCAAAACCGTCCTCCTCGTCGTGCGCATAGCGGTAACCTTTGCCATAGTCGAGCTGCTGCATGAGCTTCGTCGGTGCATTGCGCAGGTGCATGGGCACCGGACGGGTGCCATCCTGCTTCACAAAGGCTTTGGCCTCGTTGAAGGCCTTGTAGACCGCATTCGACTTGGCGGTGACCGCCAGGTACACCACGCACTCGGCCAGCGCCAGCTCACCCTCGGGGCTGCCCAGGCGCTCATAGACTTCGGTGGCATCGAGCGCCAGACGCAGCGCGCGCGGGTCGGCCAGGCCGATGTCCTCGGCGGCCATGCGAATCAGGCGGCGCGCGATGTAGCGCGGATCCACCCCGCCGTCGAGCATGCGCACCAGCCAGTACAGCGAGGCATCCGGGTCGGAGCCGCGGACCGATTTGTGCAGGGCGCTGATGGTGTCATAGAACTGCTCGCCGCCCTTGTCGTAGCGGCGCATGCGCTCGCCCAGCACCTTGAGCAGCCAGGCGTCGGTGACCGGATTGGTCTTTTCGCGCGCAGCCGCCATGGCCAGCGTCTCCAGCGTGTTGAGCAGGCGTCGGGCATCGCCATCGGCATAGCCCAGCAGGCGCTGCAGGGCGTCGGGTTCGAGCGTCGGAACGGCGTCAATCGCCTGCGCCCGGGCCACGATCTGCTTCAGATCCTCTTCACCCAGGGGCTGCAGCACGTACACTGCCGCCCGCGACAGCAGGGCCGAGTTCACTTCGAAGGAAGGGTTCTCGGTGGTGGCGCCGATGAAGGTGAACAGCCCGCTTTCGACGTGCGGCAAAAACGCGTCCTGCTGGCTCTTGTTGAAGCGGTGCACCTCGTCGACAAACACGATGGTGTGCTGCGGGTGCAGACCATCGCGGGCCAGCTCGGCCTTTTCTACCGCCTCGCGGATGTCCTTGACCCCACCGAGCACCGCGCTGATGCTGATGAACTGGGCGTCAAACGCCTCGGCCATCAGGCGTGCGATGGTGGTCTTGCCGACGCCGGGCGGACCCCACAGGATGCAGCTGTGCGGCTGCCCCGATTCGAAGGCCAGCTGCAGCGCCATGCCCTCGCCCAGAATATGCTGCTGGCCGATCACCTCGCCCAGCGTGCGCGGGCGCAGGCGCTCGGCCAATGGAATGTGGGTGACCTGCATGCCTGCGGCTCAGGGCCGGATCACGTCCGTGCCGGGCGGGGCCTGGAACTGGAAGACGTCAGGCCTCAAAGCCGGATTGACCTCGAAGGCGCTGAACCTCAGCACCGAGCGTTGACCCAGTGCGTCCAGCACCTCCAGCGTCGCCAGCTCTGGGCCACGCTCACCGGCACGCAAGCCTGCCAGGGCGTACTGCATCTGGCCGTCGGCCCGCCGCGGCGTGGCCTTGACCCACTGCAGGCCGTCTCGCGCCGGCTCGGTCTGCAACTGAAAGTCTTTCTGCAGCCCGGTCAGATCGGTGGAGGAAATGATCAGGGCCAGCGGCGTGCTGCCCAGCACCTGCGACTGCGGCCGCGCCGTCACCTGCTGCAGGTCCGGGTCGTGCAGCCACAGCGTCTGGCCATCGGCCACCAGCGTCTGCTCGAAAGGCTTTTTGTAGCTGAAGCGGAAGCGCCCCGGGCGCTGGAATTCGAGCGTTCCCGAGGATGTGCGCTGGCGTGCCGGCTGTCCGGCCTTGGGCACCGAGGTGACCACCTGCGTGAACTGCGCACGGCCGCTGCGGGCGTTTTGCAAAAACTGGCCCAGCAGCGCCAATCCGTCGGCCTGCGCCAGCACCGGCCAGGCCCCCAGGGCACCGGCGAGCGTCACCAACATGTCTCTGCGTCGCAGCATCGTGTTCCTCATTCGTTGCGCGCCGGCACCAGGATTTCGCGCTGACCGCTGCCGCTCATGGCGCTCACCAGGCCGGCGTTTTCCATGTCTTCCACCAGCCGGGCGGCGCGGTTATAGCCGATCTTGAGGTGACGCTGCACCAGCGAGATGCTGGCCTTGCGGTGTTTGAGCACCACCTCGACCGCCTGGTCGTACATCGGGTCTTTCTCGCCGCCTTCGGAGGGCTCGCCAAAAGGACTGTCCTCCCCATCGACTGTGCCGCCTTCGAGCACGCCCTCGATGTAGTCGGGCTGGCCCTGGCTCTTGAGGTATTCGACCACGCGGTGCACTTCGTCGTCGCTCACAAATGCGCCGTGCACCCGGATCGGGAAGCCCGTGCCCGAAGGCATGTAGAGCATGTCGCCCATACCCAGCAGGGCCTCGGCGCCCATCTGATCGAGGATGGTGCGGCTGTCGATCTTGCTCGACACCTGAAAGGCGATGCGGGTGGGGATGTTGGCCTTGATCAGGCCAGTGATCACGTCCACACTGGGGCGCTGGGTGGCCAGAATCAAATGGATGCCGGCCGCGCGCGCCTTTTGCGCCAGGCGGGCGATCAGCTCTTCGATCTTCTTGCCCACCACCATCATCAGGTCGGCCAGTTCGTCGATGATGATGACGATGTGCGGCAGGCGTTTGAGCGGTTCGGGGTCGTCGGGCGTCAGGCTGAAGGGGTTGTAGATGAACTCTTCGCGCGCCGTGGCCTCATCGATCTTGGCGTTGTACCCGGCCAGGTTGCGCACGCCCAGCTTGCTCATGAGCTTGTAGCGCTTTTCCATCTCGGCCACACACCAGTTCAGGCCATGCGCGGCCTGCTTCATGTCGGTGACCACGGGCGCCAGCAGGTGCGGAATGCCCTCGTAGACCGACATTTCCAGCATCTTGGGGTCGATCATCAACAGGCGCACGTCACGGGCTTCGGCCTTGTAGAGCAGCGACAAAATCATGGCGTTGATGCCCACCGACTTGCCCGAACCGGTGGTGCCGGCCACCAGCACATGCGGCATCTTGGCCAGATCGGCCACCACCGGGTTGCCCACGATGTCCTTGCCCAGGCCCATGGTCAGCATGGACTTGGCCTCGTTGTAGACCTGCGAACCGAGAATTTCGCTGAGCTTGATCGACTGGCGCCGTGCATTGGGCAATTCGAGCGCCATGTAGTTCTTGCCCGGAATCGTCTCGATCACGCGAATCGACACCAAAGAGAGCGAGCGCGCCAAGTCCTTGGCCAGGTTCACGATCTGCGAGCCTTTCACGCCGGTGGCCGGTTCTATCTCGTAACGGGTAATCACCGGACCGGGGGCAGCCGCCACCACGCGCACCTGCACACCAAAGTCGCCCAGTTTCTTCTCGATCAGGCGGCTGGTCATCTCCAGCGTTTCGGGCGAAACCGTCTCCTGTCTTGCGGTGAGCGCGTCCAGCAGGTCCACCTGGGGCAGCTTGCTGTCGGGCAGCTCGTTGAACAGGGGCTTTTGCCGCTCTTTGGCCACGCGCTCGCTGCGTGGCACCTCGGTCACACCGGGCTCGATCACCATGGGGGCTGGCTTGGCCGGCGGCACTGGCAGGGCAGCGATTTCCAGTTGCGGCGATGACGGCACCCCGCCATCCAGGGAAGGCTCCATGCGCTCCTCCCAAGGGGGCTCCACCGGCTGGAAGCTGGTGGACTGCTCACGCTCGCGCAGGGCTTGCTGCCCCAGCGCAAGGTCGGTCTCGATCTCTCGCTGCACATGCCGGCGCTCGATCAGGGCATCGATGCGTCCCCCCATCCATTCGGCCACATCGGCCCAGGAAAAACGGAACACCATGGCCACACCGATCACCATCAAGGCGATGCCCGTCAGGGCGGAACCCGTGAAGCCCAGCCACTGCATCGCAAGGCCGCCCAGCACATACCCCAGCACACCGCCACTGTGCCCCGGCAGATGCGCTTCCCAGCGGTAAAGACGTGACCATTCCAGCGCACAACTGCTTGACAACAAAACCAGCATGCCGATCCAGAAGACCCAGAGCGCGCGGGGCGTGAAGCGGCGCCTTTCCGCGCTGCCCCAGCCCGAACTGCGCAGCCAGCGGGAGAAACCCACCAACCATGCCCGCAGGCCGGCGGCCCAGCACCACCAGACCGAATAACCCAGGGAAAAGAAAGCCAGATCAGCCATCCAGGCACCCAGGCGTCCCACCCAGTTGTGCACCGCCGTTTGCGTGCCGGATGTCGACCAGGCTGCATCCCCAGGGTGGTAACTGAGCAAAGACAGCAGTGCCAGAACCAGACATGCCCCACCCAGCAAAAGGCTGATTTCAAGGGCAAATCGGCCCCACAGGCTGCGCCCGCTCACCGGAGCCAGCTCCGGTTCCAGCGAACCATTCAATGTATGCAGTGAATAACTCATGACTGGATGTGGAGCTTACCCGATCGGCCCCGGTCAATGCCCTGTCAGCTGGCAGGCCGATGACGGCTTCTTACAATGTCGGGTTGGG
>Ga0255274_1000187_pt1 | contig 11142 bp, 10 predicted proteins | sample AtltaT_4_FD_183673 | JGI IMG/M metagenome (GOLD analysis project Ga0255274, IMG submission 183673) | Metatranscriptome of freshwater microbial communities from Altamaha River, Georgia, United States - Atl_Colum_RepB_8h (Metagenome... | ecosystem: Environmental > Aquatic > Freshwater > River... | reverse complement strand
GGTGGTGGCCGAAGAGGTGGGCAAGCTGGCAGCCAACAGTGCCGAGAGCTCCCAGGAAATTGCCCGCCTGGTCCAACATGCGGTGGCAGAAACGGCCCGCGCGGTGAACACCGTCACCGAAGTCAGCCAAGGCATGGGCCAGATCGAGCGAGGCTCCCGGGAAACCGACCAGATGCTGCAGCGAATCTCGGCCGCGCTGGAACAGCAAAGCACCGCCGTGGAGGAAATCAACTCCAATCTGGGCAGCCTCGACCGTATTGCCCGCAGCAACGCTTCGGCTTCGGAGGAAATGACCGCCTCCGTGGTGGAGTTGTCCAAATTGGCCGATCAAAGCCGCAGCGAGGTCGAGCGCTTCACTTGCTGAAGCGGGCCGAGACCCGAGGCGACGGCCACGCAGCCGTCGCTTATGCAGTTCTGGAATATATGAACAACTAAAAAATCGTTTGTTCTGGAATAAAGAGGCCCTACAGTCTGGCCAATGCTGGATCTGGGTTATGTCATTGCGGGCTTCTTTGTCGGCACCATCGTCGGCCTCACGGGGGTCGGTGGCGGCTCGCTGATGACGCCCCTGCTCATCTTCTTTTTCGGTGTCAAGCCCTACATGGCGGTCGGCACCGACCTGCTGTTCGCGGCCTTCACCAAGATGGGCGGCACCCTCTCCTTTGCCCGCCAGCGCCTGATCCCCTGGCGCGTGGTCGGCCTGCTGAGCGCCGGCAGCATCCCCGCCTCGCTGGCCACGATTGCCGTGCTGCGCTGGATCGGTCCGGCCGATCCTCAGGTGCAGTCGGTCATGACCAGCACCCTGGGTGGCGCCCTGTTGCTGACTGCCGCTGCCATGGCCTACAAGGCGGCGCGTGGCAGGCAACTGCCGCGGCAGCTCTCGCGCGATGACGAAAAACAGGCCACGACGCCCCGCCACTGGAGCCTGCCGCTGCTGTTTGGCGCACTGATTGGCACCCTGGTCACCCTGACCTCGGTGGGCGCTGGCGCCATCGGCGTGAGCGTGCTGCTCATCCTTTACCCCCTGCTGCCGCTGCCCCGCATCGTGGCGGCCGACATCGCCTACGCCGTGCCACTGACCCTGGTGGCGGGCCTCGGCCACGCCTCTCTGGGCTCGGTGGACTGGCCCCTGCTGGCCAAACTGCTGGCCGGCTCGCTGCCCGGCATCTGGCTGGGTTCGCGCCTGACCCACCACACCCCCGACCGCGTGATCCGCTCGCTGCTGTCCGTGCTGCTGGCATGGGCGGGCACCAAGCTGGTCCTGATCTGATTTTTACCCGCTGACTTTTATGTACCAGTACACCGAATTCGACAAAGCCTTTGTGCGCGCCCGCGCTGCAGAGCATCGCGACCAGCTCGAGCGCTGGCAGGCCGGCCAACTGAGCGACGAGCAGTTCCGCCCGTTGCGTCTGCAAAATGGCTGGTATGTGCAGCGCTATGCGCCCATGCTGCGCGTGGCCGTGCCCTACGGCGAGATCAACGCCGCGCAGCTCAAGGTGCTGGCCCGCATCGCCCGCGAATACGACACGCCCGACGCCGCCCTGCTGGCCGAGGCTCAGGCTGCACAAGACAAGCTGCCGGGCCTGGCCCCGAAGTTGACCACCAACTACGGCCATTTCACTACCCGCCAGAACGTGCAGTTCAACTGGATTCCGTTGTCCAAAAGTGCCGACGTGATGGACCTGCTGGCCACGGTGAACATGCATGGCATCCAGACCAGCGGCAACTGCATCCGCAACACCACCACCGACGAGCTCGCCGGTGTGGCCGTGGACGAAGTGGTCGATCCGCGGCCGTATGCCGAGCTGATTCGCCAGTGGAGCACGCTGCACCCCGAGTTCGCCCACCTGCCGCGCAAGTTCAAGATCGCCATCCATGGCGCCGTGGAAGACCGCGCCGCCATTGGCTGGCACGACGTCGGCCTGCAGCTTATCAAGAACGCCGAAGGTGAAGTGGGCTTCAAGGTGCTGGTGGGCGGCGGCATGGGCCGCACCCCCATCAACGGCGTGGTGATCCGCGAATTCCTGCCCTGGCAGGAGATCATGAACTACCTCGAAGCCGTGGTGCGCGTCTACAACCGCTGGGGCCGCCGCGACAACAAGTACAAGGCCCGCATCAAGATTCTGGTCAAGGCCGAAGGCCAGCGTTACTTTGACGAGGTTGAAACCGAATACCGCGAAATCGTCGAACGCGACGGCGCACCGCACACCCTGCCGCAGGCCGAACTCGACCGCGTCAAAGCCGGTTTTGTGCCGCCCGAGCTCAACCTGCCCGAAAACACCGACGAATGGCTCGCCCAGGCCGAAGCCACACTCAGCATCGAAGCCGCCAGGGCGCCCGCTTTTGCCCGCTGGCTGGCGCGCAATGTGCGCCCGCACCGCAACCCGCAGCTGCGGGCCGTGTCGCTGTCCTTCAAGCGTCCAGGTTATGCCCCCGGCGACGCCACAGCCGACCAGCTGGATGCCGCCGCCACTCTGGTCGAGAAATACTCGGCCGGCGAAGCCCGTGTCTCGCACACGCAAAACCTGCTGCTGCCCTGGGTGCGCCTGGACCAGCTCCACGCCTTGTGGCTGGAAGCCAGGGCGCTGGGCGTGGCCCAGCCCAACATCGGCCTGCTGACCGACATGATCGCCTGCCCGGGCGGCGACTACTGCGCGCTGGCCAATGCCCGCTCCATCCCGACCGCCAGCGCCATCCTCGAGCGCTACCAGGACCTGGACGAGCTTGAAGACCTGGGCCACATCGACTTCCACATCAGCGGCTGCATCAACTCCTGCGGTCACCACCACTCGGGCCACATCGGCATCCTGGGTGTCGATAAAGACGGCAAGGAGTGGTACCAGGTCACACTCGGTGGCTCGGACGGCAAGGACCTGTCCGGTGCGGCCACCCCCGGCAAGGTGGTCGGTCCGTCGTTCTCGTCTTTCGAGGTACCCGACGTGATCGAAGCCATCCTGGACACCTACAAACAGCTGCGCGTGAGCACAGGCAACGGCAAACAGGAAGCCTTCATCGAGACCCTGCGCCGTGTCGGCCACGACCCGTTCAAGGCCGCAGCCAATGCCGCCCGCCACCCGGCCCAGGATGCACAAACGGTCTGAGCGCAGGAGGAACACGACATGAAAATCATCACCGCACAAGAACACCAGACTGACGGCAAGGCCGGCACGCTGGAGCTGGCCAACGACGTGGACCCGCGCTCGCTGGATTTGACCGGCATCACCCGCATCGACCTGCAGTTTCCGGCCTTCACCGATGGCCGCGCGTACAGCCAGGCCTTTTTGCTGCGCCGACGCCTGCGGTTTGCCGGCGAACTGCGCGCCACCGGCGATGTGCTGATCGACCAGCTGGTGCAGATGCAGCGCACTGGCTTTGACGTGGCCGTGCTCAGGGATGGCGTGGATGCCAGCGCCGCACAGCGCCAACTGGACCGCTATGCCGGCTTCTACCAGGGCTCGGCGGTGGAAACACAACCGCACTTCGCCAAGGCCGCCTGACCATTTTCACGTCACGCTCGGGCATGACCTGACCCGCCGAGCATGACGACACCGACACCATGACTTCTAGCCTGATTTCTTCCCGCGGCGCCCCGGCCAAAGCCACCGAGCTGCACGCCAAGGCCAGCCCCGACTTCGCGGCCAGGCTGGCCGAGACCGAAGCCCTGCTGCAACGCGCTGCAAGCGACTTCCAGCCCGTCACGCAGGCCTCCAGCTTGGGCGCCGAGGATGTGGTCATCACCCACATCATCAACCGCCTGCGCCTGGATATCCCCGTCTTTGTGCTGGACACCGGCGCACTGCACACCGAAACCCTGGCTCTGCTCGAGCGTACCCAGGCGCATTCGCGCGTGCCGGTCACGGTCTACCGCCCCGAGCATGAATCGGTGATCTGGTTCATCCGCAACGAAGGCCAGGACGCGATGTACAAGAGCATCCAACTGCGCAAGGCCTGCTGCAACATCCGCAAGATGGAGCCACTGGGCCGTGCACTGGCCGGCAAGAAGGCCTGGGTCACCGGCCTGCGCCAGGAACAGTCTGCCGCCCGCGCCGAGGTGCCGCTGCACGACCAAAGCGAAGTGCAGGCCAAGGGCCTGCACAAGTTCAACCCGCTGGCCAAATGGACCTGGGGCGATGTGTGGCACTACATTGCCCAACACCAGGTGGACTACAACCCACTGCACGACCAGTTTTTCCCGAGCATCGGCTGCGCGCCCTGCACTCGGGCCATCAGCCTGGGCGAGGAGTTCCGCGCCGGACGCTGGTGGTGGGAGGACGAAGCCGCCAAGGAATGCGGCCTGCATGTGAAGAAGTGAGAAAAGAATGAACGCCATGACCGAACCGCTGCACACCCTCAGCAACAGCCATCTGGACGCGCTGGAAGAGGAAACCATCTTCATCCTGCGTGAAGTCGCCGCCGCCTTCGAGCGCCCCGCCCTGCTGTTTTCCGGCGGCAAGGACTCGCTGGTCATGCTCAAGTGCGCCGAAAAGGCGTTTGGCGCCGGGCGCCTGCCCTACCCGCTGCTGATGATCGACACCGGCCACAACTTCCCCGAGGTGACCGATTTCCGCGATTTGCGCGCCAAGGAACTGGGCGCAGAACTCATCGTGCGCAGCGTCGAAGACTCGATGAGGCGCGGCACCGTGCGCCTGGCCCACCCGGGCGAGAGCCGCAACGTGCACCAGTCGGTCACGCTGCTCGAAGCCATCGAAGAGTTCCGCTTTGACGCGCTGATCGGCGGCGCCCGCCGCGACGAAGAAAAGGCCCGTGCCAAGGAGCGCATCTTTTCGCACCGCGACAGCTTCGGCCAGTGGCAGCCCAAGGCCCAGCGCCCCGAGCTGTGGACGCTGTTCAACACCCGCATCCACCCGGGCGAGCACTTCCGCGTGTTCCCGATCTCCAACTGGACCGAGCTGGACGTGTGGCAGTACATCGCCCGCGAAGCCATCGCCCTGCCCTCGATCTACTACACACACAAGCGGGAGGTGGTGGACCGCCGTGGCCTGCTGGTGCCGGTGACCGAACTCACGCCTCCGAAGGATGGCGAACAGGTGGTGGTGCGTGATGTGCGCTTCCGCACCGTGGGCGACATCACCTGCACCTGCCCGGTGGAAAGCGATGCCGCCACGCCCGAACAGATCGTGATCGAGACGCTGGCCGCCGAAGTCAGCGAGCGCGGCGCCACGCGCATGGACGACAAGACCTCCGATGCGTCCATGGAAAAGCGCAAAAAAGACGGCTATTTCTGAGATGGGAGAGCAAGACATGCACAACGAACAACACTTCTCCGCCCTCAAGTTCATCACCTGCGGCTCGGTGGACGACGGCAAGAGCACGCTGATCGGCCGCCTGCTGGTGGACACCAAGGCCGTGCTGCAAGACCACCTGGCGGGGGTGCAGCGCTCGGGCGAGACCGACCTGGCGCTGCTGACCGACGGCCTGAGCGCCGAGCGGGAGCAAGGCATCACCATCGACGTGGCCTACCGCTACTTCAGCACGGAGAGCCGCAAGTTCATCATCGGTGACGCGCCCGGTCACGAGCAGTACACCCGCAACATGGTCACGGCCGCTTCCAGCGCCGACGCCGCTGTGGTGCTGGTGGACGCCATCAAGCTCGACTGGTCCAACCCCGCACTCGAATTGCTGCCACAGACACGCCGCCACTCGCTGCTGGTCAAGCTGCTGCGTGTGCCTTCCATCGTGTTTGCCATCAACAAACTCGACGCCGTCGACGACCCGGCGCTGGCCTACAGGAACATCGCCGCGGCGCTGGACACCTTCACCCGCGAAGCCGGCATCCGCGCGACGGCGGTGGTGCCGGTGTCGGCCCTCAAGGGCTGGAACGTGGTCGACAGCCAAGCAGACTGGTGCGGCTACACCGGCCCCAGCCTGCTGGACATCCTCGAAGACCTGCCGGTCACCCCGGCCGAGACCGATGTGGCCTTCAGCTTCCCGGTGCAGTGGGTCGAAAAATTCCACGACTCCGGCGTGACCAGCCAAGGCCGCCGCGTGTTCTGGGGCCGCGTGGCCACCGGCTCCATCGCCCCCGGCCAGAGCGTCAAGGTCTTCCCCAGCGGCCAGACCGCCGTGGTCTCGCAGGTGCTTTCTGCCACCCGCCAGCCGCAGAGCAAGGCCGCGGGCCACAGCGCCGGCATTGTGCTCGACCGCGAGGTGGACGTGTCGCGCGGCGACTGGCTGCTGGCATCCGTTGGTGCCCCCGAAGGCCAGCGCCAGATCAACGCCACCGTGGCCTGGATGGACGACGAGCCGCTGGTGCCCGGCCGCGTGTACTGGGCACTGCACGGCCACCGCTGGGTCAAGGCCAAGGTGCAGCGCGTGGTGCACCGCCTGAACGTGAATACTTTGGCGGAAGAAGAAGCCAACGAGCTGGCCCCCAACGCCATCGGCCACGTCACGCTGGCCTTGCAGGAACCGCTGGTGACCCTGCCGTTCGCGCAGTCGCGCATTCTGGGCGCGCTGGTGCTGGTGGACACCGCCAGCCACAAGACCTCGGGCGCCGTACTGGTGAACTGAGTCCCTTAAAATCAAGGTTTCCGACTGGGGCCGGTCACTGACCGGCCCCGTCCCCATTTCAAGAGTCCGTCATGACCCACGTTGTTACCGAAAACTGTATCCGCTGCAAATACACCGATTGCGTCGATGTCTGCCCGGTGGACTGCTTCCGCGAAGGTCCAAACTTCCTGACCATCGACCCCGATGAGTGCATCGACTGCGCCGTGTGCATCCCCGAGTGCCCGGCCAACGCCATCTATGCCGAGGAAGACCTGCCGGCCGACCAACAGCACATGATCAAGCTCAACGCCGAACTGGCCCAGCTCCCCAGCTGGAAGAGCATCACCAAGCGCAAGGCCCCGCTGCCCGACGCCGACGAGTGGAAAGACAAGAGCGGCAAGCTCAAGGAACTCGTTCGCTGAGGTCCGTCATGGCCAGCACCCCGATCGACACCGACGCGCTCGTGATCGGGGCTGGCCCGGTGGGCCTGTTCCAGGCCTTCCAGCTCGGCCTGCAGGGCATCGCCTGCCACATCGTTGACGCGCTGCCCCATCCGGGCGGCCAGTGCGCCGAACTCTACGCCGACAAACCCATCTACGACATCCCCGGCATCCCGGTCTGCACCGGGCGTGAGCTGGTGGAGCGTCTGCGCCAGCAAATCGCGCCCTTCCAACCCACTTTCCACCTCGGCCAGACAGTCGAGACCCTGCAGGCGACCGGTGACGGCCGCTGGGCCGTCGGCACGAACACCGGCAGCGCCTGGCGGGCCAAAACCGTGTTCATCGCCGCAGGCGTCGGTGCCTTCGTGCCGCGCAGCCTCTCCATTGAGGGCCTGGTGCCCCACATGGGCCGACAGGTCTGGTTTGCCTCATCGCCTTTGCCGGACTTTGCCGGCCAGCACCTGCTGGTCACCGGAGACGGCGACAGCGCCCTGCAGGCCTGTCTGGACGCCGCATCCACTGCCGCCAGCGTCACGCTGATGCACCGGCGCGAACACTTCAGCGCCGAGCCCGAACGCATGGAGGCCTTCAAGGCCGCTCAGGCCACAGGCCGCGTGCGCTTTGTGGCTGGCCAGGCCACAGCCATCGCCGTGGCGGGTGAGCGCCTCACGGCCCTGCGCTGCCTCAATGCCGAGGGCGCCGAAGTGGACCTGCCCTGCGACCAGCTCGTCATGGCCCTGGGTCTGTCGCCCAAGCTGGGGCCGGTGGCGCAGTGGGGCCTGCAGATCGAGCGCAAGCAACTGGTGGTCAGCACCGACACCTTCGCCACCAGCGCGCCCGGCATCTTTGCCGTGGGCGACATCAACACCTATCCGGGCAAGAAAAAACTCATCCTCTGCGGCTTCCACGAAGCCACGCTGGCCGCTTTCGGCGCCAGTGCCTACCTGTGGCCAAACGACAAAACGCTGCTGCAGTACACCACCACCTCAACCACGCTGCACCAGCGGCTGGGTCTGATTTAGAATCTTGTGTGCTGCAGCCCGCGCGCTGCGGCCTCCGCTAGGGGTGTTGAGGTCTTCACCGACCTCGACTGAGAAAGTCCCTTTGAACCTGATTGAGGTAATCCTCGCGCAGGGAAGCTTGTCACCCAAACGCCGCCATGACCTGGCTCACGGTGTTTGCCGCCAGCCGACCTGCCATACGTGAAAGAAAACGTCATGGCAAGCTCTTCCAATCCTGCCCTCCGGCCGGTGCCCGAAACGCAGCGCGTTTTTTCGGGCCTGTCCCATGCAGCCCTCTGGTTCAGCCTGGGGGTCGGCCTTCTGGTGATGCAGGTCGGCGCCTACCTGGTTCCTGCCGTCGGTACACGCGACGCCATGCTGGCCATCGTGACCGGTTCCATCCTGGGCTCGGGCCTGCTGGCCTGGACCGCCAAAGTCGGCTGCGACAGTGGCCTGTCGAGTGCCGGCCTGATGCACACGGTATTTGGCGCCTCCTTTGCACGGCTGCCGGTGCTGCTCAACATCTTGCAACTGCTGGGTTGGACCACCTTCGAACTGGTGGTCATGCGTGAAGGCACCCAGGCCATCGGCAACCAAGTGCTGGGCATCGATCTGTCGGTGGTGGCCGGCACCGTGCTGTGGGGCGGGGTGCTCACGGCGCTCATGCTCGGCTCCATGCTCACGCTGGTGCGCCGCTTTGTCAGTCGGGTCGGTTTGCCCCTGGTCGTGCTGTCGCTGCTGTGGCTGAGCTGGCATTTCATCGGTGTGGCACACACCCAGGGCCTGCAGGCTTTTTGGGACCGGCCCGGCAACGGCAACATGGGCTTTCTGTCCGCCATTGATCTGGTGATCGCCATGCCGGTGTCCTGGTTGCCCTTGGTGGCCGACTACGCGCGCCATGGCCGATCGGGTGCCAGCACACTGCGTGGCACATGGATCGGCTACGCCATCGCCAACACCTGGTGCTACGCTCTGGGCGTGCTGGTGGCCAGCGTGTCCGAACCGGGCGCGCCACTGGTGACGGCCCTGCTGCTGGCCCAGGGCGGCCTGCTGGCGCTGGGCCTGATTCTGCTGGATGAACTCGACAATGCCTACGGAGATGTGTACTCGGGCGCTGTGTCTGCCAGCAGCCTGCGCCCAGCCTGGTCGGTGCGACAGTGGGGCATGCTGATCGCTGTGCTCTGCACAGCCCTGGCCTGTGTGTTGCCCATGCACAGCCTGGAGCCCTTTTTGCTCATGCTCAGCTCGATCTTCGTGCCGCTCTACGGCGTGATCCTGGGACGGCTTGGCGGGGGTGCGGCCGTGCGTCGGAACACACCAGGGGTGGACCTGACCGCAGTGTTGCTCTGGCTGCTGGGCATTGTGGTTTTTCATGGTGTAGCGCGTTTTGTGCCGCAGCTGGGCTCGGCCTTGCCAACCTTGATGCTGACCGGACTGCTGGCCCATGCGACCCGCAGGCGCTGAAACAGACTAGAGGAACACCGACATGGTCACACCATCCACAGGCTTGACCCAGACACTGCTGGATTTCATTGCCCTGCCCCAGGCGGACGAGGCGGCCTTCAACGCCCTCGCCCTGCGCCTGTTTGCCCATCAGGTGCAGCACAACGCCGCCTACGGCCGCTTTTGCCGCGCACGCGGGCGCACACCGGCCACGGTCCGGCGCTGGCAGGACATTCCGGCGGTGCCGGTCAACGGCTTCAAGGAATTGACCCTGAGCTGTGTACCGCCCGAAGATTGCGAACGCGTGTTCACCACCAGCGGTACCACGCGCGAGGTCAAGGGCCGGCACTTTCACCCCCATCTGCAGGTCTGGAACGCCTCGATGCGCCGGCACTTTGCCGACAGCGTGGGGCCGCTGCCGGTGCGCATGGGCATCCTGTTCCCCAGCGAGGCCGAGATGCCCAATTCCTCGCTCGCCCACTATCTGCAGATCGCCCTGCAGGACCATGGCCTGGCCGGCAGCCGACAACTGATGAACACCGAAGGCCTGGACAGCGTCGCCCTGCTTGCGCTGGTGCAGCAGGCCCAAACCGATGGCCAGCCGCTGGCCCTGCTGGGCGCCACCTACAGCTTTGTGCACCTGATGGACGCCCTGCCAGAGGCCGACCTGCGCCTGCCCGCTGGCAGCTGGCTGCTGGACACCGGCGGCTTCAAGGGCCGCTCACGCGAGATCCCGATGGAGGCTTTCTACGCGCAGCTCTCGGCCACCTTCGGCGTGCCGCGCGAGCGCTGCCTCAACATGTACGGCATGACCGAACTGAGTTCGCAGTTCTACGACGCGGGCAACGCCCGTGTGCCCTCGGTCAAGCGCGCGCCACACTGGATGCGCACCCGCGCCGTGGACCCGCTCACCGGCCAGTCGGTGCCCGACGGGCAGCCCGGCATCCTGGTGCACACCGACCTGGCGAACCTCAATTCGGTCACCACCATCCTGACCGAAGACGTGGGCATCGTGACGGACGGCGGCTTTGCGCTGCTGGGCCGCGCCGAAGGCGCGCAGGCCAAGGGCTGCTCGTTGGCGGTCGAAGACTTCGTGCAGGCGGCCAGCGCATGAACACCTTGCAGATCGGCCACCTGCCCGGCATCGATCCTGCCCCGGCGCAGTGGCAGGACCTGCCCGGTCTGGACCTCGAGCCGGACCACCGGCTGCAGGTGCCGGCCCTGACGCCTGAGCAGTTGCAGGCCTTGTGCGAGCACCTGCGCGGCCCCGGGCGGCAGGCCCTGCGCACTTTGCCCGTGCGCGAGATCATCGACGCCATCGACGCCACCATCCATGTGCTGCTCGAGACCGGCTCCGAAGCCCACCAGACCCTGCTGCACTGGCTGCCGCGTGTGACCGGTTTTTCGGCCGAGATGGTGCGCATTAACCTGAACGCCACGCTGCGCACTTACCGCGCGCCGCAGCTGCAGCGCTTTGTGTGGGAGGACTTTGGCAGCGCCGAACTGCTCGACGGTTTTGCCCCGCACGTGACCGGTGGCCTGACGCATGCCGAAGGCGCAGCGCTGCTGACCCATGTCTGGGCTGGCAACGTGCCCGGCCTGCCGCTGTGGAGCCTGATCAGCGGCCTGCTGGTCAAGGCGGGCAACCTGGGCAAGGTCTCTGCCGGCGAACCGGTGCTGGCCAGCGTGTTTGCACGCACGTTGGCGCGCCTGTCGCCCGTGCTGGGCGATGCCTGCGCCGTGCTCTG
>Ga0255274_1000185_pt1 | contig 11152 bp, 10 predicted proteins | sample AtltaT_4_FD_183673 | JGI IMG/M metagenome (GOLD analysis project Ga0255274, IMG submission 183673) | Metatranscriptome of freshwater microbial communities from Altamaha River, Georgia, United States - Atl_Colum_RepB_8h (Metagenome... | ecosystem: Environmental > Aquatic > Freshwater > River... | reverse complement strand
CTGGTATAAAGTCAAAGAACCACACTGGTTAATTACTCCGCAGCAAACCAAGGCATACCGGTTGCGGTAGCTGGAGTTTTAATTTGTGCAATTTGTGCATCTAGTCCTGCCTCTAGGGAAGCAACACCTTCGGTACCCATTGCGTCTTGAATCCAACCAATTACTTGTGCTTCGGTAACTTGTGGGAATGCTGTGAATCCCTCCGCTTGAGGGTCTGGTTGAAAACTTTGTGAGCCATAGCTGCTGACTGTTACATCGTCGTCGGTTTTTGACACAGTCCAATGTGCTACGGTAATTCCGCCGCTTGATAGTTGGCGCTCTAGTTGAACGATTTTGAATTCCATTTTTGGAGTCCTTTTTTATTGGTTATAGATCACAAACTATTAAGCTTGTTTTGGGTATTTTTGTTTTACTGACTGAATGGTGTTGAACCACTCGCTTCCTTTACCAGGAATTACTTCGTCTTCCATCATATGCCATAACATATCTAATTGATCTGTTATGGCAGGATATTCACTAGCTCGACTACGCTGAGAGTTGATATTGTGTACCAAAGCGGAGTCTACAAATTCAGCATTTAATTGTTCTGAAGTTTTTTTCCATTTTTTATCTCACTCTAATAATATATGCGGATTCAATATAGTACTTGTAACCTCCAGCACCATAAGGGTCAGTGGCCATACCTACGCGAAGTGTACTATCAGAAGCTATAGTAAGTACACCGCTTGTATAAGTTATTGAATAACCTAAATCTTTGTTTATTTGAGGAGCAGTTACACTAAGAAGTGTATTGTACGATCCATACCCTGCATCCGTTTGTAATTTAATTACATGAGCATTCGAATTTGTACCGTATACATTCCAAGTATGTTGAGTCGCGCTAGGTCTATATGCAAATACTATTTGATATGATCCAGCAGGTAGTCTGATTTTACCAATATCCCAATTGTGGCTACCAATAGAGCTGTCCATACGTAAGACTCCATTGTCCCACGAATAACCTACAGTACCCCCGTCTGGATAGAAACTGTTGCGACCTTCAAGGTCTGACGTACGCCACATAGCTAATATGTCCGTTTGAATACGTCCTACATGTACTCCATTAATAGAAACTAAGCCAGCAGAGTCAATACGCATGCGCTCTGTTACATTGTTTGCTTCTCCAGCACTAGTCCAAAACGCTAAGCCACCACCAAATTGTCCATCTCCCGCAATTTTAACACCAGTGATCTGTGCTACTGCAACTTGAGCAGTTGGTGCTCCAGTCCACCATTGCTGTGTAAACACTAAACTTGATCCGTAACTTCCTGAAGTAGCTCCAGCAGCAGTGCCTAATCTTAATGTACCAGAAGCGCTATTAGCATTAGTACTACTCGAATTAGTTTGTAATCCAATAATATCAAGACTAGAAGTAGCAAAAGTATTTCCGATGCCAACAAGACCACTTGGGCCAATACGCATACGCTCAGTTATAGCGTCAGCAGTATTTTGGGTTGCAAATGCTATTGCAGTATTGTTATTAGTACCATCAGTCTCTACAAAACGAATTTCGGAGATAGAATTATCACCGTTACTGCCAGATCTAATAGACTTCCAGACTCCGTCAGTTTGGGCACCTGTTACGTTGTCACTTAGTAATAGAGCTATTCCACTTGTAGATGAAGTTCGTGACATTCTTACATGCAACTGCGCACTTGGACTTGTTGTATTAATACCAACATTACCAGAAGAAGCTGCAATAACTATTCTTTCTACACCATTTGTAACATCTCTGATACTAAAGCCGCCATTACTTACTCCTGTAATAAATGGATTTAAGGCGTAAGCATTTCCATTAACAAAATTAGTATCTAGTGTAAGTATGTTTGATCCACCAGCATTTTGATAGAGGTGAAGTCTACCACTTGGGCTACTAGTGCCAATACCTACATTACCGCTGCTATTAATATCTACTGCTCTGGTTCCACCACTTGTACCAACGCTAAATGTATAGCTTGCGGCATAAAAACTCATAGCATGTGTTTGAGTGGTAGAGCGATTAAATGCTTGAATATACGCCCCATTACCAACACCACCAATTGGATTAATTTCCAGGGCAGCTGCACCACCGTTAGATACTGCAAATGCTGTTACTGGACTTGTTGTACCAATGCCCAATCGCCCACTTGAGTCTAGGGTCATTACCTGCGACAGAGAAGCTATAGCATTAGCAGCACCAGTTGTTGCACCTGTTGTATGCCAAGTATGTGCACCAGTAAGTTGGCGATACATTGTTCCAGTTTGGCTGGAAGTTATAAATCTAAAATCTGCTGGTGAGCCGCCGTAGTAGATATTTGAACTATAGAATGTATTGTCACCAGTTTGAAAGTTGGCAATTGAAGCGGCACCGTTTTGTAGTCCTCTATATGAAGACCAGTTACTTGTTGTAGTTCCAAGAGCAAAATTTCCATTAAAATCAACTACTGCTCGTGTAGCTCTTGATCCAGCACTGCCGGTTTCTAATATTACTTGATAACCTGAAACGGTTGCTCCAGCACTTTGTTTGTAGAAAAATGCATGGCCAGTTGATGGTGTAGTTGTATCGCCCTGTACAGCAATTTTACCATCTAGTATATGTAGCTTTTCTGCCGGGCTATTTGTACCAATTCCCAAACCAGTACTGTTTAGGCGCATAGCTTCAGTAGTACCATAACGCCATTGATGACTTGCAGTAGAGCCTGTACCGTTAGAGTCAACTACATATTGAATAACATCGCCCGGACCGTTAAATACAGTGGCAACAGAGTCATTGCCAACAGTAAGTACTCCTGAGCCGTCAAACGTTAAACTAGCACTATCCACTAAGTTACCGCCAGTGCCTGCATAAGTAATGCGACCAGCAGTAAGTGAGCTGTCTCGAAGATCCGCAACAGTTAGTAACGTACCGTTAAAAACTAGATTGCTGCTGGTTGTTAGTGCTTTGCTACCGTTTAGGTACGCAACGCCATTAACAACACCAGAACTAAAAATTGGACTGTCTGAGAACGTTTTTGCACTCAGGGTTTGCGTGTCTGAGTCACCCACGACCAAGCCGGTGGGAGCACTCTCCCTACCGAACTTGGCTAAATCTAATGCTTTACTCATGGGCTACCTCCTTGAGCTGGATCAGTTGAAACGATCCAGCCTGTTTCAGTTAATTCAAACCAATAGTTATATTGTTTTACCTTATCACCAACTGCGGCTTGGGGAAACATCATGCTATTAACAAGAACTAAGGCTTCTTCTTGCGAAGGATTTTCGTTAATTAATTGTTCCATTAATATACTCCAGTTGCTGATGTGCTTGAACTACTAGCAGTAACGGTTACATCAACATAACCGTAAGGGAATGATTGGAAGTAGTCAATTGATATACCAGGATAACTTGTGCCGGTGTCAATAACTAGTACAACATATCCGTCTGTAGAAGTATATGTGCCATGTGAACCTACATAGGAACCGCCATTTGTAACTCTAACGCTATATTGAGCTCCTGACCAGTTATGGAAACCTATCATTGCATCAATTGTATGAGCATCATAGTTATATCCCCTTATGTGGAATAAGCTCATTGTTGGTTGAGAGTTTCCGTTTGGCGAACCACCGCTCCATAGACTTGTTTTAATATGGTGGTATCTTCCACTAGGATTTCCTCCCCACTGGTACCAGTTATAAACTGATCTGCCAGCTTTTACTGGACCAGCAACGTCTAATCTAGAACTAATTGCCGGACTTGCGGTTCCAATACCAACTCGACCACCGTCTGCTTTAACAATCATACGTGTGGTCATTACATTAGACACATTCTGTCTAATTTGGATATCGCCGTAAACCGTTCCTGCACTAGCTTGATAGGTATTTTCTATATATGCTGTGGCATCATTTGGCATATACAAAAAGTTAAATCCGTGTAAAGAACTAGTTTGATATCTAAGTCTTAAACCTGCGGTTGCTACACCAAAATTATCTAAATATATATCTTGATTTGTTCCGCTTAAGTGTAGTAATGTTTGTGGATTTGATTGACCAATCCCTACATAACCGTTACTAGCAATACGGAATCTTTCAGTGCTGGATGTTTGGAATACTGCTGTTTGGTTTTCACCGTCTAAACGTAGACCTGTATATGAGTTTGAACCGTTACTGGTTTGAATACGGAAAGCTCTAGCATTGCCGGTGCCGCCACCTTGCTCAATGTAGAATCCTAAGGTATCTACACCACCTAATAAACTGTTACTGCTAGATCCTGTGAAAGCAAATACGTTGCTTCCTCCAACTACGTGTAGTGGCATACTTGGACTACGTGTACCAATACCAACCGCACCACTATTTGTTATAGTAACTCTGTATCCGCTAGTATCATCGTTATAGAATTCTAAGCCGCTTGAAGTGGTTCCAATTTGCCAACTTGATCGGCCAGCGGCATTGCCGCCTTTGATTTGTACCCAACTATCACTAGCAGTTTCAAATTTTGCAATAATACTACCAGGAGGTGTAACACTGCTGTATACGTGTAATGGGTTTGAAGGATTAGTGATACCAATGCCTACATAACCTTGATTAGTAATATTAAGTTGTTGCCCACCATTCACACCAGTACCAGTAGGTGCAGCAGAACCTAGTGATAAAGTTTGGGTGCTATTAAAATAACTAATATAGCCTTGGTTAGTAGCACCGCTTGCCATAAAAATACTAACACGACCAGAGGCGTTGCGAAGCGTTAGCGTTTCTGCTGGACTACTATCACCAATACCTAGGTTACCGCCCTCTTTAAGGGTCATGTATAGTGTTGGTGTACTAGAACCATTTCCAGCATAAAAACTAAGGTTTTTATCGCTTTTTATAGTGCCGCCGTCCCCACTACCTTGACTTCTAAAATAAATCTCTCTGTTTGTACCACCAGAGCTATCTAAGCGTATATTACCCCAAACATCTAATCTTTCTCCTGGAGTAACTGTGCCGATACCAACATTACCACCAGTAGTAATCAGCATTCGGGTAGTCCAGGTTAGTGCTGAGTTAGTTGCACCAACCCCATTGCTATTAGAAAAAGAGAAAATACCTTCATCTAATGTAAGTGCACTTGCAGTTCCACCACCTAAGGACTTCCAGCCAGCGTCGTAATAAGCCAAGTAAGTATGGGCCATACCATACAAACCTGCGGAACTACCTTGCCCAATTTGTTGTGCTGGATTCCATAATCTACCAAAACTGCCTGTTTGAACACTTGCACCTTGAGGGAAAGAAATTGAGCCTCCAGGTGATTGGATTTGGAACGAAGCATTAACTAAACTAATTTGGCCTGTGCTTGTAATACGAGCACGTTCAGTACCTTGGTAAGCAAAACGCAAATGATCGTTATAAGAGAAAATTGTTGCGCCAGACCCGTCTCGCAGATTACGCCAATAAGCTCGTACTGCTCCTACATCTGAAAGTTGAATTTCTGAGTAGTTAAGTGCAGAGTTGCCTGTATTTTCAGTATTAACACGAAGTGAAACTGCGGCTTCTGTTCCGCTGATTTTGTGCGAACGTTTGGCGAAGCAGTACCAATACCTAAACCAGTATTGGTTAAACGCATACGCTCATTTTGATTGTATTGAAAAATTACATCAGCAGCTGTTGTTGAGCCAAAATATGTGCCACCTGCTGCCGCAATCATTCTAGCAGTATTACCACCAGAAGTATTTAATATACCTTGACCGCCAGTGCTTGTAAATGCATTACCATCAAAAGTCAACGCACTGCCAGTCGTTACTACCTTGCTGCCATTAAGGTAAGCGACACCGTTAGCAGTTCCACCCGATAGTGTTAAGTTGCCAGTTAAGCTGGCCGTTGCTAGTGCTAGGCTACCAGTGGCTGTGTCACCACCAACATCCAAGAACTTGGCATCTGCTTCGGCTTTGGTATAACCATCAGATAACCCGCGTGGAACATAGCTGACCAATTCAACTACATCGCCTGCTAGTGCACCTTCAAATAAGGTAATAAATGTACCTGTGATAGCTTCAAAGTCAGCACCGTTTACTAATTTAGCACCGTTTAAGTATACGTCTACGTATCCTAAAACATAGCCTGACTGGGCAGTAAACTGAGTTTGCCCAGCTGTTGCCGTTAGAGTAGTCGTCACACGCTGTGACGCTACTCCTGGGCTATTTCCTATGTAACTCATTGGCTACCTCCCGCTGGTTTAGGGTATTGCTCTTTGATAGCTTGTATTCTAGCCAACATATCTTGAGCAGCTTGGCCACCTTTCCATAAAGCGTCCAATTGATCCCCGATTGGCGGGTATTCTGCTGCTCTTTGAAAACGATAACTAATACTATCTTGGGCTTGTCTGTGAGCAGCTTTATCTGCTGCTAATTTTTCTATGTAGGTATCTTTTGCTTCTTGTTCAGTACAAGAAAATACTTGCATAGCTTCTTTTATTTGTTGTTCAGTATATTCCATTAACTACCCCAAGCATTTTCTTGATTAACTTGTGTACCTGCTTGCACTAATTTCCACGTAAATGTAGAGTCATGGTATGTGGTATTTGTAAGAGCTAATTCCGCATCACCAGTCATACGATGTATTACCATAACGTGATCTTGTGACCATAACTGTGGGAAATAATACCAAACGTATCCACTAGAATCCATTGCAAATCTAACATCGGTCATACCACTCATTTCGCGTGCCCAAAACTCATAAACACTAGGGCTGTTACTCCACTTAGCGATATCAATATGCGTTTCTGCAACCATGTAGCTGTAGTTAAGGTCGCCGCGACTATAAATAGTTGCTACAAATCTACTATCTACACCGGTAGAAGGATTCATTCTGAACAGTCTAACTGCATAGTTAAAATAACCTGGAACGCTGGGTGCATAATATGTCCACATTGGTAAACTCATGGAAATAGGTGCATACGCAGCATACCCATTTTCACCTGTCATACCATTACCAAATACAGGAGCATTTCTGGTAACTAATACACCATCCGACTTTAATTTTACTTGTGGTGTGCCTGCCCCATTTGAGAAAAATTGCAGTTCTCCAATACCACCACGAATACGTTCTGAATAATCAGCACCACCAGTATCGTGGAAATCAATCCAACCACTTGTGCCTGATGCACTTACCATATCTATGGCAGCATAAGTGCCGGCATACATACCTGCACGAACACCAATACTAGTAGCATTATTTGTGAATAGTGAACCAGCTACGTGCAACGCACTATCAGGAGTTGCAGTACCAATACCTACACCACCATCATTTTTAAGTACTAAACCAACTGCACCGCCACCAGCTTTAGGGCTAAATGAGATGGTACTGTTTGTACCAGCACCCATATTAACGTGCCAGTCATCATTAGCGTTACCATCTGGGCCTTTAAATCGTAATGTGGCTATACCACTAGTACCTGTGGTTCTTAATACTAGACTACCGCGACTTCCACTAATATCTAGTGTTGGAGATGCCCAGGACATATCACTGCCAGGGGTTGTAGTACCAATACCAACATTACCGGTACTATTAATACGCATACGCTCACCAGCTGTTGCACCTTGACCACTATTACCGTCTACAGTACCAAAAGCAATATCTAACCCGCGAATCTGAGTAGGAAAACTACCACTAGTATTACGGTTAATAAAGCGCATATATGCAGCTGGATTAGAGCTTACACCATCTCGAGGCACATCCGCAAGATCAATGCCGCCTACTACATAAGGGTTAATATCTGATTGAACAGCTGATTGCCATTGAATAATTCTTGAAGAATTATCGCTAGAAGCAATAGTTAGTCTATAACCACTTGTTGGGCTTGAGCTTCCAATACCTACTCTACCGTTAGAGTCAATACGCAAACGCTCATATGTAGTAGCATTGCTAGGATGGAATTGGTTTACTGCAAAATATCCTCCTGAACCATCAGCAGTATAAGTTGCAACAAATGCTCCGCGATAATCAGCAACCGGTGCTAATTCTAAAGAAGCTGCAGTGTATGCATTATTTGCATTAGCTGCACGGAACATTAGAGAAGAAAACCCAAGAGCACCGGTTGAGGGTGTTTGAATTACGGCTGTTGGAGTTGAAGAATATATAAAATCAGTTGTACTAATTGATGCAGATTTTGAAATATGTAAAGCAGCAGCACCAAAACTACTGCTTGCTCCAATAGATACACTACCATTTGAAGCAATACGCATACGCTCTGTGGGCGTAAAGTTTGTATTTACTGTAAATTGGTTAGTAGTAAATGTAATAGCACCACTAAGCATATTTATTGAGGAGGCAGCTGTAACTCCAGTATCAGGAACCCAAGGGCCTGCCCCATAGTAGCGCATACCTTCTGCAAGAGATAAACCGCCTTGAGCTGGATTTTGTGCAATATATCCGTAAGTAGTACTATCACCAATAATTCTGACATGATAATTTGAGCCTGCAAATGTGTACCCGTTACGAATAACTACAGCAGCACCAGTACCTGAGTATACGTCCAACTTGCTACCAGGCGTACCTCCAATACCTAGATTACCACTAGAGTCGAGGCGCATACGCTCACTACCACCATTCCAAAATGTAAGTGGTAAATACGCAGCAGAACCTGAAGCACCTGAACTTAGGCGAACATCAATTGTGCTAATAACGCCTAGATCAAAACTTTGATAATCTGTTGCGGACGGATTAGAGTTATTCCAGCCGTTAATTGCTGAAATATTGCCTGTGCCGTTTGGATATAAGAAAAATCTTGTATTACCGTTTGTGGTAGAATTTTGAATACCAAGACGAGTGCTCTGAGTACCACTCATGTTAGCACGTAGAAACGGAGCACTTCCACCTAATGTAAGCGCATTTCCATCAAAGGTTAGTGCGGAACTATCAGTTAAGTTACCACCAGTGCCTGCATAAACCACGCGACCAGCAGTAAGTGAGCTGTCTGTTATGTCAGCCGCTGTTAGGGTTGTACCGTTAAAAGTAAGATTACTACTACCACTAACAACTTTGCTGCCATTTAAAAAAGCAACAGTGTTTGCAGTTCCAGAGCTAATTGTTGGATTAGCACTAAATACTGCGGCCCCAGGATCAACAGGAGTATAGCCAAGTCTAGCTGCAATTGCACTAGTACTTAAGTCTACGCCTTCAATCGAAGCATCTAAAATATTACCACCAGAGACTAGGCCCTGAAATGGAGCATTTCCTATGACTGCCATAGACTACTCCTTAAATTAAGTATGAAATTACTGCGTCTGCTGAATTTGCTGCGCTTGATGAGGCGGTAATTGAGTCGCCTTCTTCGATAACTACCTTCTGATCGCCACCTACAATGGCCAAAGCACCGCCAGGTAATACTGCGGCGCTTTTAACTAAAAATGCACTACTTCCACCTTGTTTTACCAAACGGGCCGATACATTGATCGTAGCACCTGTGGTATTGGCGATAGAAAGACCAATAAGAGTAGCAGTTTGCCCCGCTGCAATAGTAGGGGTCAGGGTACTAGGACTGGCGTCTACTCCGATATTTGCTGTTATTCTTGATTTGAAAGCCATTTTATGTCCTTATCCTAGAGCGATAGCCATTGCGATTGCTTGATCCACAGTCTGTGTTTGGCTATACACTTGTAAATTTGTTCTTGCGGTAGGCAAGTCTGCTAGATCGCTTAGATTAGCAGACTTGACCATTTTTTGACCGACTTCTGTGTTTAAGTTGATAAAGTTATTGTCAACTTCTTCATTTGTAAGAGGAGTACCTTTGGCGGTAGCACCCAATACACGAGTAATAATTGTTGCCATAGGTAATCCCCGTTAAAATTAAGCTACAGTTACTTTCCAAGTGATTGTCAATGTGTCTAGTGCACCTTTGTTAATCACGGCAAAAACTGTACGGCATAGCATTGTACCAGCAGTAACGTTGTTGAAAATACCAGCTTCAGTAATAGCACCAGTACCTGTACCGGCTGGGAATGTAGCTACATACTGAACTGCATCGTTAGTTACGCTTGTAGTAACAATAGTAGTAGATGTTAGAGCTACGCGGCCTAATTCGCTACCAAGAGCAGTGTTAGCAGCAGCAGCGGCAACGTTACCAGCGCCAACGGCCATGTGGCTCATTGCAGTGGCTGAAGCGTCTCTCATACGTGATGCAATATAAGCAAGACCGGCGCTAACTACTAAGTTATGTTCGTCTTGTTGTTTTACGTTACCGTTTTCGTCCGTTAGAACTAGGGTCAACGTACCTTTAGTTTTGATGTTGTCTTGTAACATATAAAATCCTTAATAAGTATATGTTTCACCTGTATAGCCTAACTCTACGTAATCTTGAGAGAAATAGCTTTGTAAAGTAAGTGAAATTGTTTGAGATGTTGTCGCAGTCTCTAACTTAGATAGTGCGGCAAGCAAGGTCACAGTATCGCTACTGTTGGTAATATCTGAAAGTGCTTTGTTAGTTACAGCAGCGAATACTTCAGATAAAATTTGGGATTCATTAACTGATCTGTTAAAATCTGTTAATGTGGTGACTACTTCTGAGCTACTAGCATAATCAGCTAGTACTTTATCAAATACCGCAATTTGATCATCATCAATATTTGCAGCACCATAAAAGTCGTCTGTGGCATCTACAAGTTCTGAGAACTCGGTAGTGCTATCTTTGGCAACCGTTTCCGATGTTGTAGCCACGTCAAGCGGTTGTTTATTTGTGTCAAATGTTTGTAGCTCGGCATTAGTAATTGTTTCACTAGCAGATTTACCTGTATGCAAGTTTACTAGATCAGTTTGTGTGGCCGTTTCCGAGAAATCTCGTAGAGCAGTCCACTCACTGGTAAATAGTTCTAGGATACTTGCAAGATCTGTACGCGGTGTACTAAAATCTTGCTGAACAGTTTCGGATGTTGTGGCAGTTTCACGTTTGTCTAAGCTAGTATCATAGACTAGAGCTTCAGCAGTTGTGACTGTTTCGTATTTAGCAGGCTCTATGCTTTGTGTTACTAGGTCACTTTGAGCAACTGTTTCGGTTCGTTGAGTACTAAAATCTTGCTGAACAGTTTCGGATGTTGTGGCAGTTTCTGTACGACTAGTGCCGAAATCAATTGCAAATCTTTCTGATAAAGTTGCCAAGTCAACTACTGATTTAGCAAAATCAAATGTTG
>Ga0255274_1000184_pt1 | contig 11220 bp, 8 predicted proteins | sample AtltaT_4_FD_183673 | JGI IMG/M metagenome (GOLD analysis project Ga0255274, IMG submission 183673) | Metatranscriptome of freshwater microbial communities from Altamaha River, Georgia, United States - Atl_Colum_RepB_8h (Metagenome... | ecosystem: Environmental > Aquatic > Freshwater > River... | reverse complement strand
TCCAATTTTATGGGGCGCACCTTTTGGTCATGTAAAGGAAAAGTGGACTTTACCCATTGGGGTCGAAGCCATTCTTAATACGGAATCGTTAACCTTAAAACTAATCCATCCCGCTGTTAGCTGACTTCATTATTCCATTGTATATTTGCGTTCGTAATTTAAATGAATAAAGAACTTCTTTTACGGGCATTTGAGTTAATGTGTGAAGCAAAACACATTTCCGAAATTCTTGAAGCGAATAAAGAAATCACCGCCAAGTACGTACATGCATGCTCACGCGGGCATGAAGCCGTTCAAATCGCTCTTGGGCTGCAATTACAGCCACAGGATTGGGTTTCACCATATTACAGAGATGACAGTATCTTGTTGAGTATTGGGATGTCTGCGGAGTCACTTTTATTGCAAGTTTTCGCTAAAAAGAACGATCCGTTCTCGGGCGGGCGTACCTATTACTGTCACCCTTCATTGAACGACATAGATAAGCCTAAAATTATTCATCAATCTTCCGCCACTGGAATGCAGGCTATTCCTACTACAGGCATTGCTTTAGGGCTTCAATACAAAGAGAACATGGGGCTTTCAAACGACCATGAAAGTAGTGCCGTCGTAGTTTGTTCATTGGGGGATGCTTCATGTACAGAAGGGGAAGTTTCAGAAGCCTTTCAAATGGCTGCATTAAAGCAACTTCCAATTATCTTTTTTGTACAAGATAACGGGTGGGATATCTCTGCTAACGCGGCAGAAACAAGAGCGCAAAACATTGCAGAATACACCTCTGGACTAAACGGATTGGAAGTGGTTTCCGTTGACGGGTCGAATTTTGAGGAATGCTATAACACATTAAATCGAATCATTGCAGTAATTAGAAAAGAGCGCAGACCTTTTGTTTTTCATGCCAAAGTTCCGTTGCTTGGTCACCATACTTCTGGAGTCCGAAAAGAATGGTATAGAGATGACTTAATTGAGGCGGCTGAAAACGACCCTTATCCAAAGTTAAAAGCCCTTTGTTTGGAAAATGGGATATCCATTGCAGATTTAATCCTAGCAGATTCAAAAGCCAAGGAAAACGTTGAAAACGCATACAATACAGCGTTAAACGCTGAAGATCCTGACCCGAGTGCTGTGCAAGATTATATTTTTGCGCCAACCCCAATTACTGATGAAATAGGCATAAGAGAGCCAAAAGGCAAAAAGAAAACTGTAATGGTAGATTCGGCCCTTTTTGCGGTGCGTGAAATCATGCAGAAACATCCTGAGGCCTTGCTTTATGGTCAAGATGTTGGCCGTAGGTTAGGAGGTGTGTTTAGAGAAGCCGCCACCTTGGCTGAGCAATTTGGGGATCATCGGGTATTTAATACGCCCATACAAGAGGCCTTCATTATTGGATCCACTGTAGGGATGTCTGCACTGGGCTTGAAACCGATTGTTGAAGTTCAGTTTGCGGATTATATTTGGCCGGGATTAAATCAATTATTCACAGAGGTGTCTCGTAGTTATTACCTTTCCAATGGGAAATGGCCAGTGAGTGCAGTCATTCGAGTGCCCATTGGCGCTTATGGTTCCGGAGGGCCATACCATTCTTCCAGTGTAGAATCTGTGTTGGTGAATATTCGTGGAATTAAGGTGGTTTATCCGTCTACAGGTGCAGATTTAAAAGGGTTGATGAAGGCCGCTTATTACGACCCAAATCCTGTTGTTTTACTAGAACATAAAGGATTGTATTGGTCAAAAATTCCGGGCACCGAAGGCGCTATGTCTATTGAACCCGATGAGGATTATGTAGTGCCAATTGGAAAAGCTCGTACCGTACAATGTGCACGTGAAGAGGCTATAAATGCAGGTAAATCAGCAGTGGTAATTACGTATGGTCGCGGGGTGTATTGGACAATTGAGGCCTGCCGGGAATATGCAGAAAACGTTGAGATCATAGACTTACGGTCGTTAAACCCTTTGGATGAATCGGCCATTTTTGATGCGGTTAAAAGACATGGTAAAGCATTGGTTGTGACCGAAGAGTCTAGTGAATGCGCCTTTGGACTCAGTTTGCTTGGTCGAATCCAGCACCATTGCTTTCAATGGTTGGATGCCCCAGTTGGGTTGGTGGGTTCGATAGACACTCCGGCCATTCCTTTGAATTCAGGGTTGGAGGCAGAGATTTTACCAAACGCCTCCAAGGTGGATCAAACATTAAAACAGCTGTTAAATTATTAATAAAATAACGATGGAGTTTAAAGAAATAATTGGTCAGGTTGAGGCTTTTCATAATGCCTTTGGTATTGAAAATAACCATGCCCCAACCAACCTTGATGAAGCAGGAGTAACCTTAAGGTTTAACTTAATGAAGGAAGAGAATGAAGAATACCTTGAGGCCGCGAAAAATGGCGATATGGTTGAAATCGCAGATGCGTTAGGGGATCAATTGTACATTTTGTGCGGAACCTTGCTTAGGCATGGACTTCAGTATAAAATTGAAGAAGTATTCATGGAGATTCAGCGTTCTAACATGAGTAAACTGGATGCGCATGGAAAGCCTATTTATCGAGAAGATGGAAAGGTAATGAAATCTGACCGCTATTTTAAACCAAACATCAAATCCATTTTAACAGCTTAAGTTATTCACTTGTGGGTATTGATTAAAAATACACCATTGAATGTCATGGCATAAATACAAAAATATCTTTGTAGTTCATTTTATATTTATGTTGGATTTTACCCTGTTTTTTCAACCTCCAAATCTTGCTGATATTCGTGAAGGATCCTTGAAAGATTCGGTTGTTTTTTATCCATCAAGTAGTGAAGAAATACCGAGGAATTCCATTTGTATATTTCATGTTAATGAGTACCGTGGTAACGAACAGGAAGCATTGCCTGTACTTGATTTTCGCACCTCTTTTTATGCCTTGTTTCCCGGCCAAGATTGGAACTTGAAGGTCTATGATTTAGGAGACATGAACCCGGGGGCAACCATAGAGGACACCTATTTTGCAGTACAGACGGTGATTTCAGAATTGTTAAAACAAAGCTGCATTCCTGTGTTGGTTGGTGGGAGTATAGATTTATTACATGCTTGTTCAGTTGGCTATGAGGTCACTGAGCAATTGATAAATCTTTGCGCAATTGATGATAGAATTGCGTTAGGAAAGCCCGAAGGGCCAATAAGTAGCCAAGGCTACTTGAGTAATCTTCTACTTCGTCGACCATGCTATTTGTTTAATCATGCGACAATAGGCCTGCAACCGAATCGAAATTCACCGGCTGAATTAGAACTTTATGAGAAACTTTACTTCGATATATGCCGACTTGGCACTTTCAATAGTGATTTCAAATTGTCGGAGCCGATGTTGAGGAATTCAGATATTATTGGGTTTAACTTGGATTCAATCAAGGCATCAGAACGAATGATTAGTACCGGAAATCCAAATGGTTTTTCGGTCGAACAAGCTTGTCAAATTGCTAAGTACAGCGGAATTTCTGATAAATTGTCGTGTTTTGGTATATTCAGCCCTTGCCTAACTGAAGGACAAGACGCTTCCATAATCGCCCACATACTGTGGTACCTATTAGATGGCTTGGAGTCCCGAAAAGGCGATTTCCCGGTTGGAAGTAAAAAAGACTACATGCGCTTTACTGTTGTTATGGATAATGAATTCCATGAATTAATTTTCTACAAAAGCAATAAATCAGATAGATGGTGGATGGAAGTCCCTTATCCGCCCTCAGAAAATGTTAAATTTGAACGGCATCATTTAGTGCCTTGTGATCAGCAAGATTACGAAAATGCGATGAAAAATGAGTTGCCTGATTTATGGTGGAGGACCTATCAAAAACTCGGTTAATTTTATTGAAATTTTTGCATTTTTTTTGATTTTCATTTTTTTAATTAACTTAGCATGCATTTTAGACTTTGACCGCATTGTCTGATTTACATTAATTAATTGCAAGTTATTAAGATATGTCATTGAGAATCAGTATATTAACCTTATCGCTGTGTGCTATATTGAGTACGGTATTTGGTCAACAAGATAAGTTGCTAACCCATTTCATGTACGATCGAATGTCCATTAACCCTGGTGAAACAGGCTTGGATGATGGAATTTGTGCTACTAGCATTTACAGAAATCAATGGGATAAAGTAAATGGTGCTCCTAATTCTGCAGTATTAAATGTTGCAGCTAATATGAACCGATTTTTTCCGGGTGGCGTTGGGTTGAGTTTTTATCATGATGCCATTGGTTTTTCAAGACAAAATAACTTATTACTCAATTATTCCTATCCGATTTCTTTGGGTAACATCGGTACGTTAGGTGCAGGAATAGGGGTAGGAATGATGTCATACGCTATGAATCCTTCGTGGATTCCACCTCAAACGTTGAATGACCCTTCGCTTCCGGGTGCTGGATTCAGTGCAATCAACTTGGATTTAAATTTTGGGCTTTACTTTAAAGGAAGAAATTTCTATGCGGGCTTATCATCTACTCACTTGAGTGAATCAGAGCTTATTAGTAATTCAACAGGTATCGGCGTTACAGGATACTCAACGGCAAGGCATTATTATATGATTGGAGGGTACAAAATGCCAAATGTTGGTGGTGGAGCCCTAGATTTTAATGTGATGATGCGTACAGATTTGGTGAAATATTCCGTTGACATTAACTCACGTTATTTCTTAAAAAAAGATAGTAAAGAAATTGGTTATGTTGGGTTAACCTACAGAACTTCAGATGCTATTGGAATCATGTTGGGGTATAACGCATTTCAAAATTTTACGTGCGGCTACTCTTATGATATTACGATTAATAAATTAGCGAGCATTTCAAGAGGGTCTCATGAATTGTTTGTTAGGTACTGTTTTTATTTAAAAAATCCACCGAAGACGTATTCTACGCATCCTCGTTGGTTAGGTAATTAATTAAGTTGTAACCATTTTGATTGTTCTTACGTTATACCCGAACTCAAATAACCTGTAGCAAGTTTTGTTTGGAAATGACTAGAACCAAAAAAAGATAAAATGAAAAGAATTTTTGTTTTTGCATTAGCAGGTTTGTTCTTCGCGTCATGTGACCCGGTAGATGGAAATCTTGTAGGGGTTAAGGGACGCGATACCTTCTATCCGGACATCTTAGGTCCAGGAAAAGTGCCTTATGGTATGGTATATATACCTGCTGGGGCATACCAAGCCGGACAAAACGATAAGGACATTATGGGCTTACACACTACCCGTAATCGTACGGTTTCGGTACAAGCATTTTATATGGATGCTTCAGAAATTTCAAACAATGAGTACCGCCAATTTGTGGATTGGGTGAAAGACTCCATTGCGCGTGAAAAGTTATACAGAAGAATGTCTAGCGATGATGCTGAGCAGTGGGTTAATGTGCCTGACGATTTCTTTAAAGAGCCTTACCGAAGTGTAATGAATTTGGGTTCTGATGTGCAAGGTGGAAATAATCCTTTCGATCCGTTCTTGGATGTTGAGTCTTCTCAAGATTTGGACCGAGCTTATTTAATGTTAATGGGATATAATCAGGCCGGTAAAAAAGGCATGGCTCAAAAGTTCTTTAAGTTAAAAGATGAAAAAGGGGTTCCTAAAGACCGTGAGAATTTGGATGTTGTATTAAGTCCAGATGAAGTAACCGCAATTTTTAGTACTTATTCAAGCGTTGATAAAAAAGGAAAAGCGGACGACAAAAGTGATAAGAATGCAGCGGATTATAAGAAAGTTACTGATGTTCAGGGTGGACGAGTAGAAAACCGTAAGTACTTTCAATTAAACTGGGAGACCCCAGTAGAATACGCTGATCCTGAAATTGCTTTTCTTTTATCTGACATGTATGTATCGAAAGAAGAACAATTCTTTAATAACAAGCAAATTGATACTCGCTTGTTGTTCTACGATTACGTGTGGATAGATTACAAGGAAGCAGCAAAGCGAGGGAAGGTAAAAACGGCAAGAGGCGCCTATGATGGAACCATTGATGATCCAAATTTACCTCCAGTGAATCGCAGAGACCCACTTTCTAAAGACGATAAATCAAACGGTATGCACCGATCAACCCTTACCAATGATGGATCAATGGTGTGGTATGATGGAACAGTTTCTCCGTTTGAAGGAGATACTTCAATGAGCTCAATACCTAAAGATGATAAAGGGAATGTATTGGTTGAGACAGATTACTTAAACAACCCTGGTCAAGACCTTGATTTAGGATTTACAAATAGTAAAGGGCAACACAATGCGATTCGTGGGCATTCTGATAGAAGTAGATATATTATCAAAGAGCGCATTAATGTGTATCCGGATACCTTATGTTGGGTAAGGGATTATACCTATGCTTACCATGATCCAATGGCTGAAAATTATTTCTGGCATACGGCATATGACAATTACCCAGTAGTTGGGGTTACATGGTGCCAGGCAAAAGCATTTTCTGTGTGGAGAACACAGTTGTATCATAGCTGGTTGCTTGCAAACGGAGATTTGTATGTGAACGATTTTAGGTTACCATCCGAAGTAGAATGGGAACGAGCAGCTCGGGGTGATTTGGAGTTATCACAATATCCTTGGGGAGGTCCATACATTAGAAACGCCAACGGATGTTTCTTGGCTAACTTTAAACCTATGCGCGGTCGATATTTTGAAGATGGTGGTTTCCATACAGTAAAAGTATATTCCTACAATCCAAACGCATTTGGACTTTATTGTATGGCAGGAAATGTGGCAGAGTGGTGTAATACAGCGTATGATGAGTCAGCGTATGAATTTACCCATGACATGAACTCTGAATACGTCTATGATGCGAAAGATGATGACCATCCGGTGAAGAAGAGAAAAGTTATTCGCGGTGGTTCTTGGAAAGATATAGGTTATTATCTACAAAATTCAACACGAACCTTTGAATACCAAGATACGGCGAAATGCTACATCGGATTCAGGAATGTAATGACACATTTAGGCCGGGGCGGTAAAGACCTTGACGCTGAAAATGGTGAGGAAATCCAAATGGATATCCAGTTAAAGTAAAATCTGTAACAAATAAATAAATCAAAGTTTAACAATTAAAATCAATTATTATGAGTGGTAAAAAAGGTGGTTTTTTTGCATCCAAAGGGTACAAGAATTTAATGAAGTATGTATATGGTTATGGTGCATCGATTGTAATCGTAGGGGCCTTGTTTAAAATCCAACACTGGCCTGGTGCAGATATCATGTTGATTTTAGGACTTTCTACAGAAGCCATCATCTTTGGTTTGTCTGCTATGGAACCTCTTCATTCAGAACCCAATTGGGCGGTGTATTATCCATACCTTTTACCAGAAGATGAGCGTCCAGAAGGCCAAGATGTATCTGCCTTTCCAAAACCGCATGAACTTGGTGGTGGTAAGGGTGCAGGCGGCACTACTGAAATGGTAGCTGAAATGATGGAAAAAGCAAAAATTGATCAAGCATTGTTAGACCGTTTAGGTAATGCTATGCGTGATTTGAGCCACAATGCTGAGCAATTAAAAAGTGTTTCTTCGGCCGCTTCAGCCACAGATTCTTACGTTTCATCGTTGGAAGAAGCTTCTAAGAAAATGGCGGGATTAACTGAATCTTATGAAAAGGCTTCATTATCTATAGCTGGTCTTACTTCAAATGCTGCCGATGGCGAATCCTTTGGTGAGCAAATGCAAAAAGTGTCCAAAAACCTTGCGGCTTTAAATAACGTTTACGAACTTCAATTACAAGGCTCTTCAGCACACTTAGAAGCCACTCAAGGGTTCCAAAAACAAGTGGCTGAAATGATGCAAAACCTATCTGCCTCTGTAGAGGATACTAAATTGTACCGTGAAAACATGGCTATGTTAGCTCAAAACTTAACGGATTTGAACAACGTATATGGCAACATGTTGAAGGCAATGCGTGTTCCACAATAATTGTCCTTTAGTTAGTATTAATTTTTAAATAGTAGTAAAATGGCAGGTGGTAAGGAAACGCCAAGGCAGAAAATGATCGGGATGATGTACCTGGTTCTTACTGCACTTTTGGCTTTGAACGTAGCTAAAACAATTCTTGATGCCTTTGTGGCCATTGAGGAGAATATACAAATTGCAAACATCAATGAATATGCTCGTGGTTCGGAAAAATACGATTTAATTAAAGAAAAGGCTACTGGAAATGAGTCTAGTGAAAAAGCGAAAGAGGTATTGAAGACCGTTCAGAAAATTGATGAATTAGCCGCTAAAAACATCCAAATGATAGATAAGATCAAATTGCTTGTCTTAATGGAATGTAAGGAGGATGTTAAAATTGGAACTGAAAAAGACGAGACTATAGTATTAAAGGATAAAGGTAGAGAGGGTATGACCTTAAACCTTGATCCTAAAAATCCAGGTGTTAAGAATAACGCTTATCCGTTACTTCCTATCCGTATGAATTTACACCATGTTGAGGGTAAAGATAAATATGATGAAGGGATGCGTGTTATGGGGATAGCAAGTTCCGAAGCTTTAGTAAAACCTGACCCGGCTTTGCATGGCATGGAGATTTGGAATGCAATGTTGGATTATAGAAACCAAATTTGTCAATTGATTTGTGAATCAGGTAATATTGTTTCTAAGTTAGATTCATTAAAAGATTCTAAAGGTAAAGCTGTGAAATTTACGTTTACAGATCCTAAAATCAACAAATTCAAAGACAAAGATGATTTATTGGCTCAATTAGAGCCGTCGTTAAAAAGTTTGGCGGTTGATAATAAGCCAACTGGTGAAATGGACATTATTAGAGAAGTTTACATTAGTCTTACCAAAAATGAGATGGTTCCAGAAGGTGAAAAGCAATTGCATTGGATTGGAAAAACATTCGACCATGCACCATCTGTGGCTGTATTAGCCTCTCTTTCGAGTATTCAGAAAGAAATTTTAACTGCTCGGGCTACGGCGGTGGCTTACTTACAAGAGAAAGTAGGTGCAGGTGAGTATTCATTTAACAAAGTTATGGCATTGGCTTATCCCGATCAAGGCGTAGTTAATGGTGGTGAGCAATTTACTATGTCCGTTTTAATGGCAGCTTTCGATTCAGAGCGTCAACCTATTGTTAAGCCCGATCAAGGTACTGCTATGCCTTCTAAACAAGGGGTTGGGGTGGTGAAATTAACCGCACCCAATTCAGGAGACATGACCTTGACAGGAACAGTAACTATTCGCAAGAAAAATGGTTCTGAAAAAACTGAGCGCTATGAAACTAAAGTTGTTGTTGTTCCCCCAATGGGTACTGTAACTTTACCTGAGTTTAGTATCATGTATGCCGGTTACAACAACAAGGTAACAGCAGTAGCTGGAGGTTCAAAAGGTGCAACTGAGATTTCTGTGCAAGGAGGGATTAAGAGTGTTAGTTCGTTTAGTGTAGATGGTGCAAACTATAAAGGTTGGACAATTAAACCTTCTGCAGGAAGTCGCCAGGTTGTGGTTACGGTAAACGGAAAGGATTCACAAGGGAATTCAAAGTCATTTGGAACCTTTAAATTCCGTGTTAAACCATTCCCTTCTCCAAAATTGTTAACCCCTACGATTTCTTTATCATCAGGTGCACGAATTCAGGTTGGGCTTGGCCAAGACTGTCCGATTTCAGGAGCTAACTTTACCATCAAAGGAGGAAATATTTTAATTGGTGATGGAATTCCGTATTCAGGACCTACAATTACTGGTGCTGCGATTAAAGGAAAAGTTAGGCCTGGTAAGACCGTAGCTATTACTATAAGTTGTGTTAATTCATTAACTGGTTTGCCTGAAATCATTACCGGATCAATGACAGTTAAACCATAATTCTAAGCATTATGAAACGCATAATTTCTGTTTTCTTTATTAGCCTTTTTTCAGGTGTGTTTGCACAACCAGGAAATGATGTTCTAAGAGGGCCTCAAAATACCCTACCTGATGGGGTAATTGACGGTATTGTGGTTGAGGATGAAGTTCCTGTTCGAAGCAGAGTAGAATATGAATATGTGCGTTTGGCTGATTACGCAAAATCTTGGAGGGTTTATTCGAGAATTGATGCACGTGAAATGGTGAATACTAAACTGTTTTATCCTTACGACAATTTTTCTGATGGTTGGGAATTTCCTACTTCAAAAACAGCTATGGATAAGGGATGGGTTCGTCATCAAGAACGATTTTCATTGTGGACAATAATAATGACACATGCGATGTTGGGTGATTTAACCATTTTCAAAGTGAGTTCTGAAGAAAATCCCCTAGTTGAAGATGGTTACCAATTGAAGTATGCGATTAAGAATAAGACAAAAGATGATTTTTGGAATGATAAATCATATCGTTCAAAAATTACTCGGACATTTAGTACAGGATCAAAAGGTGCTCCTTTAGAGGTTTTCTTAGCGGAAAGCCAAAAAAGTCAAATCCTTATGAAAAGTGGTAAATCATTTGACGCTTGGTATGATTCATTGTTAAATGATCCAAATGTTCCTCGTACGATTGATGGAATTGCCGATTATGAGCAGTTAGAACGTATGGATACTGCTTATTTAAGGTTGGCCTGGAATGCAGCCGCTGACGGCACTGAGCTTTATGATAAAGATATTGTTCAGCCGATAAATTCTCAATGCATTACAGCGTATAACATAAAGGAAGATTGGTTTTTTGATAAGGAGCGTTCAGTGTTGGATAAACGAATTATTGCAATTGCCCCAGTAGCTCGAATCAAATACGATCCGGATGTTAATAATCCTACGAAAGACGATAGAGAACCGTATGATAGGTATAGAAATTTAATTAGCGTTAATAACCGTGGTGAGTTGCAAGTGTATGATAAAGGTGCAGCTGTAGAGTATACTGAAGAATTCGTGGAATTAGAATTATTTTGGCTTTATTTCCCACAATTGAGACATGTGTTGGTTAATTACTATGTCTACAACGATCAAAATGATGCTTACAGAATGTCATTCGACGATTTATTTTGGAAACGAATGTTCTCAGCTCGTATGTACAAAAAAACAGATCAATACGATCGCAGTGTAGAAGATTATCGCTATGGGGTAGACGCCTTGTATGAAGCGGAGAAATTTAAAGAAACTATGAGAACCTGGGAAACAGACTTGTGGAATTACTAAAAATCTTCCCGCTTGCTAGCTTTCGCTTGAATCGGTATCGCTGTAGAACGGAAAGACTGGCGAACGTGGAATTCACGTTTGTCCCCATAAATACCGAAGGAAAGTAAATGGCAACAGG
>Ga0255274_1000179_pt1 | contig 11390 bp, 9 predicted proteins | sample AtltaT_4_FD_183673 | JGI IMG/M metagenome (GOLD analysis project Ga0255274, IMG submission 183673) | Metatranscriptome of freshwater microbial communities from Altamaha River, Georgia, United States - Atl_Colum_RepB_8h (Metagenome... | ecosystem: Environmental > Aquatic > Freshwater > River... | reverse complement strand
TGAAACCACAGCAGACGGCAAATTCACTTTGCAACCCGGTGAGTGCATGGGCGCCTGTGCCGATGCGCCTGTGTTGTTGGTGAATGACCGCACGATGTGCAGCTACATGAGCGATGACAAACTCGACAAATTGGTGGACGATTTGCGTGGTGTTAAGGAGGGGTCATGAACCTCGAACAAGTATTAGCTCAGTTCCAAACCACAGCGGTTGAAACCTGTTTTCATGACCGCCACATCGGTCCACAAATCCTGGCGGGTTTGAATGGCAGAAACTGGTCGATCAAAGATTACGAAGCGCGTGGTGGTTACCAAGCTTTGCGCAAAATTTTGTCGGAAGGTTTGACGCAAGACCAAGTGATAGCCACGGTCAAAGAGTCTGGTCTGCGCGGTCGCGGTGGTGCGGGTTTTCCGACCGGTTTGAAGTGGAGCTTCATGCCACGTCAGTTCCCCGGCCAAAAGTATTTGGTGTGTAACTCTGACGAAGGCGAACCAGGCACTTGCAAAGACCGTGAAATCTTGCAGCACAACCCGCACATCGTGATCGAAGGCATGGCCATTGCAGCGTATGCGATGGGCATCAGCGTGGGTTACAACTACATCCACGGCGAAATTTTCCAAACCTACGAACGCTTCGAAGCCGCTTTGGAAGAAGCGCGCGCCGCAGGTTATTTGGGCAACAACATTTTGGGTTCGAGCTTCAGTTTTCAGTTGCATGCGGCGCACGGTTTTGGCGCCTACATTTGCGGCGAAGAAACTGCGTTGTTGGAGTCACTCGAAGGCAAAAAAGGCCAGCCCCGTTTCAAACCACCGTTCCCTGCGAGCTTTGGTTTGTATGGCAAGCCCACCACCATCAACAACACCGAAACCTTTGCAGCGGTGCCTTGGATCATCCGCAACGGGGGGCAGGCCTATCTCGAATGCGGCAAGCCCAACAACGGTGGCACCAAAATTTTCTCGGTCAGCGGCGATGTGGAACGTCCTGGCAATTATGAAATTCCAATGGGCACACCGTTCTCCAAATTGCTCGAGCTGGCAGGCGGTGTGCGCAAGGGCCGTCAACTCAAAGCGGTGATCCCTGGTGGTTCTTCTGCACCGGTGTTGCCCGCCAACATCATGATGGACTGCACCATGGACTACGACTCGATTGCCAAAGCAGGCTCGATGTTGGGTTCGGGTGCGGTGATCGTGATGGACGACTCGCGTTGCATGGTGAAAAGCTTGCAGCGTTTGAGCTACTTCTACATGCACGAATCATGTGGTCAATGCACCCCTTGCCGTGAAGGCACCGGTTGGTTGTGGCGCATGGTCGATCGCTTGGAACGCGGCGAGGGCCGCCCCAGCGACATGGACTTGTTGGACAACGTGGCTGAAAACATCATGGGTCGCACGATTTGCGCTTTGGGTGACGCAGCAGCCATGCCAGTGCGCGGCATGTTGAAACACTTCCGCCACGAATTTGAACACCACATCACGCACAAGACCTGCATGGTCCCCGCGTACGTTTGACACGGATAAGTACCATGGTTGAAATCGAACTAGACGGTAAAAAAGTAGAGGTCCAAGAAGGCTGCATGGTCATGCATGCGGCTGAAAAAGCGGGCACCTACATTCCGCATTTTTGCTATCACAAGAAACTGAGCATTGCGGCCAACTGCCGCATGTGTTTGGTCGATGTGGAAAAAGCGCCCAAGCCCATGCCCGCTTGCGCCACGCCGGTGACGCAAGGCATGGTGGTGCGCACCAAGAGCGACAAAGCCATCAAAGCGCAAAAGTCGGTGATGGAGTTTTTGCTCATCAATCACCCACTTGATTGCCCCATTTGCGACCAAGGCGGTGAATGCCAGTTGCAAGATTTGGCGGTGGGCTATGGTGGCACCACGTCGCGTTACGAAGAAGAAAAACGTGTGACCTTCCACAAAGATGTGGGACCGCTCATCAGCATGGAAGAGATGAGCCGTTGCATTCACTGCACCCGTTGTGTTCGCTTTGGACAAGAAGTGGCGGGCATCATGGAGCTTGGTATGTCGCACCGCGGTGAACATGCTGAGATCGAAACTTTTGTGGGCCAGTCGGTGGACTCTGAGTTGTCCGGCAACATGATCGACATTTGCCCCGTGGGCGCACTCACCAGCAAGCCGTTCCGTTACAGCGCACGCACGTGGGAGTTGAGCCGTCGCAAATCGGTCAGCCCACACGACGCCACCGGCGCCAACCTGATCGTGCAAGTGAAGAACAACAAAGTCATGCGCGTGGTGCCGTTGGAAAACGAAGAAGTCAACGAATGCTGGATCGCTGACCGCGACCGCTTCAGCTACGAAGCTTTGGACAGCGAGCAACGTTTGACCAAGCCGATGCTGAAGCAGGGCGGCGAGTGGAAAGAAGTGGATTGGCAAACCGCACTGGAGTATGTGGCGAATGGTTTGCAAGGCGTGAAAACACAACACGGCGCACAAGCCATCGGCACCTTGGCCAGCCCACACAGCACGGCTGAAGAGTTGTTTTTGGCCGCTGCCCTGACACGCGGCTTGGGTAGCCAAAACATCGACACCCGCTTGCGTGCTGCAGAGTTTGCGCACGAAGGCAAGGCACGTTGGTTGGGCACGTCGGTGGCATCGTTGTCCACCTTGCAACGTGTGTTGCTGATTGGTTCGAATGTGCGCAAAGACCAGCCTTTGCTGGCGCTGCGTTTGCGCAACGCAGTGCGCAATGGCGGCAAGGTCAATGCGTTGAACGCACAAGCTTTTGACTGGGCCATGCCGGTGGCCAACACCTTGGTGGCCGAAGCCGCACAGTGGGTGCAAGCCTTGGCAGACATTGCTGCAGCAGTGGGTGCCATCACCGGTGCCGCTGCGCCCGTGGCAGGCAACGCTTCTAACGCCACTGCACAAGCCATCGCCAAGTCGTTGACGGGGGGTGAGCGCAAAGCCATTTTGTTGGGCAATGCGGCAGCGCACCATGCCAAAGCCTCGAGCTTGTTGTCATTGGCCAATTGGATTGGCGCACAAACCGGTGCCGCCGTCGGTTACTTGGGTGAAGCGGCCAACACCGTGGGCGCACAAGTGGTGGGCGCATTGCCCTCAGCTGGTGGCCAAAACGCAGGCCAAATGTTGGCCGGTGGTTTGAAAGCCGTGCTGTTGCTCAACACCGAACCCGTCTTTGATGCGGCAAACGGTGCGGCTGCTGCACAAGCGATTGGCAAAGCCGAGATGGTGGTGACCTTGTCACCCTTCAAAGCCAATATGGACATCAGCGATGTGTTGTTGCCCATTGCGCCGTTTTCTGAAACTGCGGGCACATTCATCAACACCGAAGGTCGTGTGCAAAGCTTCCACGGTGTGGTGAAAGCTTTGGGGGATACCCGTCCGGCATGGAAGGTGTTGCGGGTGTTGGGCTCGATGCTCAACGTACCTGGTTTTGAGTTTGAAACCATCGAAGAAGTGCGCGCCAAAGCCATTCCTGCCGATGTGAGTGCGATGTTGTCAAACGCATGCAGCGCATCTGTAGATCTGACGCCTGCGACGGTGCAACCTGCGGTGGCGTCGATTTACCAACTCGATGGCTTGGTGCGTCGCGCACCATCGCTGCAGTTGACGGCTGATGCCAAGCACCCTTCGGCTGATGCCCGACCAACAGCACAGTTGCAAGGAGGCCTGTGATGGTTGAAAACCTTTTCAATGCAGGATTGCACCTGTTGCCCGACGCTTGGTGGGCGCTTTATGCGTGGCCGGTGTTGTGGACCTTGATCAAAATCGTGGCGGTGTTGCTGCCTTTGTTGGGTTGCGTGGCCTACCTCACCTTGTGGGAACGCAAAGCCATTGGCTACACCCAAATTCGCAAAGGCCCCAACCGCACCGGCCCCGGTGGTTTGTTGCAACCCATTGCTGATGCGCTGAAGTTGCTGACCAAAGAAATCATCATCCCAACACGTGCCACCACCAGCTTGTTTTTGTTGGGCCCCATCATGACCATCATGCCCGCACTGGCCGCCTGGGCAGTGGTGCCATTTGGCCCCGATGTGGCACTGGCCAATGTGAATGCAGGCTTGTTGTTCTTGATGGCCATCACATCGCTCGAGGTGTATGGCGTGATCATTGCGGGTTGGGCGTCTAACTCGAAATACGCTTTCTTGGGGGCCATGCGTGCTTCGGCGCAAATGGTGAGCTATGAAATTGCGATGGGCTTTTGCTTTGTGATCGTGTTGATGGTGTCGGCTTCGTTGAACATGACCGACATCGTGATGGGACAAGCCAAAGGCATGATGGCTGACAAAGGCTTGAACTTCTTGTCATGGAACTGGTTGCCTTTGTTGCCCATCTTCTTGGTGTATTTCATTTCGGGCTTGGCTGAAACCAACCGTCACCCGTTCGACGTGGTGGAAGGTGAATCGGAAATTGTGGCTGGCCACATGATCGAATACTCGGGCATGTCGTTTGCCATGTTCTTCTTGGCTGAATACGCCAACATGATTTTGGTTTCGATGTTGACCGTGGTGATGTTCTTGGGTGGCTGGTTGTCGCCCATCGACAACGCTTTGTTCAACATGGTGCCCGGTTGGATTTGGCTGGGCGTCAAAACCTTTGTGGTGGTGACCATGTTCCTTTGGGTGCGTGCCACTTTCCCACGCTATCGCTATGACCAGATCATGCGTTTGGGTTGGAAGATTTTCATTCCCGTGACCTTGGTCTGGTTGCTGGTGGTCGGTGTTTGGATTCAAACACCTTGGAACATCTGGGGCTGATCATGACAACAACGACACAATCTGTTCCTTTTTCTCTGCGCGACTTTTTGTCGAGCTTCATGTTGCTTGAGTTGTTCAAGGGCATGGCGCTCACAGGCAAATACATGTTCTCGCGCAGCATCACGATTCAATTTCCTGAAGAAAAAACACCGCTGTCACCCCGTTTTCGTGGCTTGCACGCATTGCGTCGCTATGACAACGGCGAAGAGCGTTGCATTGCTTGCAAATTGTGCGAAGCGGTGTGCCCTGCGATGGCCATCACCATCGAGTCAGACCAACGCGCCGATGGCAGCCGTCGCACCACACGCTATGACATCGACCTGACCAAATGCATCTTCTGCGGCTTTTGCGAAGAAAGTTGCCCCGTGGACTCCATCGTTGAAACACACATCTTCGAATACCACGGCGAAAAACGTGGTGATTTGTATTTCACCAAAGAGATGTTGTTGGCCGTTGGCGACCGTTATGAACCCGAAATCGCAGCCAACAAAGCTGCTGATGCCAAATACCGTTGAAAGTTGTCATGATGGATGTTCAATCGGCTTTGTTTTACGCATTCTCAGCTGTTTTGCTGTTTGCTGCGTTTCGCGTGATCACCGCACGCAACCCCGTGCACGCCGCCTTGTATTTGGTGCTGGCGTTTTTCCAAGCCTCTGGCGTGTGGATGTTGCTCAAGGCTGAGTTCTTGTCCATCTCGCTGGTGCTGGTGTATGTGGGTGCGGTGATGGTGTTGTTCTTGTTTGTGGTGATGATGCTGGACATCAACATCGACAGCATTCGCCAAGGTTTTTGGAAACACTTTCCCTTGGCTGCCACCGTGGGCGCTGTGATTGCGCTTGAATTGGCGGCTGTGCTGATGGGGGGCTTTCGCATCAGCGAGCCGCATCACGCTGCAGCGCTCTTGCCGTTGACGCCTGAAGTGGTGGACGCTGCTGCCAACGCTGCCTCAGCGGCAGCGGGCCACGTGGTGATGCCTGAGGTGTCAAACACCAAGGCGCTGGGCATTTTGCTCTACACCGAATACCTGTACCCCGTGCAAGTTGCGGCCATCATTTTGTTGGTGGCATTGATCGCAGCCATTGCACTGACCTTGCGCGCACGCAAAGACAGCAAATACCAAAACCCATCGGACCAAGTGCGCGTCAAAGCGCGTGACCGGGTTGAATTGATCAAGATGGATGCGGTCAAGCCCCCGGTGGCTGACGTCGCACCCGATCAGGAGAAACAAGCATGAGCATCACCTTAGGCCATTACCTGACATTGGGTGCGATTTTGTTCGCACTCTCGGTCACCGGCATTTTCCTCAACCGCAAAAATTTGATCGTCTTGTTGATGGCCATCGAGTTGATGCTGTTGGCGGTGAACATGAACTTCGTGGCGTTCTCGCACTACTTGGGCGACTTGGACGGTCAAATTTTTGTTTTCTTCATCTTGACCGTGGCTGCTGCAGAGTCGGCCATTGGTTTGGCGATTCTGGTGCAGTTGTTCCGCAACAAATCCAGCATCAATGTGGATGAACTCAACACGCTCAAGGGTTGATATGAAGCCCCCACGTTCATCACTTTGTGTATTCACTGCCCCCCAAGGGGGCTCAGGCCTGCCTTGGGGCGGCCCTGCGGAGGCCTGATCTATGTCTCAAACCCTACAAGCTTCTACTTTGCTGGCGGTGCCTCTGGCGCCACTGGTTGGCTCAACACTGGCCGGTCTTTTTGGTACCCGCTTGGGCGGCAACTGGATTGGCCGTCGCCTGACCCACACCCTCACCATCTTGGGCGTGTTGATCGCTTTTGTGTTGTCAGCGCAAACTTTGAAAGCCGTGGCCATGGATGGCGCACGCTTCAATGAAACCCTCTACACCTGGATGGTGGTGGGTGGTTTGAAAATGGAAATCGGTTTCTTGGTCGACGGCCTGACCGCCATGATGATGTGCGTGGTCACCTTCGTCTCGCTCATGGTGCACATTTACACCATTGGTTACATGGAAGAAGACGAGGGCTACAACCGCTTCTTCTCGTACATCTCGCTGTTCACGTTTTCCATGTTGATGCTGGTGATGAGCAACAACATGCTGCAACTGTTCTTCGGTTGGGAAGCGGTGGGCTTGGTGTCATATTTGTTGATTGGTTTTTGGTTCAACAAACCCACAGCGATTTTTGCCAACATGAAAGCCTTCTTGGTGAATCGTGTGGGTGACTTCGGTTTCATCTTGGGCATTGGCTTGATCGTGGCCTATGCGGGCACCTTGAATTACACGGAAGCTTTTGCCAAAGCCGACGAATTGGCCAAGCTGACATTCCCCGGTACCGAGTGGATGTTGGTGACCGTGATTTGTATTTGCCTGTTCATCGGTGCGATGGGCAAATCAGCCCAGTTCCCCTTGCATGTGTGGCTGCCCGATTCGATGGAAGGCCCCACGCCCATTTCTGCGTTGATTCACGCAGCGACCATGGTGACCGCAGGCATTTTCATGGTGACACGCATGTCGCCTTTGTTTGAGTTGTCCGACACGGCGCTCAACTTCATTTTGGTGATCGGCGCTATCACAGCCTTGTTCATGGGTTTCTTGGGCATCATTCAAAACGACATCAAGCGTGTGGTGGCGTATTCCACTTTGTCGCAGCTCGGTTATATGACCGTGGCCTTGGGTGCTTCTGCCTACTCGGTGGCAGTGTTCCATTTGATGACCCACGCATTCTTCAAAGCGTTGTTGTTCTTGGGTGCGGGTTCGGTCATCATGGGCATGCACCACAACCAGGACATCCGCTGGATGGGAAATGTGCGCAAGTACATGCCAATCACTTGGATCACGTCTCTGTTGGGTTCGCTGGCCCTGATTGGCACACCGTTCTTTGCGGGCTTTTATTCGAAAGACAGCATCATCGAGGCCGTGGCGGAAAGCCATTTGCCCGGCGCTGGATTGGCCCACTTTGCGGTGTTGGCCGGTGTGTTTGTGACGGCGTTCTATTCGTTCCGCATGTACTTCTTGGTGTTCCACGGTGAAGAACGTTACGACCAAAACCCGGATGCACACCATGATGACCACCACCATGACCATGACGACCATGGCCATGACCACGGACCCCACGAGTCCCCTTGGGTGGTGACCGTGCCCTTGCTGCTGTTGGCCATTCCTTCGGTGGTGATCGGTTACTTGACCATCGACCCGATGTTGTTTGGTGGCTTCTTGAAAGATGCGATTTTCATTGACGCCGACAAACACCACGCCATGAGCGAATTGGCCGAGATCTACCACGGCCCGGTGGCGATGGCTTTGCATGCTTTCAGCACCTTGCCGTTCTGGTTGGCGTTTGCGGGTGTGGTGGTGGCCTATTACATGTACATGGTGAATCCCGCTGTGCCAGCGGCCATCAAACGCTCGCTGCAACCGATCTATACCCTGTTGGAAAACAAGTACTACATGGACTGGATCAACGAAAACATTTTGGCCCGCGGAGCGCGTGCCTTGGGTGTGGGCCTGTGGAAGGGTGGCGATCGCGCCATCATCGACGGCGGCATTGTGGACGGCTCATGGAAGCTGGTGGGTTGGGTGGCTTCGGTGTCACGCCAATTGCAATCGGGCTACCTCTATCACTATGCGCTGGCCATGATCTTGGGCGTGTTCTTGCTGATGACCTGGTTCGTCTGGCTCAAATAAGGAGAATAAAAAATGGGTTTATTGAGCCTTGCCATTTGGACGCCAATTTTCTTTGGTGCTGTGTTGCTGGCCTTCGGTCGCGACGAGCATGCCAAGGTGGTGCGTTGGATTGCGCTGATCGGTTCTGTGGTCAGCCTGGCAGTGACGCTGCCTCTGTACACGCAGTTCGAACTGGGCACATCTGCCATGCAGTTCGTTGAAAAATCGATGTGGATTGAACGCTTCAATGTGTTTTACCACTTGGGCGTGGATGGTCTGTCGTTGTGGTTTGTGTTGCTGACAGCTTTCATTACTGTGGTGGTGGTGATTGCGGGTTGGGAAGTCATCACCGAGCGTGTGAACCAATACATGGGCGCATTTCTGATTTTGAGTGGCCTCATGATCGGTGTGTTCAGCGCCATCGATGGCATGTTGTTTTACGTGTTCTTTGAAGCCACGCTGATTCCGATGTACCTGATCATTGGCATCTGGGGTGGCCCCAACAAAATTTACGCCGCCTTCAAGTTTTTCCTCTACACCTTGTTGGGTTCCTTGCTGATGCTGATTGCGCTGATCTATCTGTACACCCAGTCGGGTGGCAGTTTTGATTTGGCCACTTGGCACAAATTGCCCTTGGCAGCCCATGCGCAGACCTTGTTGTTCTTCGCATTTTTCGCTGCATTTGCAGTGAAGGTGCCCATGTGGCCGGTGCACACTTGGTTGCCCGACGTGCACGTGGAAGCGCCCACGGGTGGGTCTGCGGTGTTGGCGGCCATCATGTTGAAGTTGGGTGCCTATGGCTTCTTGCGTTTTTCATTGCCCATTGCACCTGATGCGTCGCGCGAATTTGCTTGGCTGATGATTGCCCTGTCCTTGATCGCTGTCATTTATGTGGGCTTGGTGGCCATGGTGCAGCAAGACATGAAAAAGCTGGTGGCTTACTCCTCAGTGGCACACATGGGCTTTGTGTCTTTGGGATTTTTCATTTTCAATGATCTGGGTGTGTCGGGCGCTTTGGTGCAAATGATCGCCCACGGTTTTGTCTCGGGTGCGATGTTCTTGTGCATTGGTGTGCTCTATGACCGCGTGCATTCGCGTGAGATTGCCAGCTATGGTGGCGTGGTCAACACCATGCCCAAGTTCGCTGCCTTTGCTCTGTTGTTTGGCATGGCCAACTGTGGCTTGCCAGGCACGGCTGGTTTTGTGGGCGAGTGGATGGTGATTTTGGGCGCTGTGAAATACAACTTCTGGATTGGCTTGGCTGCTGCTTCTGCATTGATTTTTGGCGCTGCATACACCTTGTGGATGATCAAGCGCGTCTACCTCGGCCCGGTAGCCAATAACGATGTGAAAGAGTTGAACGACATCAATGCACGCGAGTTTTTGATGTTGTCATTGTTGGCCATTGCGGTGTTGTACATGGGTGTGTTTCCCAAGCCATTCACAGATGTGATGGACACCTCGGTGGCAGACTTGCTCAAGCATGTCGCCTTGTCAAAACTGCCGCAATAAAGGGATTGAAAAATGTTTGAAAAACTAGGCATTGCTGCGGTTTATCCCGAAATCATTTTGCTGGTCATGGCCATCGTGATTGCGTTGGTCGATTTGTATGTCACCTCACCTCGGCGCACCACCACCTATGTGCTGACGCTGTTGACCATGGGTGTGGTGGCTTATTTGCAAGCCGATGCGGCGACCCAGGGTCAAACTGTTTACAGCTTTGGCAACATGGTTGTGTCTGACCCGATGGGCGGTTGGTTGAAGTGTTTTGCCAGCTTGGCGATGATGGTCACGCTGGTGTACGGCCGCCCCTACGCCGCAGCGCGCGACATGCTGCGTGGCGGTGAAATGTTCACTCTGGGGCTGTTTGCTTTGCTGGGCATGTTCGTCATGATTTCTGGCAACAACTTCTTGGTCTTGTACCTCGGCTTGGAGTTGCTCACGCTCTCGAGCTACGCATTGGTGGCCCTGCGACGCGACAGCGTGGTGGCCAGCGAAGCCGCCATGAAGTACTTTGTGCTGGGCGCACTGGCCAGTGGCTTCTTGCTCTACGGTTTGTCCATGCTCTACGGTGCCACCGGATCGTTGGACATCAGCACCGTGTTCAAGGCCGTGGCCTCGGGCCAAATCAAGCATCAGGTGTTGGTGCTGGGCTTGGTGTTTGTGATGTGTGGACTGGCCTTCAAATTCGGCGTGGTGCCTTTTCACATGTGGATTCCCGATGTGTACCAAGGGGCCCCCACTGTGGTGACCTTGATGATCGGTGGCGCCCCCAAACTGGCTGCGTTTGCCATGACGATTCGCTTGTTGGTAGAGGGTTTGTTGCCGCTGGCCATCGATTGGCAACAAATGATGATGGTGCTGGCCATTGCCTCGCTGGTGATTGGTAATTTGGCCGCCATTGCACAAACCAACTTGAAGCGCATGCTGGCGTTTTCCACCATTTCGCAAATGGGTTTTGTGCTGATTGGTTTGCTCTCGGGCGTGGTCAATGGCAACACAGTGGCAGCGGCCAATGCCTACAGCTCGGCCATGTTTTATGTGGTCACATATGTGCTGACCACACTGGCCACCTTCGGCATTATTTTGCTGTTGGCGCGCGAGGGGTTTGAGAGCGAAGAGATTGCCGATTTGGCCGGTCTGAACCAACGCAGTCCGCTGTACGCTGGCGTGATGGCCGTGTGCTTGTTCTCGCTGGCAGGCGTGCCTCCCTTGGTGGGTTTTTATGCCAAGCTGTCGGTCTTGCAAGCGCTGATTGCCTCGGGTCAAGAAGGTGCGATTGTGTTGGCAGTGTTTGCTGTGATGATGTCGCTCATCGGTGCTTTCTATTATTTGCGGGTGGTGAAGGTGATGTATTTCGATGCACCCATCACCGCCACCACCGTTTCTGCTGACAACGATGTGCGCGTGGTGCTCTCGCTCAACGGCGCGCTGATTTTGATTTTGGGTGTGTTGCCCGGAGGCTTGATGGCGCTGTGTGCCCGAGCCATTGTGTCCACCTTAGGCACCTGAGCCAGG
>Ga0255274_1000178_pt1 | contig 11426 bp, 13 predicted proteins | sample AtltaT_4_FD_183673 | JGI IMG/M metagenome (GOLD analysis project Ga0255274, IMG submission 183673) | Metatranscriptome of freshwater microbial communities from Altamaha River, Georgia, United States - Atl_Colum_RepB_8h (Metagenome... | ecosystem: Environmental > Aquatic > Freshwater > River... | reverse complement strand
GTTCGCCAACGGCCTGAAGAAGGCCGCCATCGAAATCGACCGTAAAGTGCTGGCCGACATCGCCGTGCACGACAAGGCCGCTTTTGCTGGCATCGTGAACCAGGTCAAGGCCAAGCTGGCTGCTGCCTGATTTCACGGGCGACATGGGCCTTCGGGCCCATCACTCGCACCGTCAAAGGGGTTGAGGCTTGCAAAGGCTTCAATCCCTTTTTTATTGAATTTTCCCGACACTGCACACCATGAACGAGTTGGACTTGCTGGTTGAATCGGCGCGCCAGAGCTTTGCGCAGGCCGCAACCCCCGTGGACCTCGAAAACGCCAAGGCCCAGTTTCTGGGCAAGGCCGGACGCGTGACCGAGCTGATGAAGGGCATGGCCAGCCTCAGTGTCGAAGACAAGAAAACCCGTGGCGCCGCCATCAACCTGGCCAAGCAGGCGATCGAGGCGGCCCTGAACGACCGCCGACAGGCTCTGCAGAACGCCGAGTTGCAGGCCCAGCTCAAGGCCGAGGCCCTGGACGTGAGCCTGCCCGGCCGCCGCGGCACGGTGGGGGGGCTGCACCCTGTCTCGCTGACGCTTGAACGGATCGAACAGATTTTTGGCTCTCAGGGCTTTGAAGTGGCCCAGGGCCCCGAAATCGAGACCGACTGGTTCAACTTCACTGCGCTCAACACGCCCGAAGACCACCCGGCGCGTTCCATGCACGACACCTTCTACGTCGAAGGCGGTCACCTGCTGCGCACACACACCAGCCCGATGCAGATCCGCCACGCGGTGCAGCACGTTAAAAAATACAAGGAACTGGCTTCGAAAGCAGCGGCGAGTCACGCCGGGCCGCCCCAAGTGACGAGAGCCCCCTCGGGGGGCAGCGACCCACTCGCAGAGGGGGAGCGTGGGGGCCATTTCTCCATGCCCGAGATCCGCGTGATCGCGCCGGGCCGCACCTACCGCGTGGACAGCGACGCCACCCATTCGCCCATGTTCCACCAGTGCGAAGGCCTGTGGATCGGCGAAAACGTGAGCTTCAAGGACCTGAAGGTCGTCTTCACCGATTTCTGCCGCACCTTCTTCGAAAGCGACGATCTGGTGCTGCGCTTCCGTCCCAGTTTCTTCCCCTTTACCGAGCCCAGCGCCGAAATCGACATCCAGTTCCAGACCGGTCCGCTGGCCGGGCGCTGGCTCGAGGTGGCCGGTTCCGGTCAGGTGCACCCGAACGTGGTGCGGAACATGGGGCTGGACCCCGAGCGCTTCATCGGCTTTGCCTTCGGCATGGGGCCGGACCGCCTGACCATGCTGCGCTATGGCGTGAACGACCTGCGCCTGTTCTTTGACGGTGACATCCGTTTCCTGAGCCAGTTCCAGTAAAGCCCGTCCCGTTCCATACCGAGCCCGAGTCATGCAATTTCCCGAATCCTGGTTGCGCGAGTTCTGCAACCCCGACCTGACCACCCAGCAACTGGCCGACACCCTGACCATGGCAGGGCTCGAAGTCGAAGAGCTTCAGGCCGTCGCACCGCCCTTCACCCAAATCGTGGTGGGTGAAATCAAGGAAGCCGTGCAGCACCCCAACGCCGACCGCCTGCGTGTGTGTCAGGTGGACGTGGGGCAGGGCAGTCTGCTGAACATCGTCTGTGGCGCGCCCAACGCCCGCGTGGGCATCCGCGTGCCCTGCGCCCTGGTGGGCGCCGAGCTGCCGCCCGGTGAAGACGGCAAACCCTTTGTCATCAAGGTGGGCAAACTGCGCGGCGTGGAAAGCCAGGGCATGCTGTGCTCGGCCAAGGAACTGAAGATCGCCGACGACCATGGTGGCCTGCTCGAGCTGCCCCTGGATGCGCCGCTGGGCCAGGACATCCGCCAGTACCTGAATCTGGACGATACCCTGTTCACCCTCAAGCTCACGCCCAACCTGGCGCATTGCCTGAGCGTGTACGGCATCGCCCGCGAAGTGTCGGCCTTGACCGGCGCGCCACTCAAGGCGCCGGCTTTCCCGGCCGTGGCCACGCAGATCGCCGACAAGCTGGCCGTGAATGTGCTTGCCACCGACCTGTGCGGCCGCTTCAGTGGCCGCGTGGTCAAGGGGGTGAATACCCAGGCGCAGACGCCGCAATGGATGGTGGACCGCCTGGCCCGTTGCGGCCAGCGCAGCGTGAGCCCGCTGGTGGACATTTCCAACTACGTGATGTTCGAGTTCGGTCGACCTTCGCACATTTTTGACCTCGACAAGATCCACGGGAGCCTGCAGGTGCGCTGGGGCCGGCCGGGTGAATCGCTCAAGCTGCTCAACGGCAACACCGTGACGGTGGACGACAAGGTCGGCGTGATCGCCGACGACAGCCGGGTCGAGTCGCTGGCCGGCATCATGGGCGGCGACGCCACAGCCGTGTCGGATGACACCCAAAACATCTACATCGAAGCCGCTTTCTGGTGGCCGACCGCGATTGCCGGCCGTTCGCGCCGATACAACTTCTCGACCGATGCGGGTCACCGTTTCGAGCGCGGCGTGGACCCGCAGCTGACGGTGGAACACATCGAGCGCATCACCCAGCTGGTGCTGGACATCTGCGGCACCCCCGAGACGCAGGTCGGCCCCATCGACGACCAGACGCTTAACGTGCCCGCGGCCAAGCCCGTGACGCTGCGTGTGGCCCGCGCCAACAAGGTGATTGGCATGCCGCTGAGTCAACAGCAGTGTGCCGACGCGCTGCGGGGCCTCGGCCTGCAGGTGACAGAGGGTGAGGGCTCGGTGACCGTGACACCGCCCAGCTTCCGCTTTGACCTGCAGATCGAGGAAGACCTGATCGAGGAAGTGGCCCGCATGGTGGGCTACAACAACTTGCCCACGAACCCACCGCTGGCCCCGATCACCGCCAAGATTCGCGCCGAAAACAGCCGCAACCCGTTCGCGGTGCGCCGCATGCTGGCCGGGCTGGGTTATCAGGAAACCATCAACTTCAGCTTTGTCGAAGAAAGCTGGGAGCGTGATCTGGCGGGCAATGCCGAACCGATCCGCCTGCTCAACCCGATCGCCAGCCAGATGAGTGTGATGCGCTCCAGCCTGATCGGCTCGCTGCTGCAGGTCGTCAAGTTCAATGCCGACCGCAAGGCCGAGCGCGTGCGGGTGTTTGAGCTGGGCCGCGTCTTCAAGCGCGATGCCTCGGTACAGGGAAGCGACACCACGGTGCAAGGCTTTGACCAGCCCATGCGCGTGGCCGGTATGGCCTGGGGTCCGGAGCAGCCGCTGGGCTGGCAGGGCAAGGCCCGTCTGGTGGATTTCTTTGACGTCAAAGGCGATGTCGAGGCCCTGCTGGCCCCGCGCACGGCCGAATTCGTGGCAGCTGAACACCCGGCCCTGCACCCAGGCCGTTCGGCGCAGGTGGTGCTGGACGGCGTGGTGATCGGTCATGTGGGCGAACTGCACCCCCGCTGGCGTCAGGCCTGGGACCTGCCCAGTGCGCCGGTGGTGTTTGAACTGGCGCTTGACGCCGTGCTGGCCCGTGTGGTGCCGGTGGCGCAGGGGGTGGACAAACACCAGCCGGTAGAGCGCGACATCGCCGTCGTGGTTCGCGAAGCGGTCTCCCATGGCCAGCTGATGCAGGCGGTGCATGCGGCACCGACCGAGGGACTGCTGCAAAGTGCGGTACTGTTCGACATCTACCGTCCCAAAGCCGAGGCTGCGGGTGGCGGGCTGGCGGCCGGCGAGAAGAGTCTGGCCGTGCGCCTGACGCTGGGCCATGCCGAGAGCACGCTGACCGATGCCCAGATCGACGCGGCCATGCAGGCCGTGGTCAGGCATCTGACCGAACAGCTGGGCGCACGCCTGCGCGGCTGAACCGGAGGAAATGATGGAAATCACAGTCGAAAGCCTCGAAACCCCGGCCCTGACCAAGGCGCACCTGGCCGAGCTGCTGTTTGAGCAGATCGGCCTGAACAAGCGCGAATCCAAGGACATGGTCGACGCCTTTTTTTGACCTCATCGTCGACAGCCTGATCCAGGGGCAGGAAGTGAAGATTTCGGGTTTCGGCAATTTTCAGATACGCACCAAAGCGGCCCGGCCCGGTCGCAACCCCCGTACGGGCGAGCTGATCCCGATCGAGGCCCGTCGTGTGGCCACCTTCCACGCCAGCCACAAGCTCAAGGACGCGATCCAGGAGCCGGTCGAAGCGGGCAAATGAGGGCCGGTACGTGCTGTTCAAGTTCAAGTCCAGAGCCTGTCCCGACCTGATCATGCTCGAGACCGATGGCCGACGCATCCTCAAGGCCATGACCGGGGACGATGCCGCAAAAGGCATTGTGCTGGTGGCCGATTTGCCCCAGGCGCTGGCCCGCCTTGAAGCTGCGGTGGCACAGGACGAGGCGCTGCGCAAGGCAAGTGCCGAAAAGGCCGCTGCCCGTCAGGCCGGAGAAGCGCCGGTGGAGGGCGAAGAGGACGGGGCATTGCCGACCATCCGGCTGTCCCAGCGCGCCGCGCCCATGCTGCAGATGCTGCGCCGATGTATGGCCGAGGAAGCCGATCTGGTCTGGGGCGTGTGAGCCTCAGCGGGCAAACGGCGGGCCCACCAGCCGGTAGCCGGTCTGGATGTTGCGGCGCGCGAACCAGCCCTGGTTCATTTCGAGCACAAAGCGCACCGGTTTGGCCGAGCAGTGCGAATCGTCGCTCTGCGGCTTCATGTCGGCCAGATTGACGATGGTGCCGTCATCCGCCAGAAAAGCCGCTGTCAGCGGGATGAGCGTGTTTCTCATCCAGAAGCACTGAATCGCTGCCTGCTCGAAGATAAACAGCATACCCTCGTGCTGAGGCATGTCCTTGCGGAACATGAGCCCGGTCTGACGCTCTTGTGGCGTCTGTGCCAGCTGAACATCGAGCAGATGCATGCCTGCGCTCAGCCGGGTGCGGGGCAGATGGAGCTGGGCATGCTGGGCCCAGACTGGCCAGCAGCTGGACAGCAGGACCAGGACCAGGACCAGCAGCAAACGTTGGTATAGCTGAGGAAAAAACGGGACTGACAAGCGCTTGTGCATGGGATGAACTCCGTCGGGGGACAGAGCATAACCCCATGACAGTGCCCGCAGGTGGGCGGTCATGGCCTCACTGGGTGTCAGGCGCAGGCGCGGGCGCAGGGGGGGTGCCTTCGGCGCGGATCTGAGTGGCCATCAGGCCCTTGGGGCCTTGCGCCAGTTCAAAATCCACACGTGCCCCTTCTTTGAGGCTCTTGTAGCCTTCCATCTGAATGGCCGAGAAGTGGGCGAATGCATCGGGGCCGCCGTCGTCGGGCTGTATGAAGCCGAAACCCTTGGCATCGTTGAACCATTTGACCGTACCGCTGGGCATGGTTGTCTCCGTCTTTTTGTGCGCACCAGTGTGAGGTGTGGCTGTCAGATTTGTCAATGTCAGTACTTTCCCCATGCCATGAACCGGGTAGGGAATCCGCGCCGTCGGGGGGCAAGCCCCGAAAAGCACCGATAGAATGAAACCCGATATGGCAACGAAGAAATCAGTACCCCCGACGCTGCCGCCGGATCTGACAAAAACCACAGAAGGTGGTGATGCCGTGGTGCTCGAGCGCCGCGCCCAGCGGGTGCAGCCGCCACAGATGTACCAGGTCGTCATGCTCAACGACGATTTCACACCGATGGAGTTCGTCGTCATCGTGTTGCAAGAGTTCTTCAGCAAGGATCGGGAGGCGGCCACCCAGATCATGCTCAAGATCCATCTGGATGGCAAAGGCGTGTGCGGGGTCTACACACGGGATGTGGCGCACACCAAGGTAGATCAGGTGCTGGATGCCGCGCGCCAGAACGGTCATCCGTTGCAATGTGTGGCCGAGCCCATTGAATAAGCGCCAAGCGGTGCCAATTAGGAAATCAGTTTCAATCCCACCAAGGCAAAAGGAAACCACATGATTGCCCAAGAACTGGAAGTCAGCCTGCATATGGCCTTTGTCGAGGCCCGTCAGCAGCGCCATGAGTTCATCACGGTGGAGCACCTGCTGCTGGCCCTGCTCGACAACCCCAGCGCAGCCGAAGTGCTGCGCGCCTGCTCGGCCAACATCGATGATCTGCGCTCGGCGCTGACCAACTTCATCAAGGACAACACTCCGCAGGTGGGCGGTACCGAAGAGGTGGACACGCAACCCACGCTGGGTTTCCAGCGCGTGATCCAGCGCGCCATCATGCATGTGCAGTCCACCGGCAACGGTAAGAAGGAAGTGACCGGCGCCAACGTGCTGGTGGCCATCTTTGGCGAGAAAGACTCGCACGCCGTGTATTACCTCCACCAGCAGGGCATCACCCGGCTCGACGTAGTCAACTTCATTGCCCACGGCATCCGCAAGAGCGACCCGCCCGAAGCTGCCAAGTCGGCCGAAAACCCGGCTGCCAGCGAAGGCGATGAGGGTGCAGGCGGCCCCGAGCGCAACGAAAAAGCCTCGCCGCTGGAGCAGTACACCAACAACCTCAACCAGGCGGCCAAGGACGGGAAGATCGACCCGCTCATCGGCCGCGAGTATGAGGTGGAGCGCACCATCCAGATCCTGTGCCGCCGCCGCAAAAACAACCCCCTGCTGGTGGGTGAAGCCGGCGTGGGCAAGACGGCGATTGCCGAGGGCCTGGCCTGGCGGATCACGCAAGGCTCCGTACCAGAAATTCTGGCCGAAGCCACGGTTTACTCGCTGGACATGGGCGCACTGCTGGCGGGCACCAAGTACCGCGGTGACTTCGAACAGCGCCTCAAGGGTGTGCTCAAGTCGCTCAAGGACAAGCCGCACGCCATCCTGTTCATCGACGAGATCCACACATTGATCGGTGCGGGCGCAGCCTCGGGCGGCACACTGGACGCCTCGAACCTGCTCAAGCCAGCGCTCTCCAGCGGCCAGCTCAAGTGCATTGGCGCCACCACCTTCACCGAATACCGCGGTATCTTCGAAAAAGACGCGGCGCTCTCTCGACGTTTCCAGAAAGTGGACGTGGTCGAGCCGACCGTGGCCGAAACTGTGGAAATCCTCAAGGGCCTCAAGAGCCGCTTCGAGGAACACCACAACGTCAAGTATGCCAACGCTGCCCTGCAGGCGGCGGCCGAGCTGTCGGCCAAGTACATCAACGACCGCCAACTGCCCGACAAGGCCATCGATGTGATCGACGAGGCCGGCGCTGCCCAGCGTATCCTGACCGCGTCCAAGCGCAAAAAGACCATTGGCAAAGGTGAAATCGAGGACATTGTGGCCAAGATTGCCCGCATCCCGCCCGCCAATGTGTCCAACGACGACCGCAGCAAGTTGCAAAACATCGAGCGTGACCTCAAGGCCGTGGTGTTCGGACAGGACAAGGCGCTTGAAGTGCTGGCTTCTGCTGTCAAGATGGCCCGTTCGGGCCTGGGCAAGCAGGACAAGCCGATCGGTGCCTTCCTGTTCTCCGGCCCTACCGGCGTCGGCAAGACCGAAGCGGCCAAGCAACTGGCCTACATCATGGGCATCGAGCTGATCCGCTTTGACATGTCCGAGTACATGGAGCGCCACGCCGTGAGCCGCTTGATCGGTGCGCCCCCGGGCTATGTGGGTTTTGACCAAGGCGGCCTGCTGACCGAGGCCGTGACCAAGAAGCCGCATTGCGTGCTGCTGCTCGACGAGATCGAGAAAGCCCACCCGGACATCTTCAATGTGCTGCTGCAGGTCATGGACCACGGCACCTTGACCGACAACAACGGGCGCAAGGCCGACTTCCGAAATGTGATCATCGTCATGACCACCAATGCGGGCGCCGAAACCATGAACAAGGCGACCATCGGTTTCACCAACCCGCGTCAGGCCGGTGACGAGATGGGTGACATCAAGCGGCTGTTCACCCCTGAGTTCCGCAACCGTCTGGATGCGATTGTCAGCTTCAAGCCACTGGACGAGCAGATCATCCTGCGTGTGGTCGACAAGTTCCTGCTGCAGCTCGAGCAGCAGCTCGGCGAGAAGAAAGTGGAGGTCACCTTCACCGACAAGCTGCGCAAGCACCTGGCCAAGAAGGGCTTCGATCCGCTCATGGGCGCCCGGCCGATGCAGCGCCTGATCCAGGACACCATCCGCAAGGCCCTGGCCGATGAGTTGCTCTTTGGACGCTTGACCGAAGGCGGCCGGTTGTCGGTCGATCTGGACGACAAGGACGAGGTGTTGCTGGACATCACGCCGCTGCCCAGGAAGGATGGCAAAGGCTCGCGTTCCGAGCCTGAAGAGGCCACTGCAGACTGAACGCGCCAGACGGCGCCCCATGCAGAGGCGTCTCTCTCTGACTCCCAAGCCGTTGCTTGAAACAAGGCAACGGCTTTTTTCTGGCAGTCAGGAGAACCAGCGCAGGAAAGCGGCGGCAGACAAGGCCGTGAGCGCCAGCAGCACCAGCAGCATCCAGAGACCGTCCTGGTGCCGCTCTGTCCATGCCGGGCTGTACCTGAGGTACGCGGCGGCAAGCGCGAAGCCTGCTGCGGCACAGACCATCTTGAGGAGCAAGGCAGCCAGTGCCAGCCCATGGATGTCCGGCAGGGCGCCATGCAGGAACAGGCTGATGCCACCGAAAGTGGCCCCACTGGCCGCCTGTATCGCCCAGCCCGCGAGCACCAGCCAGGCCAGTTGATGCCTGTGCCTGGTATCCGGTGGTCGTGGCCACAGGGCCGCAGCGGCACCCCCGGTCACCGCGACTGCACCCAGGTTATGCACCACCTGGATGAGGGCATACCCAAGGTCCTGTTGTGCCATGAACGGCGCTGTCTCACTGGACCGTGACTTTGTTGCACTGCTCGATGCCGGTGGGCACATGGGCTCGGGTCACGGCCTTGACGCAGATCTCGTGCGGTCCTTGCGAGAGGGCCGGCATGGCGTGGCTGCCACGGTTTTCACGCAGCACAGCCGTTTCCTTGCCATCGACATACAGGTGAATGTGGTCGACCTTCGGGCCCGGCGTCACCTCGTAGACCACCTGGATGGGCTGTGTGGGATCGAGCACGGCCCCCTCCACGGGAGAGACCAGTTTGGCCGAACCTGTAGCCTGGGCCAGAGCCGTAGACACCCATCCCATCGCAAGGAGCAGGGCCGTGGCAGTGGAGATGTGAATGATGTTCTTCATGGGAAGCCTCCTCTGAAAGCCGCCGTCGAAGCAACTGCGGTGTCCGATTGTTCGTACGGCTTGCGGGATGTGTCCGTTTCTGTCTGCATCAGATGTACCAAGGTGTATCGGGCGTCAGCCCATCTTTCAGCCCCGATGTCAACGCAAAAGGCACCTTGTCACGGTGGGCCAAACCACTGTCCGGTGCCGGGGCATTGCATGACAGCCTCTTGTCTGCGGCCTCAGAATCTCCTGGTCAGGCCTTGGCGGCCTGGCGTGGAACACGGGCTCAAGGAGGGCATCATGGACAAGGCAATCAAGACAAGCGCTGTAGAGTCGCTCAACCGCATTCTGGAGCTGGAACTGGCTGGTGTGGTCAAGTACACCCACTACGCTTTGATGGTGTACGGCTACAACCGCATTCCCATCGTGTCCTGGCTCAAGAGCAATGCAACGGAGAGTCTGACCCATGCCCACAAGGCGGGCGAAATGGTCACCCTGCTGGGCGGACACCCCTCCCTGAAGATTGGTGCCTTGCTGGAGACCGAACAGCATGACATCGGCGACATCCTGCGAGAGAGTCTGGCGCACGAAAAGGCCGCCCTGGCGGCCTATTACGATCTTTTCAGGGCCGTGGAAGGTCAGTCGGTTCTGCTGGAAGAATACGCCCGCCAAATGATTGCGCAGGAAGAACTGCACCAGGACGCGGTCAACAAGATGCTCCGCAATCCCGGTGACACTGGCGTGTTCAGGGTCTGAGCCTGCCTTTGGGACAGGTCCTGGCCGTGTGCAGGTGCAGACCGCACTCAACGCTTGCGCTTGCTGCCCCCCAGCAGTCCGCCCAGCACGCCTCGCACGATCTCGCGGCCGATGGCCGAGCCCACCGTGCGCACCGCGCTTTTCACCACCATCTGCGCGATGCCGTCGCGCTGGCCGCCGCGCGGGCCGGTGCTGCCCAGCAGCAGGTCGGAGACGGTGCCCATCACCCCACCTTTGCCGGGTGCGGTGCTGGCGGTGGCGTTGCCTGCGGCATGGGCGGTGATGTTGGCCTTGAGGACTTCGTAGGCCGATTCGCGGTCCACGGCCTGTTCATAGACACCGGCCACCAATGAGTTGTGCATCAGCGCCTGGCGCTGCGCCGCGGTGATCGGTCCAATCTGGCTGCCCGGCGGCAGCACATACACCCGCTCGGTTTCGCAAGGCCGACCTTTGGCGTCGAGAAAGCTCACCAGGGCCTCGCCCACCCCCAGCTCGGTGATGGCTGCCTGGATGTCCAGTCCAGCCTTGGGCCGCATGGTCTGGGCCGTGGCCTGCACGGCTTTCTGGTCGCGCGGGGTGAAAGCGCGCAGCGCATGCTGCACCCGGTTACCCAGCTGACCGAGCACGCTGTCGGGGATGTCCAGCGGGTTTTGCGTGACGAAATACACGCCCACGCCTTTGGAGCGCACCAGCCGCACCACCAGCTCGATGCGCTCGACCAGCGCCGCCGGCGCATCCTTGAACAGCAGGTGGGCCTCGTCAAAAAAGAACACCAGCTTGGGTTTTTCGGGGTCGCCGATCTCGGGCAGCTGCTCGAACAGTTCGGACAGCATCCACAGCAAAAAGGTGGCGTAGAGACGCGGCGCGTTCAGCAGCTTGTCGGCCGCCAGGATGTTGACAACGCCCATGCCCTGGGCGTCTGTCTGCATGAAGTCCTGGATGTTGAGCATGGGCTCGCCAAAAAACTGGTCGCCGCCTTGCTCCTCGATCTGCAGCAGCCCGCGCTGGATGGCGCCAATGCTGGCCGCGCTGATGTTGCCGTAGGCGGTGGTGAACTGCCGCGCGTTGTCGCCCACATGCTGGAGCATGGCGCGCAGGTCCTTCATGTCCAGCAGCAGCAGGTGGTTGTCGTCGGCGATCCGGAAGACCAGACTCAGTACGCCGGCCTGTGTTTCGTTGAGCCCAAGCATCCGCGAGAGCAGCAGTGGGCCCATGTCGCTCACGGTGGCGCGAACCGGATGGCCTTGCTGGCCAAACACGTCCCACAGCGTGGTGGGGCAGGCCAAGGGCTCGGGCAGCTCTATGCCACGCTCGGCCAGCACCTTGCCCAGTTTGCCACCGATCTGACCGGGCTGGCTGATGCCGGTCAAATCTCCTTTGACGTCGGCCATGAAGACCGGCACGCCGATGCGCGAGAAGTTTTCGGCCAGGGTTTGCAAAGTGACGGTTTTGCCGGTGCCGGTGGCGCCGGTGATCAGGCCGTGTCGGTTGGCCAGGCCAGGCAGGAGCAGGCATTGGGCATGGGCGTTGCGTGCAATCGGCATCGGTTCGGTCATGTTCTGGGCTCCCCGGTCTCAAAAAGTAAAATCCAG